>ERZ773090.1045-NODE-1045-length-10060-cov-2.70545_pt1 | contig 10060 bp, 7 predicted proteins | sample MGYA00580579_ERZ773090 | MGnify/ENA primary metagenome ERZ773090 (study PRJEB29015, sample SAMEA2738014) | human oral metagenome | biome: human oral; feature: human-associated habitat; material: dental | place: China | collected 2132 ... | reverse complement strand
CCTTTGAATTTCACGTCGCATTTTGCCTAGAAATGAGTGCGCTCATTAAAATTTCATATCGCTTGCAGCCTGTTTGCGGGTAAATTTATAAAATTTTATCGGCGAAATTGCGTGGACTTACAGCGGGCCTGATAGTGCTTGCACGAGCCGCTAGAAGCGGTATTTTATCGCTCTTAAGTCGTGTAGAGCAGAATTTCAGGCCGCTTGCAACCAAGTTTGCGCGGCTGCACTCATTTCGCGAGAGAAATTTTTGAAATTTCGCATTTAGACATGATCAATACTGCGGCTGCTCGGCTCGCCGCGGTTTTGGTTGGGCAAAATTTTGGCTACGGATTACGGCGCCCGCGAGCGATCGGAGCCTGTGTTTTTGCACGAGCAGCCGCGCAGATTGCCGGCAAAATCGTATAGCAAAGTTTGATGAAAGTCTGAGAGAGCGCATCAGGCGGGAGCACGGTACGGTTAAAGTCGTATTGTGTAGGCGTCGATGAGCGCGGAATTTTATATTTGCGATACAGGCGCACAAAATTTTATCTTTGGAGCTGCGGAGAGTGCGCGTAAATTTTTGTGCGGGACAGACTGCGCGGATACTTGGCGCGCTAAATTTTAGACTGCCGCGGCGTATAAATTTTAGATCGCCAGCGTGGTTAAATTTAAAGCCTGCTTTGTTTTGGTGAAAATTTAAAGCTTGTTTTGACGATCAAATTTAAGGCTCGGCTTTTAAAACCTGCCTGTGCGCCGCAAAATTTTAAAATTTATCGCGCGACTTTGGTCTGCTACGTAAATTTAGACACCGCCTTTACGCGCTTAAATTTTAAAATCGTGCAGGTTTGCTTCGTAGCGTAAATTTCGGAATCGCTTTTACACGTTTAAATTTTAAAATCGCACGGAGGTAAATTTAATCCGCATAAAGCGTTATTCCGTGATTTTGGTGGGTTCGCCGAAGAGTCTATTCATCTCGGAGATCAAAATTTCCTTGCCGTCCTGCGCGCCGTTTGCGAGCTCGGCGAGGCCTGCCTTGGCGGCGCGCACGCTCTTACTCGTATCGCGGGGCTTTGCGGCGTAGTTTTGCGGATCGGTGGATCTTAACAGATCGTCCTTGGGTGGCTGTTTTTCGCCCTCGCTGTTATCGCCTTTTTTTTGCGGTTTTGCCGCTTTCGACGCGGAATTGTCTTCGGAATTTTCGCCGCCGTTTGAAATTTCATCTTGCTCGGAGTTTGCGGCCCCGCTCGCGCCTACCTCGGAATTTTGCGCGCCGCTCGGCGCAGAATTTTCTTGCTTCTGCGGCGCGCCTTGCTCGATCTTGATGGCCGCGCTCTCGCCGAAGAGCGATTTTAGCACGCTATTTATCGCTCGCGAGCCCTTGCGCAGGTACTCTCTGTCCTGCCCCTGCGCGCGCGAGAGCAGATACAGCGTGCCGCGCTCAAATTTTAAAAATTCCACGCACTTGCTAAATTTCTCGCCCAGATCGTAATCACGGTCGTAAATTTTGGCTAAAAAATTCTCATAAATTTCATTTTGAGCGCCCGTCTTGACGGAAGAGTTAGAATTTTGCGCCTGCGCCGCCGCGCCCGGTTTGATCTCGCCGCTTGCGTCGGGGCTCTGTTTTGCCGCACCGCTCGCACCGAAGTTTTGCGCAGGGCTTGCAGGACGTTTTGCGCTTGCCGTAAAGCTAGGCACGCCGCTTGTCGCGCTATCCTGGTCGTTTGATGTAAAAGCCGCGCCGCCCGGCTCGCTATTTGACGCAAAATTCGCGCTTTGGTTGGAATTTGTCCTAAAATTCGGCGCGGAGCTTTGCGCGTTTAAATTCGGCGCCGAAGCGGAAGCATAGCTCTCGCCTTGATCAAGGGATCTGCCGACCTCTATGAGCTCGTCGATCTCGCGCAAATTGACCGCCTCCATCATCATAAAAATCATCATAGAAATCGCGTAGGTGTTATCGGGGCTGATGGCGAGCATGCTCTTAGCGCCCGCTAAAATGCGGAAAAACCGCTCATACATCAACAGGCTAAATTTCGCGTCGCGGCGCAGGAATTTATCCTTTAAATTTGCGATCATCTCGTCGATTATCGTCTCGGCGTTGTAGTTTTCGACCTCTTTGATGATCTTGATCGCGCCGGCGCGGTCCTGGCGCAGCACGACGTCTAAAATTTCGCCGATTTTAGCGGGATCGAGCAAGCCTAGCATATCGGCGATCGCGCGCTGCGTGATTCCTTCGCGGCTAAAGATAATCGCTTGATCGAGGAGCGTGAGCGTGTCTCGTAGCGAGCCCGAGCCGCTGCGCGCTAGAATTTCGAGCGCGCCCTCTTCGTAAGCGATGTTTTCGGTTTTTAAAATTTGCTCTAGGTGCGCTACGACGGCGCTTTTAGCGATCGGCTTAAAGCGAAAGTGCTGCGTGCGCGATAGCACGGTGACTGGAAGCTTGAGCGGATCGGTCGTCGCAAGGATAAATTTTACGTAGCTAGGCGGCTCCTCAAGCGTCTTTAAAAGCGCGTTAGAGGCCTCTTTGGTAAGCATATGCACCTCGTCTATGATGAAAATTTTAAAGCGCGCGCTTGCGGGATGATACTTCGTCTGCTCGATGAGCTCGCGGATATCGTCGATCTTGCGGTGGCTGGCGGCGTCCATCTCGATGATGTCGATGTGGCGCCCCTCGTTTGCCATTACGCAGTTATCGCAGACCTCGCACGGCTTGCCGGTAGGGCCTTTATCGCATAAAAGCGCTTTGGCAAAAATCCTAGCCGTCGAGGTTTTGCCGCTGCCGCGAAGTCCGCTGAAAAGATATGCGTGGCTCAGCCTGCCCGAATCCAGCGCGTGCGCTAGGCTTTTGGCGACGGCGTCTTGACCGATGAGCTGCTCGAAGCTTTTGGGTCTGTATTTTAAAGCGAGTGCTTGCAAAATTTCTCCTTTGATCTTGCAATGATACAAAAAAATCTATAAATTTTAAATTTAGTGCTACAATGCGCCCGAATTTCATAAAAAGGATCGAAATGAAAAAATTTTTAATCGGCGTATTTGCGCTATTTTTTGTCGCCTGCTCGCAAACCAGCAGCGTCATCAGCCTAAATCCGTATCTTTCTAAGGCCGATCAGACCGTAAGCGGCAAGTCGGTAAATATCAACGCGATCAACGATCAGCGCGAAAATCAGATGGTAATCGCCGTCATCAACGATAGCGGCGGCAAGCTGGTCGATGAGGTGCTTTTAAAAAACAATCTCTCGGCGTGGTTCGATAAGGCTTTGCGCGCGGAGCTTGAGGCTCGCGGCGTAAGGATCGATCCGGCAAGCCCGAATATCGTAACCGTAAATATTAGAAGCATCTCGGCGGCGATCAACGGCTACTCGAAGGAAAATATGAGCGCAAGAGGCGAGGTCGCGATCGCGATAGTGCAGGGCAACAAAACCACGACCAAGCGCGTAGCGCAGGATCAGAGCAAATTTACGGCGCTTCGTACGGCTAGATCGCTTAATCCTTTTGTGCAAAGCTTGCTTGGCGACATCGTCAAAAAATCCGCCGATCAAATCATCTCGACGCTTTAGATGCGCTGCGTAAATTGCGGCGCGTTTAGCCTGCGCACGATCTGCGCCGCCTGCGCCGCAAATTTAGCCGAATGCCGCCTAAGTATGCGGCAGGTGGAGGGCTTTAGCGTGTTTTACTACTACGGCTACTCCGAAATTCGAGAGCTCATACTTTCTAAACACCACGAATACGGCGCTGCGGTGCTTGCGTGCATAGCCTCTTTAAGCTTAGCGAAATTTCCGCTTCATCTACAGCGCGAAATTTCTGCAAATCTGCAAAACTACGAAGCGTTTAAAACGGGCGGGGTTTTTAAATTTAACGCCGTGCCGCTGGATGACGACGCTCGCAGCGGCTATTCGCACACGGCGATCTTAGCTCGCGCGCTAAAAAGCGAGCTAATCGAGCCGAAATTTCACTGCCTGCGCGCGCAAAACCGCGTCAAATACACGGGGCAGAGTTTGGAATTTCGCCTAAAACACAAGCGAAATTTTAAAATTTTAACCCCGCCGCAATTCCCCGTGATCCTAGTAGACGACATCATCACCTCAGGTCTTAGCATGCTTCAAGCGCGCGAGAGCTTGATGCGGGGCGGCTTTACGCCCGTATGCGGCTTGGTTTTAGCTAATGCAAAAGAATAATTCGCTATAATCGCTCGTTAAATTTTAAAAGGATTTTTATGCAAGAAAATATTTTTGAAAATCAAGAGATCATCGATATAGACGTCGAGGAATCGATCAAGACGAGCTATCTTGATTACTCGATGAGCGTCATCATCGGTCGTGCGCTGCCGGACGCCAGAGACGGCCTAAAGCCCGTGCATAGACGAATTTTATACGCGATGAATAATTTGAGCTTAAGCGCGCGAAGTCCATATAAAAAATCCGCTTTTATCGTGGGCGAGGTGATGGGTAAGTACCATCCGCACGGCGATACGGCGATATATGATTCTTTGGTACGTATGGCACAAGACTTTTCTATGCGATGTCCGACCGTAAACGGACAGGGAAACTTCGGATCGATCGACGGCGATAACGCCGCGGCGATGAGATACACCGAAGCGCGTATGACGCCGCTAGCCGAGGAGCTTTTAAAAGACCTGGATAAAGAGACGGTCGATTTCGTGCCGAACTACGACGAGAGCCTAAGCGAGCCCGATGTTTTGCCGACGCGCGTGCCGAATTTGCTGCTTAATGGCTCAAGCGGAATCGCCGTTGGAATGGCGACGAATATCCCGCCGCATAGCCTAGATGAGCTCGTGGGCGGTCTTTTGATGCTGCTTGAGAATAAAAACGCAAGCCTAGAGGAGATAATGGGCGAGATCAAGGGCCCCGATTTTCCGACCGGCGGCATCATATACGGCAAAAAAGGGATTATCGAGGCGTATAAAACGGGCAGAGGGCGCGTTAAAATTCGCGCTAAAACCCATATCGAAAAAAAGGCTAGTAAAGACGTCATCGTAATCGACGAGCTGCCGTATCAGACCAATAAAGCGCGCCTGATCGAGCAGATCGCAGATCTCGTAAAAGAAAAGCAGATCGAGGGCATCTCCGAGGTGCGCGACGAGAGCGATCGCGACGGAATTCGCGTAGTAATCGAGCTTAAGCGCGACGCGATGAGCGAGATCGTGCTGAATAATCTATTTAAGCAAACCACGATGGAGGCGACCTTTGGCGTGATAATGCTCGCAATCGACGGCAAAGAGCCGAAGATTTTCACGTTGATAGAGCTTTTGAAACTATTTTTGAACTACAGAAAAACCGTCATCATCCGCCGCACGATTTTTGAGCTGCAAAAAGCGCGCGCTAGAGCGCACATCTTGGAGGGCTTAAAGATCGCGCTAGATAACATCGACGAAGTGATCGACGTAATTAGAAACTCCGCCGACACCAACGTCGCGCGCGAAAATTTAATGAGCAGATTCGGCCTCAGCGAGGCGCAATCGGGCGCGATTTTGGATATGAGGCTAAGCCGCCTAACGGGGCTTGAGCGCGAAAAGATCGAGGAGGAGCTAAAAGAAATTTTAGCCGAGATAAAGCGACTTGATGCGATTTTAAAGAGCGAGGAGCTTATTGAGGGGATCATCAAAGATGAGCTTTTGGAGATCAAGGATAAATTTAAATGCCCGCGCATTACCGAAATCGTCGATGACTACGAGGATATCGACATTGAAGATTTAATCGCGAATGAAAATATGGTCGTTACGATCACTCACCGCGGCTACATAAAGCGCGTGCCTAGCAAGACTTACGAGAAGCAAAAGCGCGGCGGCAAGGGGCGCGTGGCGGTTACGACATACGACGATGATTTCATCGAGAGCTTTTTTACGTCCAACACCCACGATACGCTTATGTTTATCACCGACCGCGGGCAGCTTTACTGGCTTAAGGTCTATAAAATTCCGGAGGGCTCGCGCACCGCAAAGGGCAAGGCGGTCGTAAATTTAATCCAGCTCGGCGCGGACGAAAAGATAATGGCGATCATCCCTACGACCGATTTTGATCCGAGCAAGTCGCTCGTATTTTTCACTCGCAACGGCATCGTAAAACGCACGAATTTAAGCGAGTTTAAAAATATCCGCTCACTCGGCATCCGCGCTATCAGCCTAGATGAGGACGACACTCTCGTAACCGCTCTCATCGCTCCAAACAGCGCCGAAGAGATGCAAAACTACAAAGGAGGCGCTCTAAGCGGCGACGATCTGGACGGCGGCGAGGCTGAGGAAATTCTAGAGCAGACCGAGCAGGATATTTTAGAGGGAAGCGAGGATGAAATTTCAGATGAAATTTCACAAGGCGAGGGCGCTCAAGATGGCGAGCCGCAAAGCGCTAACGAAAATATGCTCTTCATCGCTACGAAAAAGGGAATGTGCCTTAAATTTAATCTAAATAAAATTCGTCAAATGGGGCGCATCGCTCGCGGCGTAAAGGGGATTAAATTTAAAGAGAAAGGCGACGAGGTTATCGGCGCCGCGTTTATTCTAAGCGATATGCAAGAAATTTTAAGCGTGAGCCAAAAGGGTATCGGCAAGCGCACGACTGCGAGCGAGTATCGCCTCACAAACCGCGGCGGCAAGGGCGTCATCTGCATGAAGCTCACCAACCGCACGGGCGAGCTCATCGGCGTCGTGATGGTCGATGAGGAGATGGATCTTATGGCGCTAACCACCAGCGGCAAGATGATCCGCGTCGATATGCAAAGCATCCGCAAAGCGGGCCGCAACACCAGCGGCGTCATCGTCGTAAATGTCGAGGGCGACGACGTCGTGAGCATCGCGACCTGCCCGAAAGCCGAGGAGGGCGACGAGGGCGAAGCGGACGAGCTTGTGCAGGATGAAAATTTATTAAATTCAAATTTAGATAGCAAAGATTCGCAGAGCGAGGGCCCTAGCGATGAAATTTTAAAAGGAGGAGAGGATGAGTAGTTACAATATCGCCATCGTAGGCGCTACCGGCGCCGTAGGCGAGGAGATTTTGCGCGTCTTAGACGAGATGAACTTCCCCGTGAAGGACATACTGCCGCTTGCAAGCGCAAAGAGTGCGGGCGAAAAGGTGGAATTCCGCGGTAAAGAATACGTCGTGAGGGAGCTAACGGACAGCACCTTCGACGAAAACGAGATCGACATCGCGTTTTTTAGCGCGGGCGGCTCCATTTCGGCGCATTACGTGCCATTTGCTGCGGCAAGCGGCGCGGTGGTGATCGATAACACGAGCCACTTTCGTATGCAAGAGGACGTCCCTCTCGTAGTGCCCGAGTGCAACCCACAGGATATCGAGCTGTGGAAGGAGACGGGCATCATTGCCAATCCGAACTGCTCGACCATCCAGATGGTTCAAATTTTAAAGCCGCTTGATGATGCATTTGAAATAGAGCGCGTGGACGTAAGCACCTACCAAGCCGCCAGCGGCGCAGGCAAAGAGGGCATGGAGGAGCTCGTGTTTCAGCTGCAAAAATTCTTTGAATTTAAGCTTGATGAGTGCAAACCTAAAGTTTTCGCGCACCAGCTAGCATTTAACGTCATCCCGCACATCGACGTCTTTTTGGACAATGACTACACCAAAGAAGAGATGAAGATGGTGAACGAAACGCAGAAAATTTTGCATAAAAACTTCGCCGTTTCGGCTACCTGCGTGCGCGTGCCGGTACTTCGCAGCCACAGCGAGGCGATCACGATAAAATTTAAAAAGGATTTCGAGATTAGCCGCGTGCGCGAAATTTTAAGAAGCGCGCCTAGTATCGTGCTTGCAGACGATCCGAGCAAAAACGAATACCCGATGCCGCTGCTTTCGAGCGACACGAACGAAACCTACGTCGGCAGGCTTCGCAGGGATAATTTTGACGATAAAATTCTGCATCTTTGGTGCAGCGCCGATCAGATCCGCGTCGGAGCGGCTACAAATGCCGTGCGCATCGCGCTTCGCTGGATCGATATGCAGCAAGACAAGTAGGATAAATTTAGCAAAGTTGCCGAGACTTTGTACGCGGATACGGTCGCGTGCGCGGTTTCGGCGCCGAAGACCGGCGAATAAATTTGCAAATCAGCCTAGTTAAAATTTAAGACCGCAAGCTGAAATTTCGCGCCTTTAATCGGGCGCAAAATTTTAAAGACTCAAACGGACGCGACTAAATGGGGTAAATTTACGCGATTTCAAACGAGTGTAAATTTAAAAGGATGCTTCGGCATGAGGCGGCTTTAAATTATACGTCCGCTTGCGGAGCGGCTAGTCTCGAATTAAAATTTAAGGAAGAAATGAAAGCTATATTTGAAAAATTTTTGCTTTGCAGCAAATTTTTAACCCTCCTGCCAGTGCTTTTTTGCATCGCGGCAGGCACGGCGATATTTGTGATGGCAAGTTACGAAATCGGCTCGGCGCTTTATAAAATCGTGGAATTTTTTCTAACGCCGCAGAGTGAGCGAGCACTTTACATTGACATTTTAAGCGAAATAATAACGGCGATCGATCTGTATCTGGTCGCCATCGTGCTGCTAATCTTCGTATTTGGAATTTATGAGCTATTTATCGACGAGTTTGTGGATCTAAATTTACAAGTTTTAAAGATCGCCTCGCTGGATGAGCTAAAACATAAACTCGGCAGCGTCATCATAATGGTGCTGGTAGTGGATTTTTTCAAGCGAATTTTGCACACCGATTTTACTACCCCTTTGGATATGCTTTTGCTCGCAGGGGCTATCTTTGCGGTTTGTTTAGCTTTGTATATTTTGAGTAAATTTAAAGGATAAAAATGGTTTTCATCGACGCATGCTTCGACAAAGAGACCCCATACACGCCCATTTGGATAATGCGCCAGGCGGGGCGCTACCTGCCGCAATACATGGCGGTGCGCGAGAGGGCGGGCGATTTTTTGAGCCTGTGCCGCGACTACCGCGCCGCTAGCGAGGTGACGATCCAGCCCGTGGAGATTTTGGGCGTCGATGCGGCGATACTTTTTAGCGATATTTTGGTCGTGCCGATGCAGATGGGGATGGATCTGCGCTTCGAAGCGGGCGAAGGGCCGCGCTTTAGCGATCCGATCCGCTCCCAGGGCGATCTGGCGCGCCTAGATCCGCAAAAGGCCGCGGCGGAGCTCGGATACGTTTATGATACGATCTCGCTTACTCGCTCTCGCCTTGCCGCGGATAAAGCTCTCATCGGCTTTTGCGGCGCGCCGTGGACGATCGCTACCTATATGATCGAGGGCGGCGGCAGCAAAAATTACGCCGTTTGCAAAAGGATGCTCTACGAAAATCCGCAGCTTCTGCATGAAATTTTGCACCTCGTTACGGAGGCGACGAAGCTTTATCTAGCGCGCCAGATCGGCTCGGGCGTCGATGCGGTGCAGATTTTCGACAGCTGGGCGGGCGCGCTGGAGCCGAGCGCGTACGAGGAGTTCGGGTGGCGATACATCCTAGAAATCACGGAATTTTTAAAAGCGAAATTCCCGCATATCCCGCTCATCGTCTTTGCCAAGGGCACGGGCGCGCAGATGTCGCGGCTGATCCGTATCGCGGAGCAGCGAGGCGAGGCGAGCTTTGACGTATGGGGCGTGGATTGGAGCACTCCTATGGGGCTTGCGCGCGAGCAGCTCGGGGGCAAATTTGCGCTTCAGGGCAACCTGGAGCCGATGCGGCTATACGATCGCGGCGCGATAGAATCGGGCGTGCGCGAGATTTTAGCGTCGATGAAGGGTATCGCGCATATCTTTAATCTAGGCCATGGAATTTTGCCCGACGTAAGCGTGCAAAACGCCAAATATCTGGTGGATCTCGTGCACGAGCTAAGCGCGCGCTAAAACCTTATTTTGCGATAGCCTGTTTGCGGCGCGCCATTGTGAAATTTTATAGAGCCGTAATTTAAAATTTCACTCGCCTGGGTCAGCCTGCTTTGCTTCCGCGCGATCTTTCCGCTGTCCATAAATTTTAAATTTTGTACTGCTTACACGCCGCTAAAACAGCTCGCAGAAAGCAAAGCTCTAAATTTTAAAATTCTGCGCCGTTTTAGCGCGGCGATACCACGAAATTTTAAAATTTAGCCGCAGTTTGAAATTT
>ERZ773090.1043-NODE-1043-length-10104-cov-3.74087_pt1 | contig 10104 bp, 7 predicted proteins | sample MGYA00580579_ERZ773090 | MGnify/ENA primary metagenome ERZ773090 (study PRJEB29015, sample SAMEA2738014) | human oral metagenome | biome: human oral; feature: human-associated habitat; material: dental | place: China | collected 2132 ... | reverse complement strand
TATTGCCGTTCAAATCCACTTCGTAGAAGTATTGACCTTTGGCCAAGCCTTCAAGTGGCAAGAGAGCTGGATTTTTAGCTGTTCCATTGTCTGACCAAAGAGCCTTGTCAGAAGATTTGAGCAAGAGGCGCGTCAACATGCCGTCGCCACCGAAAGCTTCATACGGGATGACTTGGTTAACACCCGCCAAGAATGGACCAGGAACATTTGCTTTTTCTAGGTAGCTGGCTGGAACGTCGATATGGTCTTTAATATTTTTAGTGACTGAATCTTTGACTGCTTCTTTTGAAATAAGGCCATTTAAACTAACAGTTACATTTTTTGTTGCTACAAGATTGGTTAAATCTGCTTTTCCATCTTTAGCACCATAGACTTTGACAGTAGCTTGGTAACTGTGAGTTCCGTTAGCACGAAGTTGGTCAAGAAGGGCTTGCCCGTCTTTACCTGTAGTATTGCCGTTCAAATCCACTTCGTAGAAGTATTGACCTTTGGCCAAGCCTTCAAGCGGCAATAGAGCAGGATTTTTAGCCGAACCATTATCTGACCATGGGGCTTTGTCTGAGGCTTTCAACAAGAGACGCGTCAACATACCATCTCCACCGAAAGCTTCATACGGAATGACTTGATTAACACCGGCCAAGAATGGACCGGGAACGTTCGCTTTTTCTAAGTAGCTAGCTGGGACGTCTACTGAGTCCTTAGTATTTTCTTCAACTCCTTTTTTAACTTCCTCTGGAGTTGTTACTGATTGAGGAGTAGTCGCTTCACGGTCTTGTTTTGAAACTGCATCAGGATTTGCCACTGGCTTAGCTACTTCTTTTGGTTTGTTAACTTCCGACATAGCTTCTTCTTCTTTTGGTTTGTTAACTTCCGACATAGCCTCTTCTTCTTTTGGTTTTGCAACTTCTTCCTTAGGAGCTAGGCTAGACTTGTCTGAAGGATTAGTCTCATCGACCACTTCCTTTGGAGCTGACTGATTTTCAGGAAGAGCTGAATCCACTCCTTCTTTTAAAACTGTCTCTGGCAACTCATTCTTTTCTAGTGATGATGAATCTGTTTGAAGAACTTCAGTCGGAGTCGTAGTGAGAACATCTGCATGTACAGTGTTTGGTTGACCAACTAGCAAAAAGAAACCACTGGCAACTACGACGGAAGCCACACCTACGCTTAAACGACGGATTGACCAGCGAGTATACTTTTGATTTGAATTGAATTTCATAAGATTCTCCTTTAGGTTTGTTTTTTTTTGATGACTTTAGTATAATCTCCTAAGATTAAATGGGGATAAGAAAGAGTTAAAATTTTTCTTAAATCTATCTTATAAAATGCTTATATTGTCTTATTATTCATAAGAAACAACTTGAGTTTCTTCACCAAACATTCCCAGTCTTAAACTTAAATCACCTAATACAATTGACAATGAGTCAAAAAAAATCCACCACACTGTGGTGAATTTTCTTCTTATGCTTCAAATTCAAATGCTTCAGTTTTTTGCTTGTTTGGCAAAAGGAGCGAGAGCAAGATTCCAACCAGAGCCGGCAGCAACCAAGGTAGAGAAGCTTGAGCAAATGGCAGAGCATTGACCAGATTAAGAATGGCAGTTAGCTTGAATTGTCGTCCCAAAATGCTAGCAAAAGCAATCAGCGTTACCACTGCGATGGTCAACTGCATCCCTGGTTTAGAAAGTGGTAAAAAGCGATTAACCATGACAATCATCACAATCGTAATGGTAATAGGATAAAGAATTTCCAGAACTGGAACTGAATACTGAATAATAGCATTCAAACCAAGATTTGCAATAGCAAAACCAACTAGCGTAAAAATGGTCGCATAAACCTTATAGGACACTTTGGGGAAGGTATTATGGAAAAATTCGCCAGTTGAGACGATAAGTCCAGCTGTTGTTGTAAAACAGGTCACCGTTACCATAATCGCTAGGAAAACTTGAGCCATCGGCCCAAAAATGGCCTGAGTTGCAGAAGACAAAACAGAAGCCCCTACGTTTGCACCTTTCGGCAAATTCGCTAGATTAAGTGGGAAGTGATTTCCAAGAAAGGCAAGGCCAATATAAAGAACGCTAAAGCCAAGTGCCACAAGAATACCCACGACCCAAATAGTAGAAATATATTCCTTTTTATTTTTGAAACCGAGCTGATTGAGGGTTGTCACGGCAACCACACTAAAGGCAACTGAAGCTAAGGCATCCAGAGTATTGTAGCCTTGAAGGAAGCCTGCTCCAAAAGCTGAAGCAGCATATTCCTCTGTTGCTCCTTGAGGAGCAGTGGAACCATATTTGGCAGCGCCTAATACAACTAAAACTACAATCAATAGGGCAAAGATTGGCGTTAAATAGCGACCAATACTATCAAGGATTTTCGATGGATTAAGTGCAATCAGATAGGCAAAGGCAAAATAAACCAGCGTAAACCCAAAAAGCCAAATGGCATGAGAACCTGCAGGCAACATGGGCTCAATCCCGACAGAAAATGCAGTGGTCGCCGTCCGAGGAATGGCAAAGAAGGGACCAATTGCAAGATAAAGGGCTACCAAGTAAACTACCGCAAACCAAGGGGCAATCTTTTTCGAAATTTCATCAATATAGCCCTTGGGATTTAAAGTACCTATAATCAAGGTTAAAATAGCAATACCAACGCCCGATAGGACAAAGCCTCCAATAGCTGGCCAGAAATTTTGACCAGATTCCAAACCCAATTGAGGTGGAAAAATCAGGTTACCGGCTCCGAAAAACATTCCAAATAAAAGCAAACCGGTCAAGGATCCTTTTTTTATCATCGTCATCTCCAGTCTTTTTAAGATTTTTCCATTATACCGATAAACACCACTCATTGCAAGGATTTTGAAATAAAAATTGCCTTTTCTTAACCCAATAAAATCACGATATTTAATTCGATTTATTACAAATTACTCTTGTTTGTTTTCGATTTATATCATATACGTAATTCCTTTTTTGTTAGATGGACTTATGCTATACTAGTTATAAGTTCATTTGCGAGGTTTTAATATGTTAATTCATCTAATCTGGCTCATTCCTGCTGCTATATTTGCTCTATTATTTTATCGAGAACCTAGAAGTTTATTCAATGCTTATCTCCTGACCTTCACTCTTATGATGATGGGCATTGTTTTAGCCGGGCTTACGATTGTTAGTCTTGAGCGATTTATTGGTTATACACCAGCTATGATTAGCTTTTATATCCTGCTTTTAGCAATTCCTATTAGTATTTTCGCTTCTACTGCCTATTTGATTTTTAATGGTCGCCAAATGTTGCAGCTTGAGGGGCTTAGATTAGCCAATCTCCTATCCCTTCTCTACGGCCTAGCGATTGTGGGGCTTGGTCTGATGCATTTTCTCGCTCCTCGGTCATTTCTTGCAACTTTGATTTCCCTCGCTGATTTACTACTATTTTACGGAACCTTTCTCTATCTTTCCTATATCATCTACGCATTCTTTTTAAATATTTTTCCAGTCAAGAAAGAGCCTCAGACTATTATTATCCTCGGTGCAGGATTGTTTGGAGACAAGGTGCCTCCCCTGCTGGCTCAACGCTTAGATAAAGGGCTAGCAATCTATGAAAAATTTAATCGGAGACCAGTCATCATTGTCTCTGGCGGTCAGGGAGACGACGAGTGGATTTCCGAAGCAGAGGCAATGGCAGGTTATTTGATAGATAAAGGAGTCCCAGCTGACAGTATTTTCCTCGAAAATAAATCTCGCACTACGCTTGAAAATCTCATATTCAGTAAACAGCTTATGCTCGCACAAGGACTGGAACAAGATCGGGTTGTCCTTGTCACAAATTCTTTCCACGCGCTACGTGCGGGGATCTATATGAAACAAGTTGGTCTCAAAGGCCGCAGTATTGGTTCTCGCACGGCCTTCTATTTTCTTCCTTCCGCATGGATCCGAGAAACCGCTGGCTTAATCCGTATCTACTGGAAATGGCATGCGTTTATCATCGGAATTCTGCTACTTCCCTTCCTTTTCTCCTTATTCCACACATATTTTTCATTGTAAAAAGCCCTAGAAAAAGGTATAATGATGGTAAGAAAAAAAATGGAGGTCCGTCTAAGATGAAATTTACCATTGATAAAAGTTTAGCAGAACTTGGCATCACAAGTGTCGTCCTTGGCATTGCTAGAAACGTCGATCCCCAAGCACCTTTATCAGAAGACTTTCTCCAGAAACAGAAGGAAGCAGAAAACTGGGCCTTGAACTGCAATCTAGCGGAAATCACTGACCATCCGACTATCCAAGGCTACTGTGATTTGTTGCAGAAAGTTGGGCGCAGTGTTAAAAAGAACCCGCCAACAGTACCAGCTTTGATCCGCAATATCCAACACCGTGGCTCCATTCCAAGGATTAACAGCGTTATTGATATTTATAATGTAGAATCCTTGCATTCTCTCCTAGCTATCGGCGGTCATGACCTTGATAAAATCGGTGATGAGATCGAGTTTACTGTCAGTCAGAAGGATGATATTTTCCTTCCTATCTTATCCAAGGAAAAACACGTGGCTCCGACCGACTATGTCTATCGAGATGAAAAAGGCATCCTTGCCTGGCTTGATGTCCGTGACAGCGACCTTTATAAATTTGATAATAGCACTAAAAATGCCATTTTCATTATCCAAGGAAATGCCCATACATCTATCCAAATGCGTCTAGAAGCGCTTGAACGCATCCACCAGGATTTAGCAGCAGCCATGCCAAATCTCGAATTCGAAACCCATGTCATTCAAGTAGACGATCTTTAAGCACCTTTTCACCCGACAAGCTTTTGGTTTAAAACTCCATCAAATTATAAATCAAAAAGGAAACTCAGCTGAGTTTCCTCTTTTTGTATATCTAGTCTTCTTTCTTATCTGAAAATTGACTCATATATAAGTCATGATAGAAGCCCTTGTCAGCCAGCAGCGACTCGTGATTGCCCTGCTCAATGATTTGTCCATCCTTGAGCACCAAAATCTTGTCTGCTTCTTGGATAGTGGACAAACGGTGTGCAATGACAAAGCTCGTCCGCCCCTGCATCAGAGTTTTCATAGCTTTCTGAATCAGCAATTCTAAACGAGTATCAACTGAGGAAGTCGCCTCGTCCAAAATTAGAATCTTAGGATCGGCCAAGAGCGCCCGTGCGATCGTCAGAAGTTGTTTTTGACCCAGCGAAATATTGCTAGACTCCTGATTCATTTCCATATTGTAGCCACCTGGCAAGGTGCGAATAAAGTGGTCCACATTGGCTGATTTGGCTGCTTCCACAATCTCCTCATCGGTAGCATCAAGGTTACCAAAGCGGAGATTTTCCTTGATAGTCCCTTCATAAAGCCAAGCGTCCTGCAGAACCATACCAAATTGCTTGCGATAGTCTTGGCGGGATAGCTGGCGAATATCGTGGCCATCCACGCTGATAGAGCCCTTGGTCACATCGTAGAAACGCATGAGAAGATTGATCAAGGTCGTCTTACCAGCTCCAGTCGGCCCAACAATAGCCACCATTTCACCCGGCTGGACTTCCAGATTAAAGTTGCGAATCAGCGGCTTATCTGCCACATATTGGAAGTCTACATCTTTGAAGCTGACTTGACCAGTCAAGTCCTTATCTAGCCGGACGGTATTGTCTATAACTTCATCTGGCTCATCCAAAATCTGAAAAATCCGATCCAGCGAAGACTTGGCACTCTGGAGCTGTCCTACCAGCTGGGTAAGGTTTTGGATAGGCTGATTGACCTGCCAGACGTACTGGACAAAGGCCTGCATATTCCCGATGGTCAGCTGACCAGCAATAACCTGCAAACCGCCTACCAGAGCCACGATGAGATAGGTTAAATCCGAAATCGCATTAAGGACGGGCATCATGAGCCCTGAGATAAAGCTGGCTTTAAAACCGACTTCCTGCAAGTTTTGGGTAATCGCTCGAAAATCCTCAGCCGAAGTCTCTTCCCGACCATAAAGCTTGAGCACATTGAAGCCTGACAGATTTTCCTGAACGAAGCCATTCATAGCGCCCAAAACATCCGCCTGCTGCTTAAAGTAAGGCTGGGATTTTTTGAGGATAAATCTAGCTCCTAAATAGGTCAGAGGAATGCTGACGATAACGATCAAGGCCAGCTGGATATTCAGGTAAAGAACCATCCCGATGACCAAAATCAGGGTCATGACGGCATTGACCACCTGCAAAAAGCTTTGTTGGAGAGCATTTGAGACGGTCTCCACATCGCTGGTAAAGCGCCCAATCAAATCACCGAACTGGTGCTTGTCAAAGTAGGAAACAGGAATTCGATTGATTTTACGACTGAGCTCATTGCGCATATCGCGAACGGTGCTCTGCACAGCATTGGTCATAAAATAGTTAGAGAAATAGGCACCAATCTCATAAAAGAGGGCACGAATGAAGTAAAGGAGCATGATCCAAGCCACATAGCTGCTATTGATGGCTGCACCGGGTACTCCCTTGGCCATATCCAGCAGATTTTGTGTCAGCTCTGTGATAGCAAGCCCTAGGACAAAAGGCTCTAGGACACTCATGACCACGCTGACAATCTTGAGGAAGACTGCAAGAAGCACAGCGGCTTTATAGACTTTTAGATAGCTCCATAAGCGAACAAAACTATTTTCTTTCATCTCTTCCTCCTATTCTTCTGTTAATGATTGGCTATTGAGCTGGGAGTTAGCAATTTCGCGATAGATGGCATTATTTTCCATCAGTTCCTCATGCCGGCCTCGACCCACGATCTCACCCTTGTCTAAGACAATGATTTGATCCGCATCCATAATAGTTCCGACCCGCTGAGCCACAATGAGAACCGTTGCATCCTGCGTCACTTCCTTGAGTCGGCGGCGCAATGTCGCATCCGTCTTGTAGTCTAGAGCCGAGAAGGAATCGTCAAAGATATAAATGTCTGGCTCCTTGACAACCGCACGCGCAATGGACAGACGCTGCTTTTGACCACCAGATAGATTGCTGCCACCTTCAGCCAAATGCGTCTCGAAGCGCTCTTCTCTGCTCTCGATAAAGTCGCGAGCTTGAGCCACATCTGCTGCTTGATTGAGCTCCTCAGAGCTAGCATCTTCCTTACCATAGCGGATGTTTTCAGCGATCGTCCCGGTAAATAGCAGAGCTTTCTGCGGGATAAAGCCAATCTTCTGACGGAGAGCCTTGAGATTATAGGCGCGGACATCTACACCATCTACCAAAATCTTGCCCAAGGTCACATCATAGAAACGCGGAATCAGCTGCACCAAGGAAGACTTCCCAGAGCCTGTTGAGCCAATAAAGGCGATCGTTTCCCCCGGCTTGGCCTTGAAAGAAATATTATGTAGGACAGGATTTTCCGTCTCACCTGGATAGGCAAAGGTTACATTGTCAAATTCCAAATAGCCACGAGTCGCAGTTTCCGTGATCCCATTCTCATTTGGATCGATGGAAATCGGCATATCCATGACTTCCTTCAGCCGCTCGCTAGAAACCGCCGTCCGTGGATACATGGTAAAGAGACTGGACAGGAGCAGGAAGGACAGAAGGGCATGAAAACTGTATTCGATAAAGGCAACCAAATCCCCGATTTTCAAATCGCCGCTGCCCAGTGGCTTGAGGGCAAACCAGACAATAGCCACAATCATGGCAATGATAATCTGCACAAAGAGAGGCTCCGTCAAACCGGTCAGTTTAAAGAGAAGATTCGAATTTTCCGCATAAATCTCATTTTCATTAGCGAAGCGCTCTTCCTGAAATTCCTCACGGGTAAAGGCTCGAATGACTCGCAGACCGGTCAGATTTTCCCGAGCATACTGGTTGATCTTGTCCAGCGTCTTCTGCTGCTTTTCAGACAGGGGACGCGTCTTGACCGCCACATACCAGACTACGATTGCCAAAAAAGGCACTGAAATCGCCACAATCCATGCCATGGACGGACTGGTCAGGAAAATCATGAGGATAGACGACAGCATCATGATAGGCGTGATAGCTCCCATCTTGAGCGTTTGCTCAGCAAACTGCATGAGGACAAAGGCATCACTGGTAATCCGCGTCACCAGCGAAGAAACGCCAATTTGCTCATACTCATGATGGGAATACTCCTGCAACTTATCATAGAGATCATTCCGCATATCCCGCACCATGCTGGTTGTTAATTTCCCAGCAGCATAGGAAAGGACAATCCGCCCCAAGATTCCAAGGATAATAACCAGCAGCATGATAAAGCCCCAGAAATACAGGCGTTCCTGATTGCCTTGATTAATCCCCTCGTCAATCATGCGCGCCAAAACCGTTGGCAGCCCTAGATTGACCACTACAAAAAAGATGGCCGACACAAAATCCAGTACCAACCACTTGGGGTAGCGTTTCAAATAAGACCAAATGTAAAGCATAATCCCTCCATTTTTATAACAATAAAAAAGCACTGAAGAGTACTTTTCTTGATTATCCATGCAGCGGCCAACAGCTCCGCCACAATCTCTAACTGCTACTAGTATAGCAAATTATGACGGAAATTTCAAATATTCCTACAAAACAAAAGGCGAACAAATTCTCAGGCTTCCCAGCCGAAAAGAATATGCTCGCTTTTTTGGTGCCTTAGAGACAGACAAAGACACACAAACAATTCCTTATAGGTAAGGTATAACGAAATTTTGAAAAATTCTGGCGGATTTTTGATGAACGTACTCAAGTCCCAATTCCTTATAGGTAAGGTATAACATATTTTTTATAAATAGTTCTTTTAGAAATGAGGTCAATATATGAGTCTCAATTCCTTATAGGTAAGGTATAACGGTAGAAGGTTTACCTATCTACCATATTGCGCCTTGGAATCTGTCTCAATTCCTTATAGGTAAGGTATAACATAGCCAAAACATAGAAAGAAGGTGATTATAATGGCTATAGTAATTTGTCTCAATTCCTTATAGGTAAGGCATAACTTAGAGTATTAATTGTACAAACTAATAAACCGATATATTCAATATTGTCTCAATTCCTTATAGGTAAGGTATAACAGTAACTTGCATACCTATCATGAGGAGAGAACGCACGAATTTAAGTCTCAATTCCTTATAGGTAAGGTATAACAACAGCATTCTCGCTGTTTCTAGATTGATTGTATCAAAAAATAGGGCTTTTTTCAAGATTTCAATGAAAAAAGTCGGTCGATCTTTTTTGTCCTAACGCTTATAAACCGCTTGGTTGACAGCTTTTAAAAAGGAGGCAAAAAATCGAAAAGATCGACCGACTTTTTAATAGTATTTGTAGGGTTTAAAGCGTTTTAAGTTCCCATCCTGCTGCAAGATTCTCTTAAACTGCCGGATGTCGTGCTGGATGAGCTGGGCATAGGTATAGGTCGAGCCTCCCATGACTAGCCTCGTCTGTAGCTTTTCCTCAAAACTTCTCAAGACGATATACTTCCCTTCACGATTCAGATAAACCGAGCCATCTTCCCTTTCTTCAAAATGATCTGTGGCATTGATTTGATGTTTATTGATCAAACTCAAAATCACTCGATCCACGATAACCGGCTTCATATAATCTGCAAAATCCAGATGCAAACTATAAGGACGATTATTTGAAGCATGCAGCACTCCGATTTTAGGATCTAGTCTAGCCTGCTAGATCAAGCGCAGAACACGACTGTATAAAATCGTATTGCAAAAGCTAATCAAGGCATTTAGTGGATCTCGGGGTGGCCGTTTGGTTCGCTTAACAAAAGAAAAACCACTTTGATTCAGAATCTCATTGAAGATAGAGTAAGCATTGTAGGGATTGTGGCTACTCTAGTTTCCCCCTCTTCAGCAAAATACAAGTAACAATTATCTTCTATCTAAATGATCCGTCTATCATATTTTTCTACGGCTCAATAGTCTTAGAAACAAGGCGAGGATTCTGGGCGATAAAGTCCATTGTGTAAGTTTTCAAACGTTTTTCAGGCTTGAAATTCTCTTCATCCAATACCCAATAAACCTTGCTTTCACTGAACGAGCAAGCAAGATTAGTTCTTCTGGTCAAAAAGGGATAATCGGCGCATGACATTTTAAGTCAAGCTCTAACTTACAATTCCTAAATTCCATATCCATTTTATCCTCCTATTCTTCAATTA
>ERZ773090.1041-NODE-1041-length-10108-cov-7.01651_pt1 | contig 10108 bp, 7 predicted proteins | sample MGYA00580579_ERZ773090 | MGnify/ENA primary metagenome ERZ773090 (study PRJEB29015, sample SAMEA2738014) | human oral metagenome | biome: human oral; feature: human-associated habitat; material: dental | place: China | collected 2132 ... | reverse complement strand
TCCCGCCGCGCTGCAACCCTACCTGGACGGCAGGCAAACGCTTCAGGCCGCCTGAGAGCCTGTTCAGAAAACCCGCTCCGAGCGCCCTCTTTCCGCCGCCAGCCGCCTCGCCCGCATGGGAACAGGCGGCTTTTTTGCGCCAGCGGGCAGGGCAGAAAAGAGCGGAGAAACGGGTTCTGGCGCGCTCCGTCTGCCTGGAAGATACCAAAAGAAGGAGCAAATCCAGAGGGGTCGAAATGCCGCTTTGCGCACACTCCACTAGGACCTCATGCTATGGATAAAGTAGCGAAATATCACGGTGCGCCCGCCGCCCGCTCCCGGCCTGCGGACAGGTTGCCGAAAAGCAGAAGCGCCAGGCCTTCCGCCACAGGGCCTGCGGCGGGGCGCGCCCCTAGAATGCCCGCTTTTTCCCTCTACTGGACCCCCTCATGAGCCTCCAATGCGGCATCGTGGGCCTGCCCAACGTGGGCAAGTCCACTCTTTTCAACGCGCTGACCCGGGCGGGCATTGCCGCCGAGAACTACCCGTTTTGCACCATCGAACCCAACACCGGCGTGGTGGAAGTGCCCGACCCGCGCCTGAAACAGCTGGCCGAGGTGGTCAAGCCCGAGCGCGTGGTGCCCGCCATCGTCGAATTCGTGGACATCGCCGGGCTGGTGGCCGGCGCCAGCCAGGGCGAAGGGCTGGGCAACCAGTTTCTGGCGCACATCCGCGAGACAGACGCCATCGTGAACGTGGTGCGCTGCTTTGAAGACGCCAACGTGGTTCACGTGGCCGGCAAGGTCGATCCCATTGCCGACATCGAAGTCATCCAGACCGAGCTGTGCCTGGCCGATCTGGGCACGGTCGAAAAAGCCGTGCAGCGCTACACCAAAGCCAGCAAAAGCGGCAACGACAAGGAAGCCGCCGCCATGCTCAAGCTGCTGGAGCCGGTGCAGGCCGCCCTGAACGAAGGCCGCCCCGTGCGCACCCTGGCGCTCTCGCCCGAAGACCAGGCGCGCCTCAAGCCCCTGTGCCTCATCACCGCCAAGCCCGCCATGTTCGTGGGCAACGTCAGCGAAGACGGCTTCGAGAACAACCCGCTGCTGGCGCGCTTGCAGGAATACGCCGCCAGCCAGAATGCCCCCGTGGTGGCCATCTGCGCCAAGATGGAAGCCGACATGGCCGACATGAGCGACGAAGACAAGGCGCTTTTCCTCGAAGAAATGGGCCAGAGCGAGCCGGGCCTGAACCGGCTGATCCGCGCGGCTTTCCGCCTGCTGGGCCTGCAAACTTACTTCACCGCCGGCGTCAAGGAAGTGCGCGCCTGGACGATTCACATCGGCGACACCGCCCCGCAAGCGGCGGGCGTCATCCACGGCGATTTCGAGCGCGGCTTCATCCGCGCCCAGACCATTTCTTTCGACGATTTCATTCGCTACCAGGGCGAGCAAGGCGCCAAAGAGGCCGGAAAAATGCGCGCCGAAGGCAAGGACTACGTCGTCAAAGACGGCGACGTGATGAACTTTTTGTTCAACGTGTGAGGGTTTTTTCTGCGCTCTTGGTGGTGCCCAATAGCGCTTGGTAAACAGACTAGCTCATTTGACTTCAAGCTGCTCTGCCAGCCAAGGGCACGAGTGCAGATCACAGTCTGTCTCGGACGCCGAATCTCCTTGGAAAAGTCTGGTTATCAGGGGACAAAAAAGTGAGTGACGAGTTTTTCGCCCAACCCATTCTGAATTCGCCGTATGAGTATCCGGCCCGGCATTGGGAGCTGGACGCCAGCGGTCAGCCGACCCAGAAAATCGTCACCAGCCGCCGCCGTGCTGACTTCATCACGCCGATTCCCAGGCCGCGCAAAAACAAAGGTGAATACGAGCAGGCGGAGCTGTTGTTTGATGAAGGCAAGGGCCTGAGCACGGCCAAGCAGGCTTATGACCACACCGCCATCATCAATGCTGTCCGGCAGGAAGTGAATGCCTGGCGCAAGCTGCCCCAGGCGCAATGGCGCGTCACCCCCGAAACAGCCCGCCTGCTGGAACATTGGCGCAACCACGAGTTTGCTGATGTGCGCCCGTTTTTCTGCCAAGTCGAAGCTGCCGAGACCGCCATCTGGCTGACCGAGGTCGCCCCGCAGCTTGGCAAAAATGGCGAGCGCTTTCTCGAACACCTGAAAAAGGCCAGCAATGATGCCAATCTTGGCCTGCTGCGCCTGGCGCTGAAGCTGGCCACCGGGGCAGGCAAGACCACGGTCATGGCCATGCTCATTGCGTGGCAGACAGTCAATGCCGTGCGGCATCCGCAGAGCAGGAAATTCACCCGTGGTTTCCTGCTGATTGCTCCTGGCTTGACCATCAGGGACCGTTTGCGTGTGCTGTTGCCCAATGATGCAGACAGCTACTACGCCAGCCGCGAGATCGTGCCGCGCGACATGCTGGCCGATCTGGACAAGGCCAAGATCGTCATTACCAACTACCACGCCTTCAAACTGCGCGAGCGCATGGAGCTGTCAAAAGGCGGCCGCCGCTTGCTGCAAGGCCGCACCGGCAGCGAGCCGGACACGCTGGAAACCGAGGGCCAGATGCTCCAGCGGGTCATGCCGGAATTGATGGGGCTGAAGAACATTCTTGCCATCAACGACGAGGCGCACCATTGCTACCGCGAAAGGCCCGCTTCTGATGACGACTTCATCGACGACAAGGGCAACCCCTTGAGCGGCGATGACCTCAAGGCGGCCAAGGAACAGGCCAGGGACGAAAACGAGGCCGCGCGCCTGTGGATTTCCGGCCTGGAGGCGGTCAATCGCAAGCTGGGCTTGCAGCAGGTGATTGATCTGTCGGCCACGCCGTTCTTTCTGGCCGGCTCTGGCTATGCCGAAGGCACGCTCTTTCCCTGGACGATGAGCGACTTTTCACTGATGGACGCCATTGAATGCGGCATCGTCAAACTGCCGCGCGTGCCGGTGGCTGACAACATTGCCGGCGCGGAAATGCCCATCTACCGCGACCTGTGGAAGCACATCGGCAAAAAAATGCCGAAAAAGGGGCGCGGCAAGAGCGCCCAGCTCGATCCGCTGGCCATTCCGGCGGAATTGCAAACCGCGCTGGAAGCCCTGTACGGCCACTACCGCAAAACCTACGAAGCGTGGAAGCAGGCCGGCATCAGCGTGCCGCCATGCTTCATCGTGGTGTGCAACAACACCGCCACTTCCAAACTGGTGTTTGATTACATCTGCGGTTTCGAGCGCACGAATGAAGATGGCTCCATCACGCGCGTGCCGGGGCGGCTGGAGCTGTTTCGCAACTTTGACGAGCACGGCAATCCGCTGGCGCGCCCGAATACCTTGCTGATCGACAGCGAGCAACTCGAATCCGGCGAGGCGCTGGACGACAACTTCCGGGGCATGGCTGCGGACGAAATCGAACGTTTCAAGCGCGAAATCATCGAGCGCACCGGCGACCGCCGTCAGGCTGAAAACTTGAGCGACAGCGAACTGCTGCGCGAGGTGATGAACACCGTAGGCAAGCCCGGCCGCCTGGGCGAGCAAATCCGCTGCGTCGTGTCGGTGTCCATGCTCACCGAGGGCTGGGACGCCAACACCGTGACCCACATTCTCGGTGTGCGCGCCTTTGGCGCCCAGCTGCTGTGCGAGCAGGTCATTGGCCGCGCCCTGCGCCGCCAATCCTATGAGTTGAACGAGCAGGGCCTGTTCGACGTGGAATATGCCGACGTCTTCGGCATTCCCTTTGACTTCACCGCCAGGCCAGTGGTCGCCACCCCGCCCAGGCCGCGCGAAACCGTCACCGTCAAGGCGCTGCGTCCGCAGCGCGACCACCTGGAAATCCGCTTCCCGCGCGTGCAGGGCTATCGCGTCGAGTTGCCAGAAGCGCAACTCGAAGCCGAATTCAACAGCGACTGCCACCTCTGCCTGACGCCCGATATGGTTGGCCCAACCCGGACACACAACGCAGGCATCATCGGCGAAGCTGTGGTGCTTGACATCAATCATCTGCAAGACGTGCGCCAGTCCACCCTGTTGATGGAGCTGACCAGGCATCTGCTGTTCCAGCATTGGCGTGATCAGGGCCGGGACGCGCCCATTGCCTTGTTTGGCCAGCTCAAGCGCATCGTGCGCCAGTGGCTGGACGAATGCCTGCAATGCAAAGGCGGCGCCTGGCCGGCGCAGCTGATGTACCGCGAATTCGCAGACATGGCCTGTCAGCGCATCACCAAGGGCATCACCGCAAAAGAGCTGCAAAAAGGCCGGCAGGCCAAGGCCATCCTTGACCCCTTCAACCCCGCCGGCAGCACCGCGCATGTGCGCTTCAACACCTCGCGCGAAAGCCGGTGGGAAACCCTGGGGCCTCCGCCCAAAAACCACGTCAACTGGGTCATCCTCGACAGCGACTGGGAAGGCGAATTCTGTCGCGTTGCCGAATCGCACCCCCGCGTGCTGGCCTACGCCAAGAACCACAACCTCGGCCTGGAAGTGCCCTACCGCTTCGGCTCGACCAACCGTATCTACATCCCCGACTTCATCGTGCAAGTGGACGACGGCTGCGGCAAAAACGACCCGCTGAACCTGATCGTCGAGATCAAGGGCTACCGGCGCGAAGACGCAAAAGAGAAAAAGTCCACCATGGACACCTTTTGGATACCCGGCGTGAACCGCCTGGGCACACATGGCCGCTGGGCCTTTGCCGAGTTTTGCGACGTGTTTGAAATGCAAGACGACTTTGCCGAAAAGGTGCAGGCCGAGTTCGACAAGATGCTGGCCCAGCACAGCCCCCGGAGACTGACCTACCATGCAGATTGAATCCATCACCATCAAAAACTACCGCCTGTTCCGCGATGCCCGGCTGGAGTGCATTCCCCGCCTGTGCGTGCTGGTGGGTGCTAACGGCACAGGCAAGTCCACGCTGTTTGATGTGTTCTCCTTTCTTAAAGATGCCTTGTCGATGAACGTGACTAAAGCGCTGGCCAAGCGTGGCGGCTGGCGCGAAGTCGTCAGCCGTGGCGCAAGTGCTGATGCAAGCATTGAAATAACCCTGCAATTTCGTTTGCTCATCACGGGTGTTGAGCGTCTGGTCACGTATCTGCTTGAAATCAATTTGGACGCGCACGGCAAACCGCAGGTCAAGCGTGAAATCCTGCGCTACAAGCGCGGCGCAAGCGGCAAGCCCTATCACTTTCTGGATTTTTCCTGTGGTCGCGGCTACGCGATCACCAATGAAGAAGACTTTTCAAAGCAAGACGAAGCGCTCAACCGCGAAGAGCAAGAGCTGGATGCGCCAGACATTCTTGCTCTCAAAGGTCTGGGCCAGTTCGAGCGCTTCAAAGCGGCCAGCGTCTTGCGGCAGATGATCGAAAACTGGCATATCTCCGATTTCCACATCTCCGACGCCCGCCCCAGCCAGGAAGACGGCTATGCCGAACACCTCTCCACCCGTGGCGACAATCTGCCACTGGTGGCCAATTACCTCTACGAAAACCACCGCGAGCGCTTTGATCAAGTGCTGGCTGCCATGCGCCGCCGCGTGCCCGGCGTCAGCGTGGTGGAGCCACGCCAGACCGAGGACGGCCGCCTGGTGCTGCGCTTCCGCGACGGTAGCTTCAAAGACCCCTTTATCGCCCGCCACGTCTCCGACGGCACCATCAAGATGTTTGCCTATCTGGTGCTGCTAAACGACCCCAGCCCCTTTCCCCTGCTGGCGGTTGAGGAGCCGGAAAACCAGCTCTATCCCGAGCTGTTGCCCGAACTGGCCGAGGAGTTTCGCAGCTACGCCGAACGCGGCGGGCAGGTGTTTGTCTCCACCCATTCGCCGGACTTTCTCAACGCGCTCACGCTGGATGAAATCTACTGTCTGCGCAAGGAGCAGGGCTTTACGCGCATCACCCGCGCCAGCGATTCGGCCAATCTGCGCGCCCTCTACGAAGCCGGTGATTTGCCCGGCTACCTGTGGAAGCAAGGGCTGTTTGACACACTCAACCAGGTGCGCTGATGGCTGGGCGCATCGTCTTTTTGCTGGAAGAACCTTCCATGAAGGTCCTGCTGGAAGCGTGGCTGCCCCGGCTGTTTCCCGGCTGGGCCAGCGGCCAGCATTTTTTGTGCATTGCGCATGAAGGCAAAAGCGATCTGGATCACAGCATTGCGCGCAAGCTCGCGGCTTGGCAATTTCCGGGCGACCGCTTCGTCATCGTGCGCGATACCGATGGCGCAGATTGCCTGACCGTCAAAGCCCGCTTGGTGCAGCTGTGCCGACAAACCCAGCGCCCCGACACACTGGTACGGCTGGTGTGCCAGGAGCTGGAAAGCTGGTATCTGGGCGATCTGGCCGCGCTGGAAGCGGCCATGCAGGCGCGCAAGATCGACAACCCTGCCAACCGTAAAAAGTTTGCGCATCCCGACGGCTGGCAAAAGCCTTCCGAGCAGGTCAAGCGGCTGGCACCAGCCTTTCAAAAAATCAGCGGCGCGCGGGCCATGGCCGCCCATCTGGAGCCAGACCGCAACCGCTCGCACAGCCTGCGCGTGTTTGTTGATGGTCTGCGCAGGCTGGCCTCGTGAGCATGAGCATGAGCAAGGCACTACACCTCCGCGCAAACATGTTCCCGATGCCGGGGGATGCTTGGCCATTGAGTCCAAAGGCTTCGCGATCCACCGATCCACGTTCACACGCATTTCATCGCAAATCGTGCGCCGCCCTGTTCAAGAGGCCATCATTTTGATTTCAAAAGGTTTTCTTATTTCATCGCAAATCTTGACGGCGGATGGCGTGCTGTATTCACCGCCTTCCGCTTCAGGAGCCCAAGCATGAAATTCGCAAGCTTCAATCCCGACTGCCAGGCCTTTGCCCAGAAGGAGCAGACCGAGTTCGAAAGCATGCTGGCCGGGATACAGCCATGAACCCGGCGCTTGCTATACATATTTGCCATGCCATGCATAGAAAAATGGTGTTTTCCATACAGGTTTTTGCTAGAAAAGGTGCGTTGCCATGAAATTTGAAACCTTCAAGCCCGGCCGCTGGCTACAGCGCCTGCAATACAAGAGCTTCGAGCCGGTGCCGGTCAACCACGACTGGCAGTGGGAGGACGCGCAGATCAACCTGTTGCTGGAATCGGCCAACCGGGCGCTGGGCGAGCTCAACGCCTTCTCGCTGATCGTGCCGGACATTGACCTGTTCATCGAAATGCACGTGGTCAAGGAGGCACAGACCTCCAGCCGCATCGAAGGCACGCGCACCGGCATCGAAGAGGCCGTGCTGCCGGAAGAGCAGATCGACCCGGAAAAGCGCGACGACTGGCGCGAGGTGCGCAACTACATTGATGCGGTCAACACCGCCATTGCCGCGCTGGAAAACCTGCCGCTGTCCAACCGCCTGCTGCGCCAGGCGCATGCCACCCTGATGCAAGGCGTGCGCGGCGAGCACAAGCAACCGGGCGAATTTCGCACCAGTCAGAACTGGATTGGCGGCTCCAGTCTCGCCGATGCCGCCTTCATCCCCCGCACCATGAGAGCGTGCCCGAGCTGATGGGCGATCTGGAAAAGTTCTGGCACAACCAGACGATTGCCGTGCCGCACCTGGTTCGCATTGCCATCAGCCACTACCAGTTCGAAACCATCCACCCCTTCCTGGACGGCAATGGCCGCATTGGCCGCCTTCTGATACCGCTGTATCTGGTCAGTAATGGCCTGCTGGCCAAGCCTTCGCTGTACCTGTCGGACTTTTTCGAGCGCCACCGCGGCAGCTACTACGACGCCTTGACGCGCGTGCGCGCCTCCGGCGACATGGGCCACTGGGTGCGCTTCTTCCTGCAAGGCGTGCTGGAAACCGCCACCAAGGGCCGCGACACCTTCAGCAAAGTGCTGGCGCTGCGCACTGATGTGGAGCAACGCATCCTGACACTGGGCAAGCGGGTGCCCAACGCTCGGGCCACGCTCAACCTCCTGTACCGCCGCCCGCTGGTGGCCTCTTCCGACTTGAAGCGCGAGCTGCAAGTCTCGGCGCCCACGGCGCAGGCGCTGATCAAGGACTTGATCCGGCTGGGCATTCTGGTGGAGATCACCGGCCAGAACCGCTGGCGTCTTTACGCTTTTGATGCTTACCTGAAACTCTTCCTGGGCTAAGGATGCGCCACTTCCCTTAACTTGTCCGTCCGCTAAGTTAAGGCAAACGCGTTTCACTTAACTTAGTCACCTTCCTAATTAAAGATCACCACACCTCATGGCCCGTCAACCCAAATCCACCAGCAAAGCCCCTCACAAAACCGGTTTGGGCGTGGAAGACCTCGTCCACACCGGGGCCACGCGCAAGAACATCCCCACCGCCGAGCACCAATCCGTCATGGACGCGGCGCAGCGCGCGCCCAGGCAGGCCCGCTACCCGCACACCAATGCGCAGTGGCTGGACACGCTGTGCGCCCTGCACGAAGCGGGCGAGTGGGCCGAAGAAGGCCGGCCCAGCCTCAACCGCGAGCTGGACCCACAGCTCATCTGGCGCGGCAAGGACCAGCAGGACTGGAGCGATCTGGTCGTCAACGCCCCGCCGCTGTACATCCAGGAAAAGGTCAAGCCCAAGGCCCTGATCGACGACCTGCGCCGCCTGAGCCAGACGGCTGACAACAGCGCCGCCGCGCCGCAGCCCGACCAAGCCGAGCTGTTTGGCGACTTCAACGGCCTGCCCGAAGGCGCCGACCGCACCGAGTTCTACCAGCACGAAGGCCACTGGCAAAACCGCCTGATCCTGGGCGACAGCCTGCAAGTGATGGCATCGCTGGCCGAGCGCGAGGGGCTGCGCGGCCAGGTGCAGTGCATCTATTTCGACCCGCCCTACGGCATCAAATTCAACAGCAACTTCCAGTGGAGCACCACCAGCCGCGATGTGAAAGACGGCAACGCCAGCCACCCGGTGTACGGCAATATCGCCCACGGCTTTGTTTATCAGCGCGTGCCGCATATCACGCTCAAGGCCATCGCCAACAATGCCGAAATTGACGTGATTTGGGACAAATACGAGGCCGAGCTGGCCCCGCTGCGCGCGCAATTGACGTCCGCGTTGCCCAAGGGCTGGCTGGCCGCATACCGCAAGGCGCAGAAATACACCGCCGAAGTGCCCGCCCAAATGCAGGAATGGGAAGTGCCGCGCGAGTTTCCCGAAGATTGGCCGCAAGCTGCGCGCGCGCTGCACGAGGCGTTCTGGCAGCAGCGCATTGCCCGCCAAAAGGAAATCGACGCCAGCATTGCCGCCAAGGCCGAATTTGAATATCTCTACGACAAACCCTGTGAAGACCGCAAAAAAGTGCGCGTGGCCGGGCCTTTCACCGTGGAATCGCTCAGCCCGCACCGCGTGCTGGGCGTGGATGAGCAAGACCGCCTGATTGACCAGGTGGAAGAAAACCGCGCCGAATACGGCCAGGACTTTGCCAGCCTGATTCTGGAAAACTTGCGCACCGCCGGCGTGCAGCAGGCGCACAAGGCCGACAAGATCGAGTTCACCGCGCTTGCCCCCTGGCCGGGCGAGTTGATTTGCGCCGAAGGCCGCTATCCGGACGAGGCCGGCGCCAGCAAGCGCGCGGGCATCTTCATCGGCCCGGAATTCGGCACGGTTACCCGCGTGGACCTGGTTGATGCCGCGCGCGAGGCGGGCGAAGCCGGTTTTGACGTGCTCATTGCCTGCGCCTTCAACTACGACGCGCAAGCCAGCGAACTGGGCAAGCTCGGCCGCATCCATATCCTCAAGGCCCGCATGAACGCCGATTTGCACATGGCCGAAGACCTGAAAAACACCGGCAAGGGCAACCTGTTCGTGATCTTCGGCGAGCCGGATGTGGACGTGCTGGACACGCAAGGCCGCAGCATCCGCCGCTACGAGGGCGGGCGCGACATCATTGATGTGCCTGCCGACGGGCAGCTGGTGGTCAAGATCTGCGGCGTGGACGTGTTCGACCCCGCCAGCGGCGAAGTGCGCAGCGACAGCGCCGACGGCATTGCCTGCTGGTTTCTGGACACCGACTACAACGAAGAATCCTTCTTCGTGCGCCACGCCTACTTTTTGGGTGCAGGCGATCCGTACAAGGTGAATCGCCCCGGGATTCGCGGAGGCTGTTTGGTTTAAGTCAGGCCACCACCTCG
>ERZ773090.1038-NODE-1038-length-10118-cov-4.21644_pt1 | contig 10118 bp, 9 predicted proteins | sample MGYA00580579_ERZ773090 | MGnify/ENA primary metagenome ERZ773090 (study PRJEB29015, sample SAMEA2738014) | human oral metagenome | biome: human oral; feature: human-associated habitat; material: dental | place: China | collected 2132 ... | reverse complement strand
ACCGCTGTGTCTTAGCAGAGCCGCCGGGTCCGGCTTGCGGCCGCGAAAGGCCACAAAGCTCTCCATCGCCGGCCGGCTGGAACCCCGGGCCAGAATCTCATCGCGGAAGCGCTTCCCGGTGGCCGGATTGAAAATGCCCTCCTCCTCGAAGGCGCTGAAACTGTCCGCCGACAGCACCTCGGCCCATTTGTAGCTGTAGTAGCCCGCCGCATAGCCGCCGGCGAAGATGTGGGAGAACTGCATGGGGAAGCGGTTGTCCGGGCTGCTCGGCACCACCGCCACCTGGCGGCGAATGTCGTTAAGCAGTTCCATGGGGTCGCGGCTGTGGTTGGCGCCGCTGTGATAGGTGAAATCGTAGAGGGCGAATTCCAGCTGGCGCAGCATGGCCAGGGCCGAATGGAAATTCTTCGCCGCCAGCAATTTCTGGTAGAGCGCTTCGGGCAGCTGGCCGCCGCTGAAGCCGGCCAGCACCTCTTTTTCGTAGCCGAAGTTCTCCATGAACTGGCTCGGCTGTTCCACCGCGTCCCACTCCACGCCGTTGATGCCGGACTGGCTGTAGAGGTCGATGCGGGTCAGCATGTGGTGGAGGCCGTGGCCGAACTCGTGGAGCAGGGTCAGAATCTCGTCGTGGTTGAGGTGGGCCTCCTGGTCGCCGACGGCCGGGGTGAAATTGCAGACCAGATAGGCCACCGGCCGTTGCAGGCTGTCGCCGTCGCGGAAGCGGGACACGGCGCTGTCCATCCAGGCTCCACCGCGTTTCTGCGGCCGGGCGTACAAATCAAAATAGAACTGGGCCTGGAGCTCGCCGGCCTGGAGCAGGTCGTAGGCGATGACATCCTTATGCCAGACGGGAAGCGCTTCGTTACGGCGGAATTCCACCTCAAACAGCTTTTGGCAGAGCTGGAACAGGCCGTCCAGCACCCGGCTGATGGGGAAATAGGGGCGCAGTTCCTCCTGGGAAAGCTCGTATTTCTCCTGGCGCAGCCGTTCGCTGGCGAAGGCCACGTCCCAGGCCTCCAGGGTCGGCAGATTCAGCTTGTCCCGGGCAAATTCGCGCAGGGCCGCCATTTCCTGTTCGCCCCGGGCCTTGCTCTTGCCCACCAAATCCTCAAGGAAATCAAAGACCACCACCGGCGTTTTCGTCATGCGCTGGGCCACCTGCTTGGTGGCGTAGTCGGCCAGGCCGAGGATTTCCGCCTGTTTGTGGCGCAGGGCCATGATTTCTTTAATCAGCGGCCGATTGTCCCACTGGCCGCCGTCGCTGAGCTCCGAGGCACGGGCACCATAGGCCCGGTGCACCTCCCGGCGCAGGTCGCGGTCCTCACAGTAGTTCAGGATAGGAATGACGCTGGGCGCGTCCAGGGTGATAAGAAAACCGTCCTTTTCCTTCTCCTTGGCGTTGGCGGCGAGCAGACCCCGGGCCGATTCGGGCAGGCCCGTCAGCCGTTTGTCGTCGGCCAGGTGCAGCGTCCAGGCGTGGGTGGCGTCCAGCACCTGATTGGAAAATTTCGTGCTCAGCTCGGCCAGCTTCAGATTATTGGCCTTGTACTGCTCCTTCTCACAGGCGGGCAGATTGACGCCGCCGAGCTCGAAGCTCAGCAGATTGTCTTCCACGTATTTTTTCTGGCTGGGGCTGTAGCCGGCGTAGTCGGGGCCGTTTTTCAGCTGAAGGAAGGCCTCGTAGAGGGCGCGGTTCTGGGCCAGGTCGCTGCTGTAGGCCGAGAGCTCCGGCAGGATTTTATCGTAGGCGGCGCGCCATTCGTCGGTGCTGCGCACGGCGTGGAGATGGCTCACCGGCGACAGGGCCTTGCTCAGTCGGTTTTCCATGCGTTCCAGCGGCATCACCAGATTGTCCCAGCTGAAGCGCTCCTGTTTGAGCAGTTCCTGCAGCTGCTGGCGGTTTTCCTGGATGATGGTGGCAATGGCGCTGGCGTGTTCCGGCTGGATTTGGTCGAAGGCGGGCACGGCGGCCGGCTGGTAGAGGGGATTGGTCATGGGGGCTCCTTGGGCAGGTGGAAGCGGGCTATTTTAGCGCTTATATTGGCCCCATGAACCGAATCAAAACGCCCTGTTCCGCTGAAATCAGCGTCAAAAACAGCAAATTCATCGCCTATCTTTTCCCCATCGCCACCGCCGCCGAGGCCGAAGCATTGCTGGCCCAGGTCAAGCGGGAACACCCCAAGGCCCGCCACTGGTGCTATGCCTACCGGCTCGGCGAGAGCGAATACCGCAGTAGCGACGACGGCGAACCCTCGGGCACGGCCGGCCTGCCCATCTACCAGCAGCTCCTGTCCTTCGAGGTCAGCGACTCGCTGGCGGTGGTGGTGCGCTATTTCGGCGGGACGCTGCTCGGCGTCGGCGGCCTGATTAGGGCCTATAAGGAGAGCACCCGGGCCGCCCTGCAGACGGCCGAGCTGGAAGCGCTTATCCCCCAGACGGTTTTCCGCGCCGTGGCCGACTATGGCCAGATGAGCACGCTCTTTAACTATTGCCAGCGGGCCGGGGCTCAGATTCTCGAACAGGAGGTCGATTGGCAGTGCCGGCTGCGGGTGGCCGTAGACCGGGAGCGCTTCGCCGAACTGCGCGGCCTGCTGGAAGCCCATCAGATTCAAATGGAGGTGGAGCCATGAGAGGTTTTAGTTTTCTGCAAATCCTCATGGACGTGCTAGTGGAAACCTGGGTGGTTTATATGGAAAAGGCGCCGGCGGGCAGTTGGAATGCCCGCATCTATGCCTTTCTGCGCCGCAACCTGCGCTATTACTGCCTGGCGTCGGCGCTGCTGATGACCATCCTCATCTGGAACCGCCCGTGGGAGTATCGCCTTATCCCCTGGGTGATGGTGCTGGTGCTCTGGGGCTATGGCTTCTATTTCTACTGGAAGATTAAACGGCGGGAGGACGGCGGCTGGCACTGAGCGGCCATAAAAAAAGCGCTTCCCGGAGGAAGCGCTTGGCTTTTAAAGAGGGAGGAACCCGCTTATTTTTTAGCTTCTTCTTTGGCTTCGGCCTTGGCTTCAGCAGCTTCAGCTTTGGCCTCGGCGGCTTCAGCTTTGGCTTCTTCGGCCTCTTCCTTGGCATCGGCTTTGGCGTCTTCGGCTTCGTCTACGGCTTCTTTATCTTCTTTGGGAGGATTTTTCAGCGTTTCGTTGGCGTCTTTGCAGAAGGCTTCCTGTTGGTCGGCGGGAACGGCGGCGATTTGGTCTTTAATCACTTTCATGGCCGCATCAACGTCGTTGCCGTCTTTTTTGAAGGTTTCTTCGGCGGTTTTGAAGTAGTCGGCGCAGGTGGCGGGCAGGTCAGCGGCGAAAGAGGCGGCGCTAGCCAGGGCGAACATTGCCAAAATTAATTTTTTCATAATTTGTCCTATCTTAATTAAATGGTTAGACCTAAAAGGGCTTTCTGTTTCCTGTTGAAACAGGGCGGCAGTATAAACCAGCTTTTGGGCTTGTCCCATTAAATTTCCAATGGTTCGGCGGTTGGCGTTTGGTTTTCTTAAATTTAGCCATCGTGGTCAGCGGCGCCGTGATTTCGCCACATTTCCAGCGGCCGGCCCACCGTTTCCGCGCTGGGGCTGTTCGACCGCAGCCAATGGCGGCGTAGACCGAGGTGAATCACCGTGGCCAGCAGTACGGAAAGGGCCCAGCGGCCAGCACCAGCCCGAACGTCTGGCCTTTGCTGGATTACATTTCCAGCGGTCGGCCCACCGTTTCGGCGCTAGGGCTGTCCGACCGCAGCCAGTGGCGGCGCAGGCCGAGGTGAATCACCGTGGCCAGCAGTACGGAAAGGGCTAAATCACGCGGATAGTGCATGCCCAGGGCCACCCGGCTGTACATCAGCGCCAGCGCCCAGAGCAGCACCGTGCCACTGGCCAGGGCCCGGCCCACCGTGCCGTAGCCGATGACCATGACAAACAGCAGCGCTTCGGCGGCCGCGAAAATGCTGTGGCCCGAGGGGAAGCTGTAGCCCACCTCCCGGCTGCGGTGTTTTATCAGGAAATCCGGCAACGGCTGGTTTTCATAGTGGCGCCGCACGAGCTCCTGGCGCTGGCTGCGGCTCTGGGCGTAGAAAGCTTTGATGGCGGCCGCATCGTTCTGATACATCGCCACCACAAAGGGCCGGGGCTCGGCCAGCACCCATTTCAGACCGTTTTTCAGCAGCTGGGTACTGCCAAAGGAAAGCAGCGCCAGCAGCAGCAGTCGGCGCCGTTGGGCCGGCGGCGTCCAGAGCCAGAGCACCAGGGTGAGCAGGGCCAGGGTCAGCAGGGCCTGGGGGGCCGAAGCGCTTTCGGTCAGCCGGTAGAGCCAGACCGACGGCGGCGGCGTGTCCTGCCAGTGGAAGCCGAGCTGTAGCAGCAGCGGACAGAGCAGCAGCAGGGCGGCGGTAAGGATAAAACTCAACATAAAAAAAAGCCCGGTCGCCGAAGCGACGCGGGCCCCTGCCGTCTAGTCCACCAGAATCCGCAGCATGCGGCGCAGCGGCTCGGCGGCTCCCCACAGCAGCTGGTCGCCGACGGTAAAGGCGCTGAGATAGTCCGGACCCATGCTCAGCGTCCGCAGCCGGCCGACGGGCACGGTCAGGGTGCCGCTTACGGCGGTGGGGCTAAGCGCTTCGACGCTGGCGGCCTTGGTGTTCGGCACCACCTGCACCCACGGGTTATGCTGGGCCAGCAGCGCTTCCACCTCGGCCAGGGGCACGGCCTTGGTCAGCTTCAGGGTCAGGGCCTGGCTGTGGCAGCGCATGGAACCGACGCGGACGCAGAGCCCATCAATGGGAATGGTGTGGTCGCCGGCGCGGCCGAGGATTTTGTTGGTTTCGGCCGGGCCCTTCCATTCTTCCTTGGACTGGCCGTTGCCCAAATCCGCATCAATCCAGGGAATGAGACTGCCCGCCAGCGGCACACCGAAATGCTCCCGGGGGTAGTTCGGCGACCGCAGGGCGGCGCTGACCTTGCGGTCGATGGCGAGAATGGCGCTGGCCGGATTGGCCAAATCGTCGGCCACGGCGGCGTGGAGATAGCCCATGCCCTGCAGCAGTTCGCGCATATTTTTGGCGCCGGCACCGCTGGCGGCCTGGTAGGTCATGCTCGTGGCCCACTGTACCAGGTTGGCCTCGAAAAGGCCGCCCAGGGCCATCAGCATCAGGGAGACGGTGCAGTTGCCGCCGATGAAGTCCTTCTTGCCCTGATTCAGCGCCTGGTCGATGACGGCCCGGTTCACCGGGTCCAGAATAATGGTGGCCTCCGGGGCCATGCGCAGGGTGGAGGCGGCGTCAATCCAGTAGCCCTTCCAGCCGCTGGCGCGCAGGGGCCCGTGCACGGCCTTGGTGTAGTCGCCGCCCTGGCAGCTGATGATGATGTCCATGGCGCGCAGGGCGTCGAGATTGTGGGCATCCTGCAGGAGCGCTTCGCTGGCGCCGGCCGGGGCGGGCTGGCCGGCCTGGGAGGTGGTGAAATAGGTGCTGTGGACGCGTTCCAGGTCATTTTCGGCGGCCAGGCGTTCCATGAGCACCGAACCGACCATGCCGCGCCAGCCGATAAGGCCGAGTTTCTGCATAATCCCTCCTCGGGGGAAAAATTCCCTTTATAACGCTGATGGTTAGCTTCTTGCAATATAATTCAAGTCTTTTCTAATGCAGGGATTTCTATGGAAAATTTTATTGTTAATGTGCTGCTGGTGGAGAATATGTGGATTGCCCGCTGCGACGAGCTGGGGGTGGTTACCGAGGCCGACGAATACGAAGAGCTGCTGCGGCGCACGCGGATTCTGGCCGCCGAGCTGCACAAACTCAACGGTCTGGGCGATGCGAGCTTCCAGCTTAGCTTTCTGCAGCTCATCAAGCCGATACTGTCCCGCCATGCCAACGTTATTAAACAGAAGCAACTAAAACTCGGCCTGCAACGGGTGGGACAGTTCATCAAACGGGGCCCGATTTTTCACGAGATTTGGCAGGGCAAGGGCGGCGGCTATTTCTGCATTCCCAGCGCCTTCAAAATGGTGCAAACGGCCGAGGAGGCCATTAACCACGCCCAGCTTAGCCTGCGCCACTAAACCAACCGCCCGAGGGGCGGTTTTTTTATGGCCGGATTAAGCCCCCCTTTTAAGCGAAGCGCTTCACGGTCTCCAGCCATTGGAGGGAAGCGCTTCGATTTTTCCCGGCTTCTAGAATAGAAGCGCTCCCTTTTTGGGGTTCAACGATGGCGATTCTTCGACTGCCAGCCTAGGTGTGCCGGGAGAAGCGCTTCCCCCGGGGAACTCCCCACTACGGCCCAGAAAAATTCATAGATTGGAACCGAAGCGCTTCCTTGCGAACTGCCAGATTGAAGCGCTTCGGTTCAGTTACCCCGGCCCGGGGGAAGCGCTTCAGTTTTGTGAAGCGCTTCGCTGGGGAACGGCAACCGGCCGGGCACCGAAAAAGGATAATTGCCAGAATTTCAAATGGAGAACGCCCGTCCAGGTTTAAAAGGAAGCGCTTCGCCGGTGCTGGGTTACTTCGACGATTAGCCAGCTAGCGAAGCGCTTCAGCCAACCGAAGCGCTTCGTTCTTTTTCCCCACTGGAGGGGCGGCGGGCCGCCGGGGGAAGCGCTCCCCTTCCCCGGGCTAGTGCCGGCGGGCCGGGGTTGGCTTTTCGGCCGCCCGCACCTTCTGCAGCAGGGCCCGCAGCTGCGGTTCGATGAACCGTTGCAGGTCGGCGGCCGGCAGCGGGTACGGCTTTTCCTCGTTCCAAATGGCCACGGCGGCGCCGTACATCAACTTCGGTGCCACCGCATTGTGGGTGCTGGTCTCGTCCCAACGGCCAATGTGCCACTGGGGCTCCTGAATGCGCCGGGTGTCCGTGGCTGCCGCGTCGGCCGAGTTGGGACCGACGATGTGATAGAGGTAGTAGTGGTTGTAGTTCAAGACCCGATAGCCCTGGCGCACCAGCTCACCCACGCTGGCGCGGTATTTCAGATTGGCCGCGCGCTCGGCCGGGTCCTGGCGGTCTCCGTCCCAATCCCAGTAGGTGATTTCGATGTTTTTATTGAGTTTGCCCAGCTGGGCGGTCAGCACCGCATCGTTCCACAGACGCGGCGTCAGGCCCCGGCGCTGTAGCGTTTCGGCCACCCCGTTGGCATAGTTCACATAGGCCTGATTATTGGCAATGTCGCCGGGAAACTCGTCGCCGCCCATGTGGAAATGTTTGCTGTTGCCCCGGAACTGCGCGGCCACCTCCTCGTAGAGTTCCCGGGTGAAGGCCAGGGCCTCGCGGCCGCCGTCCTCGTCCACCTGGGCATAGCCATCGTTGCTGAAGATACGGCGGGCCTTCGCCGGGTCCTGGGCCCGCAGCAGGCGATGGATGAAACCGGCGTGGCCGGGCAGGTCGATTTCCGGCACCAGTTCAACGCCGGCCGCATTGGCATAGCGCACCAGCTCGGCGATTTGTTCGCGACTGTAGAAGCGATTGCCCTGGCGGCGGTTCCGATAGCCGGCCGGCTCATTGAGCGCCCCGGCCCGGGTTTGGCCGAGGATTTCGCTTTCCAGGGTGTAATTCTGGTCATCGCTCAGGTGCAGATGCAGGAACTGGCCGCCACTGCGCCGCACCACGTCCACAAAGCCCTTCAGCTCGGCGAGGCTATAGAAACGGCGGGCCGTGTCCACCATCAGGCCGCCCTGCTTGGGGCTGAGCGGTCGGGGGCTGGGGCTTGGTCTTGGATTCGTCCGGGCCGGGGTTGCCGGGCCGGGGCGGGCGTGGGTTGAAATTGCCTGGGGGGTGTCCTGGGGGCCGGCACCGTAGGCGGCCAGACTCCCGAGGAGGAGCAGGGCCCAGAGTTTTTGATTCATTGATTTTCCTGGGGTTAGTGGATTAATGGGAAAACCACCTCAACGGCCCCGGCGTTTTTCGGCCAGCAGCTGCTGGTAGTTGGCGAAGCGCTGGGGACTCAGGCGGCCGTCGGCCAGGGCGGCGCGCACGGCACAGCCCGGTTCGTTGCCGTGGCCACAGTCGGAGAAGCGGCAGTGCAGGGCGCCGATGTCCGCATAGGCCCGGTGAATCAGCGCCTCGTCGTAGTGCTGGATATGCCAGCCGCGCATGCCGGGGCTGTCAATCAGCGTCGTATCGCCCGGGGCCCGGTAGAGGCGCACGTTGGTGGTGGTGTGTTTGCCCAGCCGCGACAGCTCGGAAATGGCCTGGGTCCAGGCGGCGGCCTCGGGCTGGAAATAATTAATCAGGCTGGACTTGCCCACCCCCGACTGGCCGCAGAACAGCGTCTGCTTGCCGGCCAGCCAGGCGCCGAGTTCGGCCAGCCCGGCGCCGCTGCTGGCACTGCCCCAGAAGATTTTCAGCTGGGGATAGGCCGCCAGCCGGGCCGCCGTGTCGTCCCGGGGCAAATCGCATTTGTTCACCAGCAGGGCCAGCGGCAAATCCTCGGCCAGGGCCGCGAGCAGGAAGCGCTCCAGCAGATTTTCCTGCCAGGCCGGTTCCGGGGCGATGACCAGCAGCAGCTGGTCCAGGTTAGTGGCCAGCGGCCGCGCCTGGCCCCGGCCCTGCCATTTGTGCAGGCTTTTGCCCCGGGGTAGAAGCGCTTCGATGACGGCCCGGTCGCCGGAGCGGCTCAGGCGTACCCGGTCGTTGCAGACGATGTCGCCCAGATGCTGGCGCCAGTCGGCCAGGAGCAGTTCCTCGTCCACGGCCACCACCAGCTGATAGCCCTGGTGGCTGATGACCCGCCCCAGCGCTTCGCCCTCGGCCCCGGCCCGGTTACGGGCTATCTGGGCCCGCTGGCGCTCATTGAGCCGCGCCATGGGCCGCGCCGCCGTCGTCCTCGTCCGGCTCCGGCGCCGGCACCGTGGCCTCGACCCGCTCGCCGAGCTGGCCCCAGCGGTGTTGCAGCCAGGCATCGCGTAGGGTGGCGTAGGGGTCCGGGCTGCTGTCCAACAGGCCCTCCTTGCCGAGCAGGTTCACCCGGGCCTGCAGTTTTTCCAGCGAAAAAGCGGAAATGCGCGCCGCCCAGCCCGGGAAAATGAGACTTTTCGGGCTGATGACCGTATCGGTGGCGCGACCGAGACTGTCCCGGGGCGTGGACGGCCCCAGCAGCGGCAGCACCACATAGGGCCCGGAGGGCACGCCGTAGTGGGCCAGGGTCTGGCCGAAGTCCGCCTCGATTTTGCCGTTGCCCAGCGGCGTGGCCACGTCGAAGAGGCCGAGCAGGCCGAAGAAGGTGTTGTTGATAATCCGGGCCAGCACGCGCAACGACTGTTCGCCCTTGAACTGCAACATGCTGTTGCCGAGGCTGTTCACATCGTCCAGATTGCCGAAGAAATCCTCCACCCGGTTCTGGGCAAACTGGGGCATCACCGTGTCATAGCCCTTGGCCACCGGCTTCAGCAGGTTGCGGTCGAGGGCATCGTTGAAGCCGTAGATTTTGCGGTTCACGTTCTCATAGGGGTCGTAGGCGTAGCCGTCCTTATCCAGGGCGCTCTGGCAGCCGGCGAGCAGCAGCAGCAGCGGGAGAAATTTTTTCATGCTTGTTCCTTGTCCTTGCCCAGATAGATGGGACTGTCGAGGTAGAGATTTTTAAAGTGGCTGAGGAAGACGTTCAACATGGCCATGAGGGGAATGGCCAGCAGAATGCCGGTAATGCCGAAGAGATGGCCGCCGGCCAGAATGGCGAAGAGCACGGCCACCGGGTGCAGGCCGGTGCGGTCGCCGACAAATTTCGGGGTCAGATAGGTGCCCTCCACCAGCTGGGCCAGGGTGAAGATGACCACCACGCCGAGCGGATGCCACACGTCCTGGAACTGGAGCAGGGCGAGCAGGCCGGCCATGCCGATGCCGACGATGAGGCCCAGATAGGGCACGAAGCTAATCAGGCCGGCGACGAAGCCGATGCTGATGGCCATGTCCAGGCCGAGCAGGCTCAGGCCGATGGCATAGATGACGGCCAGGCCGAACATGACGATGAGCTGGCCGCGCAGGAAGCCGCTCAGGACGATATCGCACTTCTTAATCAGGCGCTGGCTGATGGTCAGATATTTGCGCGGAATCAAAATCTTAAATTTGGCCACCATCATCTGCCAGTCGCGCAGCAGGTAGAAGGTGATGACCGGCACCAGAAACAGATAGGTGAGGAAGGTCAGCAGCGA
>ERZ773090.1037-NODE-1037-length-10134-cov-8.13682_pt1 | contig 10134 bp, 5 predicted proteins | sample MGYA00580579_ERZ773090 | MGnify/ENA primary metagenome ERZ773090 (study PRJEB29015, sample SAMEA2738014) | human oral metagenome | biome: human oral; feature: human-associated habitat; material: dental | place: China | collected 2132 ... | reverse complement strand
GTATTGGTAGCGCACTAGGGTGAGTTCGGTGGCGGTGGGGTGATGGTGGATGGTGTCAGCCTCATCGGTGGTGCGTTCTAGGGCGATGCAGGGCACGAGGGCTGGGGTGGATTCGTGGAGGTGGTCGTCTGTCCAGCCTGGCGCATCGGCGTTGTGGCTGATGCACCAGGCTGGACAGGCGGTGGTTGGTGGTGTGTTGTTCTCCTCGGCGTGGTTTGCTGGTGCTGCCATTGGTCTCCCCTTCCTTGCCCATTGGTATGTGGTAGGGCTGTCAGGGGGAGAGTGAAGCAGAGAGTGGAAGGAAGTAGGAGGAGGGATGGCTAAGAGAGAACAGAAGGCGCTAAGACAATTTGCTAAAGCAACCGATTACTACCTCATCTAAAACCGCACCTAGCTTACAGAAGAGTCTTTTTAAGAATTTAATGAGCCGGAAGTCGACCTATCGCAAGACATGTGAAATACATCACCCTAAGGCGACTCACACTCTCCTCAGCCTCACACACGCCACCACAAACCAAAAACTTCACGACACAAAATGACTCCCACAAGAAAATCCGACTAAATGTCATCAAATCGATTGTCGCCAAACGAATCAAGGAACGTTGGGCCATCGTTCTCCAACTTTTTAAGCCACTTATCGCACCATCGTCGAAACGGATTCCTCGCTAGAGAACTGTTACTAAATCTGACATCACCAGTCACTTCAGTGCGACAGAACGACGGGATTAGAAGATTAGTTATCGGCTCTTTATCTTCACATTCGGCAATAACTAATGGCGCATTATCAAGCAGAAAGGTATCAATATCCCAGCCCCATGTGCGCTGAGAATCTTCCACAACAAAAGAACGACGCATTTTAACGATAATGCGTTCTGGATTTCGTTCTGCTACTTCCGTCAGGATCTGTCGACAAGCATCAGCTTCAATACTCATTTCTTTTTCATAACGAATCCCCATGCGACATTCATCAATCTGCTTTATGGTGAATAAACCATGAACCACACTGTTGATGTGGGAACATAGGTAAGGGAGGCCGTCTTTGGACGCCAGGTTAACCATGTTCAGATATTTTTCGTCTCCCTCCATTCGAATTCTAATCGAATATTCTTCTCCTACATACACAAACGCCTGAACGACAAGCGACTGAGCCTGCTGGGGAATCTTAGCGTCAGGAGAAACATAGAACTTTCTTTCGAACTCATAGTTCGAAATTCCTTCAACAATCTGATCGACATCCATTAGCAACTAGCTTTCGCGCAGCGATCCTTTTTCGACATATCCGAGTTCGAACATATGATGATATGCGTAAATATCCTCTTCCGTAAGACCGGCAACGTAGTCAATTACGCCTCGGACAAGTCCAGCCTCTTTTCGCTCCTCATCAGTCAGTTGCAGCACACTTCCTGAGCGATGTCTGTCTCGGTAGTCTTCGATTGATCTATTTATCGATTCCCGAAGCGTTGAATCTAAGCCATTACGAATCTCGCTCTGCTCTGTGCCTGTACGTTGCCGCGTCTGTCTACCATTCCGTGAGGCCACATGTTCTTCTTCAGAGTAGGCCTCTTTTGACCACGCAAGAAGTTCAAGGACGACACTCTCGAGAACCTTCTTTTCGCCGCGCTGCCGAATCGTTGTTTCCGGGCGATCTATTACATAGTACCAGGTCAACCGTTTCATTATATCGACCAGCCCCGCAACTTCCGGCGTCTTCAGTAAACATCCCGTAGACGGATCAACTGACGTGCCCAGACTCGTTTCTGTGATTACGTACGAAGCAAACGCTCTCATTCTATCGCGGCTTTGCTCCGAATCGTCCAGTTCCGTAAGAAAAAAACGTCCAGCAACATCCATAAAAGAACGCTTTGCAGCGGCTTCATACTCGTCACTGTCATCAGATAAATAGGTCGACGCATACTTCCAGAACCTATTAAACTCGTCATAGTCGACAGGAACGTACTTATTGCCCTCTGGCCGGAATGTTAGACGATGCAGTGGAATAACACCAGCAAGCGCAAAGTCCTCAATGTCATGCGTTGCATATGAAATATCGTCGGCCCAATCCATAATCTGTGCCTCTAGTATGCCGCTATCATCGCAATACAATAGAGGAGAGACTGACCCTGTAAAACGATCAATGTCGATATCATAGTAGTTGAACTTACGATACTTCTTTCCCGAATCTCCACGTGACCAAGGATACTTCACAATAGAGGCCGTTGACACATTTGTGAGGTTCATACCTTGAACCGGTCTGCCATCTCGCAGTTTTCGCTGCAGAAAAGTTAAGATCCTAAAAGACTGCGCATTCCCTTCAAAACCATCAGGCAAGCCATTCTGTACAGCAATTTGATCAAGTACTTGTTCGCCAATGTGTCCAAACGGCGGGTGCCCTAGATCGTGCGCTCGTCCAGCAAGTTCGGCAACATCAGGCTCCAACCCACCTGCTACCTCTATACCTTTCGCATTCTGGTCATCCTGTAGTAGATACTGCGCCAGCCTTCGCGCAACCTGACCTACTTTCAATGAGTGCGTCAGTCGATTATGCGAAAGACTATACGGCCTTTGCCACATAGATCTTGGCGACACCTGCGCTGTTGCATTGGATGAAACTTGAGTGATTCTTGCTAAGCGACGCGTGTAGTAACTATATAAGATCGCGTCCAGATCTTTCTGAGCCGGAGTGCGTCGTTCCTCTGAAATACCCATATTGGAAGAGGGATCTGTGCCCCGTTGTCGTCCAGTACTGGAAGGTACAGCAACATCGGAAGGCCGAATGTTTCTTTTGGCTTTCCGTTCTTCTACTGACGCGTAACTAGTAGTCATTCCGCTTGTCACCTCAGGGCCAGAAAAGACAAAATCACACTATGGTGGGCTTACACCAAAGTCCACCTAAATTGAACTAGTTCAACTACTTATGATAAGAGTCGTGTTAACAAACTAGCGATTCTCACTGCGTCTGACTGAATTTGCAGAAGCAACAACGGCGGCTGCGACACTCAAGCTGACGCCAGTATTTTCGGCGATTTTTTGAGACATTCCAACACTGTCCCGATGGTCGACCCCTGGTTGATCATAGAGTCGCATATACTCCTCTGCCGCAACTCGATATAGAGAATCGAGAGACGCTTCATCTAAGCGGCCAGAGATGTCAACTGAGTCCTCGGTTGATGCTGACATTGTGGGATCCTCTCCTTCGTGGTTGGATGATGATGGAGGTAGTTCGGACATAGCATTATTCCTATTTAAATATTATTGTGAGCTAATTATATCATATATTGATTACTGTGACGTCACTCAAGTTAAGTAATTTAGGAGTGTTGATATAATTGAGCATCATTGGTGACGCTGCTATAGCTAGCCACCTCCCGCATCGGCCTGCTGGCTGTTTGTATGCGGCGGACATGAAGTAGGTCGTCCTAGGATGCTACCTCCGCCGATGTTGGTCAACATCCACCGACGACAAGCTTCCAACAGAGCAAGGTGGCGAGGCACTCATTTTAACTTGTCTGCATAGGCAGTGGTAGGTGTCCTACAAGACGATCTCGGCATCGCTTGTAGAGTCTTGCAACTATCCAGGCGGTTGTGCCATACCTGGTGGAAGCACCACTGGCGTCATCTCAGAAACATACAAAACAACCCTGAGTGTTGTGATATGTATCACTCTTCACCTTTGTGATTGTCGACTGGACTTCCCTCCCCCTACGCGTCTCGGCGTTGGCAAGGATGAGTAATGAGTACATCTTGAGCCAGAACGGTACGGGACGTCTCGCCAGACGCCCCGCCAGACGCATCGCTGCACTCAACCATTCACACCTTTCGGCGCTGTCTGGCGGCTTGCTGCTGCTTTGTGGCGGCGACTGGGAGCCCCTCTTGGGCTCCCCTTCTCTGCTGGCTGCGCGGCCAGGCGGGACCGCTGTCGCCCGATACGTCACTTACTCTGCTGGCCACACCGCCTGTCACCACAGCCATCTGATGGTTCCGCCCCAACTGAAGTAGTGGCCGAACCAGCAAGGCTCTCCACACTGTCCGCGTTGCACTCCGCATCGGGTCTGCCGTCGCTCTGCGCGGGCGGCGAGTGCATGCGGGCCGCTTCCGTCAGCGGTGCACCACGCTCACGCCGTACTTCGCTCCCCCTCCTGCGCTCTCCTCACCCCTGTGCCCCTTCACTTCGCCCAACTTCGCACTGGACTTTGCGGGCACTCTGAGCGTCAATGGAAAGAGACAGTCGGCTAGGCGTGGCTGGTATGTCCAGACAAACGGATAACCGAAAGGAGGATGCGTGTATGGAAGCAGGATCAACACAAGGCGGTGCAGCGGCAGTCGGAGCTGACCCGTTTGCGGCCATGGCCGCGCAACTCACCCCCAAGCGGGCCGTCTCATACATCCGCGTTTCCACCCGTGAGCAGGCTCAGCGTGGTGGGTCGGAGGAAGGCTTCTCCCTGCCCGCCCAGCGGGAAGCGAATAAGCGCAAAGCCCAGTCGATGGGTGCGCTGGTGGTGAAGGAGTTCGCCGACCGGGGCGAGTCGGCTCGTAGTGCCAACCGGCCTGAGCTACAGAAGATGCTGGCCTACCTTAAGGAAGATGGCGGGATCGACTACGTCATCGTCCACAAACTCGACCGCCTGGCACGGAACCGAGCGGACGATGTGGAGATAAACCGAGCGTTTGAGGACGCCGGCGTCCGGCTGGTCTCTACATCTGAGAACATCGACCAGACGCCAGGCGGCATGCTCCTGCACGGCATCATGAGCAGCATCGCCGAGTTCTACTCCCGCAACCTCGCCAACGAGGTCATCAAGGGGATGGGCGAGAAAGCGAGGAACGGCGGGACGCTGGGTAAGGCACCGCTGGGGTATGTGAATGTACGGAGGCGAGATGAGCATGGGAGAGAGGTCCGCACTATCGCTTTGGATGAGGAGCGGGCGCCGCTGGTGCGGCTGGCTTTCACGGAGTATGCGACGGGGAATTGGACGGTGCGGCAACTGGCGGAGCACCTCAACAACCGCGGCCTCACCATCCCGCCAACTGCCCGCAAGCCTGCCAACCCTGTCTCGGTCAGACTCTTGCAGACGCTACTACGAAACCCTTACTACAAGGGCGTCATCTCCTTCCAGGGAGTGGAGTACGCCGGGGCGCATGAGCCTCTTGTGGACGCCGCCACCTGGCAGACGGTGCAAGACATCCTGACCGCTCATACCTACGGCGAGCGGCAGCGTACGCACAATCATCATCTCAAGAGCACCATCGTCTGCGGCCTGTGTGGTGCCCGCCTGCTGGTGCAGCACGCCACCTCGCGCGCCAGCGGCACCTACCACTACTTCGTCTGCGCCCGCCGTCATCGGGTGCACGACTGCACCTTCAAGGCGGTGCTCATCGACGAGGTGGAAGCCCGCGTGGCCGAGCTCTACCAGCAGATACGGCTCAGTAGCGATGACCGCCGCGAGATCGAGCGCTACCTGCGCGCGGAGTTCGCACACATCCAGGCCAACCGCCAGCAAGACATCCAGCGCCTGACCACACGGCAGCAACAGCTAGAAGACCGGCGCCACAAGCTGCTCGAAGCCCACTACGCCGGAGCCATCCCCCTGGATCTTCTCAAGAAGGAACAAGACCAGCTAACCAGCGGCATCCTTGCCATCCAGCGCGAACTGGATGGCTACACGGCCGACGCTGCTCTGGTGGAGCAGCACCTCACCCAGGCGCTCGACCTCCTGGAGGACTGCCACCGGCTGTACCTGGCGGCACCGGATCGCCTGAAGAAGCTGCTCAACCAGGTGTTCTTCGAGCGCATCCTCGTCAATCCAGCGGTGGACGAAGATGGCTGCCCCATTATCCCACCACCAGCGCTGCAAACGAGCCTGAAGGCGGGGCGACGAGGTGGAACCAGTGGGCAGACGGCCGCCACGCAGAGTGGGAAGAAGACAGCGGAGAGCGCGACCTCTTCTTGCGGTGAGGGTGCTGGCGGCCAGTCGGGCGGCTCAGTGACTCAGAGTGGCGACGATGAAGCGCAGCCAGGCTCGATACATACGGTGCACCGCAGCACCATCTCCATCATCGACAACGCCAGCCACACCAACGCCACCGGGGAGCTGGCCTCACCCTTCGACCAACTCGCCAGCCAGCAGCTACGGCGAGCGGCGCAGCAAGCGGCGATGGGCGCAGCACCCGACCAGACGGCAGACCGCGAAGTGCCCACAACAAGAACGCCCGTCCACGATGTGGACGGGCGTCGTCGATGCAATTCAGGTGATGATTCAACCCCTACCCCTGTTACTCAGGCCAAGGGTTCGTATACGGAGCTCGTGGTGGACCCGGCCGGACTCGAACCGACGACCGACGCGGTGTAAACGCGTTGCTCTACCAACTGAGCTACAGGTCCAGGTGCAGACGCTGCCGGGAGCACACTGCCCGAGCACCCGGTGCCTGCACACGCAACTGACGGCGCGAGCCGCCTCAGCCGGAGACTTTACCGCCTCCACCGGACGGGCCACCAACCATCTCCGCCTCTGAGGGAGCAGTACGCCGCGCAGTCATCGGGTCGCCTCAGCGCCCCCGGCTGGAGACCCTGATGCCACTCCAGTGCTGCCCCATGGAGGCGGCAGAGGTCGCGTGCATGCCGGCTGTCGCGGCAGCCTCCTCCACCTCGGCTGCCTGGACGGCGCCGGTAGTACGCGCCTTGGGCGTCAGCACCCAGATGAGCCCTGCGCCGTCGAGGTTGGCCTGGGCGTCCACGAGGAGGTCGGTGAGGTCATCGACGTCGCCGTCGTCGTCACGCCACCACACGATGGCCGAGTCGGCCACGTCCTCATAGTCCTCGTCCACCAGAGTGGTTCCGGTCTCCGCCTCAACGGCCTGCCGCAAGGTCTCGTCGACGTCGTCGTCGTAGCCGAACTCCTGAATGATGAGACCGGAGGCGAAGCCGAAAGCCCCACCCGCTGTACTCGCCACGTCCTTACACCGTCCTTCTGGGCCTGGCCCGTCTACCGTTCGCCCGCTGCTGGGCGATGAGTACTAGCCCACCGCACCCGGCACCAACCGCGCAAGTGAACACGCACGTCAGATTACCTTGGACTTTCCTTTGAAGATCGATTCTGACGCGACCGCCCCCTTGAGGCTCCACACCCCTCAGTGCTCGACAGCGAAACCAACCCATCACTAAGTGATCTACATCATACATGAAGTGGGACTTTCTTCCCGTTCGGTGCAGCGTTCGCCCCGTCGCAGGTCGTAGATTAGGGCCGTCATCCACAGCGGTCTGGCTTCAGGCGCACGCCGATGCCGCCATCGGCACCACGGCACGCAATGAGGCTCGGACCGACCGCACAGACGCGAGGAAAGAGGATTCCGTGAGCCCCACCAGTGACTCCACGCCGCTCATTGACGGCCTCCTGACGAAGGTGACCGACAACGACCCAGAGGAGACCAAGGAGTGGCACGAGTCCCTCGATGCCCTCATCGCGGACAAGGGCGCCAAGCGAGCGCGCTACATCCTGCTGAGCATGCTGGCTCAGGCCCGGCAGAAGAACGTCACGGTTCCCACCGAGACGACGACGCCGTATATCAACACCATCGACGTCGCCAACGAGCCCTACTTCCCCGGTGACGAGAGCGCAGAGCGCACCTACCGGCGCTGGCTGCGCTGGAACGCCGCCGTCATGGTCACCCGAGCCCAGCGCCCCGGGGTCGGGGTCGGCGGTCACATCTCCTCCTACGCCTCGACCGCAACCCTCTACGAAGTCGGCTTCAACCACTTCTTCCGCGGCAAGGACCACCCCAGCGGCGGTGACCACGTCTTCTTCCAGGGCCACGCCTCACCGGGCAACTACGCCCGCGCCTTCATCGAGGGCCGCCTGAGCGAGGCGGACCTGGACGGCTTCCGTCAGGAGAAGTCCCGCCCGGCAGGTGGCCGCGGCCTGCCCTCCTACCCCCACCCGCGCCGCATGGAGGACTTCTGGGAGTACCCCACCGTCTCCATGGGCCTTGGCCCGTCCGAGGCGATCTACCAGGCCTGGTTCGACAAGTACCTTCAGGGCGCCGGCATCAAGGACACCTCTCAGCAGCACACCTGGGCCTTCCTGGGCGACGGTGAGATGGACGAGCCCGAGTCGCGCGGCATGCTGCAGCTGGCCGCCAACCAGCAGCTGGACAACCTCACCTTCGTCATCAACTGCAACCTGCAGCGCCTCGACGGCCCGGTGCGCGGAAACGGCAAGATCATCCAGGAGCTCGAGGCCTTCTTCAAGGGCGCGGGCTGGAACGTCATCAAGGTGATCTGGGGCCGTGGCTGGGACCAGCTTCTCGCTGCGGACAAGGACCACGCCCTCGAGCACCTCATGATGGAGACGCTCGACGGCGACTACCAGACCTTCAAGGCCAACGACGGCGCCTACATCCGCAAGCACTTCTTCGGTCGCGACCCGCGCACCGCCGAGCTCGTCAAGGACTGGACTGATGACGAGATCTGGGCCCTGCAGCGCGGCGGCAACGACTACCGCAAGATGTACGCCGCCTACAAGGCGGCCACGGAGCACAAGGGCCAGCCCACTGTCATCCTGGCGCACACGGTCAAGGGTTACCTCCTGGGCGGCCACTTCGCCGGCCGTAACGCCACCCACCAGATGAAGAAGCTGACGCTGGACGACCTCAAGGCCCTGCGCGACCGGCTCCACATCCCGATCACCGACGAGCAGCTCGAGGCCAACCCGAAGATGCCGCCGTACTACCGGCCGGCCGCCGACGACCCCTCGCTGCTCTACATGCTGGACCGGCGCCGCCAGCTCGGCGGCTTCATCCCCGAGCGCCGCGATGCCGGTGTCGAGCTCGAGCTGCCCGGTGACAAGACCTACGACATCCTCAAGGGCGGCTCGGGCAAGCAGGAGGTCGCCTCCACGATGGCCTTCGTGCGCCTGCTCAAGGAGCTCATCAAGGACAAGGGCATCGGCCGGCGCATCGTGCCGATCGTTCCGGACGAGTCGCGCACCTTCGGTCTGGAGTCGCTCTTCCCCACCAAGAAGATCTTCAACACCCAGGGTCAGAACTACACGCCGGTCGACGCCGACATGATGCTTTCCTACCGGGAGTCCACCTCCGGTCAGCTCATGCACACAGGCATCAACGAGGCCGGTTCAGTCTCTCTGTTCCAGGTGGCCGGCACGAGCTACGCCACCCACGGCGAGCCCATGATCCCGGTCTACATCTTCTACTCGATGTTCGGCTTCCAGCGCACCGGCGACCAGTTCTGGGCCGCCGGCGACCAGCTGACCCGCGGCTTCATCATCGGAGCCACAGCCGGGCGCACCACCCTGACCGGTGAGGGCACCCAGCACATGGACGGCCACTCCCCCGTCATCGCGGCCACCAACGACGCCGTCATCAGCTACGACCCGGCCTACGCCTACGAGATCCGGCACATCGTGCGCGACGCCCTGGAGCGCTGGTACGGCCCGGACTCGGGTCGCAACCGCGACGTCATGTACTACCTGACCGTCTACAACGAGCCGATTCACCAGCCCGCTGAGCCCGACGGCGTCGACGTCGAGGGAATCCTGCGCGGTATTCACCGCATCAGCACGGCTCCTGACGGCGAGGGCCCTGAGGTCCAGCTCCTGGCCTCCGGCGTCGGAGTGCCCTGGATCGAGGAGGCTCGCCGCATCCTGGCCGAGGACTGGGGCGTGCGCGCCGCCACCTGGTCCGTCACCAGCTGGAACGAGCTGCGGCGCCAGGCCCTGGAGGTGGAGAAGGCCAACTTCCTGGCCCCCGACGCCGAGCAGCAGGTCCCCTACCTGACGCAGAAGCTCTCCGAGGCCACTGGTCCCTTCATCGCCACCAGCGACTACGACCACCTGGTCCCCGACCAGATCCGCGCCTGGGTGCCCGGTGACTACTACACCCTGGGCGCTGACGGCTTCGGATTCTCCGACACCCGGGCCGCCGCCAGGCGCCACTACCTCATTGACGCCCAGTCGGTGGTGGTGCGCGCCCTCCAGGCTCTGGTGGAGCAGGGGCGCCTCGACCGCTCCGTCCTGGCCCAGGCCGTTGCCCGCTATGACTTGACCAACGTCAACGCAGGCACCTCCGGGTCCCAGGGAGGGGAGTCCTGATCCGCCCCGTGCGGCTATAGTTGGACGCACTGAC
>ERZ773090.1036-NODE-1036-length-10134-cov-8.22036_pt1 | contig 10134 bp, 6 predicted proteins | sample MGYA00580579_ERZ773090 | MGnify/ENA primary metagenome ERZ773090 (study PRJEB29015, sample SAMEA2738014) | human oral metagenome | biome: human oral; feature: human-associated habitat; material: dental | place: China | collected 2132 ... | reverse complement strand
TATTATGTTCACGAGAACATGTTTTTAATAAATATTGTATAACACTTTTATATGACAATGTCAAATATTTTATTGACTTTTATTTTTGAAGTTTTGGTAATAATATTTTTTGTTCTTAAATAGAAAAAATATTTATTATAACACTTATATTTTAATACTGACAGAAAATATAAAATTTGTTATAATTAAAAAAGATATTAATATTAGGATAATAAATAGGGAGAGAAAATGAATAGTAAAAAAGAACAAGAGAGAGCAGAATTACATAGAACAATTTGGGCTATTGCCAATGATTTAAGAGGAAGTGTTGATGGTTGGGATTTTAAGCAATATGTTTTAGGAATGTTATTTTATAGATATATTTCTGAAAATTTAACTAACTATATTAATAGAGGAGAAATTGAAGCAGGAAACTCAGATTTTAATTATGCTAATTTAAGTGATGAAGATGCAATAGTAGCAAAAGAAGATTTAATAAGAACAAAAGGATTTTTTATTTTACCTAGTGAATTATTTGTTAATGTTAGAAAAAAAGCAGACAAAGATGAAAACTTAAATGTTACCTTAGATACTATTTTTAAAAATATTGAAAACTCAGCAAATGGAACCGAAAGTGAAAGTGATTTAAAGGGATTATTTGATGATATAGATGTAAATAGTAATAAATTAGGTGGAACAGTAGCAAAAAGAAATGAAAACTTAGTTAATTTAATAAATGGTGTTGGAGATATGAAATTAGGGGATTATCAAGAAAATACTATTGATGCTTTTGGAGATGCCTATGAATATTTAATGGGAATGTATGCTTCAAATGCTGGTAAAAGTGGTGGAGAATACTATACTCCACAAGAAGTTTCAGAACTTTTAACTAAACTTACACTGGTGGGAAAAACAGAAGTAAATAAAGTATATGACCCAGCTTGTGGTAGTGGTTCTTTACTTTTAAAATTTGCAAAAATTTTAGGAAAAAATAATGTAAGAAATGGTTTCTTTGGACAGGAGATAAATATTACAACATATAATCTATGTCGTATAAATATGTTCTTACATGATATAGATTTTGATAAATTTGATATTGCTCATGGAGATACTCTGACAGAACCAGCTCACTGGGATGATGAACCTTTTGAAGCAATAGTTTCTAATCCTCCTTATTCAATAAAGTGGGAAGGGGATAACAGCCAAATTTTAATAAATGATTCTCGTTTTTCACCAGCAGGGGTATTGGCTCCTAAGTCAAAGGCAGATTTAGCTTTTATTATGCATTCTCTTTCTTGGCTTGCTCCTAATGGAACAGCAGCAATAGTATGTTTCCCAGGAGTAATGTATCGTAGTGGTGCAGAACAAAAAATTCGTAAGTATTTAATAGATAATAATTACATTGACTGTATAATACAATTACCAGATAATCTGTTTTATGGAACAAGTATTGCAACTTGTATTATGGTGTTAAAAAAATCAAAGATTGATAATAAAGTATTATTTATAGATGCTTCAAAAGAATTTGTAAAAGTTACTAATAGCAATAAGATGACAGAAAAACATATTGATGATATTGTTGAAAAATTTACTAAAAGAGAAAATATAGAATATATTTCAAATCTTATTGAATATGAAAAAATAGTTGAAGAAAACTATAACTTATCAGTTTCAACTTATGTTGAAAAAGAAGATACTAGTGAAAAAATAGATATAGTTGAATTAAATAAAGAAATTCAAAGAATTGTTGCAAGAGAGGAAGAATTAAGAAAAGAGATAGATAAAATTATTGTTGAAATTGAAATTAAATAAAAAGTAACTAGTAACTTTCTAGTAAAAAAAGAAAGTGACTGAAATATAAAGAATTTTTAAGGGAAGACTAATAAGTAAAATTACAAGTAGCTTACAAGTAAAATAAAATTTCTAAAAAGAGGGAAGATATGGAAGAAGTAAAATTTTTATTATATTCATATTTAGAAGGTGATATAAATATAGGGGTCATAATAAAAGATGATACTCTATGGCTTACACAAAAAAGTATGGCAGAATTATTTGGAGTAGGTGTTCCTGCTATCAGTAAACATTTAAAAAATATCTATGAATCAGAGGAACTTATGAAAAATTCGACTATTTCCAAAATGGAAACAGTCGTAAATAGGGGATTTAAAGGAAAATTAAAAGAGGAGATAGAATATTATAATTTGGATGCCATTATTTCAGTAGGTTATCGTGTAAATTCCATAAAAGCAACTCGTTTTCGTATATGGGCAACAAAAATACTAAGAGAATATATACAAAAAGGATTTGTTTTAGATGATGAAAGACTAAAACAAGGAGAAACAACTTTTGGAAAAGATTATTTTAAAGAATTACTTGAAAGAGTAAGGTCAATAAGAGCAAGTGAGAGAAGAATTTGGCAAAAAATAACAGATATATTTGCTGAATGTAGTATAGATTATGATAAAAATTCAGAGATTACAAAAGATTTTTATGCAACTATACAAAATAAATTTCATTATGCAATAGTTGGAAAAACAGCACCTGAAATTATTTATAATAAAGTTGATAATACAAAAGAAAATATGGGTTTAACCACTTGGAAAAATTCCCCTGATGGAAGAATTTTAAAGACAGATGTCATAGTTGCAAAAAATTATTTAGAACTTGATGAAATAAAAAGATTAGAAAGATTAGTTGTTGGATATTTTGATTATGTAGAAGATGTTATAGAAAGAGAAAATACTTTTACAATGGAAGAATTTGCAAGAAGTGTAAATGAATTTTTAAAATTTAGAAAATATCAAATTTTAAAAGATAAGGGTAAAGTAAGTAAAAAGCAAGCAATAGAAAAAGCAGAAAAAGAATACGATATATTCAATAAAACTCAAAAAATAGAATCAGATTTTGATAAACAAATAGAAAATCTAAAAAGAGGGAAGAAATGAATAAATTAGATGAATTGATAAAAGAGTTATGCCCTAATGGAGTGGAGTATAAGGAATTGGGGGAAATAGTAAAATCTCAAAGAGGAAAAACTATAACAAAAGAATTAATTAAAGATGGAGATATTCCAGTCATAAGTGGAGGACAGAAACCAGCATACTATCACAATGAAAGTAATAGAAAAGGTGAAGTTATAACTGTTGCTGGTAGTGGTGCTTATGCAGGTTTTGTAATGTATTGGGATAAACCAATATTTGTTTCAGATGCTTTCTCAATAGAATGTGATAAAAGTTATTTAAACATAAAATACATTTATTATTTTTTACAAAATAATCAAATGAAAATACATTCTTTAAAAAAAGGAGGTGGAGTTCCTCATGTTTATTTTAAAGATATGCAAAAATTTTTAGTTCCTGTTCCACCATTAGAAGTTCAAAATGAGATAGTTAGAATATTGGACAACTTTACTGCCCTAACAGCAGAGCTAACAGCAGAGCTAACAGCAGAGCTAACAGCTAGAAAAAAACAATATTCTTGGTATAGAGATTATTTATTAAAATTTGAAAATAAAGTAAAAATGGTGAAAATAGGAGATTTATTTGAATTTAAAAATGGAATAAATAAAGATAAGGGCTCATTTGGAAAGGGAACCCCAATAATAAATTATGTAAATGTCTATAAGAAAAATAAAATATATTTTGAAGATTTAAAAGGATTAGTTGAAGCAAGTAATGACGAGTTAGTGAGATATGGTGTAAAAAGAGGAGATGTATTTTTTACTCGTACATCTGAAACAATAGAAGAAATAGGATATACTTCTGTTTTATTAGAAGATATAGAAAATTGTGTATTTAGTGGATTTTTATTAAGAGCAAGACCAATTACAGATTTATTACTACCTGAATATTGTGCTTATTGTTTTTCAACAAGTAATATAAGAAACACGATTATAAAAAAGAGTACTTATACAACAAGGGCTTTAACAAATGGAACAAGTTTATCTCAAATTGAAATCCCTTTACCACCATTAGAAGTACAAAAAAGAATAGTAGAAGTTTTAGATAACTTTGAAAAAATATGCAATGACTTGAATATTGGACTTCCTGCTGAAATAGAAGCAAGGCAAAAACAATATGAATTTTATAGAAATTTTCTCTTGACATTCAAAATAGAAAATTGTACTCTGCCTAAGACAAGACAAGACAAGACAAGACAAGACAAGACAAGACAAGACATAATTAAATTATTTATGTATATTTTTGGATATATAGAACTTGAATTAGGAGAAATATTAAAAATAAAAAATGGTTCAGATTATAAAAAGTTTAATATAGGAAATATACCAGTTTATGGTTCAGGAGGTATAATTAATTATATAGATACATATATTTATGATAAAGAATCTGTTTTAATTCCAAGAAAAGGTTCAATAGGAAATTTATTTTATGTAGATAAGCCTTTTTGGACAGTAGACACTATTTTTTATACTGTAATAGATAAAGATGTAGTTATACCAAAATATTTATATTATTATTTAAGTAAAATGAATTTAAAGAAGTTAAATACAGCTGGTGGAGTACCAAGTCTAACTCAAACAGTATTGAATAAAATACTTATCCCTTTACCACCATTGGAAGAACAACAAAAAATAGTTAATATTTTAGACAGATTTGATAAATTATGTAATGATATATCAGAGGGATTACCAGCAGAGATAGAAGCAAGACAAAAGCAATATGAATATTATAGAGAAAAATTATTAACTTTTAAAAATATAAATGACTAAAATTTTTGGAGGGGACAATGTCATCAGTAGATTATAATATGCTTATATCAACACTTGAAAGTACAGTGGTAACTGAATATGTAAAAGAGGATATGCCAGTATATACTTATCAAAGTGAAGCAGATTTAGAAAGAGAATTTATAAAAAATCTTCAAAATCAAGGTTATGAGTATCTAATTATCCATAATGAAAAAGAATTAATTGCAAACTTAAAAGATAAATTAGAAAAATTAAATAATATTATTTTTTCTGAAAATGAATGGGAGAGATTTTTTAAAGAAAAAATAGCAAATAAAAATGAGAGTATCATTGAAAAGACAAGAACTATACAAGAAGATTATATAAAAAATTTTACAAGAGATAATGGTACTTTGGTAAATATTAGCCTAATAGATAAAAAGAATATACATAATAATTTTCTTCAAGTTATAAATCAATATGAAGAAGAAGAGGGAACTCATAACACAAGATATGATGTAAGTATTTTAGTAAATGGTCTACCTCTAATTCATATAGAATTAAAAAGAAGAGGAGTTGCAATAAGAGAGGCTTTTAACCAAATTAATAGATATCAAAGAGATAGTTTTTGGGCAGGTAGTGGACTTTTTGAATATGTACAAATATTTGTAATTTCTAATGGGACTAACACTAAATATTATTCTAACACAACAAGAGCAAGACATATTAAAGAAATGTCTTTTAATAGAAGAAAAGTTAAAAAATCTAGTAATAGTTTTGAGTTTACTTCATATTGGGCTGATGCAAATAATAAGGCAATAACAGATTTAGTGGATTTTACAAAAACTTTTTTTGCAAAACATACAATTTTAAATATTTTAACTAAATACTGTATATTTGACACAAGTGATACTTTGCTTGTTATGCGTCCTTATCAAATATCAGCAACAGAAAGAATTTTATCTAAAATACAATTAGCTAACAACTATAAATGGGTAGGTAAAATTGATGCTGGGGGTTATATTTGGCATACAACTGGAAGTGGAAAGACTTTAACTTCATTTAAAACAGCACAATTAGCTTCTCAGCTTGATTACATAGATAAAGTTTTATTTGTAGTTGATAGAAAAGATTTAGATAGTCAAACACAAAAGGAATATGATAGATTTTCAAAGGGGTCAGCTAATGGAAATACTTCAACAAAAATATTAAAAGCACAATTAGAAGATAGATATGGAAATAAAAGCAAGATAATTATAACAACTATCCAAAAGTTAGGACATTTTATTAAACAAAATAAAAATCATGAAGTTTTTAAGAAAAATATAGTCCTTATCTTTGATGAATGTCATCGTTCACAATTTGGAGAATTACACCTTGCAATAACAAAGACATTTAAAAATTATTTTATGTTTGGTTTCACAGGAACACCAATATTTCCAAAAAATTCAAATGGAAGTTCAAAAACTCTATTTAAAACAACAGAGCAAACTTTTGGAGATAAATTACATACATATACTATTGTCAATGCAATAAATGATGGAAATGTACTTCCATTTAGAATAGACTATATTAATACTATTAAGGAAAAGGAAGGTATACAAGATAAAAAAGTTAATGCTATTGATATTGAAAAAGCTATGTCAGACCCAATCAGAATTAGAGAAGTTGTTTCATATATCATAGAACATTTTGAGCAAAAAACTATGAGAAACAAACATTATGAGGTAAAGGAACAAAGATTATCAGGCTTTAATTCTATATTTGCAGTTAGTTCTATTCCAGTGGCAAAGAAATATTATCTTGAATTTAAAAAGCAACTAGAAGAGAAAAATAAAAATTTAACTATTGCAACTATATTTAGTTACTCAGCAAATGAAGAAGAAAATACTGATAATTTAGATGATGAGAGTTTTGATACTGAAAATTTAGATTTAGGTTCTCGTGAATTTTTAGAAGAAGCAATATCTGACTATAATAAAAAGTTTGGAACGAATTTTGATACTTCTTCAGATGGGTTTCAATTATATTATGAAGATTTAAGTAAGAGAACTAAAAACAAGGAAATAGATATTTTAATAGTTGTAAATATGTTTTTAACTGGTTTTGATGCAACTACTTTAAATACTCTTTGGGTGGATAAAAATTTGAGAATGCATGGACTTATTCAAGCATTTTCAAGGACAAATAGAATTTTAAATTCAATAAAAACTTTTGGTAACATAATATGTTTTAGAGATTTACAAAAAGAAACAGATGATGCAATAGCACTTTTTGGAAATAAAGAAGCTGGGGGAATAGTACTTTTAAAAACTTATGAAGAATATTACAATGGCTATGAAGATGATAAAGGTAGAGAAAAGGAAGGATATAGCCAATTAATAGAAGAGCTTCAAAATAAATTTCCAATAGGTGAGCAAATAATAGGAGAACAAAATAAGAAAGAATTCATAATGTTATTTGGAAATATTTTGAAATTAAAGAATATACTGTCAGCTTTTGATAAATTTGCAGGAAATGAAATTTTATCTGAAAGAGAATATCAAGATTATCAAAGTATCTATATAGATTTATACCAAGAAAGAAAACCGAAGGATACTGATAAAGAAAGTATAAATGATGATATTATTTTTGAAATAGAACTTATAAAACAAGTTGAAATTAATATTGATTATATTCTGATGAAAGTTGCTGAATACTATAAATCAAATAAAAAAGATAAAGAAATACTTATTGATATTAAAAAAGCTATAAATTCAAGTATAGAACTTCGTAGCAAGAAAGAACTGATAGAAGGCTTTATAGACAGAGTTAATTCCTCTAAAAATGTTACAGATGATTTTAAAAAATTTGTGAGAGAAGAAAAGGAAAAAGATCTAGAAAAAGTGATAGAAGAAGAAAAATTAAAACCAGAAGAAACTAAGAAATTCATAGATAACTCATTAAGAGATGGTACTTTAAAGACAACTGGAACAGATATAGATAAATTATTGCCACCTGTATCTCGTTTTGGTGGAGGAAATAGAGCAGAAAAAAAATTAGGAGTTATTGAAAAATTAAAAGTATTTTTCGATAAATATTTAGGTTTGACAATCTAATTGGTGATATTATGTTTAAGAAGAAAATTTTTAAAACCATATTCAAATATGCAATCCCCAATGTTATTTCAATGTGGATATTCACACTTTATACTATGATAGATGGAATATTTATAAGTAGATTTGTAGGCTCAACTGCACTTGCAGGAGTGAATTTAGGTTTGCCACTTATAAATTTTATTTTTTCAATTTCTATAATGATAGGGGTTGGTAGTTCCACTTTAATTGCAGTAAAATTTGGAGAAAATAAATATGATGAGGGAAATAAAATTTTTACTCTTGCTACTTTTTTAAATTTATTTTTAGGAATATTTATTTCTGCTATAATACTTTTAAATATTGATAGAGTTATAAATATTTTAGGTGCTAATAAAAGCCAAGATGTATATAAATATGTAAAGGAATATCTAATGGTAATAGTTTTTTTTAGTGTGTTCTATATGTCTGGCTATGCTTTTGAAATATATATAAAGATAGATGGTAAACCTAGTTATCCAGCTATTTGTGTTCTAGTTGGGGGACTAACAAATTTAGTATTGGACTATGTTTTTGTTGTTATTTTTCATTATGGAGTAACAGGGGCAGCAATAGCAACAGGTATATCCCAAGTAACAAGTTGTACTATGCTTTTATTTTATATCATTTTAAAAGCTAAGTATGTAAAGTTTATAAAATTAAATAAAATTAATTTTGAGAAAATATCTAAAATTTTTAAAACAGGATTTTCAGAGTTTTTGACAGAAATATCATCAGGAATTTTAATACTTATCTATAATCTTGTGATATTAAGAAAAATTGGAGTGTTAGGAGTTTCAATTTTTGGAACAGTTAGTTATATAACTTCATTTATAACTATGACTATGATAGGGTTTAGTCAGGGTATACAACCTGTGATAAGTTATTATTTAGGTAAAAAAAAATATAAAAATTTAAAAGAAATTTTAAAAATATCTATTATATTTTTAGGAGTTTTAGGAATTTTTTGTTTTATATTTATAAGTCTATTTTCAGAATATATAGGTAAAATATTTTTTAGAGAACAAGATATGATTTTATATGTAAAAAGAGTTTTGAAAATATATAGTCTATCCTATTTACTAATTGGAATAAATATCTTTATTTCAGCATATTTTACTGCAATAAAGAAGGTTATTTATTCAGCATTAATAACTTTTCCAAGAGGAATATTATTTAATAGTATTTTGCTCTTAATTTTACCAAATATCTTTGGAAATAAAGTGATATGGATAGTTAGTTTTTTAAGTGAAGTCTTAACTATTTTTATTTGCATATATCTATTAAAAAAAATAAAAAAAGAAGGAATTTTAAATTGATATGAAGAAAAGAAATTTAAAAGGAAGTGTGGTTTTAAATCCAGTTCCAGTAGTGTTAGTAACTTGTAAGAATTTAGAGGGTAAAGATAATGTTTTCACTGTTGCTTGGGTAGGGACAGTCTGTTCAAAACCACCAATGTTATCTATTTCAATAAGACCTGAAAGATTATCTTATGATTATATAAAAGAAACTATGGAATTTATAATAAATTTACCTAGTAAAAAACAAACAAAAGAAGTCGATTTTTGTGGAGTTCGTTCAGGTAGACAAATTGACAAAATAAAAGAATGTGGCTTTACTTTACAAGAAGGTAAAAAAGTAAAATCTTCATATATAAAAGAATGCCCCATAAATATAGAATGTAAAGTTAAAGATATTATTAAACTAGGAAGCCATGATATGTTTATAGCAGAAGTTCTATGTTCCCATATTGATGAAGATTTATTTGATGAAAAAGATAAAATTCATTTTGAAAAAGCTAATCTAATTTCTTATTCACATGGAGAATATTTTTCACTATCTAAGGAAGCAATAGGAAAGTTTGGATATTCTGTGATGAAGAAAAGGAAAAGAGTTAAAGGTAGGAAAAAATGAAAGTTAAGGTTATAATTTCTTGAAAGAGAAGAACCTTATTTTTTTATTTTTATTAAGTGGTGTTAGAACACTCGTGGCTTTAGCTGTGAGACCTGTACTCATTAGGGTATGAATAACACCAACATTGAATTAGAATATTAGCAACTGAATATATAAGGTTAAAGCTAGTAAAAGCACATACCTCCAAAGAAGTTCTCACTTTTATAAGTGGGAGTAGTTCACTTATCTAATACCTCTGAAATTTCATGAATAGTTCCACCTTTATTTTCTAATTGTTCTATTGATTTTTTATCCACACAATATCTTTTTTACATTTACTTGCCATCTCTTTACATTCTTCAATACTATCAAATAGATAATCTGCAATGACTTCAAATTTATCATTACAATGAAATAAATAATATTCTTTGTTATCATAAGAACAAATAGCGAGATAATGGA
>ERZ773090.1034-NODE-1034-length-10138-cov-5.36924_pt1 | contig 10138 bp, 10 predicted proteins | sample MGYA00580579_ERZ773090 | MGnify/ENA primary metagenome ERZ773090 (study PRJEB29015, sample SAMEA2738014) | human oral metagenome | biome: human oral; feature: human-associated habitat; material: dental | place: China | collected 2132 ... | reverse complement strand
CGTCTCCTATCGGAGTTATATTCTCTCTTATAAAAAAATAATTATTAGCATATTAAAAGAAATATAAGTTTCCGTCTCCTATCGGAGTTATATTCTCTCTTATGCCGAATTTATCAGCTATAAGGAGGAAAAATGAAAAAGTTTCCGTCTCCTATCGGAGTTATATTCTCTCTTATTAACATCTCTATCTTCATCAAATACTTTTAAATCTTCAAGCTCGTTTCCGTCTCCTATCGGAGTTATATTCTCTCTTATCAGGAAGACATCAAATAGAAGATTTACAAGGTTACATTTTGTTTCCGTCTCCTATCGGAGTTATATTCTCTCTTATATGTAAAAATATAACTTGCAGTTGGATTAATATTATTTTCTACGTTTCCGTCTCCTATCGGAGTTATATTCTCTCTTATTTTAAATATTGTTATGAATTATTAAAAGATGGAGGACATTGTGTTTCCGTCTCCTATCGGAGTTATATTCTCTCTTATTATAAAAAATAGAAAGGGGGATAGAAGCACCATACAAAGAAGGTTTCCGTCTCCTATCGGAGTTATATTCTCTCTTATTAACAAAAGAGTGCTATTAAAAATAGACACTCTCATATTGTTTCCGTCTCCTATCGGAGTTATATTCTCTCTTATCCTATACTCAAAAAAACTTTTGTTTACAATAGTTTATAGAGCTATTATCGTGTGACTTTTTAAATTTTAAAAATTTACATTTTATTTTATCAAAAATCATATTGAACCTCCCATTTTTAACATATCGTCTACTTTTTATTAAAAAAAATAGTATATCTCATTTTCATTTTCTAATTTTTCTCCATAAATTTGAGTTACTACATTTTGATTTAATCTATAAACTCTTATTAAATCTTCAGGTTTTGCATACCTATCAATTTTTTCAATAAGCAATTTATATTTTTCTCTTGTTAAAAGACACTCAAATGCTGATTTTTGAATTCTAAATCCAAATGCACTCAAAAGTTTAGATAATTGTGTTCTTCTCTTGTTGGATATAATATCATAAATTATAATAACAGTAAAGTTATCTTCAAAAATTTCCTTTTCAAAATCTTCATCTAAAAAATCCCAATTATCCATAATTATCACCTAATTAAAACTGGCTTGTACATATCTGCATTATTATTTTCTAAAGCTTTAATTAATAACATAACCTGATATTCTATTATTCTTCTAAAACTCATTTTATATGGAACTTCTGTTATATATGAAACTTCTTGTCTGAGACGCTTTTCAAAATGCTTTACAAATTTTTCACAAGCTTTTTTATTCAAAAATACTCCTCCACTTTTTTCATCAAAATCAAAATCTTCATGAGCAATTTTATTATTATTTAAAAGTGCTATTGCCATTGAATCAACCAAAATAGCTCTCCATTCTTCCATTAAATCAGAACAAAGCGCTGGATGTTTATGTCTATCTGAATGTAAAAAAGCAGCATAAGGATTTAATCCTTTAGTTACTAAAGTTGTAAATATTTCATAATGTAAAAGTGTATATCCAAAGCTTATTATTGCATTAAAGGGATCTTTAGGAGGTCTTTTAGTTCTTGTTTTAAAACTATATTTTCCATCTATAATATGATTTAGTGCATTAAAATAGAGTTTTGCCAAATAACCTTCAACCCCCATAAGCTCCTCTATTGTTTTAGAATCATTTATATCTTTTATAATTCCAAACATCCTATTTATTAGACTTGATAAAACTTCACTTTTCAAATCTCTATTTGCTCGAATAAGTAAAGTTCTTTGATTAGTTGCCTTACCTTTAATAAATTTTTTACCTATTGCTAAACAAAATTCTTTATCATCACTCTTTCTAAACTGCTCTCTTTGTCTATCTATATTTATATTACTAGTGGACTCTAATCTTCCAAAATAAGATCCATTTTTAGAAAGAAAAGTAACATGAATACCTTTAGCAAGTAAATTATGCATACAAGCTGTACTTAATTGTATACCACCAAATATAACAACATTATCAATATTTTCTATTGGAATAGATTTATAATCTCCATTTGTGTAAGTTATAAGTAGTCTGTTTTCTTTATATCTTAAAACTATTCCTTGCTCATAGATATATAGATTACTCATTATTCTACTTCCTTTACTTTAATAATTTTACTATTTCTTTATTTATATTGTCATATACCTCAACCATTTCTTTTTTATAACCAAGTGGAGTATAAAATTTATTGAAAAAATCTAAAACCTTACTATTTATTTGTTCAACTGTTGTTTCACTTTCTTTATTAAAATCTTCTCTACTTATTGATTTTAATTCATGGGCAAGTGTATTTCTAACATTCTTCATTTTTGCTAAAGTTTCAGCTAAACTGATAAAATAATCAACATCCATAATATTAGCTAGTTTTTTTTCTTTTTTTAAATAATATTTTATTGTAGATGCTAAGACTGGTGTAGATATATTAGAGTTGTCTTTTAGATATTCTCTTTTTAAGTCTTTTTTTATTAGCTCTTTTAAATCTTCTTCTAATCTTTTCAATTCTACTTTATATCCTTGATTATCTTTTCTAAAAAGTTCATCCAAATTTTTTTTCATTATATCCTTTAATATTGATAGATACAATTTAACAACTATTGGTTCTAACATTAGTGTATATGATGAAATATCTTCAGTTTTTTGTTTAATATTTGCTAATGAGAAAAAATCTACTATTTGATACCAATCAGGAATTCTTGTAATACTTTTATCTTTTGTAAAATAATATAATCTATTGTAATCTTTATTATTTAAAGAATTTAACTTTTTATTACATTCTAATCCTTTTAAATTAGTTCTTTCAATAGCAAAATTTACTAAAGTATTTAATTCTAAATTTTTATCAAATATATCTCTTTTTAATAATTCTGATATCGCTTCATATTTATATTGTTCTAAAAGTTTTTCTATTTGATTTTTTGTTAAAATCCTTGAATATTTTTTTAAGTCAGGTTCTACAATACGATAAGTTCTTACTTTTTCTTCATTATCAAGATTGCATATAGCTTCCGCTTCAACATCATAATTTTTATTAACTGTCTTATTATTTTCTTTACTATGATTACTTTGCCCTGTATAGGTTTCAACTTGTATTGGAATAAGATTTAAATCAAGTGAATCTATATAGTACATAAGTAAATTTGTCGTCATTTGAGAAGTTCCTGAAGTCATATTCAAATATATTTCTGCATCTCTATCTTCTTTTTTTATTTTTTCAAAAGTTTCATATATCCAATTAAAATAAATATCAAAATAGTGTGCTTCTTTAATTCCTGTTTTTATGCGAATAATTTCAGGATTATACGCCTTTAAATTTTCTTTTATTGCTCTTTCGTAGATATTATATGGTTCTTCATCTCTTTCTTCCATCTCTTTTGTTAAAATCAGATATATTTTATCAGGCTTATAATATCTACATATATGTATTATAGGTCCATCATGTTCTCCCCTTGTTGGATCTGTGTTTCCTGCAAATGTTAAAAGAACTTTTTTACTCAACTTTTACTCCTCCCATTCCAAGTGATGTTTTAATCCCAAGTCCTGTATACTCTAGCATCAAAATTAAAAAATTTAAAATATTAGCAAGTGTTGTGTCTTCTCCTTTAATAGCTAAATCCATAGTTCCTATAAAACCTTTTATTTTTATACTTTCAAGATGAAAAATCTTTGTTCGTAAATTATAGTCTTTTATATAAACTTTTTCTAAAAGCTCATCTATTATTTTCTTATCTCCTAATTCTGCTGTTTCTGAATGTTGATTAATTTTGGCTATTACTCCAGAAATCAATGTTGAAATATTTGGAAATATATGTGTTACTCCATTAGATTTAAATGAAGTTGGAGTTATAAGCCTTATTCTTTTTCTTTCAGTACATTCTAAAAATAAATCTTCATAAGATTTTTTTTGAATAGAAAAAGATTTTACATTAATTTCTAAATCTTTATTTTTTATATAAATTGTCTCTGGAATATTATTAGAAAAACAAGTCATAAGCATATCATAGGCTTTTCGATTAAATGTTGTAATTCTCCAAAAAAATTTATCATTTTTTATATCTTTAAAAATACAAGATGTAAATGGATTTGTTGTATTATAATGAAAATAGTCAGCATATGCTGAATCTATATTTTCCATTAAATATCCATGAAATAATGAACCCATATTGGTACTAAGTCCATTAGCTTCAAGCTCTATATTAATTTGTGCCAACATTTTTTTCCTCTACTTTCGTAATTTTAACTAGACCTGCTAATTGATTTTTACCATTAATTTTTATTCGATTAAGAACTCTTGGAGAAAATTTGTCATTTAAATGATTTCCAATAGGATTTTTCGAACCTTTATGAAGCATTTTTTTTATAACTTCTAATCTTTCTTCTTTATCCTCAAACAATGTATAAACTATTGTTTTTTGTAAGAATCCCGTATTAGCTCCTAATACTAAATTTTCAGTACGAGGGCTATTTTTATCTTCCAAAACATCGATTAAATAAGATATAGCATTTTCAAGAGAAGTAATTAAGTTATCTATATTTCTTATTTTTAATTTACTTTCTTTCAATAAGTCTGTATCTAATATTATATCAAAATCAAAAATTGAATTAGCCATTATATACTCTCTAGCCACAGGCATTGATTTAGTTTTGTCTTCTCCTGTTTTAGTAGTTCTTTTTTCATCTGTATCTTGATAAAAATTCGTTCTTGTATTTGAATAACTATAGCTATCAGAAACTGATACTCCAAACCTTTTAGACTTCTCTAAATCTTTGTTATTTCCATATATTATTGATTTTTCAATTTGATTAACTATTTTCTTTATTTCATTTTTTAAACTTCTAATACTTCTATCATCATTAGCCTTTTTACATTCTGATAAAATAATTCTCTTTTCTTTCAAAAATTCTTCTCTATTTTTAATTATATAATCAACCAACAATAAATTTATTAAAGCACCCTTTATACTTGTTCCAGGAATATATGGCTTTCCTTGTACATCTCTTAACATTAATTTTATGTCATTCATCTTTTCAATATTCATATCTAATTTTATAGGTGCTTTTTTTCTAAAATCTTGTATATCTTTATCAATATTATTTGCTTTTAAAAAACTTAATAAATTTATATTTCTATTTTGTACCATTACTTTAGCATTTACATTATTTTCAATATAAGCTATGTATTTTTCAAAAAGATTTTTCTTTATTAAAAATCCTACAAACTTTTCATTATCTATTAAAGTCAAAGTTTTCTTATCTTTATCAAAAACATATTCCTTTTTGTCCAATTTAGATTTATAATCTGCTCCACCTATATGAAGTGGAGTTAAAACTTCAAGTTTCATCTTATACTTTTTTATATTACTCATATTTTAACCCCCAATACAATAGGTTTTCCCATTCTATATATGCTATGTTTTCCATGAAGATTTAAATCTAATATTTTTCCTTCTGGTTTAAAACTTAATACTGAACCAGATGAAAGCATATATACTTGTTTTCTTTTTTCAGCTTGTTCACTATATAAAGAACTATTTACAAATCCACTTCTTTTAATCAGTTGATAATAATTTCCACTTTCTTTTACTTTCTCTATTTCTTCTATTTTAGGAGAATAAGATGAAAGAAGCAAAAAATTTTTTTCATCTAAAAATAAAGATCTATTTATAAAGGCATCTGATTCAGATTCAATTTCTTCAAAATCTAAACCATCAAAAATCATAGGGTCTTCAGCAATAAATTGACCAAAACCAGAATTTTTTTTCCCACCAATTCCAGTTAAAGCAAGACTATCTAAAATATTTTGAAATATTTCTTGCCATTTCTCATCTTCAGGAAGTTTGACTATAAAGTATAATCCTGATTTCTCATTAAATTTAAAAATTTCTATATTATAAAGTTTAGTATCTTCATTTTCTAAAGAAACTTTATTTTTGGTATATAATTGTTTTTTTCCAAAATTATCATCTATTACAGGAAAATTTTTACCATTTTTTAAAAAAGAAAAATATTCTTCTAATTTATTTGCTGGGATAAAATTAGTTGCTTTTACCTTTTTCCTGTCAACTTTTTCATCATCATCTTTTTTAATTTCTTTTCTTACAATACTGATAAAAGGTTTAGGCAAATAAAAATCAGTTGTTTTATCATCTTTTTCTTTAAAAGGTAATAAATCAGATACTAAAAAGTTCCCTGTTTCAGAAATTTTATATAATTTGTCATTATTGTATATTTTCATATATTCATTAAACAAAGCATTATAAAAAGTATCTGAATAAACACTTATCATTGTTTCTTCTAATGTATTTCCAAAAGCTGTTCCAATATGAATACCATTTGGAAATCTTAGTTTATATAGTAAGTAAGTCATTATACTTCACCTTACCTCCTAGCTTTTTCCCAAAATTATCTATTTCTTCTTTTAATACTGCTATTTCTTTATCATTTTCTTCTGTGTAAGTTTTTACTTCTAATGAAAAATCTTTAAACTTTACACGACCATAACCTCTAGTTCCATGTCCTCCAAGATAGTCATCTTCTAAAACATTTATCATTAACAGAATATTTTTCATATCTTCTTTAAAATCTTCTATTTTCTCTATATTGTATACAATCTTAAAATCAAATTCTGACCCAGCAGGAACTCTTTCTAATTGTCTGGGATTTGCTATTCCAGTTGCTCTATTGATTGTGTTTTCATATTTAATTTCTGTATATGGTAAATCAAATTCAACCTCTTTAAATTCTTCTATACTTTTATCAGATAATAATACATCTTGAAATTGTAATCTTGATATAATTATAGGATTAGAACTTCCAAATAATCTTTTTATACATTCATCTTCTTCTTTAATTTCTTTTGTTTCCAATGAAGAATTATATTTAGTTCTAGCCAATAAATATCTCATTTTTCCCTTTAATGATGAACCTGGAATCATAGGCTTATTTGTAACTGAATCTCTTATAACTATTGTATCAACAGCTCCTATTGCCGAAAAATCTCCTGATGTTCCTATATGCAAACCTGTAATTAATTTAATTGTTCCTTTTATTAATAATTTTCCCTTCAATGTATACATAAATTTCTCCTCTCATATTTAAAATTCTATATAGACTATTTATCAAAACCATAATATTTCATATATGCAACAATCTCTTCGAGATAACGATAAAATTCATTAAATTTTTTAGCTGACTTTCCTATCCCTTTTATTTTTTCTGATATATGAAATTCATTATCAAATTTTTTTACTTTAGGTTCTCTCCCACATTGATAGATATGTTTTACAAGTAAATATTTTATTTCATTTTCTAATTTTTCAGAGATTTCATCTCCTTTTTTTGTCCTTGTTTCGACTTGTATTTTATTTTTAATAATTACTGCATTAGATAATAGTAATCTTAATTGTGTTGTTGTCACTATATTTCTTTTATCTTCTTGATATTTTTCTATTTTTTCTTGTACATTCACATTATTCATATTTATTCTCCCCTTTCTTGATAAATTAATATATTGATAGCTGTAAGAAGTTGTTTAGCCTCTTCTTTATCTTTTAACCATAATAATAGATTTTTCTTAAATTCATTAAAATTATTTTTATTATCATTTGTAAAATTTATTCTTCCTAAAATATAAGCAAATCTTGCTATATCTAACCTATTGTCATTTTTAGTAAGTCTATTTATTATTAAATCCATTATTTTATACCATTTAGATTTCCCAATAAATATTTTATCAGGTTCTTTTGATTTATCCTCTTCATCTAAAATAATTATAGATTTTATAAATTTATATTTTTCTCCTAGAACCTTATTTATAAAAATATCCCAGGTATATATATGATTTAATTTTTCATCAATTTCTCCAAATAAAGCAACTGAATTTTTAATAATCTTACCACTATTATCCTTATTAGCTTTTGCTAAACTCTCTAAATTACCCGTCTTTTCTGCCATTTGATGAATAGGATAATTTTCAGAAAAGAAGCCAATTCCAGCAGACAAAGTAATTTTATCATTAGTAAATTCTTTAAATGCAGTTCTTAAATCAATAGAAAATTCTATAATATCATTCCAAGTTCCAATGGCAAAAACATCATCTCCACCTGAATAGACTATAACAATATCTCTTGGACTTGAATTATTTTCACAAATAATATCACAATACTTTCTAAATAGTTCGTTATTATCTTTTGCAGCATCTTTCTTTTCAAGTATTAAATTTATTTTTCTTTTAAAGAAATCAGAAAGATATCTTGAAAGAACAACTGATTTTGAAAGAGTTACATTCTTGTATGGTTCTTTTGAATCTTTGTTTTCAAATCCTGATTGAAAAAGTGTTCCTAAATTATCAACATCAGCTCTAAAAACTGCTAATCTTTCTATACCTTTTGATTTTTTAACCAATTCTTTAAATTCAATAAGATTTCCTTTCCCATTTTCATCTTTAACTGTTATATTATAATTTCCTACCCAAATATTTTTACAAAGTTTATCTCCTGTATAGTTTGAATTTATAGCATAATATCTATGTATTTTATCCATATTTTTTAGAATATAACTTTTATCATTTATTAAAATACTAACATAACCCTCTGAATATTTTGGAAAAACAACTCCTTTTTCTAGTTTTTCACACTCTTTCTCTATTATAAATTTATCATTATTAGAATGATATAAACTAGAAACCCTTTTTCCTAACTCAATATACCCTTGACAAGAATTACATAATTCTATTCCTTCTCCTTCATTACCAAAGTCTAGTGCATTTTTCTTTAATATGCTCTCATCTTCAGCCTTTTTACAAATAGTACACTCTTTTGTGTAACTATGTATTTTATTTATAGAACTATCTTCATTAAAAAGTTCTTTTAATTGTTCTAATGAATATCTACTTAACTTAGCCTTAGAAACTTTACTAGATGTTTTTCTAAATAATTCTCCTACTTTATTTTCTGTCTTTATTTCTTTGGTTAATCCATTACCCAATTCTTCTGCTGAAGTTTCGGTATACACCATTTCAAAATAAATTGTTGTTCCCATTTTTTCTAAAATAAAATTATTAATTTTTTCTTTATATGCATCTAAAACTTCTTTTGTTTTTTCTATATTAGGTAATAAAAGATAGAAATGACTACCTCCTGAATATAAAAGATTTATTCTTGAAAGTTCTAATATTGATAAAATTTCATCTATAATATGTTCTGCAAATAATTCTAAATAAAATGACCTCCCTCTTAAGGATTTCATAGCCATTTTTGATGATATTGTATATATAAAATTTTGTATTCCACTGAATTCGCCAGAAACTAAAAGAAATTTCTTCTTATTTCTATCTAAATTAGAAAAATATTCTTCTTTAAAATTTTGAATATTATTTTCTTTATCAAAAAGATAAAAACAAGCTGCTACTGCCGCTGTTAATTTCACATGATCATAATATGATATATCTGGTGTGTCAATATATGAACTTGATGGAAAATAAGAACAACAAGCTTCTAAAACTATTGCTAGCTTTTCAGGATTTATATTTTCTTTGAAACTATTTAGATTATCTTTTATGTGGTCTATAATTTTTTTGTAGTCTGAATTAGTTAATTTTATACTATTTGATGTAGGCATGTTAAAACCATTTTTATCAAAATCAAAAAGTTTAAAAGTCTTTTTTAAATTATTCTTTTCAACTCTAATAACATTAAAGATAGAATTTAAAGAATCCATCTCATTTCCTCTTATTTTCTCATTTTCATACTTTACACGGTCTATCCCTGAAGCTATGTTATCAGCTTCATAGACTATATAAGCTAATGAATCTTCTTTTAAATCTGCTGATGATAAATATTTAGCATGATGATAATCAATCATATCATATATTTCTTTGTATCTGTCAGCTAATAAGTTATTATTCTTCAAATAGTTCGAACCTGCCTTTGAATGTTCTTTGCTATCTAAACCAGCTCTTCTGACAATTTTTCCAATATCATGAAGTAAAGCTCCCAATTGAAGACAAACTAATTTTTCATCCATTTAACCCCCTCCAAAAAATTATTTTTAATTTTGACTTTTATATTATACTATCTTTTAATTTATTTTTAAATAGATAAATAAAAAATTAT
>ERZ773090.1031-NODE-1031-length-10145-cov-2.79167_pt1 | contig 10145 bp, 6 predicted proteins | sample MGYA00580579_ERZ773090 | MGnify/ENA primary metagenome ERZ773090 (study PRJEB29015, sample SAMEA2738014) | human oral metagenome | biome: human oral; feature: human-associated habitat; material: dental | place: China | collected 2132 ... | reverse complement strand
GCAGTGGTCGATCGGAGTGTTGGTCCCGAGATAGCCGATGCCGATGTTATGGGCATAATCCCACACAGCTTCCAGCGCCTTAGGGTTCTGCTGCAGCGAGGGGAACTCGCAGTAATTGATGAACCCTCCGTTCGCCAGATAGGGGAAGTCGCGTTCATAGGAAAGCTTCTCCATAGGGGTAGGGCGCAGCCATACCGGATAGTGGAAGGAATTCGTATAGAAGTCGTGATCTGTAACGCCGTCTATATCCCCGAATTTCTCCCTGTCCATACGTGCGAAACGGTCGGTCAGGCTTTCTGCAGGAGTGGAATACACGGAATAGTGGTATCCTTCGGCATTATCCCAGTCAACGCAGAGGTCATGCATACGGCGGACGATCTCAAGGGCGAACTCTTTGCCTTCAGGATCCCATGAGTGGTCGGTCATCCAGTCCTTACCGTAGAACATCGCTGTTGCTTCATACAGGCCGATATAGCCGAGGGAAACAGTAGCACGGCTGCGGTTATAGAGCACATCTACGTTGTCGGTCGGCTTCAGGCGCCCGAATGCACCATGCTCAAACAGGGTCGGAGCGTTGATAGGGGTCGCCTCTTTGCAGCGCTTGATGCGGAACTGCAGGGCTTCATGGGCAACTTCCATGCGCTGGCTGAAAAGCTTCCAGAAACGGTCTTTATCACCGTGCGATTCCAGGGCAATACGAGGGATGTTGACTGTTACCACACCGAGATTAAGTCGTGAATCTTCAACATCCTCACCGGTGTCAGGGTCAGTCCATCCGTTAAGGAAAGAACGGCATCCCATCGGGGCTTTGAAAGACCCTGTAATCTTAACGATATTCTCGTAGAAAACGATATCCGGATACATGCGCTTGGTCGAGCATTCAAGGGCCAGCTGCTTCATATCGTAGTTCGGTGTGCCTTCTTTATCATTCAGCCCATGCTTTACGGTGTAGACAAGCTTCGGGAAAATCGCAGTATGGCGGTCTTTGCCCAGCCCGCGGATACGGATCAGGAAAATCGCGCGCTGGATCTCGCGGGCGAACCAGTCGGTGCCCAGGCCGAACCCGACAGTAACGAACGGCGTCTGCCCATTGCTCACGCGGTTAGAGTTGATCTGGTACTCCATAGTCTGCATGGCGTCATAGATGTTCTTGCGGGTCATGATCTTTGCGTAGATCTCCCGTATCTGTTCAAGCTCATCAGCGTCCCTGGTGAAAGGCTCATCCATCGGCAGCGGCTCGCGGTTCTCGAAGTGCAGCCATTTCGGCTCGCGCCTCTTGAAGCCTTCAACGATAGTGCGTGCCAGGCTGATATCCTCCCCGTCAGGGAAGATAGCGCGTGCAGTGTCGAGGTTCTTGGCGTAGTCAAGCTTTGCATATTCGGCAAGCATCTCATCAGCGCGGTTCACGGTCTGGCCGCCGTACTGGCTGCCCGCAATATCCTTGATGATCTGGGTGATCTGGGTTGCTGCAGTACCTATCGATTTCGGTGAATCCATCATGGCGTTGCCAAGCTCAAAACCGTTTTTAAGCATATCGCCGAAATTAGGCAGCGAGCAGTTCGTCATAGGGGTGAACGGTGAATAATCTGCGTCATGGAAATGGATATCGCCTTTAAGGTGTGCGTTGGCAACATCGGCCGGCAGCATATTCATGGCTGACGCCTTGCTGACCGTCCCTGCAAGCAGATCACGCTGGGTTGCGTAGACATTGCTGTCTTTGTTTGCATTTTCGCGGACAAGGCTCTCATCTTTGTTGACGAGCTTCTTTATTGCTTCATTGACGTCAGATGCCTTCGCGCGCCTGATATCCTTGTCAAGGCGGTAAGACGTGTATGCTTTGGCGATATCATAGAGATGGTCGTTCACTAGTTCGCGCTCTACAAGGCTCTGGATATCGTCGATACGTACAGGCCCGTTGTAACGGCCGGTAATAGCAGATTCCACGCGCTGTGCCATCTGCTCGATCCCGCGCTCTTCTTCCGGGCCGACTTCAGCATTGACTGCGCTGAAAGCAGACTTGATGGCGTGGATAATATTGACGGAATCAAACGGCACAACGCGGCCGTCACGCTTTTCCACCTTTACGGATTCTGTTACTGCCGGTTCCCTGACTACGGTCTCTTCGGCTACAAGCTGGTCCATATCAATCTTTCCTTACTTTCCGTTATTTCCCTTACCTGATGTGGTCTGTACGCTACTTACTCACATTCATGTAATTTGAGGTACTTATATGATGATACACGTGTTTGACACAAAATGTAGACGTGTCTTAATTGAAAATTACTAGATATAGTAGTTTTGGGAATTTACTTACCTGCGTGTAATTTGCAGGATTGCAATCTTCTTTCCAAATTTTATCGATCTAAAAATGTGGTATCCTGCTGCCCTGCATATGCATATCTTGTGGTCACGGAAAATGTGTAGGATTGTTGGAGAAATCCTTTCGCGCAGCTTTTTATTGATTTTCGTTGGTTTTATTGGCTTTGCGCCTAAACGGCAAAGTGTGAGGAGCATCACGTATCCGGTAGCCCCGTGTGTCAGAAGTTTCCCCCGCAGACGCGGCGCATGCGCATAGCGTGATACAGGAAAGGGGGTAAGATGAAGAAACTAAGATTGGCAGGGCACAGTGGAGGAAATATGGAATCTGGCAGCACCGGCGGCGGTATCCGGGATATGCACAGCGGGCAGGATACCCGGGATACAGAAGATATGCAGGGCACGGGAAAAACGCAGGATACAGAGCCTTCTCCTGCGGCGGGGAAACCGGAGCCGGGAGCGCGGAACCCCTCCGGCCGCGGGAAGTTCATGCATATGTGGACCCTGTACCGGGACATGGTCATCACTATAGCGGTAGGCGCAGTATGCATCATACTGTGGGCGGCAGGGTCGGCCGGGCATAGCCGCGCCCTCATCACAGCAGCATCAGTTATTGTCGGCATCCTGTCTGTATATATTGCGGGCATCGTCATGCGCAATATCATGCAAAGCCTCAAATCCGGCAACGTCGGTACCGATATGCTGGTTATCATTGCCCTGATCTCCACGCTGGCAACCGGGCAGATCGCAGCAGCATGGATCTTATGCGTTATGGTATGCACAGGGGATGTTATTGAGACATTCGCCGAACACCGTGCGAAAAAAAGCATTTCTGCACTTGCAGAAGCAGCACCGGTGACAGCAAATGTTATCACAGGAAAATTCAAAGACCCTAAAGAGGCTTTGAGCAGCCAATGGCAGACGCGGGATGTGGCCGATGTGCGCCTGGGCGATACGCTGCTTGTCCGTCCCGGCGAAACAGTGCCTGTGGATGGTGAGCTCCTTACAGAGTTTGCTGAGCTGAATGTTTCCATGATCAACGGGGAACCTTTGCCCCAGCGGGCCCTCGTGGGCGACAGGCTTATGTCAGGGTCCGTCAACGGGCAGACTTCGCTGGTTATGAAAGTTACTGCAGTATCCGCGGATTCACAGTATCAGAAGATCATCGACCTTGTCGTTTCTGCCGAGACGACCAAAGCGCCGGTCGTCCGTTTTGCTGACCGTATCGCGGTCCCGTTCACTATAGCAGCGCTTCTCATCGGTATTATTGCATGGATCATCACGCGCGATCCCATACGGTTCACCCAGGTTATGGTCCTTGCCACTCCGTGCCCGCTCCTTATCTCTGCCCCGGTAGCATTCATGGGCGGCACCAACAGGCTTGCCAGGGCGCATATCATTATCAAGAACCAGTCGGTTATTGAGAGCCTGACGCATGTGACGCATGTATTCTTTGATAAAACGGGTACTCTTACCACCACTCAGCCGCAGGTGACGCAAGTGGAGCTCCTCCCGTCATGGGCTGCACCTGACCGGCGTATCAACGGGTCATGGATCATACGTGCAGCAGGGTCGATAGAGGCATACTCCATGCATATCCTGGCTAAGGGGATCAGTGCTGCCGGACGCCGCGAAGATGCCTTTTTCGGGATGGAACGCATGATCGCCCGCGATGTGAGCGAGCTTCCGGGCCAGGGGCTCAGCGCTCAGATCGAAGGGTATCAGGTGCGCGTTGGGCGCCTTGATTTTGTAGATATTATGGGTGCACATACTGCTGGGGATTTTTCGCCCCTGAGAGCTGATGAGATGGCCACTTATATATCGGTCAACGGCGAGATTGCCGCACGCCTCACTTTGCGTGATGTGCCGCGGTCCAATGCCAAGGAAGTGATCAGCCAGTTCCGCAGGCAGGGCGTGAAACACGTGACTATGCTTACGGGTGACCGGCCGGAGTCCACTGCTGTGGTAGCTGAAGATGTGGGGATAACAGATGTCCGTGCGGCCCTGCTTCCGGAAGATAAATATAATGCTGTCCGATATGCCAAAAAGGCAGACAAGGATAAAAACGTTACTACAATGATGGTAGGCGACGGTGTCAATGATGCCCCTGTCCTTGCGGCAGCCGACGTCAGTGTCGCTATGACAGACGGGAGCAACACTGCTGCTTCCCAGACTGCCCAGATTGTGATCATGAACGATGATCTATCAGGTATCAATAAGGCAATCACTATTTCACGCAGGACTGTGCGCATCATGCTGCAGGCAGTTGTCGGCGGGCTGGTGGCGGCCCTGGTTTTTATGGTCGTCTCATCTTTCGGGGTTATACCGACTATTATCGGCGCCCTTATCCAGGAACTGATCGATGCGTCCAGCATCCTGTGGGCATTGAGGGCTGCGTTTGACAGCCGCAGCAGCAGGTAATGCAAACAGTACGGATACACGATATATAGGCAGCCGTATCCGGAGCCGGACAGTAAAACAGTAAGCTGCTGCTTACGGGCCCCGGATACGGCTGTCCCTGTGAAAATTTGGATATCAGATATTTTTAGGGCAAAGAGGGGCGTTTCCTCAGCTGCCGGCTGCTGCGGCAACATTCTCCAGGGAGACCAGTATTTCAGGTGAACGCCTGTCGATAGACCTTCCTCCCAGGGCTATCCCCAGCATAAAGATCCCGCTGCCAATAGCAAGTGCCAGGATGCCGCTTGCCAAGGCGAACAGCAGGTTGCCGTCGCGCAGGGCAAAGAAGCCCAGTACCCCCGGCAGTATGCACGGTATCAGTTCAACAAGGATGAAGATCAGCGGTACAAGGGCTCTCAGCCCCCCACGCCCCTGGGGGCTTTTGAACGGCTGGTCAGCCGACGGCACAGGGGCAATAATGTAGGTGGAGAGGACTGCGCTCATCCCCAGCCCCGTCAGGAGCAGGCAGACAGATATCCCAAACAGTACTGTATATGCTGAGACCGGGTTGATAAAGGTGAACCTTTTCAGAGGGTTGATCATAAGCGTAATAGCAAAGCTGAGAAACATAAGGGCTGTCCCGATCACAGAGCTGATGCTGAGCCGTGCTATGCGCTCGTTTCGTCCGGGCACGCCTGAAGTGACAAACAGGCTGAAGGCCCTGCCGTCATAGGCAAGGTTATTGAATTCAACCGTACCGAAAACAAACCCGACTACCGGGGCGGTAAAAAGGGACGTCAGATTTGCTTTAGGGCCCATGGCGATGCTCATAACGCTGTAAGCAACAATGATAAACATCACTGACATAAGCTGGGAAAGGTACCGCGCATCCCGCATCCATGATGTAATAAGGCGCCCGACAACAGCACCGCTGGGGCTGTCTGCTGTATGGTTGAAAGCCCCAAGCCCCCTGGCATGGGAGACTCCGGCAGTTGGGGGAGTTATTGCCTGGTATTTCAGGCAGAACCGGTATACCCAGTAGCACACAGCAATAACTGCAGCCATTATGAGGATGCGCAGCACGCATAAGGCTACATTGCCGGCAGCGATATCATTGGGGATCATTGCCCCTGCCCCGAACGGCAGCCATCCGAGTATGCTGATGGGGGCCGGTATGCTGGAAAAAATCTGCATAATATCTTCCGGTGTCTTTCCCGAAAGCTGCATTGATATAAAGCTGCCTCCGAAGGAAGGGACATAGCACAGGGCAATAATCACGGCCACTTCAATGCCGTTAAGGATCATGCGGCCTTTCTTAGTGGTGACTATGGTGTCTGCGAGCTGTGCCAGGGCGCGTGAGACCATAATGACCGTCACTGCACTGAGGATGCCTCCGGCTGCTGCCCCGGCCATGACCCCAATGCCGGCGCTGCTCCACAGGAAACTGGTAAGGACCATACAGATAAGTGTTGTTATGAAGGGGATCCCTATCACCCCGGACAGGAGTATCCCCCGTGTGACTTTCCCGTCAGGGATCCCGTACCGGGCAAATTTCCTGATATCAAGGGATCCTCCCTGGCCGCTGATGAAAAGCGTCATAACAAGCCACCAGAAACCGATGCCGGTAAAAGTGGAGACAGTAACCATTGAAGCGACAGGGGACAGCAGCGGCTGCCGGAGCTGCCGGCCCGCCATAACCGAACCTGCAGCAGTTATAACGGTAACGGCTAGAGCGAGGAGTGCCCCCAGGATAAAAGCAACAGCCTGCCATTTGCTTTTTTTGAAGCCGGCAAGGGTCATCGCATACCGCATCCGGACGATAAGCCATTCCATGTGCAGCCTCCTATGCCTGAGGGCCCAGCGGCTGGGCGGGGTTGGAAGGCCGGGCGTATGGCGGCTGTCCATCCTTCGCCGGCAGCGTGGGCTGTATTGGTTGTATCGGCTGCATTGGCTGCCCTCCCTGAGGGTGCTGTGCTGCTGCCGTCGCGGCGGGATTGTTCTGGGAAAGCCATCCGAGGTTATCTGATTCATGCAGCCCGCCAACAAGGCTGAGGAAGCGGTCTTCCAGCGACATGCCGCCGCTTACTTCCGCCGTGGTCCCGGCAGCCAGGATGCTTCCGTCGGAGATAATGGCCACATGGTCGCATAGCTGTTCAACGAGTGCCATCACATGCGAAGAAATGATCACCGTCCCGCCCGATTGCGCATACCCGCGCAGTATCTGGCGGATATTCGCCGCAGATACGGGGTCTACAGCCTCGAACGGCTCATCAAGGATGAGGATCTTCGGTGAGTGGATGAGCGCCGTACCCAGAGCAATCTTTTTTGTCATGCCTGCTGAGTAATCCTGCACGAGGATGTTTGCTGATTCGGTGAGGTCCATGGCAGTGAGCAGGTCGTTGGCGCGTGCCTTGGCTGTTGCACGGTCTACACCGCGCAGCATAGCTGCATAGACCAGTGTCTGCAGGCCTGTTAAACGTGTGAAAAGCTCGTCTGCATCGGGCATTATGCCGAGCATATGCTTGCAGTCGTTGAGATTCCCCCATAAATCGGTACCGTGGATAGCAATGCCGCCGGATGTCGGCCTCAGCAGCCCCGTTGCCATCCTCAGCGTCGTTGTCTTGCCGGCGCCGTTCGGCCCTACTAAAGCGTAGAAGGAACCGGTAGGGATATCAAGATCAATATTGTTGACAGCAACTTTTTTATCGAATATTTTCAGCAGCCCCCGTATGGACATAGCGGCTTCTAGATCGTAGGGGGAGGCTGCCCCCTGTGCCGGCGTCTGGCCCTGCCCCGGTACTGGGGACTGAGGCTGGATAGGTTGTGTCATAACGTACCTCAATTCGTATAAGAACAGAACTGTCCTGTGAATTTATAGATAAAATCATTCTATTATGCCGCACCGTCGGAGGCAAGCGGGAATGGCTGTGACGGCAAGCCTTTGTAAAAACTTGCTAGAATACATGAATACGCTTAATAGCGTGACAGAAGTCCCGGGGGATAATTATGAGAGCAGGGTTTTGGATAGCGGGAAAGGCTTCCGGCATGTATATACAGCGCTTGGATATACTACCTCTCCCAATACCTGAAATTCTGCAGGCCTGATCCTCCTATGGTGTGAGGCACTCACCTGTAAGGCGGGCATTGCCAGGAAAAATTGAAAAATAAGATAATTTAAGAATTACGGGGTAAAGAATACGGGATAAAGAAACTGACAGATGAGATTCATTGGGGAAAGGCTGCTGCCCTGCGATCGCGCAGAGGATTGTTGCGGCGGGAGGGGCCATTATTGCCCTTGCTGTGATGTTCTCATTACTTCCGCTGCTCCATGCTCAGGCTGCTGGTGGTAAAACACGCAGATACAAAACCGACTTCTGCGATTTTCTGCCATTTCTCTTTTCATATCTGCGTGTTTTACCACCAGCATGCATGCATAGCTAAAAAGCTGATCATTTTACCGGTTTATCCCGTGAGATTACTGGGAAAGTACCGAATTGGTCTGGGAGTGTCGTAGTCTGGGGATAAGAGGAAAATAAACTAGTTACAAATTAATATTTAGGGATACTGGTCTGTAAGAGTTATATTCTTCCATTGTGAAGATGGCTATGCAGCACTCCTCCAACTTCGGGTTCATGAGGTGAAGTATCTCTTTGCCACTGTTTCCTGCTCACTGCCACAATACAGGCGGAAGCGTGATGCAAAGGCTGACAGAAAATAACTAAATAAAATAACAATAAAATTTATAAATTTGCTGAAAATAATATTAATAAAAATCAATAAGCAAAGAGATAAATTACTAAGAAAGGTCTTGTGAAATGAGCCCTACCGGGGAGAAAAAACAGTTCAGCGGGCTGAAACATATGTCCGCATTGGCCTGGGGAGTATTGATAGCTCTCGCTATGATGCTTTCACTCCTGCCGAAAACTGCGGCTTCAGCAGCAGTGATATCTGACAATATAGTTACTAAAGTATCGATTACAGATTCCAAGGGCAACGAGGCAACACAGCTTACTCGCTTAATCTTGACTTCAAGCTGCCCAATAACAAGATCCATACAGGGGATACCAGTATGGTTTCATTGCCTGAGCAGCTGCGTTTTTCAACATCATCTGCATTCGATGTATATTCCGCAGACGGGAAAGTGGTTGCGCATGCAGTTATAGACAGCACTTTGAAGAAGCTGGTCCTGACATATACAGACTATGTAGAAAAGAATTCTGATATCACTGGGAAAATTACTGCGGCATTTGTAGTAGACAGCGCTAAAGTACATACACAAACAGACATCCCCTTCCGTATACAGGTCGGCGAAACAAGCATCCCCGTCAACGGCGGCAAGATCCATTTCACAGGCCCCAGGGGCGACCATCCGCAGGAAAGGCTCGCAAAATGGGGCTGGGTCACCGATGCAAATACAGATGCAATCAATTATTGGGTCCGTATCAATGCTATAGGCGAGACTCTGAAGAATGTTGTCCTTTCAGATACTGCTGCTACTCCCGACATGACTTTTGACCCGGAAAGCTTCCACATCAGGAAAGGCAGGTTCATCAGGAATGAGAGGAACCAGTGGGAGATAAAGGATGCTACGGATGTAACCAGCTCTGCGAAAATCAATTTCAATGCCGACAATACGCAATTCACTATCAGCCTCGGCGATGTCAAGGGCGAAGGGTTCCTTATCTCCTATAAGGCCAAAATCGGACATCACCCTGTCAACCATGAGGCGTTCAGGAACAGTGCATCGGAAACGGCTGTCGGGCTGAACGAAACACAAAAGTCAACGAATAACTTCATCTGGCAGTCCGCATCGGGGGAAGCCAATGGATATAACTATTCCGTAGGGGTCCATAAGCAGGATGATAACGGTGCTGCACTTGCCGGTGCTGTATTCAAAGTCGTGCGTGACAGGTCGAAAGAAGTTGTGGGCACTATCACAACAGATGCTTCCGGTAACGGCCACATCGGCAACCTGCTCCGTGACGACTATACGATCACTGAGGTCACAGCTCCAGCCGGGTATCAGCTGGATACCACCCCTATAAAAGTAACAGCGGATGACCTCAATAACAATGCAAAGGCTGTTGTTAAGAATGCCGTCAATACAAAGCTGATATCAGTGTCCGGCGAGAAAAAATGGGATGACAGTAATGACCAGGACGGAAAGCGTCCCGCGGCTATCACAGTGGATCTTCTGGCTGATGGTGTAAAAATCCAGAGTAAGGCGGTGACTGCTGCAGACGGGTGGAAGTACTCTTTCGGGAACCTTCCTGAGTCCAAGGGCGGCAAGAAGATCGCCTATACAGTCGCTGAAGAACCAGTAGATGGCTATACTTCTGCGGTTGACGGGAGCAATATTACCAACACCCATAAAGTGGAGAGGACTTCTGTTTCTGTGGAAAAGAAGTGGAGTGATGCCAGCAATCAGGATG
>ERZ773090.1030-NODE-1030-length-10157-cov-9.2645_pt1 | contig 10157 bp, 13 predicted proteins | sample MGYA00580579_ERZ773090 | MGnify/ENA primary metagenome ERZ773090 (study PRJEB29015, sample SAMEA2738014) | human oral metagenome | biome: human oral; feature: human-associated habitat; material: dental | place: China | collected 2132 ... | reverse complement strand
CACATATAGCACATATTATTAAAAAAGTTTTAGATGCAAAAGCAAGTGGACAAGACTTAAAATTGTAATCAATTAAAATTTAATAATAAAAATAATTTTTCTTGAAATAAAATAATATAAAATTGCTATTAATATATACAACTACTTAACAACCTATAATGTTTCAGTAGCTCCAAAATGCTCCTTCAACATTATAGTGCGTCGCAGTAGTTTCATTTAAAAGTTATTTAATTATTCTTTCAAGAAAAATTCTTAAAATTTTGAATGTAATTTGTAAAATTTTACTTTATAGATTTTTAACTGATTACATTATGAAAATATTGAAGTGGAGGTTAAAATGATAAATGATCCTTTAAGAGCCAGTGTATTATCTGTAAAGCTAATACCAAATGTAGATGCTAAAATGGCAGAAGAATTAAATCTTCCAAATGGTTATAGAAGTATTGGAATTATTACTGCTGACAGTGATGATGTAACTTATACAGCATTAGATGAAGCAACAAAAATGGCAGAGGTAACAATAGTATATGCTAAATCATTCTATGGAGGAGCAGCCAATGCTAATACAAAATTAGCAGGAGAAATTATTGGAATTTTAGCTGGACCAAATCCAGCAGAAGTAAAAAGTGGATTGAATGCAGCCATAGATTTTATTGAAAATGGTGGATGTTTTTACAGTGCAAATGAAGATGATACGATTCCTTACTATGCACATTGCATATCAAGAACAGGAAGCTATTTATCAAAAACAGCAGGTGTAGAAGAAGGAGAAGCATTAGCTTACTTAATAGCACCACCTTTGGAAGCAATGTATGCACTAGATGCAGCATTAAAAGCAGCTGATGTAAGACTTGCAGCTTTCTTTGGACCACCATCAGAAACAAACTTTGGTGGAGGATTATTGACAGGAAGTCAATCTGCATGTAAATCAGCTTGTGATGCTTTTGCAGAAGCAGTTAAGTTTGTGGCACAAAATCCTAAAAAAATCTAAGGAGTAAATTATGAAAGCACTTGGACTAATAGAAACAAGGGGAATGGTTGGTGCTATTGTAGCAGCTGATATAGCTTTAAAGACAGCACAAGTTGAACTTATAAGTAAAGAATATACGAAGGGTGGACTTGTATGTATTGAATTTGAAGGAGATGTAGCAGCTGTTAAAGCCTCAGTTGAAGCAGCAGTAACAGCTATAAAAGATATGGGCATCTATGTAGGTAGCCATGTAATACCAAGACCTGACGATTCTGTTGAAAAAATTATTAAAAGAAAAAAAGAAACTTTTAATGAAGAAGTTATTGAAGAAAAAGAAACAAAAACAGAAACTAAGGATATAGAAGAAAAATCCTTAGAAAGTGTAGAAATGAAGCAAATTGAAGAAGAAATTGAAGAGATTAATGAAATCTTAAAAGTTAGTAAAAATAAAAAAACAAAAAATAAAAAATAAATTTTTAAATTAAAAAGGAGAGATGAATAATATGTCAACATTAAACGCATTAGGAATGATAGAAACTAAAGGATTAGTAGCAGCAGTAGAAGCAGCAGATGCTATGGTAAAGGCAGCAAATGTAACACTTGTAGGGAAAGAACTTGTAGGTGGAGGATTAGTAACTGTTATGGTAAGAGGAGATGTTGGAGCAGTTAAAGCTGCAACAGATGCAGGAGCAGCAGCAGCTGATAGAGTTGGAGAATTAATATCTGTACATGTAATACCAAGACCTCACTCAGAAGTGGAATTAATATTACCAAAAAGCAACAACTAAAATTTCATAGGGTGACAACTGTCACCCTTATTTTGAATAATATATTATAAAAACTTAAAAAAATTTAATAAGGCTAATTTTTCTTGAAATAAAGGATTTTAATATTTTCTATTCTAAATATCAGCTACTTGACAGCCATTAGTGTCTCGAGAGCTCCAAAGTGCTCTCTCAACAATAATGGATGTCGCAGTAGCTTTAATTAAAGAAAATTAGTATTCTTTTCAAGAAAAATTAAGTATCTTTAAAGTTATTTAAAATTTATAATAACAACTAATAATTTTTATACTATTTGTTATTCAAAATAAGTGCAACATTTAAGGTAGTAGAGAGGTAGAATGGAGGATTAAAATGGATAGAGATTTATTATCAATCCAACAAGTAAGAGATTTAGTAAAGTCTGCTAAGATAGCACAAAAACTTTATTCAACTTTTACACAAGAACAAATAGATAGAGTGGTTTATGCAATAGTACAAGAAATGAAAAATCACTATGTAGATTTAGCAAAGAAAGCTAATGAAGAAACAGGCTTTGGAAAATGGGAAGATAAAGTAATAAAAAATAAATTTGCAAATGAATTTGTTTATAATTATATAAAAAATATGAAAACTGTTGGTATCTTAAATGAAACAGATACTGTAACAGAAGTAGGAGTACCTATGGGAATTGTAGCAGCATTAACACCATCTACAAACCCAACTTCAACAGCAATTTATAAGACTTTAATTTCATTAAAAGCTGGAAATGCTGTTATAGTAAGTCCTCACCCAAACGCAAAGAACTGTGTTATAGATACAGTTAAATTAATGCAAAAAGCAGCTGTTACAGCAGGAGCACCGGAAGGATTGATAGGTGTTATTGAAATACCTACAATAGAAGGAACAAATGAATTAATGAGATCTAAGGATACTTCAATAATTCTTGCAACAGGTGGAGAAGCAATGGTAAGAGCAGCATATAGTTCGGGTAGACCAGCTATTGGAGTTGGACCTGGAAATGGACCTGCTTATATAGAAAAATCTGCAAATGTTAAAGAAGCAGTAAGAAAAATAATAGAAAGTAAAACTTTTGACAATGGTGTAATCTGTGCTTCTGAACAATCAGTAATTGTTGAACCTTGTAATAAAGAAGCAGTAATGGATGAATTTAGAAGACAAGGTGGTTTCTTCTTATCAAAAGAGGAAAGCGAAAAACTTGGAAGATTTATTTTAAGACCAAATGGAACTATGAATCCTCAAATAGTTGGTAAAGATGCACAAACTTTGGCTAAATTAGCAGGTTTAAATATACCATCAAATGTAAAGGTATTGTTATCAGAACAAAATACAGTTTCTAAATCAAATCCATATTCAAGAGAAAAATTGACAACAATACTAGCTTTTTATGTTGAAGAAAATGCAGAAAAGGCTTGTGAAAGAGCAATAGAATTACTTGAAAATGAAGGAGAAGGACATACTCTTATAATACACTCTGAAAACAAAGATATTATAAGAGAGTTTGCATTAAGAAAACCTGTATCAAGATTACTTGTAAATGTAGGAGGTTCACTAGGAGGAGTTGGAGCTACAACTAATTTAGCACCAGCATTTACACTAGGTTGTGGAGCTGTTGGAGGAAGTTCAACTTCTGATAATATCACTCCTATGAATTTAATAAATATTAGAAGAGTAGCTATTGGAGTTAGAGAATTATCAGATTTCAAAAAAGATGTAAATATAGATACAAATTCTAATTCAGATATAACAAATTCTGAGGTAGAAGATATGATTAGAAGAATAATTGCAGAATATAGAAAATAATATAAAGTAATGTGAATAAAAAAATAAGTAAAGTTTATATAGATTAAGTAAATTGTATAATTTAATTGAGTTTTTCTTGAAAATTATATTAATAAGTTTAAATTAAGATTACTGCGATGTCCTATAATGTTGAAAGAGCCTTTGTGGAGCTCGAGAAACATTATAGGCTGTCAAGTAATCGTTATATAAAATTAAAAATATTAAAGTATCTTATTTCAAGAAAAACTTTTATATAAATTTTTCTTTAAGAGTTAGTAAATTTATTTTTTTATCACTGGATAAGATGGAGGAAGAGTAATGGTTCTATCAGAGGATATTTTAAAAATTAAATATAGAAAAGAACCTTTTAATGTTTTTGAAATTGAAAAGGGAACTCTTTTAACACCATCAGCTAAGCAATTTTTAAATGAAAAAGGAATAGAATTAGTAATAAAGGGCGAAGAACCCCCTATTTTAACTAAAAGTGAAGAAAATAATGTTGAAACAGAAGAAAAAATTCCTTATGAAAAACCTAAATATGTTGGAAAAAATGGTGAGTACTATTTTGAAAAACCAGAATATATGACAGTGATTGATGGAAATGTTTTAATTTCTAAGAATAGCAAACTTATTGCTCTAAGAGGAAAAATAGAAACATTTTTGGCAGAACTCCTATTGACTGGAAAAGAAATAGAACTGACTTCCAATAATGATAAACTTATAAAAGATATTGAAACTGTTATAAAATTTGTACAAAATATAATGGTTGCTGAGAAATTAGATAAGATTTTAGAAAATCAAACTTTCTTTGATTCAAAATTTATAAAAGATATTAAAGAGATAATAGATAACCCTAAACAGTATTTTAAAAAAGGACATCTATTGGAAATATCATTAAATAGTGATTTGATTATTCATAAATTAAATAGACTTAGATTTTTAGCAAGAGAGTTAGAAATTCAAGCTATTGATTATTTTGTTGAAGATTATAAGGTTAGTAGAAAAGATTTATTAGAAGCATTCAATATTTTAAGTGATGTTATCTATATAATCATTCTAAAAGTTGATAATGGAGAATATAGATGATTAATAACAACTTTGATGAAAACTATATAATTGAATTGGTAAAAAAAGAATTGAGTAAGTATTTAACAACCCAAGGAATAGATATAAAAAAAGATGTATGTTTCCTTGGAGATGATAATGAAATAAAAGAACAGCTAAGTCAGAAATTTAATTTTTCAGAAAATGCAGAAACACTTATTGTTTCACAACTAAGTTTAAAAAATTTATACAATGTTTCTAATGCAATCTATGAAAATGAGTATGAAGAAAAAATTATAAAATTCCTTTTAGAAAATAAAGAAATAATAATTATAAAAGAAGGAATAGAATACTCAAAATATGAAAATATTCCTCCAATGGTTCAAAAGAAATATGAAGAATATCTTGAAAAAATAAAAAGCTATGGAATAAAGGTTGAAAATAAAGATTTCTATATAAATTCTTTAACAAAAAAAGAAGAAATATATGGCAAAAAATTATTGGACTTAAATAAACTAAAAGAATTGGAAGCTAAGGGTATGAGAAGAATAGTAGTAGAAAATTCAATAGTTACAAGTTCAGCAGAGGAATATGCAAAAGAAAAGAATATTGAAATTATAAAGAGGAGATAATATGCTTATAGGTGAAGTTATTGGAAATGTTTGGGCAACAAAGAAATATGATGGCTTAGATGGTTTAAAATTTTTGATAGTAAAAACTGAGGATAATAAAAGAATGGTAGCCTTTGATTCAGTAGGAGCAGGTATAGGAGAAAAAGTAATAATTTCTACTGGAAGTTCAGCAAGAAATATCCATAAAATGAAAGATGTACCTGTTGATGCTGCTATCATTGGAATAATAGATGGAATGGACGAAGAACAAAAATAAGGTGAGTGTATGTCAAAGAGATTTATAACTTTAAAAGATGTAGAACAACAAATTAATAATGGAAAAATCTATTTAGATAAAAAAGCAATCTTATCATCTTCTTTACAAGACTACATAAGAGAACATAATATTCAAGTTGTCTATGGAGAAGAAACTTGTTCAGTAAAACCTTCTATTGAAGATTGTGCTTGTTTAAAAGCAGAAGTAAATAACACAAATTCAAAAGCAGATGATTTTGCAGAAGTAGCAAGAATGGTTGTTAAAATTCTAAAAAATGATTATGGAATACAAGATGAGAAAAAGATAATGCAAGTTATAAAAATTATAAAAGAGGTGCTTAAATAATGGGAATAAATGAAATTATTATCTATATAATGGTATTTTTTATGGCTGTTGGTGCCTTGGATAAATGTATAGGAAATAAATTTGGTTATGGTCAAAAATTTGAAGAAGGAATTATGGCTATGGGAGCATTGGCTTTATCTATGGTCGGAGTAGTTTCTCTTGCACCAGTTTTAGCAAATATTTTAAGACCAGTAGTTGGACCTGTATATGCAGCATTAGGAGCAGACCCTGCAATGTTTGCCACTACATTACTAGCAAATGATATGGGAGGATATCCTCTTGCAATGAGCCTTGCACAAGACCCAATGGTTGGGAAATTTGCAGGATTGATATTAGGTTCAATGATGGGAGCAACAGTGGTTTTCACAATACCAGTTGCCTTAGGAATTATAGAAAAAGAGGATAGACCATATTTAGCAAAAGGAGTTCTTGCAGGTATGGTTGCAATACCTTTTGGTTGTTTTGTTGGAGGACTTGTTGCAGGTTTCCCAGTTATGATTATTTTAAGAAATTTAATACCAATCATAATATTTGCAGTATTGATTATAATAGGACTATGGTTTATACCTGAAAAAATGACAACAGGGTTTACATATTTTGGAACAGTAGTTGTAGTAGTTATCACAATAGGACTTGCAGCTGCAATAATTGAAAATCTAACAGGTTTTGTTATTATTCCTGGAATAGCACCTATCAGTGAAGGTATGGGAATAATCTGGTCAATAGCTATTGTATTAGCAGGAGCTTTCCCATTAGTACACTTCATAACAAAAGTATTTAAAAAACCTTTGGAAAAAATTGGAGAAAAATTAGGAATGAATGAAATAGGAGCAGCAGGACTTGTTGCATCACTTGCTAATAACATTCCAATGTTTGGTATGATGAAAGATATGGATCCTAATGGAAAAGTAATGAATGTGGCTTTTGCTGTATGTGCTGCTTTCGTATTTGGTGACCACTTAGGATTTACAGGTGGAGTAGATAAAGCTATGATAGCACCGATGATAGCTGGAAAATTAGCAGGAGGAATTTTAGCAATAATAATAGCTAAAATATTATTTACTACTAAAAAAGCAAAATAAGAGGTAGAAAATGAACAAGGAATTATTAGAAGAATTAATAAGGAAAGTAATAAAAGAAGAATTAGGAAAAACTGAACAACCAGAATCTGAATATAAGCAAATGGACAAAAGTGGTGTTGGAGTAGTTAAATTAAACCAAATGAGAAAAAGAGTGAAAATGGATACAGGAAATCCAAAAGATCAAGTTACAACAACTGATTTATTCACTTTACAAGAAAGTCCTAGATTAGGAGCAGGTCTAATGGAAATGAAAGAAACTACTTTCCCTTGGACATTGACTTATGATGAGATAGACTATATAATCGAAGGTAGACTAGAAATTCTAATAGATGGAAGAAAGGTTGTTGGAGAAACAGGAGATGTTATTTTAATACCTAAAAACTCTAAAATAGAATTTAGTGCACCTAATTATGCAAAATTCCTATATTTTGTATATCCTGCAAACTGGTCTGAACTATAATATAAAAAGGTGTGATTATTATTATGTCTATTGAAAATTCTTGTGTAAGACTAGATGAAGGAAGATGGAATCCTAAAAATAGGGAAGTATTAGAAAAATTGATAGAAAAATATAAAAATACTAACAGTTATGCAGTTTTTGACTGGGATAACACCTCTATTCAAGGAGATACTCAATTAAATTTATTTATATATCAAATTGAAAATTTAATATATAAACTAAATCCTGAACAATTTAATGAAATCATTAGAAAAAATGTTCCTATAAATAATTTTAAAGAAAGATATAAAAATTTAGATGGAGAAGTTTTAAATGCAATAAAACTAGCAAATGATATCCATAAAGATTATATTTTTCTTTATGAAAATTATATTTTTGATAAAAAACTTTCTTTAAAAGAAATTAGAAATACAGAAGAATTTAAAGATTTTAGAGCAAAAATGCATTATTTACATAATGCTTTACCTGAAAATTTTTCAGCTGAACTTGCTTGTCTATGGGAGTTTTACTTATTGAGTGGAATGACAAAAGATGAAGTAAAAAGTCTAGCAAAAGAAGCAACTGATACTAAACTTGGAGAAGCAATAGGAGATGTTATTGTAGAATCAAGTAGAGTTTTGACAGGTGAAGCGGGGATGGTTAGAGAAATTTATGACAATGGACTAAGAATAAGACCAGAAATGGCTAATCTATATCATGAACTTAAAAGAAATGGTATAGATGTCTATATAATATCTGCCTCAATGCAAGAGTTAATAGAGGTTTTTGCAACAGATAAATCTTATGGATATAATTTAGATATAGAAAATATATATGCAATGAGATTGAAATCAACAACAGATAATATCTTAGTAGATGAGTATGACTATAAATATCCATTTACCCAAAGAAAAGGAAAATCTGAAATAATAGAGAAATTTATTAAGCCTAAATATAATGATAAAGGACCTATTCTTGTTGGAGGAGATGCTGTTGGTGATGAGAATATGTTAACAGAATTTAAAGATACAAAAGTATTATTAATAATGAAAAGAGAAGGTAAGTTAGATAATCTAGTAAATGATAAAAGAGCTTTGATACAACATAGAAATCTTAAAACAGGTTTACTAGATCCTAAATAATACCTCTATTTAGGGGGAAAAATGAAAGAATTTAGACTACAACCTAAAATATTATTTGGAGAAGATTCCTTAGACTATTTGAAAACATTGGAATATAAGAAAGTTATGATAGTGACTGATGAAGTAATGACACAGTTAAAATTAACAGATTTTGTTACAAATAGTTTATCTTCAACAACTGAAATAAAAATTTTTGATAAAGTTGAGCCTAATCCAAGTATGACAACAATAGAAAATGGTTTAAAAGATTTCATTGATTTTGAACCACAATGTATTATTGCATTAGGTGGAGGTTCTCCAATAGATGCTTGTAAGGCAATATTGTATTTTGCTTATGAGCTATATAAGAAATTAAAGGTAAATAAAAAGATATACTTTATTGCAATTCCTACAACAAGTGGAACTGGTTCAGAGGTAACTTCATATAGTGTTGTAACTAAGGGGGAACATAAAATAGCCTTAGCAAATGATTTAATGTTACCAGATATAGCATTATTGAGTACAAAGTTTCTAGGTGCTTTACCTGCAAAGGTTGTTGCAGATACAGGAATGGATGTTTTAACTCATGCACTTGAAGCTTATGTTTCAACAAATGCTAATCCATTTTCAAGTTCACTTGCAATAAAAGCAATTAAATTAATTTTTGAGAATTTAGTAACACATTATAATGATAGAAAAATTGAAGCACCAAAAGAAAATGTTCAATTTGCCTCTTGTATGGCAGGAATGGCTTTTGATAATTCTTCCCTTGGAATAAATCATAGTATTGCACATACTGTTGGAGCAAAGTTTCATATAGCACATGGAAGAGCTAATGCCATTATTATGCCATATGTGATTGAAGTTAATACTGAGGCAAATAAAAAATATTATGAAGTTTCAAAAGAATTAGGATTGCCAGCTGATACTATTGAAGAAGGTAAATCTTCACTTTTAAGTTTTGTAAGAATATTAAAAGAAAAGTTAGGTATTGAAAAATGCTTAAAAGATTATGGAGTAGATTTTGAAACTTTCAAAAGAGAAATCCCAAGTATGTTATCAGATATAAAGAAAGATATATGTACTATATACAATCCAAATAGATTAACTGATGAGGAATATATAAGAATACTTCTAAAAGTTTATTTTGGTGAATAAAATAAGAAAACTATTAAAAATAAAATTTCAGCAGTTTTTACTTTTGTGACTATATCACTGAAAAATAAAAATATATATTTTATAATCTATATATAAATAGTAATATATATTAAAATAAAATTATAGGAGGAGTATAAGATGGCAATTATAAAAGGAACAAAAGAAAATTTTGAAGCAGAAGTATTAAATGCAAATGGAGTTGTAGTAGTTGATTTTGGAGCAAACTGGTGTGGACCTTGTAAAAGTTTAGTACCTATATTAGATGAAGTTGTTGAAGAAGATCCAAGTAAAAAAATAGTAAAAGTAGATATAGATGAACAAGAAGAATTAGCAGCAAAATATAAAATTATGAGTGTACCTACTTTATTAGTTTTTAGGAATGGAGAAATTATTGATAAATCAATAGGTTTAATTCAAAAACATGAAGTAAAGGCTTTATTCGCAAAATAATAAGTTGATTAGATAGAAAAATCTGGCTATTAAAGTCAGATTTTTTTATTGAAAATAAAAGTAAAAGTTAAAAGCTAGAAAAAATAATAAAAAATT
>ERZ773090.1026-NODE-1026-length-10202-cov-8.23012_pt1 | contig 10202 bp, 11 predicted proteins | sample MGYA00580579_ERZ773090 | MGnify/ENA primary metagenome ERZ773090 (study PRJEB29015, sample SAMEA2738014) | human oral metagenome | biome: human oral; feature: human-associated habitat; material: dental | place: China | collected 2132 ... | reverse complement strand
GGTTCTCGCTCTTGCGCTGGGCCTCCTGGACCTTGTTCTCACCCATCTGGGTGATACCCGCGGCAAAGGCGGTACGCAGGCGCTCCTCGGGGACGGTCTTGGACACCGGCAGTAGACGGATCTGGGAGGCGTCGCGGCCGGCGCGCTTCGCGGCGGCGTCGATTCGGGTGCGGACGGCGTCCAGGTTGCGGTGGAAGTCCTCCACCGTGACGGCGGTGGTGTAGGCGGGGGCCGGAGACGACTGAGGGGAATGGGCAGCTGAAGGCTCGGTCATGGTTACCGACGCTAGCACCGCCGGCGGACACCGGTTGGATGCGGCCCGTAGGCTGGGGCCGTGACCGCACCCGTCTTTCTTTTCACGCCCGAGACCATTGAGCCCGCCGACGCTGTCGCATCGGCGGGGACCGGAACTGTCCTCATGCTCACCGGGCCTGAGGCCCGCCATGCCGTGACCGTCAAGCGCCTGCGTGCCCAGGAGCGCGTGGACCTCGTTGACGGTGCAGGCCTGCGCCTGCTGTGCGAGGTGACCGGGGCCGGCGTCGGCGGTGCCAAGGACCGCCTGGCCGTGCGGGTCCTGGAGCGCGTTGAGGAGCCCGAACCGTCGCTGCGGCTGGCCCTCGTTCAGGCCCTGGCCAAGGGCGGGCGCGATGAGCAGGCCGTGGAGACCGCCACCGAGGTCGGGGTGAGGCTGGTGCTGCCCTGGCAGTCCGAGCGCTGCGTGTCCGTGTGGCAGGGGGCCAAACAGGCTAAGGGGCGTCAGCGCTGGCAGGCCACCGCCCTCCAGGCCGCCAAGCAGGCCCGGCGGGCCCGCGTGCCCGAGGTTGAGGAGGTGCGGGACACCCGCAGGTTGGCCGACTGGGTGGGGCAGACGGTTCGCAGTGGGGGAGTGGTGCTGGTCCTGCACGAGGAGGCCAGCACTCCGATCAGCACCGCGATGGAGTCGGTGCGCCTGCCCACGCCCGGACAGGCGCCCCTGGCGCTGGCCGTCGTCGTGGGGCCCGAGGGCGGTATCAGCCCCGAGGAGACGGCGGCCCTGGAGGCCGCCGGGGCGACGACGGTGCGGCTGGGCCCCCACGTCATGCGCACCGCCTCAGCCGGCCCCGTCGCCCTGGCCGTCCTCGCCCACGCCAGCGGCCTGTGGGAGTGAAACCGTGACAATGGTGAATATCGTAGTAGATGCCGAAGTCAAGGATGAACTGAGTCGACTGGCTGATGAGCGTGGCATCAGCGTGGACGCCGTCATCCGTGAGCTACTTGCCTGGGCTCGTTGCTCTGAACGGTTTGTCGAGATGGGTAAGGCAATGCAGATGAACCCTCCCGACAGTGGTTACTTCGCAGAGTTACGCAACTGGGAATCTGAAGCGTGGGATTAAGAGGAGTTACTAGCACCTTGCTGAGTGTCTCCTGAATGTTATAGTCAAATCGTACGGTTAGAATATGACTTGGGTTGACTTGTAGATACGGAAATAATCATATGTCGTGACACCTGTTCTCGATGAGAACTGTTGCGTTTCTGTGTCAATCTAACATTTGCGAGGCTAGTCTTCTTGGTCTGCGCTAAACTAACGTCTTGCGTGACCCCAACGAGGGGGTCCATTGTGGCGTTCGGAGAGTGTTGAACGGTGGGTATATTTAAGTTTCTTAAGCGTTTCTATTCGAAACCTCAAGTTCAACCTCAGATTCAAGCATCTGTTTCCCATCGCGGGTGGGTTAATCCTCAGTGTAGGGTGAGTCAAGCGAGTGACTTGGGGCGTGAGTGGACTATGCCTTGTTATCGAGGTCGCGACATTTGTGATTGGGTTCCAGAAATATCGCGGGCAAAGCGAGAAGGTGAGTGGGATCGAGCCTTGTCTCTCTCTGTCGGTTGCATGAACGCGATGATAGACGAGGCAGTGCGCAATCCCGTTAATGTGATGGAGTATTACGTCATTCAGGTGGCGATTATTCAACATAAAATGAAGGCGTACAGGGATGAAATTCTGACTGTTCAGAGGTGGCTTTCTCTTGGTTATCCGGCTCCACGTTCGGACTACCGTATAAATCTGCGGAAGCGTTTGGCAAAGGCGCAGGAGTTGGTGGCCAAGTCTGAAGGTGCCGACTCATCTGCGTATCATGAAGAGTGGAAGGCCCTGGTGGAGATGGATAAAGTTTATAAGGCTGCGAAAAAATTCGATTCTAGAATTTCGACAGGGAGTTCGAAGGTTCGATCGGAGGTTGGAGACTGCCTTAAATCTCTTAGTTGTCAGCCTGTCAGTGGGCGATCTCGGAAGTCCGTATTGATTCCCTCGGCTAAGGATCTCAAAACACGTACGTTTGTTGCGGTCGATTTTGAGACCGCCAATAGAAATGCTGCGTCTGCCTGTCAGATTGCCATGGTGTTGGTGAATGGAGGTAAGGTCATTGATAGGTACAGTACTTACCTTAAGCCTCCTAGTGATTATGGTCATTTCGAGTATACTAACCTTCATGGAATTGATAAGAAAGAGGTTCTGAGTGCTCCGAGTTGGCTGGATGTGGCCGTAGCTGTGTCTCAGTTCGTTGGAGACTCTCCAGTGTGGGCGCACAACTCTTCGTTTGATTCTAGAGTCTGGCGTGCGCTCGATGAATATTATGGTACTTGCACTCTTCCTGCTCGCTTTTATTGTTCGTATCGCACCTCAAAGGAGATCATTCCTGGACTTGAGAACTATAAGTTGCCTACCGTTTTGAGGGAGTGTGATCCAAGTTTTCATCTGGATCATCATCGAGCTGACTCCGATGCTGAGGCATGTGCGCGTATTGTGTGCGCTCTGCAACGACTGGCGTGATGGTGATGAGGTCGCCAGGGGCGCCCGGGTACTCTCCTCGTTCCGCTGTTTGGCCGAGGCGCTCGATGTCGTCGTCGGTGAGGGTGGCTTCGCTCGTCGTCCTGTAGGTGCCCATGCGCGCTGTCCCCTGGCTGTGCGATGCAGATTCTTCAGCGTCGTAGAAGCGTAGCGCAGCTGCTTCCCAATGGAGCGGCATGCGGGCATGCTCTGACTATGAGCGAGACGAGTGAGCGATGAGCCCGCGGGGACGGCGACCGGCGGGAAGCCCGGACACGCGCGAGGCCATTCTGGCGGCGGCCCGCACCGCCTTCGCCCGCGACGGCTACCAGACCTCCCTGCGTGGCATCGCGCGCGACGCCGGCGTCGACCCTGCCCTGGTCCACCACTACTTCCCGGACCGAGCCACGCTCTTCGCCAAGGCCGTCATCGAGTCGACCGCCGGGGTCGACGCCAACCTCATGCACCGGGCTGCAGGTATTACCGAGCTTGAGCCCGAACAGTTGGGGGAGGGGATCGTGCGCGCCTTCGTCGGCCTGTGGGACGAGGCTGGCGCGGACCGCTTCACCGCAGTCATCCATGCCGCACTCGGACAGAGCAGTGACGTCGAGCCCTTCCGCGACTTCATCGCCACCGGGGTTCTCTCGCCGATCGTCACCCGCTTCTGCCCCGACCGCCCCCAGCTGCGCGCCCAGCTCATTGCCAGCCAGATCATCGGACTCGGCCTGGCCCGCTGGGTCGCCCGCATGGACCACATCGCCGGCCTCGACATCGAGGCGGTCGCCGCGCTCGTCGGCCCCACCATTCAGCACTACGCCTTCGACGACCTGCCCGACGTCACTGATCCCGCCTGATCACTGAGATCGGCTCGGCCTCCGAGCCGAGTTTGTCCGTTTGGGACGGCTTTGAAGCTGTGATTCTGGCCTGGTGCCCAGCTAAGCCACCCTGACCTGCACGGATGGGAACCGCTCTGGCTGAAGGGGTGTTCAAAGTCGTCCCATGTGGACAGTTTCCAGCCCCAGCCTCTGGACAGCGGGTCATCGTCGACCTATATTCATCACATGATGAAAAGCGATGAAGGAGACGCGCCCCGGGAGTTGGGGGCCGGCAACCGATCGCACGACTCCAGCCGAGACGTCACATCCTCCGCCTCCTCGGCGCAGCCGGCCGTCACCGCGACGGACCTGTGCGTGAGTCGCGGGCGCAAGGAGATCCTCCACGGCCTGGATCTGAACCTGGCGCCCGGCACGATCACCGGCCTGCTCGGTCCCTCGGGCTGCGGCAAGACCACCCTCATGCGCACCGTCGTCGGGGTTCAGCGCTACCGCGGGCAGGTCGAGGTCCTCGGGCGCGCCCCCGGCGCCGCCGCCGTGCGCGGCCGGGTCGGCTACGTCACCCAGGACCAGGCCGTCTATACCGACCTGACTGCCCGCCAGAACCTGCGCTACTTCGCCTCCCTAGCCGGTAGCCGGGCCCGCGACTTGGACGAGGTTCTCGACGTTGTCGGGCTGACCGCCCTGGCGGACCGACCGGTGTCCACCTACTCCGGTGGCGAGGCCGGCCGCGTGAGCCTGGCCTGCGCGCTTGTGGCTGACCCCGACCTGCTTGTCATGGATGAGCCGACCGTCGGTCTGGACCCGGTCACCCGTGAGGAGCTGTGGACCACCTTTCACACCCTGGCTGAGCGCGGCGCCACCCTCCTGGTCTCCAGTCACGTCATGGACGAGGCCTTCCGCTGCGACCAGGTCCTCCTCATACGTCAGGGCCGCATCCTGGCCACCACCACGGCCAAGGACCTCCTGGCCAGCACCGGAGCGGACACGGTGGACTCCGCTTTCCTGGCCGTCATCGCCGACTCCGAGAGCCGGCTCGAGCAGAAGGGAGGGCAGCGCTGATGCGTCTGCGCACCTACCTGGCCACTACCCGCCGCATCCTGGCTCAACTGCGTGCCGACCGGCGCACGGTCGGCCTCATTTCGATCGTGCCCGCCGCACTGCTGACGCTGCTGTACTTCGTCTACCGCGACTACCCCGGTGCGGACCTGTTGTTCAACCACATCGCCGTCTCCATGATGGCGATCCTGCCGATGACGGTCATGTTCCTGGTCACCAGCGTCGCCATGCTGCGCGAACGCGTGAGCGGCACCCTGGAGCGGCTGTGGACCACCCCGATCCACCGGGCCGACCTCCTGTTCGGATACGCCACCGCCTTCGCGCTGACCGCCGTCATCCAGTCCCTCATCCTGTGCGCCGTAGCCGCCTGGGGCCTGGACGTGGACATCTCCGCCTCCTGGGGGTGGGTGGTGCTCACCGCCCTGGTCGACGCCTTCGTCGGGGTGTCTCTGGGGCTGCTGGTCTCGGCCTTCGCGCGCACCGAGTTCCAGGCCGTCCAGTTCATGCCGGTGGTTATCGCACCCCAGCTGTTCCTGTGCGGACTCCTGGTCAGTCGCGACCAGCTGCCGCGCGCCCTGGAGGTGGTCGGCGACGCCCTGCCCATGAGCTGGGCGGTTGACGCCGTCACCGAGCTCACGACGACCAGCGAGCCTTCCGACGATTTCTTCCGATACCTGGCCTACCTGGTCTGCTTCGGCCTGGTGGTCCTGGGGGTGGCGGCCTCCACCGTGCCGCGCAAGACCCGCTGAACCGGGAGGAGCCAGCAACGGCAGGCGCAAGGGTGAGGGCTGTTGCGCCCGCCGTGCCGTGGCGTCGGGCGGGGTTAGGGTTGCCTTATGTGGATTGATTGTCTTCGCCTTCGTGCCCGATGCCCAGAGCGCCCCTTCAACCTTCGCACTCAAGTGGAAGACGCCCCCATCCCCTCTCGAGCTCGACTACTCCCCTTGGAAGGGGTCTACTGTGGTTCGTCCTGATCAATAGCCGTGGCCTTCTCCCGGTCAGGGCACCCTGATGCCCAGTATTCCGTCCCGTAGAGGTGAGTGTGAACAAGCTGGCTGCGGCCAATGAGACCCCAACCGCCATCGCTTGCCTCCCCGGCCCTGTCCTCTTGCGCTACAGCATCAACTACTTGGCGGCCATACAGTCGGGTCTGGGCGTGTCCGGGTCCTACGCATGCCATAGATGTGCTGCCCGCCTCGTGACCCTGAAGAACACATCTCAGGCTCCTGAACAGTCCCGACCACCGCAACGTGACGTGCGCACATCGACACACCTGACATGTACAATCTAACACAAAGAATCAACAGTAATGCTAGCAGGTCTGCCAACGAACGATCGAGGATAACGCTGAAGCAGGTCAATGTTGACGAGAACGATTAGCTAGCTTTATGGTCAGTGGGACGATCGCGTTGATTCCGTGCAAGCAAGTCGAGTCTCACGAGAGCGCAGACGTTTGTCTAACCCGTTTGATCAAAACAGACACGCTGGAGATGTGGTGAATAATTTCGAGAGCGGAAAGATAATCAGGTGGAACGATAACCACCCTAGTCTTTCAACCATACTGTCGATAACGCCGTCAGTTGTAATAATGTGGTGGGCAAAGCATCTATGGTGGGAAAATCCAACTGAATGGTGGAAGTTCAAAAATGCTGCGATAGTCGCTATATTTGCGGGTATGATCCTGATTCCATTGATGAATAGCCGTTTGAAAAGAAATTATGCGTTATTTCGCGCAATCGTGATCTGGGTAGTTATCGCACTCATCGGATACACGCTACTCAGCGCAGCTTGGGGAGGAAATTTTAGAGCGGGATGGGAGAACGTCGAGTTCTCGAACTTTAGAGACCGGCTATCCAGCGTATTCACTGCGATAGGCGGAATAGGTGCAGTTGGGTATCTAGTCATAAAGTATCGCCAGCAGGCGGGCTCCGAACGCGAGTTAAGTCGCTTAATTGTGAGGGAAGCCGACGACAAACTCATGCAAGCAGTTCAGCAATTAAGTTCACATTCAGCCCAAGCGAGACTTGCTGGAGTATATGCGCTTTCCGAAATCGCAGATGTTTACGGTAGTGAAGAATATGTGACTGACTACAACAAAAGGGTTGTTGATGTAATATGCGGATACCTGCGTACGAAGCGGCCAAAAGATGACGGTCCTGTGGAGTCAGCGGTGGTGTCCGTGCTCAACGACCATCTATCGGAACAAAGCATTGCTTACGATGGCTCGACAAATATGTCTCCGGGCCCTTGGAGTGAGTACTCTATTGATTTGCGTGGCTCGAAGTTTCGTGAGCCCTTCAGACTCCGTAATGCAATCATCTCAGACCTAAAGGTGCAGCATTCGACATTCGTTGACCAGGTTGAATTGCACGGTGTAGTATTTTCTGAGGGTGTTGATTTCGATTCCGTTCAGTTTCGCGATCTAGTTGTATTCCGAGGCGTCAATTTCTGCGGCGAAACTAAGTTTCAAAACAGCATATTTGAGAAGGATGTTACTTTTGAGACGAGTCAGGCAGGAACTCGAACAGTTTTTGCCTTTGTTGATTTTGAAGGTGTGAATTTTAAAGGAAGAACGATTTTCGAGGATGTAGTCTTCGATGAAGCGACTAGATTTAAATCTGACGGCAGAGGTGTCCCAACTACCTTCTCAGATGTGACATTCAGATGTGCTACTTTGAGATCGGTAACAGCATTCAGTAGCGTGAAATTCTCTGGAGAGACTGAATTTAACCGAACATGTTTTGTAAGGGCCAACTAGTTTCGATGTCGATGAAACTTGTGCGCCAGTCGCCTTTATGAATGTTACCTTCCGAGATGTTGCGTTCAAATCATTCACTACATTTAAAGACACCTTGTTCGCTGGTTCAGTGGAGTTCAATTCTGTCAAATTCGGAAAAAACTCTAGCTTTCATCGTACTGAACTTCAAAATGTAGCCTTCAATAAGTCTGCTGTTTTCAAAGAGACCGTTTTTAACGGTGTAACTACCTTCAGAAACGCAGAATTTCAGGACGTGACTGAATTCTCTTCAGTTCATTTTAAAGGCTCCTTATATGTTGGGTCCTATCAAGATAAAACAACAAAGTTCAATGCATCTAAGTTTCACGACGTAACATTCGATAGAGATGTGACATTTAGTGAAGTATACTTCGAAGGTGAGGTAGAGTTTGAGAAGGGGATATTTGAAGACGCAGTTAACTTCGGTCGTAATCGAATTCAATCTAGTGCAATAATAGAAGTGGGTAGACAGTTCAACAAAAATAGTGCACCTCAGGTTACCATATTCAAAGACCGAACTCTTTTTCGGGAGATTGACTTTAAGGGGCTAGCATATTTCAACGGAGTTCAGTTTCACGGGGATACGGAATTCTGTGAGGTAGAATTTGAGAAAGACGCCGATTTTTCCTCCTACTTGGATATCAGTAAAACCATATTCTCGGAAGTGCGCTTCGTTGATACATCCTTCAGAGGTGAGTCGAGTTTCCGGTATGCAACGATGAGGGACGCCCATTTTATGGGGGTGGAATTTTCTGTTGCTAACTTCAATAACTGCAGTATTGAGAGAGTTTCCTTCTATAGGTCGATCTTACGAAATACTTCATTTTCAAGATTATTCATGAAAGGGGCTAGGCTAGGTGATATTACTTTCTTCAGTGGAACGGAGTGTGCTGGAGTCGCCGACTTTAGTTATACGAGATTCGAAATCGAAGCAGACTTCTCCGGCGGCACTTTCAGTGAAGTGGCTCTATTTCGAGGTGCCATCTTCAATGCTCAATATGATGGGGATAATCCTTTTGTGTTTGGTTCAGGAATTCAGGTAACTAGTGATGGCATTCCTAGAAGGGCAAAATGGGTGAAGTTTAGCGATTCAGGACTAGGTGGCCGTGGTAAGTCCAGATAAATTCATTCTTCGGAGTGAAATCTAATTAACGATATCGTTCGGTTATTATGTTGTGTTGCCTTAATGTGATGAGATCGATTTCTTTGAGGGCGGATGAATGAGGTTTTCTCACCAGAGGCCTTTGTGGAGTGTGAGGATGACCAGGGCTGCGGCGGTGATGGTGGTGATGGTTGTGGGGCTGAGGGTGACGTGTCGTAGGGCCTTGAAGTGCTTGATCAGTGCGTTGGCTCTTTCGGCCGGGGCTCGTATGGAGGTGATCAGCTCGCCCGTGCCACCGGGTGTCGGGATCTGGGCAGGGGTTCTTGACCGGGACCTTGATGCCGATGCCGGCCCCGATGTAGCCCTTGTCCGCCAGTGTGGGCAGCCCCAGCGACGCCGCCCGGTACAGCGCCGGCAGGGCATGGTTGCGGGCGGCGGTGACGAAAATGGGTCGAGCCGGGCTCCACGGGCGCGGTCCGCACCGGGAAGCCAGTGTGATCGGTCAGGAGCTGCACGTTGCCGCCGAAGGCCTTGTGCTTACCCGAGTGCCACAGGTGGTTGCCGGCCTGGGTGCGGGCTGCGACCCGGTCAGTGCGCACCAGGGTGCCGTCCAGGCAGACGAACGGCTCGCCTCTGCGCCGGAGCCTGTTCAGGACGTCGGTGATATCGGGAGACCGTTGGGCGATGACCTTCAGGGCCTCATGCAGGTACCGGTAGGCGGTGGCCTGCCAGACACCGGAGTCGCGGGCCAGGGCCCGCACATCAGTGCCGTCCTTGAGCCACCGCAGCACCACAACGGCCTGGACCCAGGTGGTGGCGGCCCGCTGATGCGGGCGGGTGTCGTGGGTGCGGTGGTGGGCGGTCAGCCAGCCGCTGACGGTACGCACAGTAGCGATGGGTACGCCGACAGTGGCACGATAGGACAGCCGCGCGGGGCCTTTCTTGCGAGCAGGTTTTCTTGGTCGAAAACAACTCTGACGCACGGCTCCGCGCGCACCTCGCTCTGACACACCTCACCCCGGCTCTATAGCACATCCCCGCCATCCCACCGCTCAGGCCGCCAGCGCCACCACCCTCGGTGAGAAAACCTCAATATTGCTTGCTGACTAAATGTTGTGCGACTGAGGTCTAGGTCTTGAGTAAAAATTGAATTTATGAAAACTGCGCGATTTATGAATGTTGAGTCTCGAAAAGAGGTTCGCCCGGTTAATCTGAGGCCTTGCGCATTAAATTCCCCAATATGCGATCCTGTAAAGTCAATTGATTCTGTCAGGGTGGTTTCATGAGGGTTGAGGATGCGGTGACTCCATGGGCCGGGGTGGTTTTCCTTTCGAAACTATTCTTAGAAGTTGTTTTGAGGTGGCTAGCTAGAACTGAGAGAATTGTAGGCTCTACAGCTCCGTCTGCGCTGATGGGATTGTTGTGATCGGGGGTTCCGCCTTTGTTAGTGAAGTACTGCGTGTTTCCGTTCGCGTCTTTGAGGAGGCGGTCGGTGCGTAGGTAGCCGCAGAGGATGTCGACGACGCGCTGATGGTAAGGGCCCTCGTAGGTGTCGGCCACGTCGACCAATGCATAAACTCCAGCGATGCGCACCTGTGGAGAAGGGTCTCCCAGTTGCTGAACCGCAC
>ERZ773090.1023-NODE-1023-length-10220-cov-3.42145_pt1 | contig 10220 bp, 10 predicted proteins | sample MGYA00580579_ERZ773090 | MGnify/ENA primary metagenome ERZ773090 (study PRJEB29015, sample SAMEA2738014) | human oral metagenome | biome: human oral; feature: human-associated habitat; material: dental | place: China | collected 2132 ... | reverse complement strand
GCGACCTCCGGGGTCTGCACCTCTTTTTAATGAAACAGTGAGATACAGCCGAGCAATCGTTGCTATCGTGCGGTAACTGTCCCGTTATCCTTCCCTAAAGATACTTGAAGTTACCGGCATATCCCCATGAAAGATAGGGAATAAGGTAGGGACTACTTTTCCTCCCTACGCCGTGCTCGGGCTGCCTCGTACAGCGTTGTGAGGTCTGACAGGTCTGAGTATGCCTGAGCGTTCACATCGACCGAGTGGCCGAGCGTTCGAGCACGCAGTAGCGCGTCTACGTCCGTGCGGTACATGGTGTTGAGGGTGGTTCTCCAGACGTGGGTGCGGTAGGTCTCCAACAGAGGCACTCCGCAGTCGCGAGCCAGATCCTTATAGAACGCCTTGAGAGCCTTCTGAGCGTTGTATCTGTCCCACTCGGTGTCCGGGTTGAGCGGTGCGCCCACAACATAGGCTCCCCCGACCTCATCTCGTCTACGGATGAGGTGCTCATAGACCGCAGGCTCGACGAGAGCCGCGACGCGGGTGGTGCCAGTCTTGGCGTTTTCAGCTCGAATAATGCACGCTGGGCGGTTTTGGTCGTCGGTGATGATGTCGTCCCACATGAGAGTTCTTGCCTCGCTCACACGCAGCCCTGTGGCCATTTGGAGCAGGGTTAGGTCGATGCAGCAGCGGTGGACGGCAACGCGGTCTGCCAGCGTGTACCGGCCTCGCTTGGGTGGTACTACACCTTCGGCAGGGTTGAGGGTGAGCAGGTGGGTGAGCACGCGGTCATACTCGGCTGAGGTGAGTGCTCGCCCTCCTTCAGGGCGCGTGGTCTTTTTGACCGTTCCTAGGTCGATCCGTGCGCCTGCGAGAGGGTTGAATTCAATGACATCGTCTTTGATGAGTTCTTCAAAGAAGTACCTGCTGGCTACTCCCTTGGCGTGCCTGCCGCTCTCTGCGCCGTGCTCAGCAGCGATCCCCTTGAGCAGTTCTTCGATGGTGCGCCTGCGGGCAACTGAGGCGATGGAGTACCCCTTGAACGCCTCAGTGAGGTAGGTCAGCACAGTCTTGTAGCGGGCCTTGGAGTTGGGCGACAGGCGTGAGGACTCGGTGATGATGGGTTTGGATACCGTTTCCAGATATTCGGTTGCAAGCGATGATGGTTTCCACGTGCCCCCAGTTCCTCCCTGTGCGAGTAGTTCAGCAGCTTTTGCGTGCGCACGTGCACGGGCCTCGCCTTTGGTTGAGCCTGTAGTGTCACGCGAGAGGAGACGACCATCCTGGAGTCTGATTTTCCATTGGATGCGGTATTTGCCGTTGGCAAGACGGACCGGGGTCACGGAGTCGATTGTGTTGGTTCCTGAGGCGATTTGAAGTCTAGGCATACCTTAATTATACATAGGGACTAGCAATTGTGGTTCAATTTAACGCTGATGTGTTGCCAAATGTAGGTATATGGTGGTATTATTTTGGCATGCTATAAGGGATGCTGAATAAGCAAGTAGGCGTGGCCTCCGTCGCCACAAAACCAAGCGATGTAACACCCGTTGCAACCGAGGGATCCCACTCGGGTCGCCTAGATCCTCTATATCTAGGAGACCTCAATGTCTACCCCTACTACCCTCGTTACCCCTGCTGTTCTCACTACCGAAGAAGCAGCAATCTATCTCGGCTTGTCTCCTCAGACGCTTGCGAACTGGAGAGTTCGTGGTCTAGGGCCTGTGTACTTGCGTCTTGGAAGCCCTGGTCGTCCTCGTATCGTGTACCTCCCTGAGGACCTCGATGCATTCCTCCGTGCCAACCGCGTTGAGACGACGGGAGGCCAGCGATGACGAGCATAAAAAATCACCCCGGCACCCCCAAGGAGAGCACCGAGGCAATCAGTTCTGTTGGCACCCATTCTACCACATCTGACAGGCGTGCTGTACGGAAGCCACCAATTAACCAGCTCATCCATGATGAGGTCTTGCTCTTCTTCGACACGAGGGACCAGAGCACATGCAGCCCTGAGGACGTGGAGATGGAGCTACTGAACCGGATTAACACGCGTCTGGTCAGTGAGAGCGTGGCTTACGGCCTTAAGGGTAGGGACGCTTATCAGCAGCTCAAGGCTCTTCCGCCTGCTGTGATTGCGGAGGGTATTCTCAAGCGCGAGCTTAAGCACACGGGTCTGATTGGTAAGTCAAGAGCGACGGCTGAGCTGATGACCTATGAGGCTGAGGGGCCTGATATGGGGCTGTACGTGCCTGCTGAGGAGCGTATTCGTAGCCTGGCTCGTCAGTACCACTACACGATCTCACCCAAGGATCTCAACGCTGTCGTGGAATGTGTGCGCGACTCGGTGCCGTTGCTCAAGGAGAGCGAGGACAGCGATGTCGTGGCATTGGCGAACGGGTTGTTCAATGTGCGCTCTAAGGAGCTGCGTGATTTCTCACCCGAGGTTGTTCTCACGTCGAAGGCGTTCGTCCCCTTCCTTGCAGACGCTACCTCGTGCCAGGAGATTGACGGGTGGCACATTGACAAGTGGTTCAGGGAGCTTGCGAACAATGATCCCGAAGTCGAGCAGCTGTTCTGGGAGAACATTGCGGCCTTGTTCCGCCCTAATCACCCGTTCGGTAAGGCTATGCTCTTGTACTCCCCTACCGGATCAAATGGTAAGGGTTCCCTTATTGAGTTGATGCGAAACCTCGTGGGAGCTGAGCGAGTGGCTACGCTTTCAATGTCTGATTTTGGAGAGCAGTATCTTCCTGAGGAGTTGCGTAGCGCTTTTTGCGTTCTCTCGGATGAGAACGAGGTTGGCGATTACATGAAGCGAGCTGGGGCGTTCAAGGCGTGGGTTACTCACGATTGGACTCGCTTCAACGTTAAGCACGGCCAAATGACGAGTATCAAGGGTCGTGGCTTGTGTGTGTTCTGTGCCAACGAGTTGCCGTCCTCGAAGGACAAGTCTGAGTCGCTCTATCGCCGTTTTATCCTCATTCCGTTCCGCAAGCGCTATGTTGGCGCGGATGAGAACAAGGCGATCAAGAACGATTACTTGAAGCGGCCTGAGGTTCTTGCGTACGTCGCGCACAAGGCCCTGATGTGGCCGTGGTTCGATTCGTTTATTGAGCCTGCGGTGTGTCAGGAGCTGCTCGGTGAGATGCGCGTTGAGAATGATCCGGTCCTTCAGTTCGCTGAGGAGTTTTTGCCTCAGTTCGTTTGGGACCTGTTGCCGTGGGGGTTCCTCTACGGGGTGTATTCCGCATGGATGCGCAAAGAGGTTCCCAATGGTCGTGCAGTCAGCTCTCGGGAGTTTAACAAGCGGCTTACAGCATACGTTGATGCCACCCCCTCGTGCGGGTGGGTTGTTCCTCATGGTGCGGACGGCAAGCAGAAATCCATGCGTACGCAAAACCGCATTGTCGGTGATGAACCTCTGGCTGTGGAATACGACCTGAGTAACTGGTTTGATCTCCAACCTGTAGGCGGTTCTATGTGCAAGATCGGGATCCCGCATAACATGCCAGTTTCGGCCCGTGGGCTTCTGCGGGCAGGCACTTCATCTACTGACGACGAGTGACCCAAAACTTGCCCTCAATCCTCGCCGTCTGGGCAGCGGCAACAAGTTACGAAAGGATGCACAATGAATAATCGCAACAACGCTCTCGATGACCTTATCAAGCAGGAACGTCTTGCTTATCAGAAGCGCGTTCGTCGCTTGCGTGAACAAGCACGCAAGGAGGAGGAACGCCTCGCCTTGCGCACGGCGGAGATCATCCGTACGGAGCACCCCGACACGTATTCGAAGTATGAGGAGGAGGCACGTCGCCTCCTCGAAGAGGAGCGACTGGCTCGCTCCTCTCGGGCGAAGCGTTCGGCGCAGTCCGACGCGCAGCCGGAGGTTGCGACGGCGGAGCAGGACCAGCAGGACGGAGGTACGAATTATGAGTACTGATAGCACGTCTACGTTCTACGACCCTGTGTACGAGGCACGCAAAGCGTTGCGAGAGGCAGGGGTAGGTGCACCCTCGCTGTCGGAGCGTGCAGCGCGTGCGCCGCGTCAGGTGATGCCTCGTGACGAAGCTCCTGCTACTCCGCTCAGCGAGGCGCAGGAGCTGGTGCGAGACGTGGTGGGGGATGTCCTATCGCGCGTCTCGCTCCCACCGTCTCCTGCTCCCCGTCAAGGGGTAGCAGGGACGGTGTCCCCCGCGCACGCAGTGAGCAACGCGAACGAGGACGTGGGCCAGCGGAGAGATGTCAGACAGGGGGCGGTCACGCCACCGTTGTCTGACACTCTCCCTGCTGGCCATACCGTGGTATCGCCTAAAGTCATGCCTCAGCATGGGGGCGTTACCACGTTCTCCGACACTCGTTCGCACAGGATCACAGTGCGTGTGTCGGAGGAGGAGTACGACGCCTTCAAGCGTCGTGCGACTGCGCTCAACGTTACGGTGAGCGCATGGCTTCGCGCAGCAGCACTACATGTGCTCGACGCTGCGAAGCCACCTCTGGAGGCGGTGCCTCAGGCGGCGGCTCCAGAGTCGGCGCAAACTGCTCAGGCTGTTGAGCAGTTGCGGCGTTTGGGGGTCAATCTGAACCAAGCACTCAGGCGCGGTTCGGTGATTGACCCCGAGCGGGTGCGAGACCTCGCTCGCGCCGTCGATGACTTGCGTGCAAGTCTTGGTGACAAGACGGTGATCACGTCATGAGCACGATCAACGTCAAGTCCTCGAAGTCCGCCGCCTCGGCGGTGAACTACGTGCTGTATGGTGCCGACGCAAAGGTGCGCTCTCGCCTCCGATCAGAGGGACGCACTCGGGCGGCGGCACTCGCCATCCATACTGCGGACGGTGCTTCGACACCGGAGCAGTTCCTTGCTCGCGCTGAATCACTCGCACGCTTGCATGGGAGGAAGGTGGAGGCGTACACCTATGTTCTCGCTTTTCACCCGGACGAGTTCGACGTGACCTCACCGGAGGATATGCAACGCGTGTGCGATGTCGCGAAGAGGCTCACAGAGTCTATGCACAGTGCTGACTACCTGATTGCCGTTCATACGGACTCGAAGGGTCAGCATGCGCATGCGCATATCACAGTGACGAACCATGACAACCTCACGGGCAAGGCGCTCTCGCGTTATACCTCGTGGCGTCACGGACTGCACCAGTTGAATGATCAGATCATGCGTGAGGAACAGCTCCGCGTGCTCCCCGATCCAACCAGGCCCAAGCCGGGGTGGCTTCAACGCAGAGAGGACTTTTCTCCCGGTGGTTTTGAGCAACAACTTGGCGACATCGTCAACGACGCGCTTGCTGATCCGCGCTCGGTGGATCAAGCGTCGTTTGAGGAAGTCCTCGCTGAACATGACGTGCGCCTCGCGGTCACGGATCGTGATGGATGGTCTTTCAAAATGAGGCGGCTCGACAATGGCAAGTGGGGAAGGAAGAAAGCAAGCGCCTTGTCTCCAGATTTCACCGCCGATAAGGCACAAGATGTGTTCGCTGCTCACCGACAAGTGGTAGCGGTTCTGGAAGACGAAGAGGAGGAGGAGATCGCACCCAAGAAGAAGCCTCCGCTTCCTCACCCTCAACCTACTCCGCCACCCTCACCCCGACAGTCACCATCGCTCTTCGATGTGCTCACGGGGAAGGCAGAAATACCAATGCCTGCGGGTGAGAGTGTCGAACTGAAGAAGACCTCGACACATTCACCCCGAACGCGACCTGAGACTACCGAAGAACGAGACGCACGCCGTATGAGAGGTGTTATCGTCCCTGAGGTCACACAGCATGAAGACGATGGGATGGAGTTCTGAGGCAAAGGATGAGGAAAACAAGAACCCCGGCTACCGTGAGGTAACCGGGGTTCGTGTTATAGGGATCTGTAGATGAAGACGCCACCATCAGGCGCGTTGGTGACTGTGTACTCGTATTCGAGGTCTTGGATCCATGATTTCCAGTTGAAGTAGCGCTTCGCCTCCTCAGGCCAGTCCTCCATCAAACAGGTGTCCTCAGCGAGCTGTGTCGCGTAGTCCTCGAACGAGTCCCAGCAACCGCAATACCTCTCCTTGAAGTCGGATGAACCCGGTAGTGTATCCCCACATGCTACGTAACAGCCTGTTTCAATCCATGCGAGCAGTGCAGGCCACTGTTCTTCTCCGATCTCATCGAAGACTTCACCCCAAAGCTGTGCGGTATCGGGCGACATTTCACCTGTTCCGCGAGGGAACCCCTCATGATCGAAGATCCATAGCTCGTCGTGAGCTGTGAGGCCAAGGTGTAGGTCTTCAGGTGTTACCTCACCGGCTTCTTCTGCCGGGAACCATCTCCCGTTGAGTATGCCTTCGTTATAGCAGGCAAGGCAGCCGATCCAGACTGATGGGCGAACAGTAGTTTGAGTAATCATTCCAACCTCCCGAGTAGGTGGAGGTGAGGCCGGGCAGCCCAGCTCGGGTAAGGACGCACACAGGCGACCTCACCTCCAACGAGTGGCTCGGGGTCGCTTTGCGACCTTCTCAGGGAATGAGCGGGAGGAGGATATTTATCGCTCAGGGGGATGATCTTTATTGCCCTTGCATGTTCTCGTGGAGTGGGAGCGGGAGGGTGAGGAGGCCCTCCCCGGCAGCGCGGGTTGTAACGCTAGTTGTAACGCTTGTAACGCCTGTGTAACGCCTATTTTTCGTCATGCGTTACGCTCTAAACGTTGGTATATCAAGCAAAACTATATGTTGTAACGCCTGTAACGCCTATTTTCTATAAATTACGCACGGGAAATACTTCTTCACCCGTGTTTTTCTATATATAAAAGTTTTCGGTTTTAGGCGTTACAAGCGTTACAAGGTCAGCTTTTCGTTGAGATACGAGGCGAAACGCTGTAACGCTTGTGCATTTTTAGGTGTTACACCAGCGTTACAAACCCCGATTAAGCGTTACAAACCCCCCGCCTCCGCCCCTTCCCTGAGAACATACGGAGGGTGAGGATGGTCTTACGCCCCGCAGGGGCGTTGATTGATAGTCCTCGATGTTGGGCGATAGTCCCCCTCGGGTTAAGGGTCAAAAAGTGTGTCCGGAATCGCGGATTTTCACGGATTGACCTGTAGGTTTCCGGAAAGTATATGCTCCGGAAGCATATATCTAGCCCCCGACGGGAAATCCTCGGTGTGGCAGCCGTGATGTGCTATGCGCGGCGTGGTGTGGTGTCGCAATGTCGAAGAACCAACCACGCTGCCACTGCGGCGGTGAAATGAAACGCAACGGCACCACCAGCAAAGGCACCACCAGATGGCGCTGCAAACAATGCGGCGCCTCCAGCGTCAAACGTCGAAACGACATCACCAACGCGGCAGTGTTCACCCAGTTCATCGAGCATTGCACCACCGCAATATCACTCGACGACCTAGCCAAACGAAACGGTGTTAGCCGCGCCACCATGAAGCGGCGCTTCAAGTGGTGCTGGCTCGTTGATGTGCCTGACCCCACCGCCGGCCACCACAAGCGGATCTACGACCAGGTATTTCTCGATGGCACCTACACCGCCGGTGGCTGCCTGATCGTCGCGGCGACCATCGACCACGTGATCGCCTGGCACTGGTGCAAACACGAAACCACCCGCGACTACCAACTGCTGCTTGAACGCATCGAAGCCCCACTCATCGCCGTCATCGACGGCGGCCAAGGCGCATACAGCGCAATCAAAAAGTGCTGGCCGACTACGAAAATTCAACGCTGCCTCGTCCACGCCCAACGCGTGGTCCGCCGCTACACCACCACCAACCCACGCACCGATGCCGGGCGCACCATCTACCGACTTGCGCTGAAACTGACCCGGATCACCACACTGGATGAAGCCGCCGCGTGGGGTGTGCAACTGCACGAGTTTTCAACGATCTACCGGGAATGGATGAACGAGAAAACCATGATCAAAGACCCCAAAACAGGTGCATGGACCCGCGTGTGGACCCACCACAACGTGCGCAAGGCCTACAACAGCCTCAACCATCTTTGGCGGTCCGAGATGCTGTTTGTCTACCTCAACCCGCCAGCAGGAGTCCTTGCGCCCGAGCGGATCAAATCCACCACCAACAGCTTAGAAGGCGGCATCAACGCCCAGCTCAAACTGCTCGCCAGAACCCACCGCGGCAGATCAGGCGAACGACAACGCCGCATGCTGGATTGGTGGCTCTACTTAAAAACGGAACTGCCTGACGATCCAGTACGAATCGCCAGGCAGTCCGACTGGGGCCAGGGCCAACTCGCCAAAGTATCCACCCTGACCCAAACCGAGAACCAAGCCGACCACGAAACAGGACGCCCAGCCCTCTACGACAACGCTATCGACACCGACTACACCCACTCAATCGGCATTCAAAAAGGCCAAATCTAACCCCCGCGACACGCCGAGCCAGACACACATTTTGACCCTTAACCCTTTAATGGATATAATTAGACCCATGTTGATTTCAGGTACCGCTTTCTTGCGGTTGCGCACCAACCGCTAAGGCGGTTTCCTACCCCGTAGGTTAAAAACCGCTCCGGTCCTTTAGCCGGGCGGCTATTTGTCATGCCCGGCTCCCTTTCAAATCCAAGGAGCACACCTGATGTCTGCATACGGACACGGCCGTCACGAGCATGGCCAAAATTTTCTCACCAACCACAAGATCATCAACTCCATCATCGACCTTGTGAAACAAACCTCCGGCCCCATCATTGAGATCGGACCAGGAAGCGGTGCCCTCACTCACCCGATGGCCCACTTGGGGAGGGCGATAACGGCAGTTGAAGTGGACGCAAAACTAGCTGCCAAAATCACACAAGAAACCTCCTCGGCGGCGGTCGAAGTGGTCCATGATGATTTCCTTAACTTCCGGTTACCCGCCACTCCCTGCGTCATTGTGGGAAACATTCCCTTTCACCTCACCACTGCCATTCTTCGAAAGTTGCTGCATGCGCCAGCATGGACTGACGCTGTACTCCTCATGCAGTGGGAAGTCGCTCGCCGCCGGGCCGGGGTAGGCGCAAGCACGATGATGACGGCTCAGTGGTCCCCATGGTTCACATTTCACCTGGGTTCTCGGGTACCAAGGCCTGCTTTCCGGCCACAGCCAAACGTTGACGGGGGGATCTTAGTGATCCGCCGGGTGGGTGACCCGAAGATTCCGATAGAGCAGCGCAAAGCCTTTCAGGCGATGGTGCACACCGTTTTCACTGCCCGGGGACGCGGGATAGGGGAAATTCTCCGAAGGGCAGGGTTGTTTTCATCACGTTCAGAAACACAATCATGGTTGCGCTCGCGAGGAATCGACCCCGCGACCCTACCTCCCAGATTGCACACCAACGACTGGATCGATCTCTTCCAGGTGACTGGTTCCTCTCTACCTCACCATCGACCCATTTCACCATCGGGAAGTAGTCAACGACCTCCTCAACGGAAAAACCGAAGCCGGCGGCGTTAATCCCCACCAAAACCGAAATCCACCAGTAGTACTAAAAGGGCTCTTCCGGTTTTAGAGTGCATTGATTAGTTCGCCGGGGGTTCGGGCGTGGCACAAGATATTGGGGTCCTTGGCTTTGTAGGAAAAAGGTATCTAATCCATCCGTACAAAACTAAGGACCTACTGTGCAGCCTAACGGAAATGTCATCGTCGATACCATCTGCCGCACCGCAAAACTAGGAACTACTATCACCGGTGCCACAGAAAACGGTGACGTCACTGTTATTGAAGCCGAACCCGTCGAGCCGATCAATGAATGCCCTACCTGCGGGCAGCCTGGAGTATTCCGCGACCACGTCATCCGCAGCCTGGTCGATCTGCCCATCGTCGGCCACCCAACAACTTCATGTGCGCCTTCCACGCTACCGGTGCACCAACAAGCGTTGCTTGCAGAAGATCTTCCGTGCTGGCCTTGCCTGCGCGCCCGACAATTCAAAGACCACGGACCAGGTGACCCACTGGATCCTGCAACGACTCTGCCTAAATCGGATGAGCGTTGCCGCTGCACCCAAGTCATTAGGCCTGGGGTGGGATATGAAGTGTCCCAGGTTTTGTTCCGTTTGATGAAACCCGTTTTTGAAACAACGTACGGAGCACAACGCACGCCGATGCCAAAGCTTCCGCAACATCGACTACCTCATCAAACCCACGACAGTGGGATTCACACCCTCAATCCCCACGCGTGCAATCTGGGTTAAGGGTCAAAATGTGTGTCCGGAATCGCGGATTTTCACGGATTGACCTGTAGGTTTCCGGAAAGTAT
>ERZ773090.1020-NODE-1020-length-10256-cov-4.89393_pt1 | contig 10256 bp, 7 predicted proteins | sample MGYA00580579_ERZ773090 | MGnify/ENA primary metagenome ERZ773090 (study PRJEB29015, sample SAMEA2738014) | human oral metagenome | biome: human oral; feature: human-associated habitat; material: dental | place: China | collected 2132 ... | reverse complement strand
CCCGAGCCGACGCCGGAGCCCGAGCCGGAACCCACCCCGGAGCCGACGCCGGAGGCCACCCCGGAGCCGGAACCGACGCCGGAACCGACGGCCGAGGCTCTGCCCGTGGAGAAACCCAAACCGACGCCGACGAAAAAGCCCACCCCGACGCCGAAGCCGAAGAAAAAACCGACGCCGACGCCCACGCCGACGCCGAAGAAAAAGCCCACCCCCACGCCCAAACCGAAGAAGGAGCCGAAGCCGACGCCGGAACCCCGGCCCGAGCCCCGGCCCGAGCCGCGTCCGGAACCCCGGCCCCTGCCCCCACCGCGACCGCTGCCGCCACCGGTGCCGGCCGGTACGCCCGGCGGTCAGGGTCGCCAGCTCGGGGCGCCGCCGCGACCGCTGGCCGGCAACCCGGGCCCGGCCAATGCCCATGCCAACGGCCGGGACGTGCCCGGCGGTTCGCCCCAGGGTTCGGCCTCGGGCACGGCCAGCCGGGGCGGCGGGGCCCCCAGCGGCGAGGCCATGAAGGGCTACAGCAGCGGCCTGCGCCGGGCCATCGAACGCAACAAGCCGCGTAATGCCCGTAGCCGGGGCACGGTGGTGGTGGGCTTCCGCGTCGAGGCCAACGGCGCCTTCAGTAATATCCACCTGGCCCAGAGCAGCGGCAACGAGGGCCTCGACCAGGCGGCCCTGAGTGCCGTCAGTCGCACCGGCCACTACCAGCCGCCGCCGAGCGGCCAGGGTTTCAACGTGCAATTGCCGGTGAAATTTGACTAAAACCCGCCCCGGCGCCGCGCTGGGGCTTATTTTTTGCCGGCGGCGGTGGTAGGTTTATGCGCTCCCTAGAGCTTAAAAGGAACAGTCGATGAAAAATCCCTTGATTTACCTGCTGCCTTGGTGGCTGTTGGCCGGCTGTGCGCCGGTGCAGAAACCGGCCCCGGAACCGGAACCGACGCCAGAGCCGACGGCCGAGGAAAGCAGCCTGAATGAATTTGAGAGCCTGGCTCTGCGCGCCGAGTATTTCGCCTCGGCCCTGGCCACCCAGCCGGACAAGCTGCTCGGCCAGGTACTGGCGGACAAGTGCGCCGAGAACCGGGAGTGCCTGCGCGACAATCTGCTGCGTATGAATCAGGCGGTGAAAAAGACACTGAAGAACGCCCAGCTCAGCAATACGCTGCTCTTTGAGGTGCAGAACATTAAATATTTCGACGACCGCGACGATGTGGAGGTGCTGCTTTTCGCCTCGGACGGCCACCGCCGCCGCAAGGGCGTGGCCTTTATGTTCAAGATGCGGCCGGTGGGAGCGGAGTGGAAGTTGGACATTTCCAATTACGCTCGATGAGCGTAATCAGATGCTCCGCATGCTAACTATGCTCGTTGAGCCTGACCAGATGCTCCGCATGCTAACTATGCTCGTTGAGCCTAGTTAGATGCTGTGCGTTCTAACTACGCCCGCTGAGCCTAATCAGATGCTGCGCGTTCTAACTACGCTCGTTGAGCCTAACCAGATGCTCCGCCGGCCAATGGGCCCGTTGCCTCTAGGCAGACGCCGCCGGCCCGGCCGAGATACCCAAGCGCTTCTCCACGGGGGGAGCGCTTCGTTCCCAGGAATTGCTTTTTCATGAAGCGCTTCGGTCATTGGCCCGCCGAGGGAAGCGCTTCGTTTGTAGAGGACTGGAAAGAAGGAAGCGCTTCTAACAGCTTCGTCGGGACGAAGCGCTTCAGCTGTCGCCAACTCTAACCACCCCAGCCCAAACATTGTTCCAGACCGAAGCGCTTCGTTAGAAAGGCAACGACCCGGGAATAATCCAAACGACAGCCAAAGGGGGGAGCGCTTCGACCCCGGCCCTAAGGGGGGAGCGCTTCATTCAGCTGACCAACGGGGCAAAGCGCTTCGTCTTCGCTGACCGTTTAGAGGAAGCGCTTCGGACTGGCGAGTCAGAAAAAAAACCGGCCCGGAGGAAGCGCTTCGGTTGGGCCAATTAGATTTCAATGAATCCGGGGAAGCGCTTCGGCCTCAAAGGACAGAGAACAGCACCGAGGGGAGCGCTTCGTTTACAGAAGACTAGAGAGAGCGAAGCGCTTCGGTTGGCTCGTCCAGAAGAAAAGGTTTCAGTCCGGCGGCTTGGCTTCCCGGGGGAAGCGCTTCGGCCGGCCATAAAAAAACGCCCCCGGAGGGGCGGGGGCTAGGCGTCGGGATTTTCGTCCATCCAGTTTTCCAGGGCGCTGCGCAGTTCGACGCGGGCGTAGTCGTCGAGGCTGCCGCCAAAGTGGCTAAGTTCCTGATTGAGCACCACATAGCAATCCGGGTCGGTGCCCAGGGTCAGCACCCGGCCGTCCCGGCCCAGCGGCCGCTGCTGGCGCAGGGACTGGTGCAGTTCCAGCGGTTCACCGTCCAGTTCCAGCGCAAATTTCTGGGCGTCGCCGTCGGGATTGGGCAGCGGCTGCCAGCCCAGTTGCCAATGGTCGCGGTGCTCGTTGAGGTACCGAACCAGCCGCGCCAGCCGTTGCCGGCGGCGGCAGGCCCAGCCGATGAAATAGCACCAGCAGCCGAGGAAGCCCCAGAGGGCCAGAACCACGCCGCCGCGCTGGTAGATTTTCTCCTGGGACAGGCTGTCGCTGATGCGTTCCGGGTGGTCGGCGTCGTAGACCGGGGCGGTCCGGTAGTCCTTGTAATCGTTGAGGAAAACGATGGTCTTATCGACGTCGCCCCGGGGCGAATGAATGACGATGTGGCAGGAGCTGAAGAAGAGAAACTGGCTGGAACAGCTGCTGAGCTTGTCGTCCAGGTCGGCGGCCGGATAGAGCAGCGGCTTTTTAATCTGGCTGTCCACCAGCAGGCCGCGGGTCAGCGTGCTGGCCCAGTGGCCGAGGCCGGCGAGGAAGCCCAGCATCAGCAGCAGGCCGAGGAGGAATTTGGCCCGGGGCACGCCGTCGCCGTTGTGCAGCCGGGCCGAGGGGGGAAAGTTAACGGTGGTCATGGAAAACTCCTAGTCCTAGAGAATCAGCGCCGCCAGCCAGCCAAAGAGCACCAGCGGCAGGTTGTAATGAAGAAAGGTGGGAATGACGGTGTCGCGGATGTGGTCGTGCTGGCCGTCGGCGTTCAGGCCCATGGTCGGGCCCAGGGCGCTGTCCGAGGTGGGCGAGCCGGCGTCGCCGAGGACGCCGGCGGTGCCGATGAGGGCGACAGTGGCCGTCGGCGAGAAGCCAATCTGGGCGCAGAGCGGCACGTAGACGGCGGCGATAATCGGCAGGGTGGAAAAGGAACTGCCGATGCCCATGGTAATCAGCAGGCCGAGCAGCAGCATGGCCAGGGCCAGAATGCTTTTGCTGGCGCCGAAGGTGGCCAGGGTCTGTTGCACCAGCGGTTCGATGCCGTGGCTGGCGTGCATGACGGCGGCAAAGCCGTTGGCACTAATCAGAATGAAGCCGACCATGCTCATCATGCGGATGCCGTTGTTGAAGACGGTGTCGGCCTGCTGCCAGCGGATAACCCGGCCGGCCATGAAGATGGCAAAGCCCACCAGGCCGGCGAAGATAAGGGAGCCGGTGTATTTCTGCGCCAGAAAGGCCAGCAGCACCGCCAGGGCCGCCACCCAGACCTTGGCCTTCTCCACCGTCAGTTGCTGCTCGGCCCCCTCCACCGGTCGGTCGGCATAGGCCCGGGGCCGGCGGTAGCTGTAAAACAGGGCCACGGCCAGACCGACGGCCATGCCCAGGGCCGGCAGGGCCAGCGCCTTATAGGTGTTCACCGCCGCCACGTCCATGCCGAAGCGCTCGATGTTGCCGAGGAGAATTTGGCGAATGAAGATGTCGCCGAAGCCGTAGGGAATAAACATATAGGTGCAGACCAGTCCGAAGGTCAGCACGCAGGCCACGGCGCGGCGGTCGAGCTGGAGCCGGTTCATCACCGTGAGCAGCGGCGGCAGCAGAATGGGGATAAAGGCAATGTGCACCGGAATCAGGTTCTGGCTCAGCACCCCGGCCAGCAGCAGGGCGCCGAGCAGCAGCACTTTCACCGTGCCCCGGGCGCCGGACTGGACGCGGCGAATGATGGCGTTGGCCAGCAGCTGGGACAGGCCCGAATAGGAAATGGCGACGGCAAAGGCGCCCAGCACCGCATAGGACAGGGCCGTGGTGGTGCCGGCAGTGATGCCCTCTTCAAAGACGTGGATGGTGTATTTCAGCTGGCTGAGGCCGTCCAGGGGCGCATCGTCGGCCAGTTTGAGGCCGGCGCGGATTTGGTCGGCCGGAATCTTGGCCACCAGGCCACCCACCAGGGCGCTGACGATGAGGCTAAAGACCACGTGGACGCGCAGCAGGGCTAGCAGCAGCATCAGCAGCACGGCCAGTACCACCGGATTCAGGAGTAATTCCATGTTGTTCTCCAGGCAAAAATTCCATTATGCAGCGGCGCCGCCCTTTAAAATAGCGGCGTTTAAAAAAATAGAGAGTCCGTTTGGTGTGGTTTAGAAAAATGCCGTTGTTTAGAGAAATTTCGCGAGATTTATATGAAAAATGCCAGCGCCAGCCCGGTTGGCGCCGGGCCCTACGGGAACTGCGCCGGGCCCGGGAGCTGCAGCCGCAGCTACGGCTGGAAGTGCTGGTGCCCGCCCTGTTGAATCATCATCCCCACGGCCATTTTGCCCACTGGCTGGCCGCCATCGACGCCCTGGCGGTGGCCCCCCGGCGCTGCCAGTGGGGCGATATTCCGGCGGTGCAGGGCTCGGTGGACCGGGAGGCCCTGCGCGCCCTGCTGCTCCAGCTCAAACCCTGGCGCAAGGGCCATTTCTACCTCTTCGGCGAGGATTTGGACGGCGAATGGCGCAGCGAATGGAAATACCAGCGCCTGCTGAATCTGGGCGTGGCCATTCGCGGCCGGCGTATCCTCGATGTGGGCTGTGGCAACGGCTACTATCTCTTCCGCCTGCTCGCCGACGGCGCCCGCAGCGTCATCGGCCTCGACCCCTCCTGGCCCTATCTGGCCCAGTATCTTCTGCTCCGCAAGCTCTTCACCGTGCCCCACTGGCTCTTCGGCGCCCGGCCGCCGCGCAGTGCCTATCTGCCGCTGACCCTGGACGCCGGCGGCATCACCGGCTTCGATTTGACCCTGTCCATGGGCGTGCTCTACCACCGGCGCGAGCCGCTGGAACATCTGCACCAGCTCCATGCCACCCTAAAACCGGGCGGCGAACTGCTGCTGGAAACGCTGATTTGGCCCGGCGGCGCCGACCATGAGGAAGCGCTTCCCCAGGGCTACGCCGGCATGCGCAATATCTACAGCCTGCCAACCACGGCCCGGCTCTGCCAATGGCTGGCGGCGGCCGGTTTCACCCCGAAGCGCTTCAGCCCGGCGGTGCTTACCACGCCGGCGGAGCAGCGGCGCACGGCCTGGCTCGACAGCCACAGCCTCGCCGATTTTCTCAATCCCAGTGCGACGGCCACCCGGGAGGGGTTGCCGTTGCCCACCCGCCAGATGATTCTGGCCCAACGCACCTAAGGAACGCCCATGAGCATTCATTATTTTGGTATTCGCCACCACGGCTTCGGCTCGGCGCGTCATCTGCTCGCCGAGCTGGAAGCGCTTCGGCCCGATTGCCTTCTGCTGGAGGCCCCGCCCGAGGGCGAAGGGCTGCTGGCGCTGGTGGCCGACCCCGCCACCCGGCCCCCGGTGGCCCTGCTGGCCTATCAGCCCGACCAGCTGGCCCGGGCGGTCTACTACCCGCTCACCGAGTTTTCGCCGGAATGGCAGGCCATTAAATTCGCCCAGGCCCACGGCATTCCCTGCCAGTTCTTTGATTTGCCCCTGGCCCAGTCCTTCGCCCTCGACGCCGCCGAGGAGGAGGCGCTGGCCGCAAAAATTAGGGCCCCCGAGGGCAGCGCTGTCCCCGGGGCCGAGGCCGAGGAAAAGCCCGAGGCGGCGACCGAGGAAAACCCCGAGGCTGATTTCAGCGGCGACCCCTTCGACCGGCTCGCCGAACTGGCCGGCCACCGCGACGGCGAGGCCTGGTGGGAGGCGCAGGTGGAACGGAGCCAGAACTGTGCGGAAATTTTCAACGCGGTGCACGAGGCCGTCGCCGCCCTGCGCGCGGCCTATCCCCAGCACAGCCGGCCCCGCGACCTGCTGCGCGAGGCCCATATGCGCCAGCGGGTGCGGGCCGCCGCCAAGCAATACGAGAACATCGCCGTGGTCTGCGGCGCCTGGCACGTGCCGGCCCTGCAGGAACCGCACAGCGCCAGGGACGATGCCGCCCTGCTCAAGGGCCTGGCCAAGGTGAAGGTGGAATGCACGCTGATTCCCTGGACCAACCGCCGACTCACCCTGGCCAGCGGCTACGGCGCCGGCATCAATGCCCCCAACTGGTACAACCACCTCTGGCAGCACCCGGACGACGACGGCGTTCTGTGGTTGTCGGCCGCCGCCAAGCTGCTGCGGGCGCAGAAATTTGACGTGGCCGCCGCCCACATCATCGAAACCCTGCGCCTGAGCCGGGCCCTGGCCAGCCTGCGCAATGAACCCCGGCCCGGCCTCGATGACTATCTGGCTGCCATTAACACCGTCATCAGCATGGGCGACGACAGCGCCCTGCAACAGATTGCCGACGCCCTGCTGGTGGGCGACGTCATCGGCACGGTGCCACCGGCCACGCCCCAGCTGCCGCTCATCGGCGACGTCGAGAAGCAGCGCAAAAGCCTGCGCCTGCCGCTGGAGGCCGGCGATAAAACCCTGACCCTGGATTTACGCAAACCGCTGGATTTGGGCCGCAGTGTCTTTATCCACCGGCTGCGCCTGCTCGACATTCACTGGGCCGAACCGGGCCGGGGCAGCAGCGGCGCCGGCACCTTCAAGGAAATCTGGGCCACCCACTACGATCCGGAACAGCAAATCCAGCTGCTGGAAAAGGCCGTCTACGGCAACACCCTGGCGGCGGCGGCCACGGCCTTTGTACGTAGCAAGCTGGAACGGGCCGAGCATCTGGCCGAGCTGGCCACGTTGCTGGACGCGGTGATGCCGGCCGACCTGCCGCCGCTGGTGGCGGCCCTGGCCGAAGCGCTGGAAAATCTGTCCGCCGGCCAGAGCGACGTCCACGACCTGCTCGCCACCCTGCCGCCGCTGGCCAACGTGCTGCGCTATGGCTCGGTGCGCCAGCAGAACACCGCCGCCCTGGAAACGCTGCTGCTGACCCTGCTCACCCGGCTGGCCGTGGGCGGGGTGCAGGGCTGCATCGCCATCGACCCGGAGGCCGCCGCCCTGCTGGCCACTAATATCCGCGCCGCCGACGGCCCGCTGAACGTGCTCGGCGACAGCCTGCCGGAGGCGCTGCAGCTCTGGCTGCAGTTCATCGCCAGCCTGCGCGGCCACGGTGCCGTCAATCCGCTGCTCCAGGGCCTGGCCACCCGGCTGCTCTTCGACCGCCAGCGCCTCGACGACGAGGCCACCGCCGAAGCGCTCTACCAATTTCTCTCCCGGGCTAATCACCCCGGCGATAGCGCCAGCTGGCTGGAGGGCTTCCTCCACCAGTCCGGGACGGTGCTCATCATTCACCCCACCCTGCTGCCGATGATTCACGACTGGCTCGCCACGTTGGACGAGGCCAGCTTCACCGAACTGCTGCCGCTGCTGCGCCGCACCTTCGGTTCCTTTGAGAATGCCGAACGGCGCCGCATCAGCGAACGGGCCAGCCAGCTCGACGCCGAGGGGGTCGCCGGCCGGCCCGGGGCCACCGCTGCCCCCGCCGCGCTGGACGAGGCTCCGGCCGCCGCCGCCCGGGAAACCATTCTGACCCTGCTAGGAGTACGCCCATGACCGACATGAACAAACGCTGGCGCCTGATTCTCGGCGACTGCAACCCCGACGCCGGCATCGGCCTCAGCGCCAGCGAGGAGCGCATGGACAAGGCCCTGTCGGCCCTCTACGACAACGACGGCAACCGTCGCAAGGGCGGCCTCGGGGCCTCGGCGCCGAAGGTGAGCAAGTGGCTGGGCGACATCCGCGAGTTTTTCCCCCAGTCGGTGGTGCAGGTGATGCAGAAGGACGCCGTCGAGCGCCTCAACCTCACCCAGCTGCTCACGGAAAAGGAAATGCTGGAAACGGTGGTGCCCGATGTGCATCTGGTCGCCACGCTGATGAGCCTGAGCCGCTCCATTCCCGAGAAGAATAAGGAGCTGGCCCGGCAGGTGGTGCGCCAGGTGGTCGATGAGCTGCTGAAACGGCTGAGCAATCCGCTGCAGCAGGCCGTAACCGGCGCCCTGAACCGTTCCACCCGCCGGCGCAATCCGCGCCTCAGGGAAATCGACTGGCACCGCACCATTCAGAAGAATATGAAGAACTACCAGCCCGACTACCGCACCGTCATTCCCGAGGTGCGCATTGGCTTCGGCCGCAAGCGCCAGGCGGTCAAGGACATCATTCTGTGCCTGGACCAGAGCGGTTCCATGGGCACGTCGGTGATTTATTCCGGCATCTTCGGTTCGGTGCTGGCCAGCCTGCCCAGCGTGAAAACCCGCATGGTGGTCTTCGATACGGAGGTGGCCGATTTGACCGACGAGATGCAGGACCCGGTGGATTTGCTCTTCGGCGTCCAGCTCGGCGGTGGCACCGACATTGACCGGGCCCTGAAATACTGCCAGCAGCACATCGGCCGGCCCAACGATACGATTCTGGTGCTGGTCAGCGATCTCTACGAGGGCGGCAACGAACGGTCCATGCGCCAGCGCATGAGCGAGCTGGTGGCCTCCGGCGTACAGTTTGTGATGCTGCTGGCCCTCAACGACGACGGCAAACCCTCCTACGACCAGGACAACGCCAAGTTTCTGGCGACGCTGGGGGTGCCGGCCTTTGCCTGTACGCCGGACAAATTCCCGGCGCTGATGGCCGCCGCCCTGGAAAAGCGCGACCTGAATCTGTGGGTGTCCGAGCATATCAACCGGGACTAGGCCGGCCATGACGCCCCCGCCGCTGGTGCTGCTGCACGGCCTCTTCATGAACCATTGGATTATGCGACCGCTGGGCCGCCGCCTCGGCGCCGGCGGCTTCGCCGTCCACTATTTCGACTATGCCAGCACCCGGGCGCCGGTGGCCGCCCAGGCCGAGCAGCTGAAGCGCTTCATCGCCGAACGGCAGCTGGAACGGCCGGCCCTGGTGGGCCACAGCCTCGGCGGGCTGGTGCTGCGCGCCTATCTGGCCACCGGGGCCGAGGCCGGGCCGGTGCTGACCATCGCCACCCCCCACCGGGGCAGTGCCGTGGCCCGGGCGGCGCGCCGGCTGGTGGGCCGGGCCTGGCACCACGGCCTGGACGGCCAGCTGCCGCCGCTGCCGAAGCGCTTCGGTCAAATCGTCGGCCTGGCCCCGCTGGGTCTGGGCCGGCTGCTGGTGCCGCTGAGCGCCCTCAACGATGGCACCGTCGATTATTTTGAAACCGCCCATCCGTGCAGCGACCGGCTGGTGCTGGCCGGCAATCACACCGGCCTGCTCTTCAGCGCGGCGGTGGCGGCGGCAACTCTCCACTATCTACGACAGGGACATTTTATGAATGACCAGCAACGCCAGCGCCACAGCAAATTTCTGTCCTATGTGCTGCGCCATCATCCCGAGGAAATCGGCCTAACTTTGGATAAAAACGGCTGGGTGGCCATCGACACACTGCTGCGGGCCGTGGCCCGGCGCCACCCGGACCTCACCCGCGAGGCCCTGCTCACGGTGGTGGCCAACTGTGAGAAACGGCGCTTCACCCTGTCCCCGGACGGCACCCAGATTCGCGCCGCCCAGGGCCATTCCAGCGCCCAGGTGGCCATTGAACACGAGCGCGCCGAGCCGCCGCCGCTGCTCTACCACGGCACGGCGAAGCGCTTCCTGCCCAGCATTCGTGCCGAGGGTCTGCTGCCCCGGGGCCGCCACTGGGTGCATCTGTCCGGCGACGTCGCCACGGCCACGAAGGTGGGCGCCCGCCACGGCGCGCCGGTGGTGCTGGTGCTGGATACCGGCAAGATGAACCAGCCCTTCTACCGCGCCGACAACGGCGTTTGGCTGGTGGAGCGGGTGGCGCCGGAATTTCTGCAATTCCCTGACGAGGACTAGGGAAGCGCTTCGGTCTAGTCGTCGTCGCCCCAGCCCTCGGGGCGCTGCCGGTTTTTGTGCCGAATCAGCAACACCACCCCGACGAGACTGCCGCCGAGCAGCAGGTAAAAATAGGGTCTATCCCAGTTCAAAAAGATGCGGGCGGTGGCGTAGAAATCCTCACAGTACCAGCTCGGGGTGGTGGAAGTTTTAT
>ERZ773090.1019-NODE-1019-length-10278-cov-3.40145_pt1 | contig 10278 bp, 3 predicted proteins | sample MGYA00580579_ERZ773090 | MGnify/ENA primary metagenome ERZ773090 (study PRJEB29015, sample SAMEA2738014) | human oral metagenome | biome: human oral; feature: human-associated habitat; material: dental | place: China | collected 2132 ... | reverse complement strand
TTATCCTGTGCGGGCTTGGCGTTCCCCGCCACAGGGGCAGCAGGTTGTACAGGTTGTGATTGTACCGGCGCCTGCGACCCTTGCGGTGCAGAAGCAGAAGTATCAGCAGCAGGTGAAGCAGCAGCATTTTTCACGGACATACCGGGCTGTGTGGCCGCGTGCGCAGCGCCCAGAGCCGGTGCTGCGGTGGCAGGCACATCCGAGGGAGAAGCGGGCGCTTCCACGCCCATTGACACGCCCTCAGCCGAGGAGGCGGCAGCCGCATCCTGAGTCTGGTTCAGAGCGGCTTTCCTCTTTTGCCGGTAGGTGTACATGCACACGAGCCCGGCGAAGGCAAGCTGCAGAATAAGGGCCTGCACAAAGTCAAGCGCCTGAGCCTCACGATTCGCGTCAAAGGGGTCAGCCAGACCCAGCAGCCCAAAGATAAAAATCGAAACATTATTCGCAATATGCAGACCGATACCGGCTTCAAGGCCGCCGGTGTACCAGCACAAGAACCCGGCGATCAGAGCCATCGTCAGCACAGAAAGCAGACCCCACAGTCCGTAACCATGCAGCACCATAAAGATAGGCGCTGGAATAATAATTGCCCAAACGGGGTTCTTCAGCCACCGGCCCACGGTCTGCATGAGATAACCGCGGAAGAGCAGTTCCTCGGCGTAGCACTGGAACGGAACTATTAGCAGAATAAGCACAATGTACAGCCAGAACATGCCGGAATTCAGCGGATGCACGCTGTTCTGCGTGGTCAAAGAACCATCCAGAGTCGCGAACCCTACATAGTAAAGACCGAAAATGAGGAACCCAAAGCCTAGGAAAACACCTAAATAGGACCACCGCATGCGGCCCGCAATGGAGTGAATCAGCCCTAAGGGTTTGAAGTTGGTAATCAGGCGCGCAATGAAAATCGCCGGAATCACCGGAATGATGGTAATAAGAAGCGCAATAAAAACAAGCGGGGTCTTAAAAACGTTCGCGTAAATACGCTGCAGATCGGTCAGGTAATCGTAAGGGACGCGCAGCATCACGGCGAATGCCAGCAGCGCAAAGCTCACAATCAGCAGGAGCACAAAATAGATGCCGGCAATCAGCAAGCCCTCAAGAACCGGGGTGAACCAACGCGCACGCGGGTTCACATGCGATAACCGGTGATAGGGCAGCTCGCTGGCGCGTTCCAGAAGTTCCTTACGGGTAAGACGGTTACTCCTGTAATACTCAGCGGAGGCGAAGGTAGACTCAGCGCCGTACCCGTAACTTTCTGCCTGATGCGGGCTCAGCATCGTGGGCATATTTTGGGTATTAGTGACTGCGCCAGGTGGTTGGTTTGTTGGAATGAACTCAGAACCGTGATGTCCGGGTTCCTGCTGGTGATTAGTGCTCATAGTATCCATAATAGAGGGGACCCTCCCCCGAATGTCACACCGGGGCCATCTGTGCGGGTTGCCTTACGGTGTAATAATTTACCTGCCTATGAACTTTTCGGGCTTATATTTTATGGGAAATATGCCATAATTTGAGGGTTACCGTAGTTTAAAATTTGAGGCTACTCGTGCCTACGCTTCCGGGTGTTTTTGGCGCCAGTAGTGAAGGAAGGTTCAGATGGCTCTCGTCTTCAATCCGCCCCCAAATTGGCCCAAACCGCCTGCCGGGTGGTCTCCTACCCCGACGTGGCGGCCCGATCCCGCATGGGGTCCTGTTCCCGAAGGTTGGCAGCTGTGGATTGAGGAGCCCGAGCCTGAGAATGAGCAGGCGTCCTCGACGGCGGAGTCTTCATCTGCCGCATCGGGCTCTTCTGAGGGTTCTTCCAGTGCGAAGCCCTCGCCATCGTCAAGCTCTGAGCAGAGCGGTGAGTCTGCGCAGGATTCCGCCCCGAAGCAGCGTACCGCGCCGACCATTTCCGAACAGTTTGCCGAGCAGAAAACTTCCCATCAGCAGGCTCCTGAGCAGAAGACTCAGGCGGAGTCTGCCCACGCTCAGGATGCGGCGTCCGGGAGTTCCGAGCCGCGCGATGCCGCGGGTGAGCGTACAGGCGCATCCGGTTCCGGTGCAGCGGCAGGCTCTTCGGCCAAGTCGCAGGTGCGTTCCGAGCAGAGCGCTTCTGAGACTCCCGTAAACCGTCAGAGCGGCGCCGCCGAGGCTTCAAAGCCTCAGGTTTCGGAGCCTACCCGCGATACCCACAATGCCCCATCCACGCCGGAGGCAAGCGCACAGCAGCCGGGAGTCGCGCAGGGTTCGGGTGTTTCTTACGATGCGCGAGAGCCCCTCAGCGACGCGCAGGATTCTCAGAGGTCCGCAGGTTCTGCCTCAGCAGCAGGTGCCGAGCGACCCGAGGCTGCACGACAGGAGCCTGTATCTTCAGCGTCCGCACAGCAGCAGGTTCCTTCACGCGAGTCGCGCCCCGAGCAGTCTTCGGATCAGTCTCAGGGTGAGCCTATGGATGCACGCGATTCGGCTGATTCGCGTGGTACCGAAGCCCATGCATCTTCCCGACCGGCTACTCCCCCGCGCGGCACCTCCCAGGTTCCTCCCACGCAGCAGCGTTTTGAGGGGCAGTCTCAGGCTCCCGTGAATCAGCAGCAGTCGGGCTTTGCCGCGCAGAGTTCTCAGGAGCAGAACGCTCAGAACCGGGGTCAGCAGGCTCAGCCTCAGCAGCCCGCGCAGTCTCAACACGTTACTCAGACCCAACAGGCCGGGCAATCTCAGCAGCCGCAGTCTTACGAGGCTCAGCGTCAGCAAGAATTTGCCCAGCGCCAGCAACAGGATTCTACACAGCGTCAGCAGAACTTCAATCAACAGCAGGGCCCTGGCTCTGAGCAGCGTCAGCAGGATTTTGCGCAGCGTCAGTCGAGTTCAACCATTTCACAGTCTCAGACGCCGGGAAGCGGGTCTCAGCAGCAGGGATTTGCATCGCAGGATTCCCAGCAGAATTTTGGTGCTCAGTCTCAGCAGGCCGCACAGTCACAGCAGAGCTTTGGCGGTCAGGATCAGCAGAATCGGGCGCCTCAAGCCCAGGGTTCTCAGAACCAGCATCAGCCTCGCGGGTTCGATGCGCAGGCTCCTCAGCCTTGGCAGAATCAGCCCGGTCAGCAGCAGTTCAGCCAGTCCCGTGAGCAGAATCAGGCTCAGCCGCAGCAGCCCGCACAGTCTCAGCAGGGTCAGCAGCCGCGGTCTTTTGAGGCCCAGCGTCAGCAGCAGGATTCTACACAGCGCCAGCAGAGCTTCAACCAGCAACAGCAGGGCTCTGATCAGCATCAAGGTTTTGCGCAGCAGAACCAGGGTTCCGAGCAGCAGGGCTTAAGCGCCCAGCCTCAGCAGCAGCAGGGATTTGCCGGGCAGAACGCTCAGGAGCGAAGCGCTCAGGCGCAGGATCCGCGAAGCCAGAGCCCCCAAAGCCAGGGCGCTCAGAACCGAGACACCCAGGGTCAGAGTGCCCCGAACCAGAGTTCGCAGGCACAGCAGTCCCAGAGTCGAGAGCAGCAGAGCCAGCAGGGATTCGCTCAGCCGCAGTCTCAGCAGCAGCAATCCGGCCAGGTGCGGCCCGGACAATCCCAGTCAGGATATTCTCAGTCCGGTCAGCCTCAGCAGGGACAGGGTCAGTCCGGTCAGCCTCAGCAGGGGCAGGATCGGTCACGCTCGGGCTTTGGTGCGGGTGCCGCCGCTGGTGCTGTCGCAGGCGCCGCAGCGGGCGCGGGTGCAGCGGCCTCCTCCGGGGCGGGCGCATCCGGCGCTTCGGCTCAGCAGCAGGGTTCTCAGAGCCAAAATACGCAGAGTCAGAATGCCCAACAGGATCAGAGCTCTCAGTCGGGGCAGAATCAGCAGCACTCGGTGCAGAACGCTTCGAACCAGCAGGGTAACCAGTTCCAGGGGCAGGGTCAGCCCAGCCAATTCCAGGGCTCGCAGTCGCAGCAGAACCAGCCTCAGCAGGGTCAGTACCAGGCCGGTCAATCGCAGCAGTTCCAGCAGCAGAACGGTGCTCAGAATAATAACGTTCAGAACAGCGGTTTTGCTCAGGGTTCGTACAATCAGAACCAATCGAACCAGAATCAGCAATACTCCGAGTCAAACACCTCGGATGCGCTCAACGGGTTCACTGCGGCGGCAGCATCCGGGTTCAGCGATTCACCGTATGCAAACGGTCAGACTCCCTTCAACCAGCCCGAGAAGCCGAAGCGCCCGTTCTTTGCGACTCCCGCCGGGTGGAGCGTCATCGCCGGTGCTGTGGCGCTGTTGATTATTATCATTCTGGTACTGATTTTCACCCTGCCGCGCGGATCTTCCAATGCAGCAGCATCGGAAAGCCCCGCCGAGTCATCATCGGCAGCCCAGGCATCGTCAGAGAGCTCGGCAAGCTCATCGCCCGCCGAGCTGAAGAATGTTGAAGCGAAACTGCCCAGCGGCGATTTCAAGGAGTACAAGGGCAAAGATAAGCAGACCATCGATATCGAGAAGCCCAAGGGCAACGATTCGAAGGCTATCGTCTACTATGAGTTCACCCCCTCCAAAGAATCCAACTCGCGCCATTCCCTGGAGGGGCGCACGGGGGACGATAAAACTTCCAGCTTCGCTCTGTACACCTCCGCGCTGACCAAAGATAAAATCTCGGGCACCCTGTGGATGGACTTGAAGACTTCCAGCCCCACCCGCAAGGTGAATGTCGATAGTGAGGGCGAGTGGCTTATTCGCGTCTACGATGCTTCCTCCGCACCCAAGATTTCTAAGGGCGAGAAGATCAGCGCCGCGTTCAACTCCTACGCCGTGATCTACTCGGGCGGCTCGGGCACCTTGGAGGCTGGCTACGAGCGCAGGCCGGTAATGAACCTGCGCGTGATGGATGCGGCCCGCTCGAACGATGTCATCTTGGAATCCAGCACCTCAGAGTTCCAGGGCACCGCGAAGTTTGACGCCTCCGAAGATGTTTACTTGGCAATTAACTCCTTCCAGGGCACCTGGAACGTCGGTATTCGCTAGGTAGCCGATAACTTCTTGGTCTAAACCGAGATAGAGAAGACCCCCGCATCGTCGATCACGATGCGGGGGTCTTCTGCACGGTTCGCAAGGCTATGCCGAGTTCGGGGCGTTTGCCGACTCTGCTGCAGGTTTGACCGAAGCGCTGCGCGCTTTCGGGGTGAGGGCCGCCCACCCCCACAGCAGAACGGTCACGATAAAGAGGCACACGATCGGCGTGCCACCCAGCGCAACACCCGGCGCCGCCAAGAATTCGAGCCCGTTCATATTCCACTGAGTCATGCCGCCGAGCACGCGCGGGGAAATATAGAGCCCCACAACGCCCACCCAGGTCAGGATGCGCGCCACAGTCATCGCAGCGGGCGGCAGGTATGTGAAGAACTCGCCGAATGCATCCACAATAAGCACGAGAACCAGAAGCGGCAGAAGCACGTTATGATGAGACCAGCTGATCGGCGAGAGGCTGACCATGAGGAACCCGGTCACGGCAACCTGGGCGAGAGCCTTGTTGCGGCGTTCGAGCTGATAGAGAATCGCGGCGGTGAGCACGACGGAGAGCACCGCCAGCAGGTAGAAACAGAGCTTGGCGGCGGTTCCGTTCAGCCCATAGTGCATAAGCCAGCCCTGAATCGAAATATTATCGACAAAGTTAATATCGCCCACGCGCGAAGGATCTGAAACCGCGTGGAACCAGTACTGCGGGGCCTCCTTCGGCAGCAGCACAAAGCCGAGGGCAATGGTGGCGAGGAAGGTTGCGCCGAGGGTGATAATGCCCTTCCAGTCGCGGCGCACCAGCAGAATAAGCCCGAACACGAGCGGAGTCAGTTTCAAACCGCCAGCGATACCGATGAGTACTCCGCGCGGCACACGGGTTGCCGGGCGCAGAAAATCGGCAAGAATCAGCACCATAATGATGGGGTTAATCTGCATAAGGTCGAAGGTACGCCGCCACTATGGTGAGTGCGGCGATCGTGCCGTAACGCCCGAGCTTATCCTGAAGCGGTAAGGGTCGGTTATTCGCATTGGCATAGGAGTACATGATGCTGGAGAGCCACCAGGCGGCGGCGGTCGTAATAAGCACCATAATCGCCATACCTACCTTGAGCGGTATGAAAGCGAACGGCAGGAAGACTAGCGCCGCAAAGGGTGGGTAGGTGAACGGCAAATCCAGCACGCCGATGCTCACCATAGCGCGCCCATAAAGTTCTTTGTCGAAGCCTTCATTATCAAAAATGGTCATGGCACCCATGCGGTAGATCGAAAAATCCAGACCGCCGTAGGTGTTCACGAAGGCTTCAAAAATATAGCCGCCCACCACCATGAGGATGAGCGCCGCTACTGCAATTTTGCCCAGAACCGGAGTCTGAGCGCGGGATTCAGTCATGGCGTATTAGTACCTGTCTTACTGAGCTGAAGTTCTCGCCCTTTAGTGTAGCGTGGATATTCTGTTCGCCGAAAGATTATATTCCCCTTCGGGCATATACCCAGATGAGAGCCTGTCTTTCTGGGGTGACATATGCTTGCGTTAAATATATTGATTAGGTCGCGGGATGCACACGCCAATCGCTGATGTGCAGCGAATACGGTTCCTCACCCTATGCGAACAAGCCATCCACGTTATATTCCAAATACAAAATATATACTAGTCAGAAGTCTTTTCCGAAGGTTTTTCGGGCTCAGATTTCGTGCTGTCGTGAGTCTTACCCTGAGAACTCTGCCCGGAAGACTCAGCGCCTTCACGCGGCTTCACCTTCGCCACCAAGTGCGTACCGCGTTGAGCTCGGGGGCGCCGCAGTCCATGACCTGCCGATTTTGCTGCCGTCGAAGATTTCGCCGCGGGTTTTTCATCGGTTTTTACGGAGGCAGCATCGTCGCTGCCCTCGGCGGGCGCATCCTGATCGGAAGACTCGGGGTCTTCGCTATCGTCCTGAACCTTCGCCTTCTTGGGCATCTCGGCGATGCGCACCGCAACCTCTAAGGCAAGCACCGCAAACGACGCATAGTAGACGATAATCGAGGGGTACAGATAAGGATTTTTCTGATTTACCCCCACCATCGTGACGGCGAAAACTGCCAACTCAAGCACCACCACCACAAGCTGTTTGGCAGACCCGCCCGGATTCCTCATCATCAGGTACAACGCCATCAGCGTAAAGAGAACAGGGAAGAAGATCTGCCCCGCCACCGCCATTCCATCTTGGTCGTAAGCGTAAATAGCGAGCGCTTGCATCACAGCGGAAACGGCGGCGAGGGGGGCGAGAGTCAGATACTTCATAGGGCTATTCTAGCGTTTACCACTCGCCGGTACCTTACTGTATGACGGCTCACGCACAGCCAAAATTCGCATGAATCGGGCAATATAATGGAACTATATGCACTGTGATTAAAAGCGATCGAAAGACAACACCGTGAGCGAGAATCCCCATAAGCCCACTCCCTCGGGTTCTGACTCAGAAGGATCAACCGGCCGTGATACCGGTCGTGGCGGCGCATCCTCAAAGCCGAGCGCGGCGCAAAATTCTGCACGGTCCGGGGCCGATGTTTCGGGTTCCGGCAACGATGGACTCACAATTGGGATGCGCCCCACCGAGCTCCCCGGCGCCTCGCTAACGCCCGAGGAGATTGCTAAGCGCGCGTCCGGTCGGGGCAGTTGGCACCGCCGCGCATCGAAACCGGTATCGTACTGGATGTTTGGCGTTATTATCGCAATTCTGGTGCATCGCTTTATCCCCAAGGGCGGCTGGCTGATTGTGCATATGGTGACTCTGGGGCTGATTACGAATTCGATTCTGATCTGGAGCCAGCACTTCACCGAAGCGCTCATGAAGATTAAGATTCCTGATTCGGCCCGCGGTATTCAGGTCACACGTATTTTTGCGCTTAACGGCGGTATTGTGCTGCTGATGGCGGGCATGATTCTGCAGGATCTCATGCCGCAGTTCTATCCCCTGACGGTTGTCGGGGCGCTGGTGGTGGGCGCTATGGTCGCCTGGCATGGCTATGCGCTTCTTCGCCAGGTCAAACAGGCGCTTCCCTCGCGGTTTGGCGCCACGATTCGTTTCTATATAGCCGCGGCGTTCCTGCTTCCCGTCGGTGCCGTACTGGGCGCGATGACGGCCCTGCCTGGTTTGCGGGGCACGCTGCATTCGCAGTTTATGCTCGCGCATGAGGCCGTGAATGTTCTCGGGTTCGTGGGTATTACGGTGGTTGGTACCCTGATTACGTTCTGGCCTACGATGCTGCGCACCAAGATGGTCGAAAATGCCTTGGGAACCAGCGTGCGCGCCCTCATTCTGATGTGTGTGGGCGTTGGGGTTACCACGCTCGCTTCACTCTTCGGGATGCGCCCCCTCGCGGGCGCGGGCCTGCTCGTGTACCTGCTGGGGCTGCTGATCGTGGCGTGGGTGATGGTGCGAACCCTTCGCACGAAGCGCCCCACCGAGTTCCCGCCAATGTCGGTGGGTGCAGGTTTTATCTGGCTTATTATCGGCGTGGTGTGGACTGCTGGCTTGGTGTTTACCACCCCGTTTGAGGAGCTTCGCATGAGCGAGGTAACCCCCATTTTCGTGGCGGGTTTCCTGCTTCAGGTGCTTCTGGGGGCTATGAGTTACCTGCTCCCCCAGCGTATGGGCGGCGGTCCCGCCGTGGTGCGCGCATCCAATAAGGAGTTCAGTAGGCTTGCCGCCGGGCGCGTGACGGTTGTGAACCTGAGCCTTATTATTTTCATGCTGCCGAATGCGCTTACGGGTTCTTGGGTGAAGGTCGCTGTCTCTGCCGTGGGTGCGCTCGGTTTGGCTTCGTTCCTGCCGTTTATGGTGCGCGGCGTTAAGGCTTCGGTCAATACCCGTAAAGAGATGATGGCGGCGCGGGCGCGCGGCGAGAAGCCTGCCCCTGTCACGGAGGTCAAACAGGAACCTGTGAATCATACCCGGCAGACCCTTTTCGGCGCGCTTGCTGTGATTCTGGCGCTGACCTTGGGTATTGCGGCCGATCCTAGCTCAGTAGGCTTCAACTTTATAGGCGGTTCTACGGCGACCGGCACGGGGCAGACCACAACGCTGAAGGTCAAGGCAACCTCGAATTACCGGTTTACGCCCGATACCGCACAGGTTCCGGTGGGTAACCGCCTGGTGATTGAGGTGACGAACGACGATCAGGGTATGACCCACGACCTCACCTTCGCCAACGGCGCGAAAACCGGAACGCTGAACCCCGGCGAGACGAAGAGCGTGGATGTTGGCGTGGTGACCTCCGACCTTGAGGGCTGGTGCTCGGTTGCCGGGCACCGCCAGCAGGGCATGGTATTTCACGTGAAAACCACCGGCAATAATCTGCAGGCGAACGGGCATCACGGGGGCGGTTCCGGCGGTAATAACGGGTCAAATGGCTCGGGCACAAATACGAACCTGCTGACCGCGCAGAACGCGAATATTGATATGCACGCATCCCCCGGCAAGGATTATGAGCGCCGTGACCCGGTGCTGCGTCCCGTGCCTGCGGGCGAGAAACGTGACGGTAAGACTGTTCACAAGATGACCATGGATGTGCAGGAGCTCGACCGTGAAATTGCACCCGGGCTTGATGTGAAGGCATGGACATTCAACGGTTCGTATATGGGTCCGGTGCTGCACGGTAAGCTGGGCGATGTCTTCGAGATTACCCTGGAGAACAACGGTTCGATGGGGCATTCGCTCGACTTCCACGCGGGCATGGTTTCGCCCGATAACACGATGAAAACCATTGCCCCGGGCGAGAAGCTGACCTACCGTTTTGAGGCTACCGGCTCTGGTATTTGGCTGTACCACTGCTCGACCGCACCCATGAGTCTGCATATGGCGGCGGGCATGTACGGTGCCGTGATTATCGACCCGCCGAATCTGGAACCGGTAGATCATGAGTATGTGATGGTTCAGAATGAAACATACCTGACCGATACGGGACAGACCGCGGCTGACGGCAATAAGCTTGCCGAAGTTTCCTCTGACGGCATTGCGGCGGGCACCCCTTCGCTCACTATGTTCAATGGGCACGCCACCCAGTATGTAAATCAGCCTTTGGAGGTGAAAACAGGCGAGCGCGTGCGCATCTGGCTGCTGGCTGCGGGACCGTCGAAGGGCATGAGTTTCCACGTGGTCGGCTCGCAATTTGACACCGTCTATAAGGAAGGCGGCTACCTGCTGCGGGACGGCAGAGATCCATACGGGGAAACCGGCGGTCACTCGCAGGCCCTCGATCTGGACTCGGCGCAGGGTGGTTTTGTTGAGATGCAGTTCCGCGAACCCGGCACGTACACGTTCGTGAATCACCAGTTCG
>ERZ773090.1016-NODE-1016-length-10302-cov-13.105_pt1 | contig 10302 bp, 10 predicted proteins | sample MGYA00580579_ERZ773090 | MGnify/ENA primary metagenome ERZ773090 (study PRJEB29015, sample SAMEA2738014) | human oral metagenome | biome: human oral; feature: human-associated habitat; material: dental | place: China | collected 2132 ... | reverse complement strand
GGATTGTGATTGAGTCAGGCTCTGTCAACTTGACTGCATACAACCTTGAGTCTGATTGGCTCAACCTTGGCGGGCTGCGGTCCATTCCCGAAGTCGACAGTGACCTGCGACACAGCGTTGCCATGCGAACACAGCGCGAGCCACCTGCCCGCGGCAGGGCGGACGGTTCCGGCTGCGCCAGAGCGGTGCACCCCAGCCGCACGGACTGCGATACCCGGCGAGGACTGCGATTTCCTGCAGACGACTGAGGTCCCACCGACGAGTTCTGTGAACGCAGTCCTCGTCAGTACGTTCTCGATCAGTCCACCCAGCCCCACGCACCACCGAAGTGTCACGATTGGCGACTTTTCAGAGCCCACCAGCCTCGCCCCGCCACACTCCCCCTCCCCGCAACCAGCCCTGACCAGCACAGACGCCCCCAAGTCACCTCTGCGAGGTTGCCGACCGATGCCGTACGGCCCCCGAATAGTCGCCAATCGTGACACCAGCCCGCAGAAGCAACAGGCCTGCACCGGCGTGGAGACATTCACCAGCCCGGTAGCCTGGCGCATATGAGCGCCCCGCTCGACGCCGATGTCAGCCAAGGCATCTGCGGCATCCGCACGCTCACCGGGCAGTCGAACCTGCGACAACCGCCAGTGCCACCCCGGGACCACAACCCTCGACCGAACAACGCATCACAAGTTACCTTGGATCTGTGGACGATCCGATCATTGCCAGATCGGCGCTGAAGCACGGTCTGAGCGAGGCCGACATCCTTCACGCCTATCACCACCCCATCCGAGTCTGGGATATGGGAGATGGTTCACCATGCTCTTGGGAGCCAACCGGGCTGCCCTTGTTCTCGAGATTGGCTACATTCAAGGTATCACCACAATCGTCATCGTCCACGCCATGCGTGCCCGAGAGAAGCTTCTGAGGTGATGACGATGCCCCGTACTGTTGACGAGATCCTGGCACATGCCGACGAGCTGGCTGCTCGCTTCGAGAACTACGACCCAATCGAGGCCGATGAAGTCGACGTGGCCGCATTCGTGGCCTTGCGAGACGCAGTTGCTGAACAGGCCCAGGCCGAACGGCATGTCCTTGATGCCATCAGAGGCGCTCGGGACGCTGGGATGTCCTGGGCAGCCATCGGAAATATGGTCGGAACCTCCGGTGAAGCCGCCCGCCAGCGCTATCAGCCACTCGTGGCTTGAGGATGATCAAGCCACGCCAGAGGCGACAGGCCTGCGCTGACGTAGCGGCGTTCGCCAGGGCGATGAAGGACCTGTCGGCCACCAGCATCGCCAAGTCCGTGGACCTCATCGGCGCCATCGAGATTCCTCTCCCGACGACGCGGCTGCGCTCAGCCTCCTGAGCGCGCGCTGCCGGCCGGGGCCGTCACTGGCCCAGGCGCCGCTGTCGGCGCTCGCTCGGCTGGGCAGCCAGGCGCTGCTTCTCGCCCCTCTCGCGCAGGCCGAAGACCGCCAGGATGTTGGCGATGGCACCGACGGCCACGACGACGACGCCGAAGGCCACCCCGCTGGCCTCCCCGGTCAGCCCCACCAGCGGGCTGACGAGTCCGCCGACGACGAACTGCAGAAAACCAAGCAGCGCGGAGCCGGTTCCCGCCCACCGGCCGGTGCGGTCGAGCGCGAGCGCGGGGGCGTTGCCCATCGACAGCCCCAGACAGGCCACGTGCGCCAGGAAGAGCGCCACGACCGCCACCAGCAGCGGCATCCGCTCCGGCCCGGCCACCGGCTCGCGCAGCCACATGAGGCAGACCGCGGCGAAGACCGTGTCGACGACCAGCCCCGCAATGAGTCCGACCCGCACCTGGCGGGCCTGGGAGAAGCGGCGTACCAGAGACGCCGCCACCGCGATCGTCACCGTGACCGTCGTCCCGCACAGCCCGAAGACCGCCGTATAGGCCACCGTTCCCATGCCCAGCACGTTGCGCAGCACGAAGGGAGCCGCGGACAGGTAGGCCATGAGCAGCCCGAAGGACAGGGCATTGATGAGCAGAAGACGCACGAGGAGATGGTCGCGGGCCAGTTCACGGGTGCCGTCGAGCAGCATCCGTAGGCCGCCGTCGTGTCGCTGCTCGGCGGGCAGGGACTCGGGTACCCAGAGAAGGACCATGACCACGAGCAGTCCGGTGAAGGCGGCCACGACCCCCAGGATGCCGCGCCACCCGATGGGCTCGACGAGCAGGCCCCCGAGAATCGGCGCCACCACCGGGGCGATCCCCTGAATCGCCATGACGACGCTGAGGGCCCGGGCGGCGGTGATCCCACGGGAGCGGTCGGAGATGACTGCCCGGCCCAGGACCATGCCGGCCGCGCCCCCAAGCCCCTGGAAGAAGCGGGCGATCAGGAGAACGGGCAGGCTCGGGGACAGGGCGGCGCCGATGCTGGCGGCCAGGGCGAGCACGCTGCCCCACAGCAGCAGGGGACGCCGGCCGACGCGGTCGGACAGGACCCCGATGCCCAGCTGGCCGAGCGCGATGCCCACGAGGAACGTGGTCATCGTCAGCTGAACGCTGGAGGCGGAGACACCCAGGTCGTCGGCCATCTGGGCGAAGGCCGGCAGGTAGGCGTCGGTGGCCAGAGGTGCGACGGCGGCGAGCGCGGCCAGGGCGATGAGAAGCGTGGCGGGGAAGGCCGTCCTCAGCCCGTGGTCGGGCGAGGCGGCCGGTGAAGCTGTCATGGCCTGAGAGTAGGGAGATCTCCGACCGAGGCGTCAGCACACACGTCCGTGATGCGGTGCACGGAGCGAAAGGCGTTCCACACAGTGACACCAGCACCCGCGTCACTGTCCGCCTCTAGACTGACCGAGTGACCGACCCACTGATTGCTTCTTTGACACGTGCGGTGGAGGCCGCTCCGGACGACGTCCGGCTGCGCACCCATCTGGCTGAGCTCCTCATCGGGGTCGGTCGAGGCGCTGAAGCGGTGACTCACTGCGCCATCGCCCTTCAGCACGCCCCCACCGACGAGGCCGCCCGAGCCCTCATGTCCAGGGCGCTCTCGCCGCAGGCCGCCCAGGCACCCGCCGAGAGGACGGCCGGCACGGCGCCAGAGCCGGCGGCCGAAGCGCCAGTACCGGCCGAGGCCTCTCACCCCTCACCGCCGCCCCCAGCACCCACCCCGCCACAGGCCCCGGCGGCCACCGGCTCGACGACGCCGGACGGCACCGGGAGCACCGGCGACTTCGACTGGCGGCGGGCCGAGGAGGACCTCGGCGGCGGACCGGCCGCACCTTTCGTGTCCTCGGAATCCTCGCAGTTCCCCGGGTCCTCCGACGCCGACCCGGCTCTCTCCGAGCCCCGTTCGGTCCAGGCCGACGGCCCCGGCGCCCCCACGGACTGGGAGGTGGAGCGGGCCGGCGTCCGTCTGGCCGACGTCGGCGGCATGACCGAGGTCAAGAACCGGCTGGAGGCGTCGTTCCTTGCCCCGATGCGCAATCCCGAGCTGCGCCGGCTCTACGGCAAGAGCCTGCGCGGCGGCCTGCTCCTGTACGGCCCGCCGGGGACGGGCAAGACCTTCATCGCCCGCGCCGTGGCCGGTGAGATGGGAGCCGGGTTCCTGTCGGTGACGATCTCCGACATCCTCGACCCCTATATCGGCAACTCCGAGGCCAATCTCCACAACATCTTCCAGCAGGCACGCAAGCACGCCCCCTGTGTCCTCTTCCTCGATGAGCTCGACGCCATCGGCATCAAGCGCTCCCTGGCACGCAACTCGAGCATGCGCAGCACCGTCAACCAGCTCCTCGAGGAGCTCGACGGCGTCAGCAGCGACAATGATGGCGTCTACCTGCTGGCCGCCACCAACGCCCCCTGGGACATCGATCCGGCGCTGCGCCGGCCGGGGCGACTGGACCGGACCCTGCTCGTCCTGCCCCCGGACGAACCGGCGCGCGCCGCCATCCTGCACACGCACCTGCGCGAACGCCCCGTGGAGGGCATCGATCTGCAGGCCCTGGCGCGGGCCACCGAGGGGCTGACCGGAGCGGACCTGTCACACGTGTGCGACTCCGCCGCTGAGAACGCGCTCATGGACTCGGTGCGCACCGGCCGGCCTCGGCTCATGAACATGAAGGACATGTACGCGGCCCTCAAGGAGGTCCGCCCCTCGAGCGGCCCCTGGTTCGAGACCGCACGCGCCGTCGTCGAGTACGCCGACGTCTCCGGGGAGTATGCGGAGCTGCGCGAGTGGATGAAACGACACCGCATACTATGAGCGACGACGTCTACCGTCAGGAGATGGACCGGGCCGAGTGGCTCGCCGACGCCGGCCAGTACGAGCGGGCCATACAGATCCTGACTCGCTTGCTTGCCAACTACCCGGACGAGGCCGGCTCCATCTATATCGCGCTGTCGTCCGCTCAGGGCAGCGCGAATCGCCTCGAGGAGGCTGAGGCGGCGGCCCGCCGAGCCGTCGCGGCACTGCCGGACAGCCCCGACGCCCACCGGCTTCTGGCTTGTTCCCTGATCGACCAGGACAGGGAACCGGAGGCGGAGCGTTCATTGAGGACCGCCCTGGACCTGGACCCGCAGGACAGTCGGCTCTTCCATCTCATGTCTGTGACGATGACCGGGATGGGGCGAACGGAGGAGGCCGAGTTCTACGCGCGTGAGGCAGTCCGGCTCTCGCCGGGCTCGGCCAATCACCACACACTTTTGGCACAGGTGCAGATGGACACAGACGCGCAGGCGGCGGAGGCCTCCTTGCAGGAGGCGCTCGCCCTGGAACCCGCGCACGCCGGCGCCCTCCTCCACCTCGCGCAGCTGCGCCAGAACCAACGGGACCATGTCGGTGCCGCCAAGGCCACCGCCGCATACGCGGCTCACACCTCGGATCCGCTCCAGGCGCGTGCAACTGTTGACGCCATCTTCTTAAGCACTGTGCGAGCCCTTCATCTCGGCTTGATCGGGTGCATCGCACTCATGCTCATGTCAGCCGCTTTCGTGTGGCTGGTGAACCTGCCCACGTGGCTTCTTCTGCTGCCCCTGGCCCTGTGCGCAACCCTGACCTTCCGGGTGGTGGGACGACGGGTGCAGGCACTGCGTACCGCCTTCGCCGGCCGCGGCCGGATCATGACGCGCTCCTTCATCCGACGTCACCGGCTCGCCACCGCCTGGACGCTGCTGCTCCTGCTCACGTGGCTCGCTCTCGGTGCGGGCACCATCCAGCTCCTGATGGGTGGTATCGCCATCCTCGCCGGGGCTTTCGGGATGGGGATCCTGCTGCTGATCGGCGGCTTGATCGCCGCCCGCCTGTCGATGGACTGACACCGACCCCGGTGGCGAGACGTCCAGCAGGATGACGCGCGACCCGGCCGTGCGGCATACAGCGACTCACGACGACGAGCCGGCTCAAGCCCCCTGCTCGGCCTCGGGGGCGACCATGACGTGGTCGCCGTCGGGCACGATCCGCACCCGCAGCCCGTAGACCTCGGCGAGGATGTCGGGCTGGAGCACCTCGGCGGGCGGCCCCTCGGCTCGGATCGTCCCGCCGGCGAGGATGGCGAGGCGGTCGCAGAAGCGGGCCGCCAGGTTGAGGTCGTGCAGGGCGACGACGGCGAGGCGGCCGGTGTCCCGGTGGCAGATCCGGCGCACGTGGGAGAGCACCGAGACCTGGCGGCGCAGGTCGAGGGCGGAGGTGGGCTCGTCGAGCAGGATGAGTCCGGGCTCGCGCACGAGCGTCTGGGCCAGGGCCACGAGCTGGCGCTGCCCGCCGGAGAGCTGGCCCAGTGGCCGGTCGGCCAGCTCGGCCACACCGAGCTCGTCCAGAGCACCCCAGGCCAGGTCGATGTCGGCCCGGCTCGTGTGCCAGGTCATCCCGCGCCGCGAGGCGGTGAGCACCGACTCCAGGGCGGTCAGGGCGGCGTCGCCGGGCAGGCCCTGCGGCATGTAGCCGATCATGCCGCGCAGGTCGTGCCCCCGGCGCCCGGCGAAGGTCACCTCCCCCAGGTGGCGGCGCAGCTGGGCCACGCAGGTGACCAGAGTGGACTTGCCGACACCGTTGGGGCCGAGCAGCCCGACCGTCTGGCCGGTCTCCCAGGTGGCGTCGACGCCCTTGAGGACGGCCCGCCTGCCGTAGGAGAAGGTGAGGTCGTTCAGGATGAGGCTCATGAACCGCTCCTGACCGCCGAGCGCTGGCGTCCGAAGATGATGGTGAGGAACACCGGCACACCCACCAGGGCGGTCAGGATGCCGACGGGCACGGCGACACCCGGCACGATGAGCTGGCTGGCGGTGTGGGCCGCGGTCAGCAGGGTGGCGCCGCACAGGATGGAGGCGGGCACGAGGAAGCGCTGGTCCTCCCCCACCAGGCCGCGGGCCATGTGCGGCCCCACGAGTCCCACGAATCCGATGATTCCGACGAAGGCCACGGACAGGGCGGCCAGCAGGGAGACCCCCACTAGGGTCCACGCGCGCAGGCGCGCCACGTTGATGCCCATGGCTGCGGCGCGCGCCTCCCCCAGGGTGATGGCGGTCAGCCGCCAGCCGTTGACCCAGAAGACGGGCGTGGCCACGAGCAGGGCCACCGAGACGGTGGCCACGGCCGGCCAGGTGGCGCGCATGAGGGAGCCCATTGACCAGAAGACGATCTGCTGGAGGCTCTCGGTGGAGGCCCGGTACTGCACGAGCGCCAGGAGCGCCTGGCAGCTGAAGACCAGGGCGATGCCCAGCAGGATCGTCATCTCCTTGGTCACCGAGGGGAGCCTGGAGACCATCGCGATGGTGAGGGAGGCCGCCAGCCCCGCCGTCATCGCCACGATCGGCAGGGTGGCGCCGGTGGCCACAGGCAGCACGAGGCCCGTGACGATGGCCAGCGCCGCCCCCAGGGCCGAGGCCGCCGAGATCCCCAGGGTGAAGGGCTCGGCCAGCGGGTTGTCGAGGATCGTCTGCATCTGCACGCCGGCCAGGGACAGTGCCCCGCCGACCAGGACCGCGAGCAGCGCCGGCGGCAGGCGCAGGTTGATGACGATGTTGGCGACCCATGGGTCGTAGTCGGCGTCGAAGAGGGCTCCGAGCACCTGGGCCGGGCTGAACCCCAGGGGCCCCACCATGAGGGCCACGAGGAAGACGGCCAGGAGCAGCGTGGCCAGCCCCGTGAGCATCGCGACTCGCCGCGCGGTTCGACGGCGGTAGGAGGCGTAGGCCGACGCCGCCGTGTCCGTGGGCGCATCGGCCGGCCCGTCGGCCTTCGTCGTCGACGCCGCACCATCCGGTACCCGGCCGGTATCGGACTGGTGCGCTGCGACGTCGTCGGAAGGAGCCGTGACGTGGGGGTCCCCCATCAGATCGCGGCGAAGAAGACGCCCTCGGCCTTCCAGGGCATGTGCTGCTCGTGGAAGTCCTTCCAGACCTTGGCGGGGTCGACGTCGGAGAAGGCCTCGGGGTTCTGCCACTTGGCGAAGGTGAGGTAGGCGATGAAGTTGTAGGGGGCGTCGTAGAACTGGTGGTAGATGCCGTAGACGTGCCGGTCGGTGAAGGCCTGGATCTGGTCGTAGCCGGGCTGGTTCTTCAGCTGCTCCAGGCTGGCCTTGGCGGAGGCCTCGTCGGCCTTGTAGCCGAGGTGGACGTAGCTGGTCTGGGCGGTGTCCTTGATCTTCTGCTGCTGCCACTCGCCGCCGGTGGCAATGATGTTCTTGGGGTTGGAGGCGATGACCTGCTCGGGGGTGAGCACGCCCTCCTCGCCGGACAGGAGGCTGTCGGCGATGTTGGTGCCGCCGGTGGCGGTGACGATCGCGCCGAGGTTGGCGGTGGAGTAGGTGGAGCCGGGGTCGTTGACGCCTGGGCCGCGCCACAGGAAGGTGGTGGGCTTTGAGCTCAGGGACTTCGCCTTGGCCACGATGGGGTCGACCTGCTTCTTGTAGAAGCTGACGAAGGTCTCGGCCTCCTTGCGCTTGTCGAAGACGGCGCCCATGAGGGTGACCGAGGGGACGGTGTTCTTCACCGGGTCGCGGCGGAAGTCGGTGACGACGTAGGTGATCTTCTGCCCGTCCAGCTTCTCGAGGTAGCCCTTCTCCTTGGCGGAGTTGTAGGCGTCCAGGGTCATGATGAACACGTCGGGCTTGTGGCTCACCAGGGTCTCGATGGGCAGGCCGTCCTTGGCGATGTTGCCGATCTTCGGCAGGTCGGCGGCCTTGGGGGCCACGGAGAGGACCTTCTCGTAGAAGTCGGGGGCGGCCGTCTGGAGGTCCTCGCCCCAGGCGACCACCTTGTCGATGGGGTTGGTCTTGTTGAGGAAGGCCAGGGAGTAGACGTGGCGGGACTCGCTCAGGACGATCCTCTTGGGCTGGGCGCTGAAGGTGACCTTGCGGCCGACGATGTCGGTGACCTCGAAGCCGCCGCCGGAGGCGCCCGCGGAGGCGCCGGTGCTGGAGCCCTTGCCGGCGCGGGAGGCGACTCCGCAGCTGGCGAGGACGGCGGTCAGTGGGAGGGCCATGAGCAGGGTACGACGGCGCATAGGAGTCCTTCGGTGACGCGAGGGCGGAACGAATCACCTAGGACCTTAGGGCCACCTCAGTTAATTTGACAAGTTATGTGGCCTAATTTTAGTAAGGTCACACAAATCTTACGGGAGGTATGTAGAGGTTGACACAGGGGGCCGCTCGCGACGAGTCGCCGCAGACCGGGCGGGCCGGCTACGGCGCGAGCACGTGAACGGCTACGACGGCGAGCAGCGCCGCGGCCGGAGGAAGGTACTTGCGCGGGTGACGCATGACGTCACGTTCAGACTTCCAGCCCGCCAGCGGCCAGTAGTTCTCCAGGAGGACCGCGGTCGACGCCCCGGCAAGTGAGGCTGCCACTCCGGCTGCAACCGCCTCCACGAGGCCGCCTCCCAGCCAGACGACCAGCGCGCCCACCAGACAGTTGGACATCAAGTACAACAGCGTGAGGTCTCTGGCGTAGGCCACGAAGACCCGCCTCGATCCGGGCGCAGCCATCACCACCGCGCGAGTGCTGAGATAGCGGGAGAAGTAGGCGTTCAACGGTGTGTTGACGACAACGAAGGCCATGGTCATCGGAATGCTCAGCCCACGGCCGGCCATGACGTAGGTGAAGACCAGAGCGACCACAAGCATTATGAGAGTGTTGACCTGCGTGGTGCGCACGGTAGCCAGCTCACCGAGGACCAGGCTGCGGCGGCTACGGACGGTTCCCACCTGCGTTCGGCGCACCCGCAACCCATCGGTGCAGCCGAGCGTCGCCACGACGCAGACGGCAAAGAGGAGGGCCGAGGCCGCGGGCGCGAACCACCACAGGAGTGTCCCAACGACGAGAGCCCCACCGGCTGCCCAGCGCAGCCCGATCCGCTCCCCCGCCCACAGGGCCAGCCCCAGCGACGAGGCTCCGAGCCCGACGACGACCATCTCCACGGCCGTCGTCGTGACAGCGCCCGCCTGGGAACTCGGGCCGCCTCTCCCGCTGTCGGCCAGCAGGATGAACAGGGTGATGGGCACGACCGCTTCGAGAAGGATGACGGTGTCGGCCACAAGACTGGTGGCTCGGGCGAGCTCATCGCGTCGGAGCGGGAAACGGGCCAGGTCGTCCCAGCGGCCGGAGCCGATCCACATCGAGGCGATGGTGGCCGTCAGGCCGACGGCGGCCAGGACCAGCCCGGTGACCGCGACGCGCGGGTTGACACGGAGATCGGCCGACACCCCGAACCAGGCGGCCAGGGCGCACAGGATGGCGGCGCTCAGGACGGTCTGACGCCCCACGAACTGCCCGGTCACCGCCCTCAGGGCGGCTCGGCTAACTGACCAGCGCCGCCACGGCATCGGAGTCCTCGGGGGTGGTCAAGGGGCCGGTCATCCGGCCGGCGGAGAGCACGTAGAGGCGCCGGGTACAGCGAGTGAAGGACTCGGCGATGTGGGAGCTGAGCAGGACCGAGCGCCCGGATGCGGCCGCGTCGCTGATGCTGCGGTAGAGGAACTCGGTGGCGGCGAAGTCGAGGAAGTCGACGGGCTCATCCAGGAAGAGGAGGGGCGTGGTCAGGTAGAAGGCGGCGATGAGGTTGGCCTTCTTCCGTGAACCGCTGGAGAGGCGGGAGAAGGCTGTGGTCCGGTAGCGGCCGTAGTCGAAGCCTTCGATCAGCTCCTCGAGGCGGCCACGGTCCGGGCTCAGGTGATAGGCCTGCTCGAGGAAGCCGATGAAGGCCTCCAGGTTCCAGGTGGGGAAGGAGGAGTCGTCGGCGAGGCTGAGGTAGCGGGCGGCCTTGAAACGCTCGTCGCCCGGACGCACCTCCCGGCCCCGGTAGCGCAGGGCGCCCAGGCGCGCCCCGCGGTGGACGTCGCACA
>ERZ773090.1011-NODE-1011-length-10328-cov-4.23849_pt1 | contig 10328 bp, 11 predicted proteins | sample MGYA00580579_ERZ773090 | MGnify/ENA primary metagenome ERZ773090 (study PRJEB29015, sample SAMEA2738014) | human oral metagenome | biome: human oral; feature: human-associated habitat; material: dental | place: China | collected 2132 ... | reverse complement strand
GCGCTCCCCGGGGGAAGCGCTTCGGTCGCTGGGGGCGCTTCGGAATTAGTAGTACTCGCCGTGGCGATAGTCCCAGCTGTTAAAGCTGTCGGCCAGATGCATCATGATTTTGTCCACATCCAGACCCTTGCGAATCAGCACCGGCGCCGGGCTGACGGAACGGGCGTTGCCCTGCTCGGGAATCAGCTGACCCTCCTTATTCACCATCGACACCATCACGCCCTGCTCATAGCGGGTTTCCACGGTTTTATCCGGCTGAATGGAGGCCACATAGTCATCGGCTTCAATAATCAAATCCACCTTGCTGGCAATGCGTTCGCCGATGCCTTCCACCTTGCCCCGGTTACCCTTGCCGGACGGGTTAGCGCTGGAGGCATAGACCATTTTCTTCTCGGTACGCCAGAGGTGTTCGGCCAGCTGTTCACCACAGACGCCAAATTTAATGACAAAGCAGCTGGTGCCGCGCTTGTCCATCATCAACTCCTCGCGACCGTCCTTCAGCAGCTGGGCCTTGGCATCCTCGCGCCAGGGCAGAATGCAGCCGAGCAGAATGTCTTCGTCCCAGTGCTTCTGGTAGAAGGCTTCGATTTCCGGATTGAGCTGGGCCAGAGCCTTGAGCTGTTCCATGGAACCGCAGAGCACCACGCCGGGTTTGTTGCGATTGCGTTCCTTGGCATCGAATTTCCGTTCCAGACCCTTTTTGTCGGTGGTCATGATGATATAGCCCACTTTGGTGGGGCAGACGATAACGCCGCCCTCCTGGCCGAGTACGCTAAGCGCTTCCTGGGAGAGCTGGCGGTCCCAGTGAATTTGTTTGGTCATGGCTAGTCCTTATTCGTTGATGAGTGCCGATAACACCGCAACCAGTGTCATCGCAAATAGCAGTATTTTCATGGTTTTGGGCCGGATGCTCAGGGCGGCTTTGACGCCCAGATGGGCACCCCACATATTGCCCGCCGCCAAACTTAAACCCAGCGGCCAATTGACTTGGTCGTGATAAATAAAAATGGCCAGCGCTATCACCGTAAAGAAGATGGTGCCGACCAGTTTCAGGGCATTGGTTGCCACTAAATCATAGCGCAAACTCCCGGCAATTGCCGTAATGAGGATAAAGCCGACGCCGGCCTGAACGAAGCCACCGTAGAGGCCGGCGAGGAAAAGGCCGAGCTGGGCGCTGGGCGTCTGGCGCACGCGCCGGGGCCGTTCGTCGGCGCCGGCGAGGATAACGTTCGGCAAAAACAGCACCACGGTGCTCACCGTCAGCATGGACCCCAGCAGCAGGATTTTCAGAAGCGCTTCGGGCAGCTCGGCGGCGAAGAGGGCGCCTAGCAGACCGCCGCCGGATACCCAGGCAAAGATGGCGGGTAAATCGGCGGTGGGCAGCCGGCCGTGGCGCTGGAAGGCCCAGACGCCAACCAGGTTTTGCAGCAGAATGCCAACCCGATTGGTGCCGTTGGCGACGCTGGGCGGCAGGCCGTAGAGCATCAGCAGCGGCAGCACCAGATTGGAGCCGCCGCCGGCCAGCACATTAATTACACCGCAGAGAATGCCCAGGGCGAAGATGGCCAGATATTGCCATAGGTCCACGTCAGTACTCCTTTATATAGGGGGCGTATTTATGCTTCTTGAGGAAATCGGCGATTTTCTTCGCCTCGTCGCGGCTGGGCGCCTCAATTTGCACCAGATACATTTGATTCCGTTCGCTGCGCGGCAGGTCGATGCGGTACTGGGCGTTCAGGGCCAGCAGCTTTTCCTTCAGGGCCAGGGCCGTGGGCCGGTCGTGGACGGCGCTCACCTGGACGCGAAAGATGGTTTTCTTGGCGCGCTCCTGGGGACTCTGCCGTTCGATTTCCTCGGCCCGGGCGTCGATGTTCTGGGAAAAATCATATTTGGGCCGGCTGATGCGCGGGCCCGGGGCGGGGGTGTCCTCGTCGCTCAGCATTTCCGCATTATTATTGGCCAGCGCTCCCGGCGGTGGCGGCGCAGCTCCCGGCACCGGTTTGGGCGGGGGCAGCTCGTTGGGCAGATGTTCCGCCTGGCCCACGCTGGCCAGCGGTTCCACGGCGCCCAGAATCGTTTCCGGCGGCGGCGGCGGGGGCGGCGGCTTGCGCCGGGGCAGGATGTCCCCGCCGAAGAACAGCACAAACAGCACAATGAGGCCGGCAATGCGCAGGCTCCATTTTTCCTGCATTTACATTTTTTCCAGCGCCTTGACCCCAATCAGGCCGAGGCCGTTGCGAATGAGCTGGCGCAGGCCGTAGGTCAGCAACAGCCGGGCGTTGCGCAGCGCGGCGTCCTCGTGGAGGAGCTTATAGCCGGCGTCGTAGTACTGGTGCCAGGCCGTGGCCAGTTCCTTCAGATAGTTGATGATGAGATGGGGCGCCTGGTCGCGGCCGGCGGCCAGCACCACATCGCCATAGCGGGCCATTTCCCGCAGCAGCGCCTGTTCCTTCTCCTCCACCAGCAGGCTTACCAGGGGAAGCGCTTCCTCGGGCACAAAGGGGAAGCCGGCCTCGGCGGCCTTCTCCAGCACGCGATTGGCGCGGGTGTTGGCGTACTGGACGTAGTAGAAGGGGTTCTCCTTGCTCTGGGAGCGGGCCAAGTCCAGGTCAAAATCCAGATGGTTATCGGATTTGCGCATGGCGTAGAAGAAGCGGCAGGCGTCCGAACCCACCTGCTGGCGCAGCTGGCGCAGGGTAACGAAGGAGCCGGAGCGGGTGCTCATCTGCACCTTTTCGCCGTGCTGATAGAGCACCGCAAACTGCACCAGATTGATGACCAGCTTCTGCGGGTCGAGGCCCAGGGCCGCCAGGGCCGCCTTGACCCGGGCGATGTAGCCGTGGTGGTCGGCGCCCCAGATGTTGATGGCCAGGTCGTAGCCGCGCTGGAATTTCTCCAGGTGATAGGCGATGTCCGAGGCGAAATAGGTGGTGATGCCGTTGTCGCGCTGCACCACCCGGTCTTTCTCGTCGCCGAACTGGGTGGATTTGAACCAGCGGGCGCCGTCCTTCTCGTAGATGAAGCCGTTGGCAGCCAGCAGCCGAAGCGCTTCGTCGATTTTGCCCCGGGTGAAGAGGGATTTCTCCGAATAGTAGTTGTCGAAGTGGACGTTGAATTCCGCCAAATCCTCGCGGATGTCGGCCAGCTGGGAATCGAGGCCGGCATTGAAAACCCGGGCGTAACGTTCCGGGCCCAGGGCGGCGCGCAGCCGGGCGATGGCCGTGTCTATCCAGTGGTCGCGGTGTTCCTCGTCATTGGGGAAATCTGGGCAGAAATCGGCCAGCGGCAGCCGAAGCGCTTCGCCCTGGTCGCGCAGGAGCCCGGCAGCGATGTCCTTGACATAGTCGCCCTGGTAGACGCCGGGGGGAAGCGCTTCCTCCAGCCCCAGGGCCTGGAGATAGCGCCAGTAGGTGGACAGGGCGAGGATGTCCATCTGGCGGCCGGCGTCATTGACGTAGTATTCACAGTCCACCGTATAGCCGTTGGCACGCAGCACATTGGCCAGGCTGGAACCGTAGCCGGCGCCCCGGCCGTGGCCGACGTGCAGCGGGCCGTTGGGATTGGCGGAGACAAATTCCAGCAGAATGCGCGTGCCGGCGCCCGAGGAGTTCTCCCCGAAGCGCTCCCCCTCGGCCAGAATCTGTTGCAGCAGCCGCTGGTGGGCATCGCCGGCCAGCCGAATATTGATGAAGCCGGCGCCGGCAATTTCCCAGGCCGCCACCCCCTCCACCGGCCCGAGGGTCGCCAGCAGGGCTTCGGCCAGCTCCCGGGGTTTGCGGCCTAGGGCCTTGGCCTGTTTCAGCGCCACATTGGAGGCAAAATCGCCGTGGGCCGGGTCGCGGCAGCGTTCAATCTCGACGACCACCGGGCCCAGCTCCGGCGCCAGCTGGCGCAGGGCCTGTTCTAGTTGTTGTTGGAGAAAATCTTTCATGCTTATTCCTAAAAAAATTGAAAACCCGCCCGGGCGGGCGGTGGCAGGGGCTTCATTGTAGCGTCCGCCCCGGCGCTGCCAAGGGTGGCGGTGGCAAGAAAAAAGCGCTCCGGGGGAGCGCTTCGGCCGGGCTGTGCTTAGCCGTGCCGGCGTTCAAATTCCGCCATAAACGCCAGCAGCGCGTCCACCGCCGCCCCGGGCAGGGCGTTGTAGAGCGAAGCTCGGATGCCGCCCCGGATGCGGTGGCCCTTGAGGCCGCTCATGCCCTGGGTCTCGGCCTCCTGCCAGAACTGGCTTTCCAGCTCGGCGCTGGGCAGGTTGAAGATGACGTTGGTTTGGGAACGGAACGGCGCCGGAATGGGATTGCGGTAGAAAGCGCTGGCGTCGATGGCCGCGTAGAGGCGGGCCGAGCGCTCCCGGCTCTGGGCCGCGAAATGGTCAACGCCGCCCTGGGCCTCCATCCAGCGCAGCATCTTGCCGAGCACGTAGATTTGAAAGGTGGGCGGGGTGTTGTAGAGACTCTGGGCGTCGGCGTGGGCCTTGTAGCTGAGGAACTGGGGAATCTTGGGGTGTTCCACCAGCAGGCGCTTGCGAATGAAGACCAGCGCCAGGCCGGCCGGGGCCAGATTCTTCTGGACGCCGCCATAGACCAGGTCGCAGCGGGCCCAGTCCAGATGGCGGGTGTAGAAATCCGAGGAGGCGTCCACCACCAGCGGCGCCGCCACCGTGGGTAGCTCGCGGAACTGGACACCGCCGACGGTCTCATTGCTGGCCAGATAGACATAGCGGCTGTCCGGGGCCAGGGGGGGAAGCGCTTCGTTAGCGGGCAGGGTGGTGTAATCCTGGCCGGCGCCGTCCCAGAGCGCTTCGGCCGGGCCAATGCGCTGGGCCTCGCGCAGGGCCTTGGCACTCCAGATGCCGCTGACGATGAAGGCGGCCCGGCCGCCGTCGGCGAGCAGGTTCAGGGCCGTCATCACGAACTGCTGGTGGGCACCGCCGGGCAGCAGCAGCGCCTCAAACTCATCGGGCACCCGCAGCAGCTTTTTCGCCAGGGCCAGGGTTTCAAAGTGCAGCGCCTCGAAGCGCTTCGAGCGGTGGCTGATTTCAATCACCGACATGCCCGAACCCTGGAAATCCAGCAGTTCGGCCTGCACCTCCGCCAGAACGGCGGTGGGCAGCGTGCAGGGGCCGGCACAGAAGTTATAGATGCGATGAACCATAGCGAATCCTCAGGAATTGATTTTTTGCAGAATATCTTGGTGCCGGGCCCGCTCCTCGGCACTGGCCGTTAGCGCCAGCCAGCCCTCCCAGGGCACTTCGCCCCCCTCGGCGCCGGCGTCAAAGGTCGGCCGGGGCGCCTCGGCCAGATTGAGGGCATTCTGGCTGCTGGTCATCTTCAGATAGACCTCAGCCAGCAGCCGGCTGTCGAGCAGGGCGCCGTGCAGGCTGCGGTGGGAGGTGTCGATGTGGTAGCGCTTGCAGAGAGCGTCCAGATTATTGCGGCTGTTGCTGCCGAAAATCTGCCGGGCCAGCTTCAGCGTATCCACCAGCCGGAAGCGCTCCTCTAGCCGCCAGCCGGCGCCGTAGAGGGCCAGCTCCCGGTTAATAAACATCTGGTCGAACTCAATGTTATGGGCGATGAGCTCGTCGGCACCGGCGATGAAGTCGAGAAATTCCGGCGCCTTCTGGGCGAAGGTGGGCTCCATTTTGACCCGGGCATCGGTGATGCCGTGCACCCGGGTGGATTCCGGGTCGATGGGCTGTTCCGGATTGAGATAGCACTGGAATTCCCGGCCGGTGAAATGGCGGTCGATGAGTTCGACGCAGCCGATTTCAATGATGCGATGGCCCTCGGATTTGTCGCGGCCGGCCTTGTTCATGCCGGTGGTCTCCGTATCGAAAACAATGCTACGCATTAGCTCTGCGCCAGGTGGTCGCGGGTGGCGTGGAATTGGATGTCCGGGAAGCGCTCCTGGGTCAGCTGTAGATTGACCCGGGACGGCGCCACATAGACCAGCTGGCCGTAGTGGTCGTGGGCCAGGTTGGCGGCGTTTTTGTCGCTGAAGGCGCGCAGGCTCTTGTCGTCCGGGGCGCTAATCCAGCGGGCCGTGGCCACGGACACCGCCTCAAATTGGCAGCTGACACCGTATTCACCGGCGAGCCGTTCGCGCACCACGTCAAATTGCAGCACCCCGACGGCGCCCAGAATCAAATCGTTGCCGAGCAGGGGCTTGAAGAACTGGGTGGCGCCCTCCTCGCAGAGCTGTTCCAGACCCTTGAGCAGGGCCTTCATCTTCAACGGGTCCTTCAGGCGCACCCGGCGAAACAGCTCCGGCGCGAAGTCGGGAATGCCGGTGAACTGAAGCGCTTCGCCCTCGGTGAAGGTGTCGCCGATGCGAATGGTGCCGTGGTTGTGAATGCCAATGATGTCGCCGGCCACGGCGGCGCTGATGTGCTCCCGTTCGGCGGCCAGAAAACTAAGCGCTTCAGGAATCTTCACCTCACGGTTGAGGCGCACTTGAAAGAGCTTCATGCCCGGCGTGAAGGTGCCGGAGTTGATGCGCAGAAAGGCGATGCGGTCTCGGTGTTTCGGGTCCATATTGGCCTGAATCTTAAAGACAAAGCCACTGAATCTAGGCTCCTCCGGTGCCACCGGCCGGAGGGTAGTGGGCCGGGGCCGGGGCGGCGGCGCAAACTGGACGAAGCCATTCAGCATCTCGCGCAGGCCAAAATTGCTGATGGCCGAACCGAAATAGACCGGCGTCAGCTCGCCGCGCAGATAGGCCTCGTGGTCGAATTCATTGCCGGCGGCGCGCAGCAGTTCGATTTCCTCGCGGAAGGCACCGATATTCGGAATCAGCTCGTCCAGGCGCGGATTGTCCAGGCCCTGAATTTCCTCGCCGTTATTGACCTCGCTGTTTTTGCCGCTCTCATAGAGATAGACCCGGTCTTCGAGCAGGTGGTAGACCCCCTGCAGACTGCGGCCCATGCCAATGGGCCAGGTTACCGGCGCACAGCGGATTTTCAGCACCTCCTCCACCTCGTCGAGCAGGCTCATGGGCTCGCGGCCCTCGCGGTCGAGCTTATTAATAAAGGTAAAAATCGGCGTGTCGCGCAGACGGCAGACTTCCATCAGCTTGATGGTGCGTTCCTCTACGCCCTTGGCGCAGTCGATGACCATCAGGGCACTGTCCACGGCGGTGAGGGTGCGGTAGGTGTCCTCGGAGAAATCCTCGTGGCCGGGGGTGTCGAGCAGGTTGATGACCTTGTCCCGGTAGGGGAACTGCATCACCGAGCTGGTTACGGAAATGCCGCGCTCCTGCTCCATCTTCATCCAGTCGGAGGTGGCGTGGCGGGCAGCCTTGCGCCCCTTGACCGTGCCGGCCATGGCAATGGCGCCGCCGAAGAGCAGTAGTTTCTCGGTTACGGTGGTTTTCCCCGCGTCCGGGTGGGAAATGATGGCGAAGGTGCGGCGGTTGTGAAAATCGGAGGAAGCGCTCATCAGTAATAACGCACCCAGCGGTCCAGTTCGGTATTTTTCGGCTCCCGTAGGGCTTCCACGGCGGTGCCCAGCAGCAGCAGGCCGATGACCTTATCCTGGGTCGTACCCCCCAGCGCTTCGCGCAGGGCGGCCTTTTTTGCCCAGGCGCCGCTAATCCAGACGCTGCTAAAGCCCTGGGCCTCGGCGGCCAGCTGCAGGGCGTAGGTGGCGCAGCCGGCGGTAATTTCCTGTTCCCACTGGGGAATGTTCCAGGAATTGGGCAGCTGTAGCCGGGTGCAGACGCCGATAAGCACCGGCGCCATATTAATAAGATTGGCGGCCTTCTCCCGAAGCGCTTCGTCGTCGCCGGCGGCGGCCAGCAGCACCTCATCATGGAAGCGGCGCTTGGCCTCGTCGCCGGCGATGACGGTAAATTGATAGGGGGTGAGGTTGCCGTGGTCGGGCACCTGGGTGGCGGCCTGCAGCATGATTTCCAGCTGGGCGGCGTCCGGCCCCGGGCCGGTGAGTTTTCGCACCGACCGCCGGGTGGTGAGGAGAGCGAGGCTGTCCATCACTGGTTGGTTCCGGTTACTTTCATATTGATTTCAAAGCCAAAGCCGTTGTCGCCCACCTCTTTGTTCTGGACGGCGCGCACCTGAATGCAGCCCAGCTCCGGCTGTTCCTCCTGAATAATACGTTCGATGGCCGCGTGAATGCGGTGAATGGTGATTTCCCTCAGCACGCCCGGTTCAAAGCGCATGAACAGGAAGCGCTCCCACAGAATCTTCGTGGTGGCCTTGCCGCTGTCCTCGCCCTCGTAGGCGGCGAGCATGGAGCCCTTGGGCGGCTCTTTCTTACCCCAGAAGGCCATGGCTATTTCTTCCCGAAGAGGCGGGCGAAGAAGCCGCGCCGCTTGTCTTCAATGAAACGCCAGGGCACGTCCTTGCCCAGGAAACGGTCGACGAAATCGAAGTAGGCCTTGGAGACGTCGCTGTCCTCCATGGCAATGACCGGCACTTTCCGCGCCGAGGCCCGCTGCACGTCCTTGGACTCGGGAATGACCCCCTGCAGGCGCAGGGCAAGAATGCTGGTGATGTGGTTGGTGTCGAGCATCTCATCGACGGCGACCCGCTCCGGGTCATAGCGGGTGATGAGCAGGTGTTTATTGATTTGTTTCCCTTCCTGGGCGCGCTTGGTTTTGATGTCCAGCAGCCCAATGATGCGGTCGGAATCGTTCATGGAAGAGACCTCCGGGTTGGTAACGATAACGGCGTCATCGGCGTAGTACATGGCAAAGAGGGCGCCCTGTTCGATGCCGGCCGGGCTGTCGCAGATGATGAAATCAAAGCCGTCGGCCTTGAGCTCGTCCAGCACCTTGCCGACCCCCTCCAGGGTCAGGTCGTCCTTGTTGTGGCGCTGGGAGGCCGGCAGCAGGAACAGGGTGTCTTTGAAATAGCGGTCGGGAATCAGGGCCAGGCGCAGGCTGGTGCGACCCTCGATGACCTGGATAATGTCGCTGGCGATGCGGTTTTCCAGACCCATCAGCGTTGCGCAGGCCGATGTCAAAGTCAATGATGCAAACCTTATAGCCACGACTGGCCAGGCCGATACCCATGCTCACACTGGTGGTAGTCTTGCCGACACCCCCCTTGCCCGACGTAACCACCACCACGCGACAGTGGTTGGTATCGTCGGTTGTTGTTGTGTTATTAGTCATATCATCCTCAAATTAGGTGTTAATTCAGCGTAATTTTAAGTTGTTTTGCCTGGTCGAGAAATTCCATTTGATTTTGGCCGTTTAGGCGGAAAAAGCCCTCGCCGAAAACATAGCGGTGTTTCTGGGCAAAGTTTTGTAAATCGCGGCGCTCCAGGGTTCTATCGCCGATGCTGATAAATTCAGCACTGAGGCCGCGACAGTAGATAACGCTGCTGCGATTGCCGCGCGCCCCGGCCCAGGCCCCGCCGCGCAGGACGCCGAAAATATAGATGCTGCCATCGGCACGGACGGTGGCGGCATCATTGACCGAACCCAGCACCACCAAATCCCCGCCGTCGGCGCCGATGTCCATGCCGCCGCGCACCGTGCTTTCCACAATGCGGGTGGCCAGGGTCGGCGGGGGCAGCACCGGCACCGGCGTTTTCGATGGCCGTTCCAGGGCGTGGCGAATCAGATTGAGATTGGTGCCGAGTAGGTCGGTGGTGCGCAGGTCGCGGTGCTCCACGCCAATCAGATTGAGGCGGTGGCGCAGAAAAAGATGCTGCAAATCCTGCAGCACTTCCCGGGACGGCTTCGGCAGGGCGTTCAAATCGACCACCACCGCCTGGGCCGCAAAAAAGCCCACCGGCGATTGCTTGAGACGTTCCTCCAGCTCGGCGGCGAGCAGGTTTAAATCCAGTGTGTCCAGGCTCAGGGCGATGACACTGATATTCTTGTTTTTAAAGCAGATGTGGCTCATAGCGGGTTCTTCAGGGCCTCGGGGAAATAGAAGGAGAGCTCGTCCACGGCCTGGCGGTAAACCTTGCTTTTGAAGTGCACCACTTCACGGCAGGCAGTGGCGCAGTCCTGCCACATCCAGCGTTCAAACTCCGGCTTGCCGGTGGCGTTGAGGTCGATGTGCTCCTCGCTGCTGCAGAGGCGCATCAGATACCAGCGTTGTTTCTGGCCCACACACTGGTTATAGCCTGGACGCCGGGGGCGGCGGAAGCGCACCGGCAGACGGTATTTAAACCAGGAGGGGGTTTTGCCGATGACCTCCACATCATCGGGGTGAAGGCCGAGTTCCTCGTAGAGTTCCCGGTAGGCACTTTGTAAATCCGATTCGCCGGCGCAGAGGCCGCCCTGGGGAAATTGCCACGAATCGTGGCCAATGCGTTTAGCCCAAAAAACCTTATCGCCACTTTCATTAAGAAGAATAA
>ERZ773090.1010-NODE-1010-length-10332-cov-11.6187_pt1 | contig 10332 bp, 6 predicted proteins | sample MGYA00580579_ERZ773090 | MGnify/ENA primary metagenome ERZ773090 (study PRJEB29015, sample SAMEA2738014) | human oral metagenome | biome: human oral; feature: human-associated habitat; material: dental | place: China | collected 2132 ... | reverse complement strand
GCAAACCAAACGCAACCGATATTTGTCGAAGACCCGTTATGTGGTCGAACAAAGCTTCGGTACGCTGCACCGTAAATTCCGCTACGCCCGGGCAGCCTATTTCGGGCTGATTAAAGTGAGTGCGCAAAGCCATCTGAAGGCGATGTGTTTAAACCTGTTGAAAGCGGCCAACAGGCTAAGTGTGCCTGTTGCTGCCTAAAAGGCGGCCCGGATGCCTGATTATCAGGTATCCGGGGAGAAAAAAGGGAAATTGGGAACAAAAAACAGCCGGAAGCTTGGGTTTGAGCTTCGGCTGTTGGGTGGAGGGGGATTTTTGCAAAGGTCTCTTGGCGCAATTTCCCGCCCCGCGCCCGGTGTTTGAAACGGTTCCGTATATCGGGCTTCTTGCGAAAATCCAAACCGGGGTTGAAAGCAAAAAGCCCGGCGGAAACCCAAACCGGCCGCAAGAGGCGGGCGGGTCGGCTGAAACATTTGGATTCCGGCAACCTGGGCATCCTTACCCTGCCTGCGCGGCGGCAAACCGCAGCCTGCCCTTCCGGCATTTCCCGTTTTGCAGGAAGTCTGTTGCCCGCACGGCTGCCCCCGCCTGTTTTGCGGGCGCAAACCCGAAACCGGGCGGGCGGCCTCGGCCGGCGTTCAAGATACGCGCTTAGAATAAATGTTTAGCAACAATAAGTTGCCGCGCATATAATTTTTCCTTCTATCTAATGGCGAAATCAGTCTTTCCGTTCCCCCCGCCGCTTCGCCTATGATAGGTGCACGGTTTTAGAGTGAGAACGGAAATGGACTACTTCCCCCTGTTTGTCGATTTGAAAGGCCGCCCCGTGCTGGTGGTGGGCGCGGGTCATGTGGCTTTGCGCAAAATCCGCCTGCTACTGCGCTGTGGCGCGGTTGTCCGCATTGCGGCGGGCAGGCTGCATCCGAAAGTGGCCGCGCTGCACGGCGCGGGCAGGGTGGAGTGGGCGGCGCACTCGTTCTCGCCTGAACTGCTCGACACGGCCTTCCTCGTCGTGGCCGCCACCGACGATTCCGATTTGAACGAGCGGGTGTTCCAAGCCGCGCAGAGCCGCCGCCTGCTGGTGAACACGGTGGACGACCCCGCCCGCTGCAACTTCATCTTCCCCTCGATTATCGACCGCAACCCCATCCAAATCGCCATTTCCAGCGGCGGCAAGGCGCCGGTACTGGCGCGGCTGCTGCGCGAGAGGCTGGAAGCCCTGCTGCCGCAGGGGTTGGGCGTGATGGCGCAGATTGCCGGGCAATGGCGCGGCCGCGTGAAGGCGCGGCTCGGCAATACGACGCAGCGTCGCCGCTTCTGGGAAAGGCTGTTTGCTTCCGCCGCCTTCCGGCGTTTGGCGGAAAGCCGCCGCAGCCGCGAGGCCGGGCAGCTGGTGTGGCGGCATTTGGCCGGGGAGCGGCCGCAAAGCGGCGAAGTGGCGCTGGTGGGCGCGGGGCCGGGCGATGCCGGGCTGCTCACGCTCAAAGGCCTGCAGCGCATTCAGGAAGCCGACGTGGTGCTGTACGACGCGTTGGTGTCGGATGCGGTGCTGGATTTGGTGCGGCGCGATGCCGACAAAATCTGCGTGGGCAAGCGCGCCTGCGGCGGCAGCGTGCCGCAGGAGGAAACCAACCGCCTACTGGTGCGCCATGCCCGCGCGGGCAAACGCGTGGTGCGGCTCAAGGGCGGCGACCCGTTCGTGTTCGGGCGCGGCGGCGAGGAATTGGAAGCCTTGCGCGAAGCGGGCATTCCGTTTGAAGTGGTGCCCGGCATCACCGCCGCACTGGGCGCCGCCGCCTACGCCGGCATCCCGCTCACCCACCGCGACCACGCGCACGGCGCGATGTTCATCACCGGCCACCGCAAAATCGACGCCGAAGCGCCCGACTGGCCCGCCCTGGCGCAGAACCGGCAGACGCTGGTGGTGTATATGGGCACGATTAAGGCCGCCGAACTTTCGCGCGAGCTGATTGCGCACGGTCGCGCCGCCTCCACGCCCGCCGCCGTCATCAGCTGCGGCACGCTGCCGTATCAGCAGGTGTTTTCCGGCAGCCTGGCCGAGCTGTCCGAATTGGCCGCGCAAGCCGCCCAGCCCGCCCTGCTGGTGATCGGCGAAACCGTGGCGCTGCGGCAGGATTTGGCCTGGTTCGGCGCCCAGCCAGGCCGGCAGGACGAACAGGGCGGCCGGTATGTGCAGCAGCCCGCCGCAGCGGCCGGACAGGCGGCGTGAGGGGGAATACCGTGAATATTCAAGAAATCCCGGTTGTCCGCGAAGAAACCGCTTCCGCCGTATCCTTCCGCCCCAAGCTGTGGCAGATTCCCCGCCCCATTTCCGCCGTGTACCAAAGGCTACCTGAAAAAACCGCCGCGCTGCGCCGCCGCCTGCTGGAAATCTACCGCCGCCACAGCCGCGTGAAGCTGGCCAGCAGTTTGGCGGTGGAAGACATGCTGATTACCGACCTGCTGGCGCAGCAAGGCCTGCACGTGGAAGTGTTCATGCTGCAAACCGGCCGCCTCAACGCCGAAACCCTCGATTTGGCCGACGAAGTGCGCCGCCGCTACCCCGCGCTCGACTTCCGCCTCTACTACCCCGAAGAAAAAGCGGTGGAAGAATACGTGCAAACCGACGGCCTGAACGCCTTCTACGACAGCGTGGAGTTGCGCAAGCGCTGCTGCCACATCCGCAAAGTCGAGCCGCTCAACCGCGCCCTGGCCGATGCCGACGCCTGGCTCACCGGCCAGCGCCGCGGGCAGTCGGTCACCCGCAGCGAACTCGCCCTGGCCGAATACGACAACGCGCGCGGCATCGCCAAATACAACCCGATTTTCGACTGGAGCGAACAGGAAGTGTGGGCCTACACCCTGCAGCAGCGCCTGCCCTTCAACGAACTCTACCGCCAAGGCTACCCCAGCATCGGCTGCGAACCCTGCACCATGCCCGTGAAGGAAGGCGAAGACATCCGATCCGGCCGCTGGTGGTGGGAAAGCCGCGACAGCAAAGAATGCGGCCTGCACAAATAGCCGCCGCAACCCAAAAGGCTACCTGAAAAAACGTAAGGGACTCTTCAGCCCGCCGCAAGCCCGATATTTTCAGGTAGCCCCAGCCCGCCACGGGCTACCTGAAACCGCAACCCGAACAACCAACCCGACACAGAAAGCCCGCCATGAGCGCTACCCTGCAAAACGACCATCTCGACTGGCTTGAAGCCGAATCCGTCCACATCATCCGCGAAGTGCTGGCCGAATGCCGCAACCCCGCCATCCTGTTTTCCGGCGGCAAAGACTCCGTCGTCCTGCTCGCCCTCGCCCGCAAAGCCTTCGCCGTGCCCGGGCGGAGCATCCCGCTGCCCTTCCCGCTGGTGCATATCGACACCGGCCACAACTATCCCGAAGTCATTGCCTTCCGCGACCAAACCGCCCGGGAATCCGGCGCGCGGCTCATCGTGGGCAGCGTGGAAGACTCCATCGCCAAAGGCACGGTGGTGCTGCGGCGCGAAACCGACTCCCGCAACGCCGCCCAAGCCGTCACTCTGCTCGAAACCATCGAAGAGCACGGCTTCGGCGCACTGATGGGCGGCGCGCGGCGCGACGAAGAAAAAGCCCGCGCCAAAGAGCGCATCTTCTCCTTCCGCGACGAATTCGGCCAATGGAACCCCAAAGACCAGCGCCCCGAACTCTGGTCGCTCTACAACGCCCGCCTGCCCCCCGGCGAAAACCTGCGCGTGTTCCCCATATCCAACTGGACCGAACTCGACATCTGGCAATACATCGAACGCGAAAAGCTCGCCCTGCCGCCGATCTACTACGCCCACCGCCGCCAAGTGGTGCGCCGCAACGGCCTCTTAGTGCCCGTAACCGAACTCACCCCGCCGCGCGAAGGCGAACAGATAGAAGAATTGTCCGTGCGCTTCCGCACCGTGGGCGACATCTCCTGCACCTGCCCCGTGGCCAGCAGCGCCGCCACCCCCGCCGAAATCATCGCCGAAACCGCCCTGGCCGGCATCTCCGAACGCAGCGCCACCCGCATGGACGACCAAGTGAGCGAAGCCGCCATGGAGCAGCGCAAGAAACAAGGCTATTTCTAGCCCGAAGGCTATCTGAAAAAGCCCCGCACCATTTTTCAGGTAGCCCCAAAAGCCGCAAGGCAGGCCGCAGCGCAAGCCGACACAACGCCAAAGCGGATTTGGAACGCGAACGCCCGCAACCGCAAAACGGCAATGGCGGCCTGAAAGCACTTCGCCCCGCCCCGTGCAGACGGAGGCAGCCGCACCCGAAACAGCGCAGACCCGCCGCCCAGGCCGTCTGAAACCCGAACAACCCACCTAAAGAAAGCCCGACATCATGACCAGCCCCCACCGCCAAGCCCCCCTGCGCTTCATCACCGCCGGCAGCGTGGACGACGGCAAATCCACCCTCATCGGCCGCCTGCTCTACGACAGCAAAGCCCTGCTCGGCGACCAGGTGCGCCGCCTCGAAAGCAGCCGCAGCCAAGGCGCGATCGACTTCTCCGCCCTCACCGACGGCCTCGAAGCCGAACGCGAACAAGGCATCACCATCGACGTGGCCTACCGCTACTTCGCCACCGCCCGCCGCAAATTCATCATCGCCGACACCCCCGGCCACGAACAATACACCCGCAACATGGTAACCGGCGCCTCCACCGCCCACGCCGCCGTATTGCTCATCGACGCCGCCCAGCTCGATTTTTCCCAACAGCCGCTGCAACTGCTGCCGCAAACCAAACGCCACTCCGCCATCCTGCGCCACCTGCGCTGCCCGCACATCATCGTGGCCGTCAACAAAATGGACTTGCTCGGCTTCAGCCAAGAAAAATTCAACGCCGTCGCCGCCGCCTACCGCGAACTGGCCGACACCCTCGGCCTGCCCGAAATCCGCTTCATCCCCATCTCCGCCCTCAACGGCGACAACATCGTGCACGAAAGCGCCCACACCCCGTGGTACCAAGGCGGCTCGCTGCTGCAAGTGCTGGAGAGCCTGCCCGCAGGCGAAGGTGTGCCCGAAGCGCCGCAAGACTTCCATTTCCCCGTACAGCTCGTGCAGCGCGCCGACGGCAGCAAACAGGACGACTTCCGCGGCTACCAAGGCCGCATCGAAGCCGGCAGCGTGCGCGTGGGCGACAAAATCCGCGTCGAACCCGCCGGGCTCGAAAGCAGCGTGCGCGGCATCATCAGCCTCAAAGGCAGCGTGGATCAGGCAACCGCAGGCGAACCCGCCACCCTCCTCCTCGCCGACGACATCGACATCTCGCGCGGCGACACCATCCTCTCCGCCGCCAGCCCGCTTGAGCCGCAGCGCCGCCTTGCCGCCACCCTGTGCTGGTTCGACAGCCGCCCGCTCAACCCCGCCCGCAAATACCTGCTCAAACACACCACCCGCACCGTGCCCGCCAAAATCACCGCCGTACGCCGCGTGTGGGACGTGCACACCCTCAGCCACTCCGCCGGGCGCAACACACTGGAAATGAACGACCTGGGCGAAGTCGAGCTCACGCTGGCGCAACCCGTCGTCTGCACCCCCTACGCCGCCAACCCCGCCACCGGCGCCTTCATCCTGATAGACGAAGCCACCAACCACACCGCCGCCGCCGGCATGATACTGACCGACGCAGAAGCAGCGGGCAAAACACAGCAGGCAGAACAGGCTACCTGAAACCGCCCCTTCTCCCGTGGGAGAGGGCGGCATGCCGCAAAGCCTTCGTAAACCCCAAAGGCTACCTGAAAACCCGACGGCCAACGTTCAGGTAGCCCGCAGATCGGGCATAAATGCCGAACAGAACAAACAAAGGCCGTCTGAAACCGCCGCCTTTTCCCGAGAGGGAAGGCTGCCTGAAACACAATCCGGCAGCCGACCACCCGCCGTACCACCGGAGCGCGGACACCCGTTCACCGTACGCAAGACGGGCTACCTGAAAACTTAACGACCAAATTTCAGGTAGCCCGCAGCAAGATTAGCAAGAGTAGGTTGGGTTAGGCTGCAAGCCGTAACCCAACAATCAGTCTCTTAATTTTCAGGTAGCCCCAGCCCATAACAAACCCATCCCAAGGAACCCGCCATGAACCCGCTTCCCCCCGAACTCGCCGCCCAAATCGCCGCGCTCAACCCCCTGCAGCTGGCCTGGCTCTCCGGCTACTGCTGGTCGCAGGCCGGCGGGCAGGCCGTGCAGCCCGGCATCGGTGCGCCTGCCGCCGCAGCCCCCGCGCCCGCCGCCGAACCCCTGCGCGTGGCCGTGATTTCCGCCTCGCAAACCGGCAACGCCCGCAAAGTGGCCGCAGAGCTGCAGCAAAGGCTCGCCGCCGCCGGCGTGAACGCCGTCCATGCCGCCGCCGCCGACTACAAGCCCAAAAACATCGCCGGCGAACAACTCGTGCTGCTCGTTACCTCCACCCAAGGCGAAGGAGAGCCGCCCGAAGAAGCACTCAGCCTCTACAAACTGCTCAGCGGCAAAAAAGCCCCCAATCTTTCCGACCTCAAATTCGCCGTGCTCGGGCTGGGCGACTCCAGCTACCCCATGTTCTGCGGCGCGGGCAAAAGTTTCGACGAACTGTTAGCCAAACTCGGCGGCGAGCGCCTGCTGGAGCGGCAAGACTGCGACTTGGAATACCAGGCCGAAGCCGCCGCCTGGCTGGACAAAATCGTGCCGCTGGTGGGCAGCCTGGCCGCCGCGCCCGCCGCCGCAACTGGTACGGGCAACGCTTCCGGCAGCCCCGCCCCCGCCGCGCCCGCATCCGCCTACAACAAGGCCAACCCCTTCCCCGCCACCCTGCTCGTCCGCCAGAAAATCACCGGCCGCGATTCGGAAAAAGACGTGCGCCACATCGAAATCGACCTCTCCGGCTCCGGCCTGCAATACCGCGCAGGCGATGCGCTGGGCGTATGGTTTGAAAACGACCCCGCCGTCGTGGAAGAAATCCTCGCCGCCGTCTCGCTCAAGGGCGACGAGCCGGTGAACGCGGGCGGGCAGGGCAAAACCGTGCGCGAAGCCCTGCTGCACGATTGGGAAATCGGCCTGAACACCCCGCAGTTCGTGCAGGGCTACGCCGAAATCTCCGGCAACCCCGAGCTGAAGGAAGCCGCCGCCGACGCTTCCGCCTACGCCGCCGCCAACCCGATTGCCGGCATCGTGTCGCAATACCCCGCCGCGCTCACCGCCGAACAGCTCGCCGGCCTGCTGCGCCCGCTCGCCCCGCGCCTCTACTCCATCTCCTCCGCGCCCGAAGAAGTGGGCGAGGAAGTGCACCTCACCGTGGGCGTGCTGCGCTACGAACACAACGGCATCCCGCGCACCGGCGCCGCCTCAGGCTTTCTGGGCGAACGGCTGGAAGAAGAAGGCAGCGTGCGCGTGTTCGTGGAAGAAAACCCCCGCTTCAGGCTACCTGAAAACCCGGAAACGCCCGTAATCATGATCGGCGCGGGCACCGGCGTCGCCCCCTTCCGCGCCTTCATGCAGCAGCGTGCCGCCAACGGCGACAGTGGCAAAAACTGGCTGATTTTCGGCAACCAGCATTTCACCCAAGACTTCCTCTACCAAACCGAATGGCAGGGTTGGGCGAAAGACGGCCTGCTCAACAAATACGACTTCGCCTGGTCGCGCGATCAGGAAGAGAAAATCTACGTGCAGCACAAAATCCGCGAAGAAGCCGCCGAACTGTGGCAATGGCTGCAGCAGGGCGCGCACATCTACGTGTGCGGCGACGCCTCGCGCATGGCCAAAGACGTGGAGCAGGCCCTGCTCGACACCATCGCCGAACAAGGCGGCCTGAGCGCCGACGACGCAGACGAATACCTCGACAACCTGCGCCAGGAAGGCCGCTACCAGCGCGACGTGTATTGAAAACAGCGGCTGTTTTTCAGGCAGCCCCACCAGGCAAAAAAAGGCTACCTGAAAATCAAAAAACCATTTTCAGACGGCCTTTCCCCAAGGCGGCCAAGCTGCAAACAGGAAAGGCTACCTGAAAAATTATTTGCCATGTTATTCAATTAATTGTTTCAGCGGCGGATTGAATGTCCGTATCCGGCAAATCCGCCGCCCCAAATGTCGGTTTCGAGAATCCGGCCTGGCGGTTTTCAGGTAGCCCGATTAGGAAACGGCAGTAGGACGGATACCCGTATCCGACAAGCAAAGGCAAGTTCAGGCAGCCCCAAGCAGGAAACGGAAAGGCTACCTGAAAACGGAAAACCGCCTTTCAGGCAGCCCCAAAACAACCCAAACCCAAAGGAACCCAAGCATGAGCACCCCCGACCCCCGCGCCAAACTCCCCGCCACCCCCCTGGCCGACAACGAACGCCTCAAAGGCCAGAGCCACCATTTGCGCGGCACCATCGCTCAAGACCTCGGTGACGGCCTCACCGGCGGCTTCAACGGCGACAACTTCCAGCTCATCCGCTTCCACGGCATGTACGAGCAGGACAACCGCGACATCCGCGCCGAGCGGCACGACCAAAAGCTTGACAACCTCAAAAACGTCATGCTGCGCTGCCGCCTGCCCGGCGGCGTGATCACCCCGCAGCAGTGGCTGGGCATCGACCAATTCGCCGGCAGCCACACCCTCTACGGCTCCATCCGCCTCACCAACCGCCAAACCTTCCAATACCACGGCATCCTCAAGCCCGACATCAAAGCCGTGCACCAATGGCTGCACAAACTCGGCCTCGACTCCATCGCCACCGCAGGCGACGTCAACCGCAACGTCCTGTGCACCAGCAACCCCGTGGAAAGCAGCCTGCACCGCGAAGCCTGGGAATGGGCGAAGAAAATCAGCGAACACCTCCTGCCCAAATCCCGCGCCTACGCCGAAATCTGGCTCGACGGCGAAAAAGTGGAAACCACCGAAACCGCCCCCCTGGCCGAAGGCGTGAAAAGCGGCGACGACACCGAACCCGTACTCGGCGCCAGCTACCTGCCGCGCAAATTCAAAACCACCGTCGTCATCCCCCCGCACAACGACGTAGACCTGCACGCCAACGACTTAAACTTCGTCGCCATCGGCGAAAACGGCAAACTCATCGGCTTCAATGTACTCGTGGGCGGCGGCCTCTCCATGGAGCACGGCAACACCAAAACCTACCCCGACACCGCCCGCGAATTCGGCTTCATCGGGCTCGACAAAGTGCTCGACTGCGCCGCCGCCGTCGTTTCCGTGCAGCGCGACTGGGGTAACAGGAGCGACCGCAAAGCCGCCAAAACCCGCTACACCCTCGAGCGCGTGGGCACGGAAGTATTCATCGCCGAAGTGGAAAACCGCATGGGCGCGAAATTCCAGCCCATCCGCCCCTACGAATTCACCACGCGCGGCGACCGCATCGGCTGGGTGCAGGGCGAAGACAAAAAATGGCACCTCACCCTCTTCATCGAAAACGGCCGCATCACCGACGCGCCCGGCTGCCCGCTCAAAACCGGCCTGCGCGAAATCGCCAAAATCCACAAAGGCGACTTCCGCCTCACCGCCAACCAAAACCTCATCGTGGCCGGCGTGGCCGCCCGCGACAAGGCCAAAATTGAAAAAATCGCCCGCGAACACGGCCTCATCAACGACAAAGTGAGCAAACAGCGCGAAAACAGCATGGCCTGCGTCGCCCTGCCCACCTGCCCGCTGGCCATGGCCGAAGCCGAACGCTTCCTGCCCCAATTCCTCAACCATGTGGACGAAATCATGGCAGAAAACGGCCTGTCCGAAGAGCACATCGTTTTGCGCGCCAACGGCTGCCCCAACGGCTGCGGCCGCACCATGCTCTCCGAAATCGGCCTCGTGGGCAAAGCCGTGGGCCGCTACAACCTCTACGCCGGCGGCAACCGCCAAGGCACGCGCATCCCCCGCCTTTACAAAGAAAACATCACCGAACCCGAAATCCTCGCCATCCTGCGCGAATGGATCGCCGGCTGGGCAACAGGCCGCGAACCGGGCGAAGGCTTCGGCGACTATGCCGTGCGCACCGGCATCGTCCAACCCGTGCTCGACCCCCCGCGCGATTTTTGGAAAGCATCTGCCGCCTGATTCGGCAAGAAAAAGGCCGTCTGACACCTTTGCAAAATCCCCTAAATTCCCACACAAGACATTTAGGGGATTTCCCATGAGCACCTTCTTCCAGCAAACCGCCCAAGCCATGATTGCCAAACACATCGACCGCTTCCCACTATTGAAGTTGGATCAAGTGATTGATTGGCAGCCGATCGAACAGTACCTGAATCGTCAAAGAACCCGTTACCTTAGAGACCACCGCGGCCGTCCCGCCTATCCCCTGTTGTCCATGTTCAAAGCCATCCTGCTCGGACAATGGCACAGCCTCTCCGATCCCGAACTCGAACACAGCCTCAT
>ERZ773090.1009-NODE-1009-length-10336-cov-2.98804_pt1 | contig 10336 bp, 3 predicted proteins | sample MGYA00580579_ERZ773090 | MGnify/ENA primary metagenome ERZ773090 (study PRJEB29015, sample SAMEA2738014) | human oral metagenome | biome: human oral; feature: human-associated habitat; material: dental | place: China | collected 2132 ... | reverse complement strand
GTCGTTCCCATTGGCTTTGATGTTGGATGGCTGCCCCGGAGGCGTCTTGTCCACATTGAAGCTCACCTTGCTGACCCCCGTGGACGTACCCCCCTGCGCCGTCACCGCCGAGGCGATAATTTCTTTACCCGCGCCATCGGCAATCCGGCCCAGTACCGACACGGGAACAGAGGCTTCCCAGGTACTATTGGCCTGGGCTTTGACATCAGGCAGCGCAAAGCCGCCGATGGACAGCTTCACCGTATCTCCCGCACCAGCCGTCCCGCTCAATTGCATCGGTACCTTGGCATTATCTGCATTCAGCCAGCCATCTGCCAGGGCGCCGGGCGTGTTGATTTTCGGGGTGGCCGCATCCACCGGCGCCCCCCTCCAGGGCAGCGGCCTGTCCACCGGCTGGCTGATGTTGCCCGCCTTGTCCTCGGCCGTGATGGTCAGTTTGCCGGGTACAGTCTGGCCCTTGCCCAGCGTGGGCAGGTCCGTGTCGTGCAGTGTTACCTTCCACGTCCCATTGGCGCCGGCCGTGGCGGTCTGTGTCTTGCCTCCGGCCACCGTTACCGTCACCTTGGCACCTGCCTCGGCCGTCCCGGTGATGTCCACACCGCTCTTCGCTTCCTGGCTGGTGATGATGGTGTCGCCGCCTTCCACCTTCAGGTTGGCCACCGGGTTGGGCGCCGTCTTGTCCACCGTGAACGCGCGGGTGCCGGTGGCGGTGTTGCCCAGAGCGTTGGTGCTGGTGACCGACAGTGTGTACTGGCCGTCGGTCAGCGTGGCGGGCAGGGTGATGTCGGCGTTCCACGCGCCATTGGCGTCGGCGGTGGCCTCTCCCGGCAGTTCGGTAACCTGCTTGTTGCTGTCGATGATGCTGAGCTTCAGCTTGGCGCCGGCCTCGGCCACGCCGGCAATCTTGATCGGCTGGCCGGCCTCGGCGGCGTTGACGGTGTCGTCGGTGCCGGCAATCTGGCCGATGATGGCCTGCTTGCCGGAGGTGTTCATCGTGATCTTCGTGGTGGTTTCCGGGCCGCGGTTGCCGGCGGCATCCAGCGAGGTCACCGTCACTGTGTAGTCGCCGTCGGCTTCAGGCAGGTCGGCCTTGCCCAGCGTGGCACTCCATTTGCCATCGGCGCCCACCGCCACCAGCCGGGGCGCCAGCGTACCCACCTTCAGCTCCACCGACCCATTGGCCTCGGAGGTGCCGGAGAAGGTCACGCCCTTGTCACGTTCGCCGCCGGTGATGATGTTGTCGTCCGCAATGGGCGAGATTTCCGCTTCGGCCGGCGGTGTGTTGTCGAAGGTCATGGTGGTCTGCGGCAGGATGCTCTGCACCCCGTTGTGCATGCCCACCACTTCCATGGTGTTGCTGTCGGCAAGGCCGGTGGCCGGCAGTTCGCCGGCGCTGGGTTTGGCGGTCTGCAGATTCACCGCCCAGTTGCCGGAGGTGTCCGACGTGGTGGTGTAGGTGACGTTGGCGCGCTGGTCGCCGTCGGTGTCGATGCGCAGCTGCACTTCCGAGCCCGGCTGTGCCGTGCCGGAAATGGTGGGGAAGCGCGTGTTGAAGTAGGCGCCACTCTTGAGCGTCAGCGAGATGTTGCCCTGCGGCGGCAGGCCGCTGTCACCGCCGCCGCCGCCACCACCGCCCAGAGCCAGACCCAGCACGGCTGCGCCGCCCAGGCCATACAGCAGGGGTTTGGCCGAGCCATCGCCCAGCATGGGCAGGATGGGGGCCTCGAAGCTGGGGTCGTACAGCACGAAGTTGCCGTCCGGCAGGGCGCCCAGCGGCTGGGTGCTCACGTCGGCCAGCACCTGGCCGGTGCTGCCCAGTTCGCCGCTGGCCACGGCTTCGGCGCTGGCCGTGCCGTCGTCCACGCTCACGGTGCAACGGTCGGCGGCGCTGCAGATGCGGTAGTAGCCTTCCAGGACGATGCTGCTGGCTTCGGAGGCTGCACCCTCGCCGGCCCCTTCGGCCGCCGCGGCAGCAGTACCTGCCGCCTTAGCCGGAATGCCCTCGATCACCAGGTCACTGTCGACCTTCAGCACGCGCAGCTGTTCGGGGTCCACGTCGGCCCGGTTCAGTCGGAACTGCTGCCCGGGCCGCACCAGCACACGGTTCTCGCCGGGCCTGAGCTGCAGATGTTCGACACTGCCGTCGTGTGTTCTCTGAATGTCAAGTCGTGCCATGGTGCCTTTCCTGCTGCCAAAAGTGCCTGGATCAAGGGATGGGGAATGGGGTCAGGGAAATCCGGAGGGCGTTGCGGTGTGGTCCGTCGCGACGGAAATGTGAATGTCTGGTGGTTCACACCGTGGCCGAAACGCGGCTGTCCGGGAACGTGCAAAACGGGGTGCCCCCGCCATTGGGAATGGCGCAGGGAACCCCGTGGAGACCCGACGGCCGCGCCCCTGGGGCAGCCGGACGGCATGTGTCTCCGTGTTGCAAGCGTAGCAAAGCAGTTTACACGCGCCTGCATATCTGACACTGCAACAGGGGAAGCGTACGCCCTGACGTGTCAGTTTGTCCGGCATTCGTTGTTTTATGGAGACGTTGCGCGTGCCTGGTGGATCGTCTGTTTCCTCTCATGACCCGCCGGGCGGCGGGCACAAAAAAACCCGGCAGGAAGCCGGGTCGAGGGGGCTGGAGATGTCCAGCATGTTTGCAGCACTGCGTCGCCCTGATGTGAGCGACGCGTACCTCTGCAAAGGCCCTGCGGCACTTTGGTCTCCCTGCCCGGGCGATCCAGTGCGTTGCCATTTGGCGGCAATGGCCCTGCTAGTGCCGCCAGGGCGCCTTCTGGCTCATCCCGATCCTGGGTCCAAAGCGCCCGCAGATTTTCGCTCGCAGATTTTTGCAGAGGCTCCCCCCGCGGGCGACAGCATCCACACGGGTGGAGGCCGTCGCCCGGGCCGGGGCCCCCCGGAAAAACGGAACCTGTTTCCGGGGGGCGCCCCTTACACCGTCGGGTGATGCTGGTCCAGCGGCTGGGTGCCGAGCAGGTTGTCCAGACTGGATGTGGTTGCGGTGGTCGAGGCGGCCGCAGGCGCCGGCGGCGGTGCTGTTGGCGCGGGTGTCTGCGCAATGGCCGAGGTGGCCGGCATGGCGTGGCTGTCCTGACCATGGCTGGTCAGATCCTCCAGCGTCAGGGCCTTGCTGGCCGACGAGGCCGGGTTTGCCTCATGACTGTGGCTGCTCGTGCCTGAAGCCGGGCTTGCGTCATGGCTGTGGTCGGCCGTGTCGTTGTCGGTATGCGACGCACCCAGCGACTTCGTGGCCAGCGACTTGCTGCTGCCCGTGGCCACGGTGGATGCAGTGGCCGTGCCCGCCGTGGCGGTTGCGGCAGGGGTTGCAGCGGGGGTCGTTGCAGGCGCGGCGGCACTGTCGGTGGCCGTTGCGGCCGCAGCATCCGTGTCCGTCGTGGTGGTCGTGCCGGTACCCGTCCCGGTGCCGGTACCTGTCCCGGTGCCTGTACCAGTACCTGTTCCGGTCCCCGGTGTGGTGGTTGTGTCATCACCGCCCGTTCCGGTGCCCGGGGTGGTGGGCGCAGGGGTGGTCGGTGCCGGGCTCGGGGTCGTCGTGTCGTCGCCTGTACCCGGCGATGGTGCCGGGGTTGGCGTGGGCGTTGGTGTGGGCGTTGGTGTGGGTGTCGGCGTTGGGGTCGGCGCAGGCGTGGGTGCAGGTGTCGGCGTCGTCGTGTCGTCGCCGGTGCCTGGTGTGGTCGTGCCACCACCGGTGCCTGGTGTCGTGGTACCACCGCCAGTGCCTGGCGTGGTTGTGCCGCCGCCGGTGCCCGGTGTGGTGGTGCCACCTGTGCCGGGGGTTGTCGTCCCCCCCGTGCCGTCATCCGTTCCCGGGGCCGGCGCGGGACTCGGGGTGGGCGTGGGTGTCGGGGTTGGCGCCGGTGTGGGGGCGCTGGGCGAAGGCTGAATGGCCGGTGCCGGCGCTCCTTCGACGGTCACGGCTGCTGTTTCTGCCGCACCGGCGTTGCCGGCTACGTCGGTCACGGTGACCGAATAGGTGCTGGAGGCCTTCTGGCCTGCCGCCGGCTTGGGCATGTCGGCCGGCTGGAACTGCACGTCCCAGGTGCCCCCGCTGCCCACCGTGGCCGTGTGGGTGTGTCCGTTCCAGGTCACCGACACGGTGGCGCCTGCTTCGGCATTGCCGGTGAAGTGCACACCGTCCTTGGCCTCGGCGGCGGTGATGGTGTTGTCGCCGCCGTCCAGCTTGATGTTGGTGGCCTTGCCTGGAGCGGTCTTGTCCACCGTGTACTCGTGTGTGGCCGTGGCCGTGGCACCGGCCGGAGAGGTCACCGTGGCGGTCAGGACGTGTTTGCCGTCCGGAATGTTGGTTGCAGGCGAGGTCACCTCCCAGTGGCCATTGGCATCGGCCGTGGCGGTGAGCTTGTTGGTGCCGAAGTTCAGCTCCACCTTCGAACCGGCTTCGGCCGAACCCTGCAGCTTCACACCGGCCGCGGCTTCGGCCGCATTGATGGTGTTGTCGGCGGTGATGGGGGAAATCACCGGCGCCGTGCTGTTGGTGTGCACCGTGAGCGGTGTGGTGGCGGCAGGCCCCCGGTTGCCAGCGGCATCGATGGCCGTGGCGGTCACTGTGTAGGAGCCATCGGCTGCCGGCAGCTCGGCGGCACTCAGCGTGGTCGTCCACTTGCCTTCGGCATCCACGGCGGCCAGCTTGGTGGTGTTGCCCACTTTCACTTCCACGGTACCGTTGGCCTCGGCCGTACCCGAAATGGCCACACCGGCAGCCTTCTCGGCGGCCGTCACGATGTTGTCGTCGCTGATGGCGGCAATCTCGGCCTTGGCGGGCGGGGTGTTGTCGTAGGTCAGTGTCACGACGGGCAGGGCGGCGCCCTGCACACCGTTCAGTGCACCGGACACTTCCAGCGTGTTGCTGTCCGACAGGCCCGTGGCCGGCAGCGTCCCGGTGGCCGGTGTGGCCGACTGCAGGTCCACATTCCAGTTGCCGTTGGCATCGGCCGTGGCCTGATAGGTGACGTTCTCGCGCTGGTCACCGTCGGTGTCCAGTCGCAGCGTGACCACCGTGCCCGGTTTGGCCGTGCCGGAAATGGTGGGGTGACGGTTGTTGAACGACGTGGCGGATTTGAGCGCCAGCGGCACATCACCCAGATTGGGGGCACCGGAGGGGTCGCCGCTGCCACTGCCACCCGACAGCGCCAGACCCAGCACCGCGGCGCCACCCAGGCCGTAGAGCACGGGACGGATCGGAAAGTCTTCGGTGGCGGGCGCTTCGGGGGCCTGGAACGAGGTGTCGTGCAGCACGAAGGTGCCGTCGGACAGGGCGCCCAGCGGCTTGGTATCGACATCGGCCAGCACCGTGGGCTGCTCGGTCGAGCCCAGCAGCCCGGAATCGGCCTGCTCCTCGCCACCATCGCCCACATCGGCTCCGCCCACGCTGACCTCGCAGCGGTCCGAGGCGCTGCAGATCAGGTAGTAGCCTTCCAGCGTCAGCGTGGCCGGCTCGCCGCCACCTTCCACCGGAATGTTCTCGATGATCAGGTCGTTGTCCACCTGCAGGACACGCAGCTGGTTGGGGTCGATCTGGTTGCCGTCCGGATCCTGGATCTTGAACTGCCGGCCGGGGACGACCTTGAAGCTGTTCTTGCCGGGCTTGAGCTGCAGATGCTCGACCCCGCCATCTCCCGTACGCTGGATATTCAGTCTGGCTGCCATTGTCCTGTTTATTCCTCGTGGGCTGAAGAACGGTCTGGCCAGCACCTGCCTCCTGGGCGGTACCGGACAGACCCGTTCCCAACGGACCAATCCTCACGGGGCCGGGCTGGCATTCGCCCAGGGGGCGTTGCAGATCTGCAGGATGCCGGGCGCACCAGACAGGCTGGATACCTCGACAGGGGCGCACCGCTGATGCAGGTGCACCGGGTACCCCAGTGTGCCGTAAACCACAGTTGCCACAGCCCTGCACTGCCGGATGATGCCCCGAACATACAGAAGGGTGGCATCCGGCAGACAGGATTGACCGTTTGTCAAAAAAGCCTGTATTGAAACAGCCAATTGTGGCACGCGCCAGCCACCGTTTTTATGTGCATTTCGTGACGGCTTGTTACGGTTGGCCGGGGTGTCGCCGCCGCCTGCCGGTGTGTAACGGCGTCATCGGCGGCCGCCTGTTACAAATGGTGGGCAAAGGGCCCGTCCCTGCGCCCTGTCCTTCGCGGGGAATGCTCAGTGCAGCGTCAGCCCCTGCGGCTCCTCCTGCGACAGCAGGGTGCTCACCTGCTGGGCCGGCGATGTGCCGTGCCAGGTGCTGGATGCGCTGGCGGTAGCCTCCGCACTGGCGCCATGCGCTCCCTGCGTGGCCGACGGCAGGGCGCCTTCCACTTTCGGCGACCCGGCATCCAGCAGATCATGGGTCTTCAGCGTGATCGTCTGGCTGGCCGTGATGCCCGTCGCACCCGTTGCACTGGTCGCTTTGTCCGCGGTGCTGGCCAGCAGCGTGTCCGCACTGGACGGGTTGCCCATGCCGGCGGCCTGCACAGCGTCCAGACCGGCTGTGTGCCCATCCGTGCCGTCGAGGCTCTTGATCGTGGTGCCTGCCGCCTCGGTGGTTTGTGCTTCGCCCGCCCCGAACAGCGACAGCGTACCCAGCACGACGAACTTGTGCTCGATGGTGGTGACGTTGCCCGCCTTGTCCGTGGCCGTGACCTGCAGCGACTGCTGCGTGGCCCCCAGCGACGTGCTGTAGGCCACGAACACCGGCACCGACCATGCCACGTCATCGCCCGTTCCGTCGGGTGCCGTGCCGGCGTGCGGGACCTTGCCGCCGTCGCCGCGCGTGTAGATCACATCGATCTTCGAACCCGCCTCGGCCTTGCCCGTTACCGTGAAGGGAAGCCCCTGGCGTACGCGGTCGTTGCCACCTGCATGTACATCCGTGATGGACGGCGCCTTGGTATCGACCACCATGGCCGGTACCCCGGCACTGGGCACGGATGCGTTGCCCGCTGCGTCGGTGGCCGTGGCCGACACCACATACGAACCGTCGGCTGCCGGCAGCTCGGCGCCCGCAAAGGCCACACTCCACTTGCCGTCGGCCCCTGCCTTGGCCTCGTGGCTGATCTCGCCCACCGTGACCTTCACGGTGCTGTTGGCCTCGGCCGTGCCGGAGATGGTGGTGCCGGCCGCCTTTTCCGCGGCATTCACATAGTTGTCCGTGCCGCTCGTGTACTGCACGATGGGGGCGACCGGCGGCGTCTTGTCCACTGTCACGGCCTGGGTGGTGGCCGTGGAAACATTGCCGGCCAGATCGCTGGCCGTAACCGACACGGTGGCCTCGCCCGTGGCGGGAATGGCCGCCGAAGGCACATTGACCAGCCAGGCCCCGTTGGCGCCCACGGTGGTTTCGTAGGTCTGGCCGCCAAAGGTCATCTTGATCAGGCTGTCCGGATCACCCGTGCCTCCGATGGCCAGCGGCTGGGTTGCCTCGGCAGCGCTGATCAGGTTGTCGGCTGCCACCGGAGAGATCGTGGGGGCCTTGGGGGGGGCATCGTCGGCCGTCAGGTTGAAGGCCGGTAGCGTGGCCGTGGTGGCACCGGCCGTTTCGGTCAGGGTCAGGCTGGTGTTGCTGCTCAGCCCGCCTGCAGGGAGGGTTCCCGTCGTGGGTTTCAGCGTGGCCAGATCGGCCTTCCATGCACCTGCGGCGTCGACCGTCGTCGTGTAGGTGGCGTCCACCGTCTTGTCGCCGGTCACATCCACATCGATCTTCACCGTGGCCCCGGCGGTGCCGGTCCCCGTGAGCGTGGGCAGCTTGCCCTTGGCCACGGACGAGTGCGTCACCACAAACTTCGGGTCCACCGTCGATGGCGGTACCGTGGGGGCCGCCGGAGCAGAGGGCGTGGGGGCGGGCAGGGTGGGTGTGGTTCCTGCTGCTCCCGCGCCGGGCGCCGGAGCCGGTGCATCTCCACCGCCGCCGCCACCCCCGCCGGCCAGTGCCAGACCCAGGACGGCAGCACCGCCCACACCATAGATGATCGGCCGTGACGATTCGTTGATGAACGGTTCATGGCCATTGCCGGCCGTATCCGCCTCCCGGCCCGCCGTGCCTGTGTCCACGCCGGTGTCCGGGCCCGCACCGTAGCCCCTGCTGGATCCTGTATCGGTCGCGCCGTGCTTCCCGCCGGCCCCCGCCCCGCCGGCATCGGCCAGTCCCTTGCCCGACAGCCCCGCGGAATCTGTGGCAGCGCCGGCCGTACCTGCAGCGCCTGTGCCGGCCGCTTCCCCACCGGCTGCGCCGATGCCGCTGCCGACGGCCGAGGTGGCAGCCACGGCCGCCGCGCTCATGCCGGGGGCATGGAGCACGAACGAACCATCGGGCCGGGCGTCGGCCACGGGTGTGGAGGCGGTGATGTCGATCATGCCGTTGTCGCTGGCAGGCAGCTGCAGGTGGCAGGGCGTGCTCACGCTGCACGAACTGTAGAAGCCGGAGAGCACCACCGTCGAGGTGCCAGCGCCGTCACCGTTCAGGTGGTCGATCACGATGCTGTTGTCCAGCTGCCGGACTTCGGTGCCTTCGGGGGCCTTGCCCGTGGTGTTGTCATAGAGCCGGAACACATCGCCCGGGCGTACGGTCAACCGTTTGGTGCCGGCACGAACGGCAGTACGCGAGACATCACCCTGGGCGGAACGGGTTTCGATAACGAGAGCCATGGAAGTTGGAAGTCGAAGCGGAAAATGAAGACGCGTACACAGGCTGAACGGAAACGCACCAGCCCCGTGACCCACCCAGGCAGCCGGCGTCGCGGCCGGGGCCACGCTCGCCGGCTGCGGGGCTACTATGGCCCGGCCCCAGCCGGGAATGCCCGCCGGAGCCACGCTTGCCCGGTTGCGGGACACGTGGGGGTGCCGTTTTCCGGCCCGTGCGGGTGCCGCCCGTCGGCCTGTGTGGACCGCTGGTCAGTCTGCTGTTTTCTGGCAACAGATCCGGATGTTAACGCGCCGTGTGCTGTTTTGTGTCATTTTTGGCACGTTGTCTCCGTCCGGTTTTCCGACTTTCCTGCTGGCGGGCTGACCAGCGATGTCTGTCGGAGCCCGTGCCGCCTGTTCTGGCGGTTCGCCGCCCCAATGTGCCGTATACCGTGTCACCGTCACCGGCCAATCCTGCCCCCTGGCGCCCTGCTGCCCTGTGCGCTGCTGTGTCCTGCTGCCCTGTGCCCTGTGCCCTGTGCTGCGCGATTGCGCCCATCACGCAAAAAAGCCCGCTGCCGGGGGACACGTCATCCCCCGGTAGCGGGCCTGGTAGCCGCCTCTGCAAGCGTCCTGCGGATTTTCCGCCGGGGGCGGGCGCCCCCGGAACCGTCAGCTTCGCTGCATCAGGCGTATTCGGCCAGTGCGGCGCGCATCTTCTTCATGGCCTGTGCCTCGATCTGGCGAATGCGCTCGGCCGACACGCCATACTCGTTGGCCAGATCCTGCAGCGTACGTGCACCTCCCTCGTCCTCGTCACGCAGCCAGCGCGATTCGACGATGTTGCGGCTGCGGTCGTCCAGCCTGGCCAAGGCGTTGCTCAGACCCTCGGTGTGCAGCCAGTCGCGCTGCTGGCCCTCGATGATCTCCGTTGGCTCGCTGTTCGGCGCGGCCAGCCAGGCGGCCGGACCGAAGCCCGTGCCGTTCTCGTCCTCGCCCTGCGGTTCCAGCGTCATTTCCTGCCCGGTCATGCGGGTTTCCATTTCCAGCACGTCCTTCTCGCGCACGTTGAGCTGGTCGGCAATGTCGGTTACCGCCTCGGGCGTGAGCGTGTCCAGATCCTTCTTCATCGAGCGCAGGTTGAAGAACAGCTTGCGCTGGGCCTTGGTGGTGGCCACCTTCACCAGCCGCCAGTTCTTCAGGATGTACTCGTGGATTTCGGCCTTGATCCAGTGCAGGGCAAACGACACCAGCCGTACAGAACGGTCCGGGTCGAAGCGCTTGACGGCCTTCATCAGGCCGATGTTGCCTTCCTGGATCAGGTCGGCATGCGGCAGGCCATAGCCCAGATACTGGCGGGCCACCGACACCACCAGCCGCAGATGGGAGGTCACCAGCTCGCGGGCAGCATCGACGTCCTGATGCTCCTTGAACCGGCGCGCCAGACGGGACTCCTGCTCGGCCGTCAGCATCGGCAGGCGATTGACGGCAGAGATGTAGGCGTCCAGATTGCCCAGTGACGGCACAGCATGTGCAACGGCACCGGAGTGGCGGGGGGCAAGTGCAACGGAGTGAGTCGTCATCGAGGCGGAATCTCCAGTAAATGACCAACGAGTTAGATACTAGCACTACTGTCAAGAGAGTGCCAGAATTTTTTGCTGCAGTAAAACGGTGCTCC
>ERZ773090.1007-NODE-1007-length-10349-cov-3.36788_pt1 | contig 10349 bp, 8 predicted proteins | sample MGYA00580579_ERZ773090 | MGnify/ENA primary metagenome ERZ773090 (study PRJEB29015, sample SAMEA2738014) | human oral metagenome | biome: human oral; feature: human-associated habitat; material: dental | place: China | collected 2132 ... | reverse complement strand
CCAGAGCGTGCTGGCCTACCTGCGTCACGGCAACAACCCCGAAGACACGCTGATGGTGATCTTCAACGGCACTCCCATGCCACGTCACCACTACCGGCTGGGCGCCCCGCAGGGTGGCCGCTGGCAGGAGATCTTCAACTCCGACGCCTCCATCTACGGCGGGACCGACGTGGGCAATCATGGCTTTGTGGAAGCCATCCACGAAGGCAGCCATGGCCGGCCCTACTCGCTGGAGCTGACGCTGCCGCCGCTGGGTCTGCTGGTGCTCAAGCCGCAGAAAGTGGAAAAGGCCAAACTGCCGGGAAAGTCAAAGGCCGGGTCGGCTGACGACAGCGCCGCCAGCCAGGCCGAAGCGGCCAAAGCCCAGGCGCAGGACGGGGCACAGGCCTCGGCCGAGGCAGGCCAGCGTGCCGGTGATGCCGGCTCGGCCAGCGCCCGCGCCGCTGCCGCCAAAGCCCAGGCCGAAGCCGCCGAAGCGAAGGCGGCCGCCGAGGCCAAAGCCCGTGTGGAAGCCCGCCAGAAGGCCGACAGCGCCCAGGCGCAGGCCGAGGCACGTGCCGGAGCCGCCCAGAAGCCGGCCCCCAAGGCGCAGACCCCGGCTGAGCCGGTGGCCGAAGAAAAACCGGCTGCCCGCAAACCCGCGACCCGCAAGACAGCCACCGCCGGTACGGCTGCTGCAGCGCCCAAGGCCGCTGCGCCGAAAAATTCGCGGGCTACGGCCGCCAAGACCGCCGCACCGAAGGCCGCTGCCACCAAACCGGCTGCCAAGGCCACGCGTGCACGCAAGGTCTGAGTAACCGCAGCCAGCCCTGAAGAAAACCCCCGCTCCCCGGACATGCCGGGGAAGCGGGGGTTTTCACGTCAACGCATGCTTTTCACATCGGCACGCCAGCGTCACGCCGGGAAAATCTGCGATCACCCCACCCGGCCGATCACGCCTTCCACCAGCCAGTCCATCTTCTGCAGCACGTTGTCGGGCATGATGCCCCCCAAGTGGCGCATGGTGCCGTCGTTGCCGCGCAGCGGCCCCTCGAACACATGGCGGCGCCCGCTCACCAGCTGCTGCCGCACCCGGCTCAGCTGCCGGCGCGCCTTCAGGGACAGCGGCGCCGGGCCGACATCCAGCCGCACCATGCCGTCGGCCAGACCACCCCAGGTACGGTCGGGTTCCCAGGTACCGTCCAGCAGACTGCGGGTGCGCTGCAGGTAATAGGCGTTCCAGCTGGGCAGCACCGAGCCCAGCAGCAGGTTGCGGGGCAACATCTTGCGATAGTCGCCCTGGAAGCCGATGAACTTGAGCTTGCGGTCGCGCGCCACCTCGGCCACGGCCACGGTGTCGGTGTGGTGGGTGAAAACATCCGCCCCCTGCGACAGCAGGCTGTAGGTGGCCTCGCGCTCCAGCCCCGGATCACGCCAGCTGTTGGTCCAGTACACACGCACCACGGCCTTCGGATTCACGGCCCGGGCCCCCAGCGTGTAGGCATTGATGCCCTGCACCACCTCGGGCACCGGGATGGGCGCCACATAGGCCAGCACCCCGGCCTTGCTGGCATAGGCCGCCAGCATGCCGGCCAGATAGCGCGCCTGGTAGTAGCGGACGTTGTAGACGCCCACGTTGTCGGCCGTCTTGAAGCCGGCATTGCTCTCGAAGCGCACCGCCGGATACTCGCGCGCCACCCGGACGATGGCGTCCATGAAGCCATAGGAGGTGCCGAACACCAGCTGGCAGCCGTCGGCGCACATCTTGCGCAGCACGCGCTCGGCCTCCTTGCCCTCGGTCACGCGTTCGGCCGGCACCAGTTCGATGCGCGAGCCCAGCTGCTTCTTCACGTACTCAGCGCTCAGCGCATGCAGGTGGCTGGAGGCATACGGGTCGATGGGGCCGTCGTACAGAAAGCCCACCCGCAGCGGTTTGGCCGGCGCCTTTGCGGCTGCACCCCCAGCGGGCACGCCCCGGGAGGCAGCCTGCGCCTTGCCGGCAGCGGCCACCGTGGAGGCGCCTCCCCCGGCAGCCTTGCCGGTGGCTGCTGCCCGTGCGGCCTGTGCAGAGCCCGATGCTGCGCCCTGCGAACCACCCGGAGTGGCCTCCTGGGTTCCGGCAGCCAGCGCCTGCAGCGGTTTGCCCAACTGCGACAGCAGCACCCCACCGCCAGCAGCCAGCAGCAGGCGACGACGATCAGTATTCGACATCTTGTATGGTCCTTTTCAGCGTGCGGCGTGGTGTTCAGCGGCCAACGGGCACCTGGCCCTCGACGCCCTTGACCAGCGTCATCAGGCTTTCGAGGAAGCGGTCGTCCGCCACCTTGCCGGCGGGCAGCAGCTCGCGGTCATCCACCGTGACCAGCGGGCCCTTCCAGATCTGCAGCGTGCCCTTCTTCAGGGCCTCGCGCTTTTCCTGCACGGCGGCTCGTGCCTCGGGGGAAAGGTTCTTTTCGGACAGGGCGACCAGATCGACCCGGCCGTCCTTCACGCCCTGCCAGGTGGGCGTGGGCTTCCAGCGCCCCGACAGCACCTGATTGGCACTCTGGACGTAATACTCGCCCCAGTCGAAGGCCACCGAGCCCAGATGGGCCTTCGGCGCCGCCGCACTGCGGTCGGAAGCCCAGCCAAACCCGTACTTGCCCACCCGCTCGGCCTGCTTCAGGGCGTCGTCGGTACCGGTGTTGGAGATGATCACATCGGCCCCGGTGGTGATCAGCGTCTGTGTGGCCTCGGTTTCGCGGACCGGGTCGTTCCAGCCGTTGATCCAGGCCACCTTCACCCGGGCCGTCGGGTTGACCGACTGGGCGCCCAGCGCGAAGGCGTCGATGTTGCGCACCACCTCCGGAATGGGCACCGGCGCCACGAAGCCGATCACGTCGGTTTTCGTCATCTTGCCGGCGGCTACGCCGGCAAGATACACGCCCTCGTACGATCGGGCACCGTAGGCGCGGATGTTGCCGGCCGAGGTGTCCAGCCCGGCCACTTCCCAGCGCACATCCGGGTACTCCAGCGCCAGACGGCGCATCAGGCCGTCATAGCTCGGGCCGGTGCCGATGATGAGCCGGTTGCCCTCATCCGCCAGCTGGCGGAAGGCCTTTTCGGCATCCACATCCCGGACGTTGTCGAGCACGGTGACCTGCACCCGGTCGCCCAGCTTCTCGCGCAGCAGGTCGATGCCGTTCTGGTGCGAGCGTGACCAGCCACTGCCATCGGGCGTAGTGGGCAACACGAAACCGACCTTGAGTTCGGCCTCGACCTTGTGGGCAGGCTGGCCGTCGGCGCCGGTGGACGATGACGGGGCAGTGCCCGAAGGCGCGGTACCGGCCGCAGCCTTGCCAGCCGGAGCAGCCCCGGCCGAGCCGGAAGAAGACGCTGCTGCACCAGAAGAAGATGCTGCAGTGCCGGAAGAAGACGCTTTTGTGCCGGCCGCAGGCGATGCCGAGCGGGACGCAGACGACGCCGAACCGGAGGACGAGGAACCTGACGGTGCCGCAGCCTCGTGGCTGCTGCCCCTGGCCGCCCCTTCCGTGTGTGCAGGCGCCTTTGCACTACCCGCCTGCACGGCAGAGGTGCCGGCAGCCGGTGCCTGGGTGGCCCCCTCCGCAGCCGGTTCCGCCACGGCGGCACCGGCAAACACCAGCATCAGCGCCGCAGCCAGCGGCGCAGTTTTACATCGGCGAGCAAGTTTCATGCGTTTGGCTCCGAAGGTTGCGTACCTGCCGCCGGCAGGCCCGCCACAACCCCAAAACGGCAAAAAATCAAAGTGCTGATTTTAGCAGTGCGGTTTTCCTGCTTCGGCCACACCCTGTAGCAATCTGGGGGGTACTGCCAACAATGTCGCAGCCCTGCCGTCATCGCAGCCCCACCGTCAGACGGCATCGGCTGGCGTCAGACTGCGCCAATGGCTGTCGGACGGGTCGAGCCAACGCCGGACGGCGTCAGCCCGCATCGACCGGCACCAGACCACGCCGGCCTGTGCCAGACAGTACCGGCCAGTATCCCAGCATCAGGCAGCACCGCCTCGTCAGACACCACCAGCCGATCTCAGACGGCACCGGCCAGGATCAGACCACACCAGCCGGTGCCGGCAGGGACCCCGGCAGCCAGACCATGGGCTGAAGATGGGGCCAGAGCGCCGCCAGAAAAGCCCCGTTCGACACCGGTTGCGGACTCACGGAGGCCAGGTCGATCACCGTGCCGGCCAGTGCATCGGCCTGCGCATCCGGATAGCCCAGCGTCCGCGCCATGGCCCGCCAGGGCGCCGGCTGCATCAGCGCCCCCAGCGCCAGCAGCATGCCATGGCGACTGCGGCGCTGCGCAAAGCCGACCAGCTTGCGCGCCACGCCCGTGGCGGGATCATCCACCACGATCTCCCAGGGCGCCACGCCGGCAAAGCAGGCCCACTTCAGATCGTCCGGCGCGGCAATGCGCTGCGCAGGGGGTACCGCACGTGCCTGCACCCCGAAGGTGGCCAGTGCCGCCACCATCGCCTCACCCAGCCAGCGATAACTGTCGGCCACCGACACAGCCGCCATGCGCGGATCATCCAGTGGCAGCAGCAGCGATGCACTCAGCAGCCACGGCCCCACCAGTACCGCACCGCCCCCCGCGCCCCGCTTGACCAGGGGCAGACGGTCGATTGCCCCATCCGGCTCACAGGCGCCATCACCAGCCGCCACCTGCTCCGCCATGGCGTGCTGCGAACGCCCCAGCACGATGGCCCCCTGACGGTACGTCCAGACCCGCATCTGCGGCTGCGTTACCGGTTCGGCCAGCTGGGCCTCATTCCAGCGCTGCTCTTCGGCTGCGTCCAGCACCAGGTCCGCAGCGCCCCCATCCCATGCACCTGCCGGTGCCATCATGGCTCCGTTCATGCGTTTTATGCATATCCTTCTGTCATCGGAACGGCAATGATGCGCCAAAATTGCAGCCAATGCTTGGGAAAGGCTGCTCCCCGCAAGGCCGGCACGAACATCGCCCCTTGCAGTCAGCCCCCCGACGTTCACGCAGCCCCGACAGAACGTGACGCAGGTGCATCCGCTCCCGCGAATGCCCCGATACTGCGTATCGGCCGGGCGCCAGGCGCGACAGGGCTGACCACCTTGCCAGGCCGGACAACGATGGCCACGTACGGTTTCAGGCATGCCCGCTTCCGGGGTTTCCGGCAATGGGCGCGCCAGCCACCGTACCATGCGGTCATGCGGTCCGGCCGTTCCGGCTGCCGTACCATGCGGTCACACGGCCCTGCGGTCTGGCGGGTTGACTGCCGTACCGCGCAGTCACATGGCCCTGTGGTCTGGTCTGGCCGTGCAGGTGCCGCATGCCTGCAGGCTGCGCAGCGTGGCCGCCGCCCGCATGGCCCGCTCCCTTGCTGGACAGGACTTCCAACGAATCCATTCACACCATGAAAGCAAACAACATCCTCGCTACCATCGGCAACACCCCGGAAATCCGCATCAACCGGCTGTTCGGCCCCGATCATGAAGTCTGGATCAAGTCCGAACAGTTCAATCCCGGCGGCTCGCTGAAAGACCGCATCGCCCTGTCGATGATCGAAGATGCCGAAAAAAGCGGCAAGCTCAAGCCCGGTGGCACCATCATCGAACCCACCTCCGGCAACACCGGCGTGGGTCTGGCCATGGTGGCGGCCGTCAAGGGCTACCAGCTGATCCTGGTCATGCCCGAGTCCATGTCGCTGGAGCGCCGCCGCCTGATGCTGGCCTACGGTGCCCGCTTCGAACTCACCCCGCGTGAGCGCGGCATGCCCGGCGCCATCGAACGCGCCCGCGAACTGCTCACCGAAACCCCCAATTCCTGGATGCCGCAGCAGTTCGAAAATCCGGCCAACCCCGACGTGCACATCCGCACCACGGCGGAGGAAATCCTGAAGGACTTCCCCGAAGGGCTGGATGTGCTGGTCAGCGGCGTAGGCACCGGCGGCCACCTGAGCGGCGTGGCCAAGGTGCTGAAACAGAAGTGGCCCAACCTGAAGGCCTATGCCGTGGAACCGGTGGCCTCGGCCGTCATCTCCGGTGGCAAGCCCGGCCCGCACCCCATCCAGGGGCTGGGCGCCGGCTTCATTCCGAAGAACCTCGACACCTCCCTGCTGGATGGTGTGATCACCGTCGACGGTGAGGATGCCAAGCGCTTCGCCCGCGAAGCCGCCGCGAAGGAAGGCATGCTGGTGGGCATCTCGTCGGGTGCCACGCTGGCCGCCATTGCCAGCAAGCTGCCCGAGCTGCCCAAGGGCACCCGCGTGCTGGGCTTTGCCTACGACACGGGCGAACGCTACCTGTCCATCGACGGTTTCCTGCCGGCCTGAGCGCCGTCACGCACCAGTCCCCCGGCATATGGGGTCTCCCAGGAGGGCCCGGGAAGGCAGATACGCCGCCCTTCCGCATTCGTGATGTGCGGCCTCCTTGTCGTGCGGCCTCTTTGTACGGTGCCACCATGCACCGTCTGCTCACCCACCGTGATCGACTGCCCGCCCGGGCGGCCCGACGCGGTGGTTTTTCTTTCCTGGAGCGCGCCCTGGGGTTTGATGAGTTTTTATCCCCGCAAGCCCCGCACCAGCATGTAAACGGCCAGCACGATCAGCAGGCAGGCAAACAGCCGCTTCAGCGTGGGCACCGGCAGACGGTGCGCCATGTGCGCCCCCAGCGGCGCAAACAGCATGCTCATCGGCACGATGGTCAGCAGCGCCGGCACCTCCAGAAACGCCAGCACCCCACCGGGCAGGCCCTGCCACCAGCCCAGCACCATGTAGCCCAGCGTGCCCGACACGGCAATCGGAAAGCCGCAGGCCGCACTGGTGGCCACGGCCTTCGGCATGGGCACCCCGTGTCCCGCCAGAAAAGGCACGGTGATGAAACCGCCACCGGCGCCGAACAGCGCCGACAGTATGCCAATACCCGTCCCCACGGCCATCAGCCCCAGCCGTCCGGGCAGAGGGCGCCCCGTGGAGACCACCTGTCTGGCCCCGCGCAGCATCCGGCTGGCCGACCAGCCCACGAACAGCGCGAACACCAGCGACAGCGCCTGCCCCGGCAGCCAGGCCACGACCCGCGAGCCCAGCTGCCCGCCCAGCAGGATGCCCGGTGCCAGCATCAGCACCAGCGGCCACTGCACCGCCCCCTTGCGATGATGCGCCCGCATGCTGGACAGCGACGTGAACATGATGGTGGCCAGCGCCGTGGCCAGTGCCGTCTGCACCAGCCGCTCCGGTGCCACCATGCCTTCGGCGTCGAAGATCATCACCAGAAAGGGCACCAGCACCATCCCGCCGCCCACGCCCAGCAGGCCAGCCAGAAAGCCGCCGCCACATCCCATCAGCAGCAGCATCAGCACAGTGAGGACAGACATGGCGCAGGCCCCGTTCCCTGAAAACCGGCAGCCAGTCTAGCAGAGCGGGCGATTCATCCATATGGCCTAGGCCATCCGGACATCTGCCAACAAATCCCCTCGGCAGGCGGTGCAGCGCCCCCTAAGCTGTCCGACATCCGCTGGCCTGCGTGCCATCGTCATTCATCAACTGCCCCGCCCCACTCCGCAGGAGTTCCCATGGTCTCCACCCGCTTCTCCTCCCTCGGCCAGGTCCCCCAAAGCCAGGTCTTCGACAGCCAGATTCTCCACAGCCAGGCCCTTCACAGCGCCGACGCGCCAGACACTCACGCCAGTGACGCCCTCGACAACACCCATACCCCCGGACCACGCGCCATGCCCCGCATGCAGTCCACCTTCGCGTCGCTCCGGGGCGTCCGCCCTCTGGCTGCAGCCCTGATGGCGGCCGTGCTGCTGCCTGCCTGCACCACACTGCCCTCCCAGCAGATCCCCGAGGCCATGCTGACACCCGAAGCCGTGCAGGAGACCAGCCGGACCGACCCGACCGGCGAGCCCTACTATCTCAACTATCAGGTCGGCACCATTGGTCTGACGGCAGCCTTCGACGACGGCAGCCACACCTATGCCGAATTCGAACAGCCCGTCCCCAGCGATCTGGCCTGCTTCGACGATGCCGGCGCCCTGCTCGGCTGCGAGGCCGTTGGCAACGTGCTGGCCGTGGAAGGCGTGCACAAGGGCATCCTGCTGCGCCATGGCGAGAATGCCCTGTTCATCGCACCCAATCCAAAGGCACAGGCCGCGCCGCCCCGACAGCTCGGCAACACGCCGGCATGGGCAGCCCACGTGCAGGCACGCAACCGGGTCATCCTGAAGGCGCCCCTGCGCCAGGCCCTGGAACGCAGCGCCGGGGTGGTCGCCGATCCTGCGCTCAACCAGGCAGCCGGCCTGCGCACGTCCATGGGTCAGCCAGCCGCAGCCCCGGTACCTGCCGGAGCCATGCCAGCCCCCCTGCTGTCCGGCAACGACGGTCCGTCACGTCCCCCCAGAAACGTCCGCCGCGCCCTGCTCCGGGAACGGGGCACAGGCAGCCGCACGGCATCCGTCACTGCTGCATCTGGCACGGTCACGTCAAGCACGCCCCCATCGAGCAGAACCTCATCCGGCAGAATCTCACCCAGCGCAGCCACGCCCGGCATGGCCACGTCCGGCACAACCACCTCCGGGAAGGCCTCTTTCGGCACAGCCCTGTCTGGCACGACCACGCCCGGCACTGGCACGCCTGCTACCACAACAGACGGGCGCACACCAGGGCACGTCACGGTGAATACCCGCGCAACCCACATCAGCAGCGCATGGACGTCGCTGCCGTTTGGCCAGCACAGCGCCCAGCTCGACGCGCATCACCCGCTGATGATGCAGCTCGGACAGCAGGCCGGCCGTGCCGATGCAGCCCAGATCGATCTGCTGGTCCCGGCGGACAATGACATTCTGGGCCAGGCCCGGCTGATGGCAACCCGTCAGTGGCTGCAACAGCAAGGGCTGCCAGCCCGGCAGATTCAGGTGGACGTGCGCAAGGCGCAGCGGACCGGAGCCGCGCAACCCGGTGCCCCACTGCCCGATACCGCGTCAGCGAACACGGCACAGCCCGGCAGCGCCACAGCGGGCAACACGCCAGCAGGCAGCGCCCAGTTGCGTGTGCTGCTGCTCAAAAATGGTGCGCCGGTCTCGGGCGCGTGAGTCAGACCGAAGACGTAAGCGTGCGGGCCGCCAGCACCTCTTCTTCGGCCGGAGCACTGGCGTGTGACCTGGCCGCTGCCTTGCCACGGGCGCCAGCTGGCACACTGGCGCGCCGCACTACCCTGGCATGCATGCCGAACATGGAAACCGGCGGCAGATTGCGCGCCACCGTGAAGAGCCGCTCGTTCTCCACGCCCCGGTCGCGCATGCCGTCGAAGAAGCGGGCGCTCATGCGGTGCGGCAGGTAGCGCATCTGCATCACATACCCGCCGTTCTGACAGAGATGGGTGAAGAAGTCGGCAATATCGTCGGAGTAGAACAGACCTGCCGTAGGGATGAACGAGGCCAGCAGCACCCGCTTCTCCCGCAGTTCGGGAAAATGATCGTACAGTTTCTCGACACCATCGGCGATCACCCGGGCCGACGGATGCTGGGTCTGAAAGTGGTGGGCAAACCCGGATTCGATCTCGAAGAACAGGGTATCCGGAAGAAGCTGCAGCACGCGGGATGCCACCACCCCGCTCCCGATACCGGCCAGCACCACCTGATCGAAACCGGCCGACAGACGCCGCACTTCGTGCGCCGCGCGCTGGCCAAAGACAGGCGAAGATGGGCAAACACTGCCCGTGACAGAAAACCGCTTCAGATAGCTCATGAAAATACCCGATGGAACAGGCGTTCCATCTGCATCGATTCAGGACACACCCCCGGCGGGAGCAGCCTCCAGGCGCCGGAACCGGGATGGCAGGCAGCTTGCCCAACTACGGGCAGCTTGCCCCATCCGGCCGGCACGCGACATTCCGGGCCGACGAAACCGCCGCCCCCTCCGACCCGCAACGTACCCGTGTGGCAAAACTCACCACAGGTACTGGCCAGAACACTGCCACGATGGTACAGGATCGCACGCCCCCGACTCAAAAAGGCCCGGCCTCACATCGGGCCGGTTTTTTGATCAGGCTCAGGCAGGAAGCATATTTTGCATTTGGTAACTTAGTGGACGCTTAGTGTGCGTCGTGTACTCCCCTTGTTCCAGTGCTTCCCTGTACGTGCCACTGTCCCGTTATCATGTTCGTGTCCCGGACAGGCGGTGCCCCGAGCAGCCACACCCTGCATGATTGCTGCCCCCGGTCATTCATCGTCCGGGGGAAGCCCCCTTGTGTGCGCCACTGCACCCGTTCCGCGTCCGCGCTGCCGCTCCTCTTTATCCCGCCGAGCCCCCGCCTTTGCACCCCGCCTTTGCACCCCGCCTTTGCACCCCGCCTTTGCGCCCCACCTTTGCGCCCCCCCTT
>ERZ773090.1003-NODE-1003-length-10389-cov-3.96816_pt1 | contig 10389 bp, 6 predicted proteins | sample MGYA00580579_ERZ773090 | MGnify/ENA primary metagenome ERZ773090 (study PRJEB29015, sample SAMEA2738014) | human oral metagenome | biome: human oral; feature: human-associated habitat; material: dental | place: China | collected 2132 ... | reverse complement strand
AAGAAAAAGATGCTGGAACAAAAAGCGCCGGGGCACTGACCATGCCGGGGTGCCGCTCATGCCGGTGCATTGAACATACCGGGACACTGGCCAGGTTGGGGTATTGACCAATATTGGGGTGTTGACCATGCCGGGGCGCTGACCATACCTGCGCATTGACATGCTGGATCACTGACTATTTTCATACACCTGAAAAAAATACCGACACCCAAACGCCCCGATTCGGTAAGCACCTGAAAACAGGCCATTTCCGGCCAATTAACGTTTATTTCAATAATTGAAGAATCATGTCTGACCCCATGGGAACACCGTAAATCTCTTACAGGGTCACAGGCAGTTTTTTACATATCAGGATGGCCCCTGCCGACCAAACATGAGACAGTGGACAACGCATGGTGGCACGTTGTGTCACCTTTGCCCGGCCGTTTCAGAACGGTCCCGGATACGAGCGGCCCTCCCTCCTCCTGTCCGTCTGGTGCGTCCGGACGGATGGATGCCGGTGGGCGTGGCCGCATACCACCAGGGACAAACCGACAAAAACAGCCATGCCCAGCAAACTGCGAACCACCCGGCTCTTCCACCAGGATGTCATCATCCGGCCAACCGACCAGGTCGCGGACCACTGCATCCAGCTGGTCGAACACTGTCGACACACCGGCCGGCGGCCGGCCCTTGTCTTTGCGATGAATCCGGAAAAATCCATGCAGTCCGAGCATGATCCGGACATCCGCCAGCTGCTGCAGCAGGCCGACCTGCTCATCCCCGACGGCGTCGGCACCTGTATCGGTGCCCGCGTGCTCAACGGCGTACGGATAAGACGGGTGCCGGGCTCGGAACTGATGCCCGAGCTTTGTACCCGTGCCGAGCGCGAGGGCCTGTCGGTGTACATCTACGGCGCCTCGCCCGAATCAAATGCACTGGCCGTCGAGAACATGCGGGCCATCTGGCCGCGCCTGCGCATTGCCGGCGCCAGCCACGGATTCATGCCGCCCGGCGAACTCGAGGATCTGGCCCGTCTGCACAACCCCGAAACCGCCGGCACCGTCGCGGCCCGCATTGCCGCCGCCCGTCCCGACATCGTCTTCGTCGGCCTGGGCAGTCCGCGCCAGGAGCGCTGGATGGCCGAGATCGGCGTGCACCTGCCCGTGGGCCTGCTGCAGGGCGTGGGCGGCACCATCGATGTCCTGTCCGGCACCGCCACGCGGGCACCGGCCTTCTGGCAGAACATGGGGCTCGAATGGCTCTACCGCCTCATCGAGAACCCCAGGCGCTGGCGCCGCCAGCTGGCCCTGCCGCGCTATCTGGGCATGCTGCTGCGCCACCGGCTGTCGGCACAGCGCCTGGCCAGCAGCCACGGCCCGCGTGCCCTGCGCCCGGCCAGGGCCCACTAGCGCGGGGCCATGAACGCATTTGCCCCCGCGGTAGTCCTGAATCCATGTGCCGGCAAGACACCGGGATTGTCGCCGGCCACAACACCGCCAGACGACTTCCCGAAGCCGCGTGCCAGCAAGTCACCGCTCGCTGGCATGGCGCCGTGCGCCCCCAGGGCACGGCACGCCGGCAATACACCGTGCACAGGCAAGGCTGGCCGCCCTGCCTGGCAGGGCAACGCCGGCAGCGCACGGAAACTTCCCTTTCACCCCCATCCATGACCCCCACCACCATCACGCTGGTTGCCGGCGCCCGGCCCAACTTCATGAAAATCGCTCCGCTGATCCGGGCCTTCCGGAAGCGGACGGACAGGGTGCGCCACCGGCTGGTCGACACCGGCCAGCACAGTGACCCCACCATGAACCGGGTGTTCTTCGACGAGCTGGGCATTCCCGAGCCCGACGTGCGCCTGGAAGGCGCCGGCCGCAGCCAGGCCGAGGTCACGGCGCGCGTCATGGTGGCCATGGAAGCGGAGCTGCAGCAGCACCCCGCCCAGGGCGTACTGGTAGTGGGGGATGTCAACTCCACGCTGGCGGCCGCCGTCAGCGCCAAGAAGCTGCACCTGCCGCTCATCCACGTCGAGGCCGGCCTGCGCAGCGGCGACCGGAACATGCCCGAAGAGATCAACCGTCTGGCCACCGACGCCATTACCGACCTCTTCTTCGTCACCGAGCCGTCCGGCCAGGAGGCGCTGCTGCGCGAGGGCCACCCCGCCAGCCGCATCCACTTCGTCGGCAACGTGATGATCGACAACCTCTTTCACCAGATCGGGCGCCTGCGCGCCGATCCCGCCGCCGGTGGCCGGGGTGCCGCCCTGCGGGCCGGGCTGGGCGACCGCCCCTATGGTGTCGTCACCCTGCACCGTCCCTCCAACGTCGATCACCCCGAACAGCTCGCCGGCCTCGTGGACACCCTGCGAACACTCGCCAGCGACCTGCCGCTGGTCTTTCCGGTCCATCCGCGCACCCGCAGCAACCTCTCCCGCTTCGGCATCGATCTCGGCCCCAACATCCACACCACGACCCCGCTGTCGTACATGGAGTTCCTGTGTCTCTGGAAGGACGCCGAGATCATCCTCACCGACAGCGGCGGCCTGCAGGAAGAATCCAGTGCCGTGGGCGTGCGCTGCGTCACGCTGCGTGACAGCACCGAACGCCCGGTGACCATCACCGATGGCACCAACATCCTCGCCGGCACCAATCCCGCCCGCATCCTCGACGTGGCCCGCACGGCCCTGGCGCAGCCAGCCTCCGGCAAACGTCCGCTGCTGTGGGACGGACGCGCGGCCGAACGCATCCTGGATGTGATCGTCGACTCACCCCTGTTTCAACCCGTGTAATTGATGAACCCAACGGACAGCCCGCCCACCCACGTACCGACATCCCCCACCGAAGGCCGCAGCCCCCGGGGCGCGCGCCAGCGTCTGCCCTTCATCCAGCCCGTGCGCATCGGCCGTGACGCCGACGCCCTGGCCGGCATCTACCAGCCGGCCAGTGACAGCACCGGAACCGGTACGGCTGTCCTCATCTGCAATCCGTTCGGACAGGAAGCCATCCGGGCCCAGCGCTCGCTGCGCGTGCTCGCCGAACGGCTGGGCCGGCAGGGCATCGCCTCGCTGCGCTTCGACTACTTCGGGACCGGCGACTCGCCCGGTGAGGACGGCGCCGGCCACCTCACCCGCTGGCGCCAGGACATCCACCTCGCCGATGTCACCCTGCGCCAGCTCTCCGGTGCCAGCCAGACCATCTGGGTGGGCCTGCGGCTGGGTGCCACGCTGGCCCTGCAGGCCGCCCTGCTGCTCACCGATCTGCCGCAGCCCCAGCGCATCCTGCTGTGGGATCCGGTGCTGGACGGCCCCACCTACCTGGCCCACCTGCAGCGCATGAACGAATTCTGGACCCGCCAGAGCAATGTCACCAGCGAGGCCCTGGGCTTTCTGATCACGCACCGCATCCGCCGGCACATCGCGGCCATCCGGCCCAGCGCGCTGCCCGCCGATACGCGCATCCCGCTCCATCTGGTGGGCACCGCCAGCCTGCCCGGCCGCCAGGCCTTTCTGGACCACTGCCAGAAGCACCACATTCCCCTCCACGAAGTGCTGCTCGACAGCGCCATCGAGTGGACATCCAACACGGCGCTCGACAGTCAGTGGGTGCCCGACGAAGCCATCGGGGCCCTGCTCGACATCTGCGCCGGCCGCCATCATCCGTCGCCATCGCAGCAGGAGCCATGAACGTGAACGCCTCTGTCCTCCCCTACCGTGAAGAATCCCTCTGCTTCGGCCCCGAGTCGCGCCTGATCGCCACGCTCACTCTGCCCGGTGATCATCCCGACAGCGCCCTGCCTGCGGCCCTGACCGGCAGCGCCGAGCTGCCGCCACCGCACCCACACCTGCACCAGGCCAGCCGCACCAGCACCCATCCCGCCGCGGCGGGCCGCGCACCGAAGCGCCGTCCGCCCGGACTCATCCTGCTCAATGCCGGCATGCTGCCGCGCATCGGCCCGCACCGGCTCAACGTCGAACTGGCGCGCACCGCGGCCGCCCAGGGGGTCTCTGCCATCCGCTTCGACCTGCCTGGCCTGGGCGACAGCGGCTTCACCAGCAGCCGCCTCTCGCACGACGAGCAGACCCGCGCCGCCATCGAAGACGCCATGACCCTGCTGTCCCGCACGAAGCACGCGCCCGACCGCTTCCTGATCGCCGGCCTGTGCTCCGGTGCCGATGCCGGCTTCCAGATGGCCCGCGACGATTCGCGCATCGTCGGCCTCTACATGATGGAGCCCTACTACTTCCCCAACCGCTTCAGCAACATGTTCCGCACGCTGCGCCGGCTGCGCGAATACGGCATGCGCCGCAGCGTCATCCGCATCCTGCAGAAAAGCCGCTTCACCCGCCGGCACGACCCGGCTGCCGACAGCGCCCCCGTGCCGCAGGCCGCCCCCGAGGAAGGTGTGCGCGCCGCCCCCACGCCGCAGCACTTTGCCGAAGACCTGCGCAGCCTGCTCGGCCGTGGCGTCCAGATCAAGCTCATCTACGCCAACACCCTGATGGGTAACTGGGACATGCGGCACCACCACCGCCACATCTTCAGCAAGGTGGGCCATGCCTCGCACTTCGACGTGGAGCTGGTGCCCCACACCGACCACGTCTTCACCCGCGTCGAGGCCCGCCGTCACCTGATCCGTGGCATGGCCGCCTGGCTGCGCCGTATCGAGACGCAGCAGCACGCCACACCGGCCTGAGCACGGCCCCCCCCCACACCGGCGCGCCCCCTGTTGCGCCGGTGTGGCCCCGACGGTTCCTACCAGCGTGAGCGCCAGCCCCCGGCGCCCGGCCTGAAGGCAGGCCGCGGCGCATAGGGGTCACCATTGGCATCCGGAGCAGCCCCCACATCGCTGTCGTCCCCATCGGGCGAGGCCTGAACCGCCGGCTGCCCACTGGCGTCGGCACCTGGACCGGCGCCCGGACCCACGCCAGGATTCATGCCTGGCCCTGCTCCCGGGCCGGCGCCCATGCCATCCCCCGGACCAGCGCCCATACCGGTGGCACCAGCCCCCATACCCGCGCCGGCTCCCACACCTGCACGCGCGCCCATGCCAGAACGCGCCCCCATACCGGCACGAACGCCCATACCGGCGCCCATGCCCGCCCCGGCGCTCCCGTCGTTGCGGGGCGCCCAGCGGCTGCGGCCATGCGCACGCAGCTCCTCGCGCATTTCCTCGCGGGCCTCCTGACGGATCTGCTCGCGCATCCGGGGGGCCTCTTCCTTCCAGAACGCTTCACGCAGCCGGGCCTCTTCCTGCTGCCAGAGCTGCTCCCGCAACTGCGGCGCATCCCGCTGCCAGAACGCCTCGCGCAGCCGGGCCTCTTCCTGCTGCCAGACCTCTTCCTGCATGCGTGCCTGTTCCTGCTGCCACAGCTCCTGACGGATGCGGCTGCCTTCCTGCTGCCAGATCTGCTCGCGCAGCCGGGCCTGTTCCTGCTGCCAGATCTCCTGCTGGATACGCTGCCCCTCCTGCTGCCAGATCCGGTCACGCAGCTCGCGCTGGGCTTCCTGCCAGATTTCGTCGCGGATGCGGGCTTCCTCGTGCTCGCGGAACTCGTTGCGCAGCCGGACCACGGCCTCATCCCGGATCTGGTCACGCAGGGCCGGCTCGTCGCGCTGGAGGAACTCCTCGCGCACCCGGGCCTCTTCCTTCGCCGTGATCTCGGCGCGCAGCCGCTCCTCTTCCTGCTCCCGATAGGCCTCACGCTGCCGTGCCGCCTCGTAGGCCCTGGCCTCTTCCTCGCGCTGCAGCTCGAGCTGGCGCTGGCGCGACGCCTCCAGCTCGCGCTCCTCCTCGCGCGCCTTCGCCGCCTGCTCGGCACGCTGCTGGGCCTCGCGCTCCGCTTCGGCCTGGCGTTCGGCCTCCTGATCCTTCGCCGCCCGTACGGCCTGCAGCTTCGCCTCTTCCTCGGCCAGACGCTCGGCTTCCAGCTGGCGGCGCTGCGCTTCTTCCTTCTCCCGTGCCGCTGCACGTGCTTCCATCTCGGCGCGCAACCGCTTTTCCTCTTCCTGGGAGATTTCCTCGGTCAGCCGCTGCACCACCCGCTGGCGGATCTCGTCGCGCAGCCGTTCCTCGTTCTCGGCCAGAAAGGCCTCACGCAACCGGTCGGACTCCTGCAGGCGAATGTCCTCGCGCAGGCGGTCGGCCTCGTGCCCCAGAAATTCCTCGCGTACCCGCTCGGCCGTTTCCTCCCGCACCTCGGCACGCACCCGTGCCTCTTCCTGCTCGCGCACCTCGGCGCGCAGCCTGGCCTCCTCGTCCCGGCGAATCTCGGCCGCACGCTTCTCGGCTGCGGCCCGCTCGGCCTCGGCCCGTTCGCGTTCCTGCTGGCGCTGCGCCTCGAGCCGCAGCCGCTCGGCCTCCTCGCGCTGGCGGGTTTCCTCGCGCTCGCGTACCGCCGCCAGCCGGCGACCATCTTCCTCGCGCAGGCGCGCCTTCTCCTCGCGTTCGCGCTCCGCGCGCGCATCCGCGCGCCGCAGCGCCTCTTCTTCCTGTTCGCGCTGTTCCTGCTCGCGCCTGTCGTGATCACGTTTGTCACCGTCGCGCCGGCCGCCGCCCTTGCGGTCGCCCCGCTGCTGCAGCCAGGCCATGGCCGCCTGTTCGGCCTCGGCCGACACGGCAGGCCCCGGCTGCGTCAGCGGATCATCCACCGAGCCGGGCAGCACGCCAGGACCGGAAGCGCCCGCCTGCCCTGCAGAAGCCGCATGACCTGACGCGCCAGCGTGCCCAGCCGCCCCGGCCGCACCAGCACCGGCATCGCCAGCCTCCCCGTACGCCTCGGCGTGCGCAGCCGACGACACCTCGATCACATCACGGCCATCGGGCGGCAGCACCAGCGCATGGCTGCTCTGCATCGCCTCGCTCCACATGCGGCGACCGTTCAGAATGCGGGCCGGGTTCTCTTCCGTCAGCCGGAAGGCCATCCCCATCCCGTAATTCTGCATCAGGTGCTCACGGGCCTCGTGCATCCGCGGCGGACGGTGCGCCAGATTGTGCGCATCGCTGGCCACCACGTGCGCCCAGCCGCGCGTGAGCAGCACATTGGCCGTCTGCGCCGCCGCCCGGCCAAACGCACCGATTACCGACGCGGCCGTCAGCTGCAGCATGCAGCCCATGTCGAGGAAGGGCTTGATGATGGTCGGGTCGCGCATCACCGCCTTGTTGCGCTCGGGGTGGGCAATCAGCCAGCGGATGCCCTGGTCGGCAAACATCCGGCAGGCCACATCCGAGCCGGGCGGAATCGAGCCGTCCGGAAACTCCAGCAGCATCACCTTCAGCCCGTCCATCCCGCCGATCATCGGCAGGTCGTCGGCCTCCAGCAGCTCGAAGGCATCCGGGTGCAGATGCACCTCGCCACCCAGATGCACATCCAGCGCAATACCGGCACGCGCGAGCGCATCACGGTATTCCTCGTACACCGGGCGCAGCGTGGACAGCCGGTTGTCGAACACGCCGGGATAGACGTGCGGTGTCAGCACCGACGCCTTCACCCCGTTCGCGACCGCTGCCTCCGCGAGCGTCAGCGCGTCTTCCATGGTACGTGCGCCGTCATCCACCCCCGGCAGCAAATGGCAATGCAGATCAATCATCACTTGCCCTCTTCAACCGCGAACCCAACCTTGTCGTCAACCAACACAGTCTCTGCCCCGGTGCCTGTCGTGCCCGGCCGGAATGCCGGTGCCTGTCATGCCCTGCCGGAACACCTGCATCAGACCACGGCACCAGGCGGCACCCCAGCCTTCCACATGCCTGCCACGGCACCGGCCGGAGCACCGACCCTTCACACACCTGCCGCGGCACCAGCTCCGGCCGGCTCCCACGGTGCAGGATCAACCCGGGCACAGGAATATACCGCTGCAGCAGCCTCCTGCGCCCATCCTTCCAATATGGTAGCCATGGCCGCAAAATGCAAAAACCGGCCAGGGGCCGGTCGGACGGACATGCACGGGCAGTCTCGATGGCAGCTGCGCCGCACCGGCTGGGCACGGCGGCAGTTTCCACCGGGCACCGGCGGGCGCCCGGCGAAGGTGCCTGCCCGACGCCTGTACGGCTTACTGCACCGCGTCCTGACGGAACTCGTCGATGGCCACCTCGCGGCCCTCCCAGGCCGAGCGGTAGGCTGCCGACAGCAGCGCCAGCGAACGCAGACCCTGCGAACCGTCGGTTTCGGGCGTGGCCCGGCCGCGCAGGGTTTCGATCACGTTGTGATAGTACAACGGATGGCCAAAGCCATACACGGAAGTCGTTTCGTAGCTGGCGTTGCGGATGCCTTCGTCCTCGGGCTGCTCGTCCTCGAACTCCCAGTGGTCGATGCGGTTGACCGCCACGCCGCCCACCTTGGCCGTACCCTTCTCGCCCAGCACCACGATGCTGCCTTCCATGTTCTTCGGATAGGTCAGCATGGTGACGTTGATGCTGCCCAGCGCACCATTCTTCCAGCGCACGCTCATCACGCCGGTGTCTTCGGCCTCGATGTCGCGCGCCAGCGTGGCTGTGTAGGCATGCACCCGGTCGACCGGGCCGATCATCCAGTCCAGCAGATCAACATAGTGGCTGGCCTGGTTCATGAAGGCGCCACCATCGAGCGCCCAGGTGCCGCGCCAGGCGGCAGCATCATAATATTCCTGCGGCCGGGTCCAGAACACGTTGATCACGGCCATGTAGATCTTGCCGAAGCGGTTCTGGCGAATGGCCTTGCGCAGCGCCTGCAGCGTGGCATTCTTGCGGTTCTGCTTCACCACGAACAGGTACACACCGGCCTTCTGGCAGGCCGCGTGCATGGCCAGGCCGTCCTTCCAGCGGGTGGCCATGGGCTTTTCGCTGATGACGTGCCGGCCGCTGCGGGCCACCTCGATGGCCTGCTCCGCGTGCAGACCCGACGGCGTGGTCAGCACCACGATGTCGGCCGTGGTTTCCTTCAGCATGTCCGTCAGGGAAGCGTGCCCTCGGGCACCGGTACGGTCGACCGCCTTCTGCAGGGCTTCCGGGTCGATGTCGCAGACATCCACCAGCTCGGCCTGGTCGGCGTGCTTTTCCAGTGCGCCAAAATGGTTGGCGGAAATCCGGCCACAACCCACCAGTGCAAAGCGGATTTTGCGGTTTTCCGGGATTTTTACATTGCTTGAGACCAAGGGAATACTCCTTCACGAACACTCGGCATTCTGCTGCAAAAGAACACGATCAGCAGCGAGAGCCCACAGACCATTGCCAACAATTCCGGACCGAACCAGCCCCCGGAGACGGGAGACTGCTTATCCGGGGCCAGTGGAACTGACACCCGGGCCAGCCCGGCACCTGCATCGATGCCAAGCATAGCCAACCCGCAACGATTCATGAACCAAGAAATGCACACTTCCACGACATTCCGTTGCCATGGCAATACACCATAGTTGCCAGCAGGCCGTGTCTCCCGACGCTCCCTCGTCTGCGCAGGGCCGGGGAGACCATGGCTCTGCGACGCCGGGAATGGCTTCTTCCCCCGCAAAGGGCCGTACGCCGGGAAGGTGTGTGTCGGCAGGTTACATAGAAATGCCGGACCCGCCAACCGGAAGGGCTGCTTCCGTTACACATAGGTTTCAAAGAGTGGCTCGGGCCGAGAAAAAGACAGAAAATCTCGCACTCGTCAAACAGCGTTAAATTACCCGAGAAAATACCACAGGTGTCAAGCTGGCCGTCATTTCGTGAAACAGCCCGCCCATTCACAATGTCACGGCCGCTTTGGCTGCCGTCGCCGGAACGGCCCTGGCCCTAGTATGGGCGCCAAAGTGTGCCGCAGGATTTTTGCGGCGCATCCCAAGACCCTGCAGCCTCTGCAGGCGTCCAACAGACTTTTGTCATTAACGGCATAATTCTCTGCTGGCAGAAAGCTGGCGCGCGCCCTATGATGACCCACCAGCCTTGGCGGGTCTGGCCGGGCTGCGCGGCCTGCACACACATCGGAACGCACCGTGGCCGTCCATGGCCCCGCCCCGGTCATGCACACGGGCGGTCTGAACAGGCTGCACCCAGCCAGACCGTCCCGACAGCCTGCAGTTACCGCCTGACGGCTGCCTTCCCAACGTTTCAGAAGAACCGCGGCAACCCACTCATATGAACATGTCCAATCCGTTTCCCGACGACATGCCCATGGCCGAACCGCCTGGCATGCCCCCCCGTCCGGGAACAACCCTCACCCGCACACCCGCTCCCACGTTCAGCACATACCTGAGCATCGTCCGCGAGCGCAAGTGGCTGGTGCTCGGTACGGCAGCAGCCGTCACCCTGCTGGCCACCGTGGCCGTCAACCTCATGACGCCCATCTACCAGGCCAGTGCCACCCTGCTCATCGAAAACTCCAAGCGCAGCGTCGTGCCGCTCGAGGAAATCTACGGTGTGCCGGCCGGCAGCCGCGAGTTCTTCCAGACGCAGGCC
>ERZ773090.1002-NODE-1002-length-10393-cov-9.25895_pt1 | contig 10393 bp, 7 predicted proteins | sample MGYA00580579_ERZ773090 | MGnify/ENA primary metagenome ERZ773090 (study PRJEB29015, sample SAMEA2738014) | human oral metagenome | biome: human oral; feature: human-associated habitat; material: dental | place: China | collected 2132 ... | reverse complement strand
GTCAGTATGTCTTCCAAGACCTTTATGAGGTTGGTGGAGTGCCGGCTGTGATGAAGTATCTATTGGCGAACGGCTTCCTGCATGGTGACCGCATTACTTGTACAGGTAAGACGGTGGCAGAGAATCTGGCAGAATTTGCTGATCTGACACCAGGTCAAAAGGTCATTATGCCGCTTGAAAATCCAAAACGTGCAGACGGTCCGCTTATCATCTTGCATGGTAATCTGGCTCCAGATGGTGCTGTTGCTAAGGTTTCTGGTGTTAAAGTACGCCGTCACGTGGGACCGGCTAAGGTCTTTGACTCAGAAGAAGCTGCTATTGATGCGGTACTGGCCGATGAAGTAGTCGATGGCGATGTGGTTGTAGTCCGTTACGTTGGACCAAAGGGTGGCCCTGGTATGCCAGAAATGCTGTCACTTTCTTCTATCATCGTAGGGAAAGGCCAAGGAGACAAGGTGGCCCTTCTAACAGATGGTCGCTTCTCAGGCGGTACTTACGGCTTGGTTGTCGGACACATTGCTCCGGAAGCTCAGGATGGTGGCCCGATTGCCTATCTCCGTACAGGCGATATGGTCACGGTTGACCAAGATACCAAGGAAATTTCTATGGCAGTCTCTGATGAAGAGCTGGCGAAACGTAAGGCAGAAACGACTATTCCGCCGCTTTATAGCCGTGGTGTTCTCGGTAAATATGCTCACATGGTATCCTCTGCCGCTAAAGGTGCTGTTACTGACTTCTGGAAACCAGAAGAAACAGGGAAGAAATAGCCTATATATGACAAAAGAACCCGCTAGTTTTTCTAGCGGGTTTGATATTTTTAATATAGAAGAACTTAACACTTTCTTATCTAGGACTGATCCCCAAGGCAATACGTCCGAAGCGGCTGATACGAGTGATTTTCCAAGCAGGAGACCAAGTAACCTCAACAGAGGCACTTTCAATCTCATCGATTTTTTTAAGAGAGTCCATGATGGCGATGGGCAGACTCTCAGCACAATCACAGGCTGTGTCGGTAAAGGTCATAACAACCTTGCAGTGGCCATTCTCGTCTAAGTTAATTTCATAAATCAACCCTAAGTTATAGACATCCAGCTCTACATCCGGATCGTAAATACGCTCGAGCTTCTCCACCAATTTATCCTGAATTGCAGCTGCTCGGTCATTGATTTTGATATCGTCTCTCATGGCTATCCCCTTCTATCTCAGTTGAATTGTTTTTATTTTCTCACAATTCTGACTTTTTTTCAAGCTATTTTGGAACATGAAAACGGATTTAGTTCTTCCAAATGAAAAATCCCTTTCGGGCTCCTCAAAATGGCGGACTTATGATAGAATATAAGTACTAAAGAAGGCGGAGGTCAGAAGATGAAATTACAAAAACCCAAAGGAACTCAGGACATTCTTCCTCAGGAATCAGCCAAGTGGCAGTATGTAGAAGACTTTGCCCGCAAGACATTTAAAAAATACAATTACGGCGAAATCCGCACGCCAATTTTTGAGCACTATGAAGTCATCAGCCGCTCGGTCGGGGACACGACAGACATCGTGACCAAGGAAATGTATGACTTCTATGACAAGGGCGACCGCCATATCACGCTGCGTCCAGAGGGGACAGCGCCCGTGGTGCGTTCTTATGTAGAGAATAAACTTTTTGCTCCTGAAGTGCAAAAGCCTGTCAAAGTCTACTATATGGGCTCTATGTTCCGCTATGAGCGGCCTCAGGCTGGCCGTCTGCGGGAATTTCACCAGATTGGAGCAGAGTGTTTTGGCTCCAGTAATCCTGCTACCGATGTAGAAATGATTGCCATGGCGGCTCAATTTTTCAAGGATATTGGTATTACTAATGTTAGCTTGGAGCTTAACTCACTGGGGAATCCTGAGAGCAGAGCTGCTTACCGTCAGGCCTTAATTGATTATCTGACTCCGCTGAAGGCTAGCCTTTCAGCAGATAGCCAACGTCGCTTGGAGGAGAATCCGCTGCGCGTGCTGGATTCTAAAGAGCCCGAGGACAAGGCGGCAGTAGAAGGTGCACCGTCTATTCTGGACTATCTGGATGAGGAGAGTAGTACTTACTTTGCGGCCGTTCGCTCCATGCTGGAGACCTTGCAGATTCCTTATGTCATCAATACCAACATGGTCCGTGGGCTAGACTACTATAATCACACAATTTTTGAGTTTACAACTGAGGTGGCAGGCAGTCAGCTGACTATTTGTGCTGGCGGCCGTTATGATGGGTTGGTGGCTTACTTTGGAGGACCTGAAACACCAGGTGTTGGCTTTGGTATGGGCTTGGAACGTTTGCTTCTCGTACTTGACAAGCAAGGAGTAGAGCTGCCGATTGAAACCGCTCTGGATGTTTATGTAGCTGTTTTAGGAGCAGGTGCCAATGGCAGAGCTTTGGAGTTAGTACAAGCTCTCCGCGCACAAGGTTTTGCGGCGGAGAGGGATTATCTAGACCGCAAGCTCAAGGCTCAGTTTAAGTCGGCTGATATCTTTAAATCCAAAACTCTTATCACCTTGGGTGAAAGCGAAGTGGAGAGCGGTCAGGTGACTGTTAAGAACAATCTTAATCGTGAGGAGATTACTGTTAGCCTAGACCAAATCCAAGAAAACTATCAGCTTATTTTTGAGAAATTGGGGTTTTAAAGACTTGAGTCTAACAGGCGAAAACGTTATAGTATCAAATGATTGGACGAAGTAGGTTGACAATGTGTCAATATATTTTTGAAAAAAATTTAGAAAAAACTTGAAACCTAAAGTCATTGTTGATATAATGTTTTTGTCATATAAATTTGCTAAAGGAGAAACAACTATGGCACGAATTAAATTAACTCCAGAAGAACTTCGTACATCTGCAAACAGATACACTGAAGGTTCTGAAAATGTAACTCAAGTTTTGACCACATTGACTAATGAACAAGCAATTATTGCTGATAACTGGGATGGTTCTGCATTTGATAGCTTTGAAGCACAATTCAATGAATTGTCTCCAAAAATCAAAGAATTTGCACAATTGCTCCAAGATATCAATGCTCAGTTGATTAAAGTTGCTGACATCGTTGAGCAAACTGACCAAGATATCGCTGCACAAATTCACTAATTTTGTTATAACGGCTTTAGGAAGGCGAGAGCCTTCCTATTTTTGTAAAGATTAAATATGAAAAAATGGCGGTTTCTTTCATATTAAATAAGAAAACTGCTACAATGTCAAGACAAGCTCTAACAATCTGGATCAGTATTTGAATTAGAATGTTAGGGCTATCTGTGTCTTTTTTGAGTGCTCCTTATGTAAAAAATAAATGAAGAAAAAAGAAAAAGTATCCATGGGAAATAAAAAATTATTTAAATATATAGGAAATGTTGTTTTAGTCATCACTTTGCTGGCAGCAGTGGTAACGCTGAATGTCGCAGTGCAGAAGAATACAAGCAGTGCTAGAAACAGCAAGATTAAAACGGATCAAAAAACTAAACTGAATGTCGCGGTCGTCAATGAAGATCGGGCTGTTAAGGTTGACAAGAAAGAGTATAATCTTGGAGCTAGCTATGTCAAAAATCTAGAACGGGATGATTCTCAAAACTGGTATATTGTGACGCGTGGAGCTGCAGATGCTGGCCTGGAAAATGGCAAATATCAACTGGTCGTGACCATTCCAAGTGACTTTTCGGAAAAAGTGCTAGATGTCAATGCTATCAGTGCAGATCGGACAATCGTCACTTATAAGGTCAATGCTGCGGGAAATCAGCAGATTGAAAATGAGGCCAACAGTCTGGCTAAGGATATTATCGCGGATTTGAATAGCCAGTTGGTTGATATGTATATGGCTAGCATCCTGAGCAATCTTTATACAGCCCAGCAAAATGTGCAGGCTAGTTCAGAGGTCCAAATCACTAATATTGGCAATTACAGAACTAACTTGTTGGAGTCTGCCATTGGCTCTAAGAATATCTTCCCAACGTTGGTTAGTATGTCTGCCTCATCTGTCGAAGCCAATAACTCTCTGAAGACGACTCTGGAAACTTATGCGAAGGCTTTCGATGACTTAGATAACTCCCAGGCGACTTATGGAAAGAACTTTGATAGCCTTCTCAAACAGCGTATTAGCGATCAAACAAGTTATGAAGAATTCATGACCCAGCTAATTGAGATGGATCGCCAACTTTTAGAAGAAGAAACAGGAAAGCTTTATGAAAGTTTGAGTTTATCACAACAAAATTTGACTGCGCATCTTGGAGAAGCAAAAAAACAATCAGATGATGGTTCAGACGATGACAGTAATCAGCCAAATCAAAATCAGTCGGATAATGTTAGCAAGCAATTAGAGCAGTTGGAAGCCGCCTTGAAGGCAGAGCGTGGGCAATTAGATGTTCATAAACAGCAGATTCAGGGCTTTGTTGATAGTAAATTAAGATCCTACTATGGTGTTGAAGAAGGTAAGCCTATTACTCTTAGCGCAGTTTTTGGAGATGCTTTAACAAGCTATGAAGCATCCTTAAAAAACCAAATAGCTGAAACAGTAAAAACTTTGCCAGCTTTTCCAATAACAGAGGTCAAATACGGATTGTCAGTCCCTGCAATTGACTATTCTACTATTTCGCAATTTGGAACGCCGCAAGGAAATGGAGCTGCTGATTTAGCAAATCTTGCAGCGATTGCAGATCAAGCGGCTAGTTCTGCTAGCGGTCAGGTCAATGCTCAGACTGGTAGCAAGGCTACAGTATCAGTTCAACCGCCAGCAGGTGTAACGGTTCAAACTATTACTTACAATAGTGAACCTGTAACAAATGGTCAGGAAATTACTTTAGCTGAAAATGCTAAGTTTACTGTTCAATTTAGTGTGGATAATGCTGCGGCAGCTAGCTCAGTTGATAGTTCCATTGACATTTCTCTGAATGGCATTACAGCTACGAGCGTGCCCGTGAATGTACAGGCTGCGCAGAAAGCAGCTGCAGACTACGGAGCAAAGGTTCAAGAGATTGCGTCTAATTACCAACGAGCTGAGTCTTTAATCCAGGCTTATAATTCTTTTGTTGAGTTAAAAAATAAAGATATGTCTGAATCCCTATCTACCCTTTTGATAAATGCCATTAACTCTAATCTGGATAATTATCAGAGTAGCTTGTCTAAATCTAACGATGGCAAGACTCAAGGGGTTAAAGAAACCTTGGATGAAACGATTAGTAACTTGAAGAACAAGATTGAAGATATCAAAGGAACTAATTCTGAACTTGCAACAGAGATTGATAAACAACTCAAACTTTACGACGATGTGCAAAAGAAGTTGAAAGGTATCTCGACTTCTCGAGAAACCTCATCAAAAGCATTTCAAAAGACAGACGCTGATCTGTCATCTCTGAATTCAGAATTTTCATCCTTGCTGTCTTCAACTTCTGGCGTTAAGTCTTCTTCACAGACCAATGTGCAAGCAGCTGATAGTGTCAACCAGATATTCAGTAGCTTCAATCGTGAGTTGGAAAATGCGCAAGGAACGACAGAGAAACTGTCTGCGAATGCTGAAAGCTTGATGGGACAATTCAATAAGGAATTGGAAGATAATGGCAATTTTGTGGAGTCCTTTGTCAAGGTTCTGAATAATGCCTATGAGAATGGGGTTCCTAATGAAGTATTGCTGGACTTCTTATCGAATCCAGTTGCTCAGTCTTCTTCATCAGTCAAAGCGACTGTCAATGTTTATCGTCCATTCACATGGATCCTCTTGTTGGAGATTGTCAGTCTCTTTACGGCCTATCTCTTTGCAACTCAGAACATTGTGCGCAAGGTTAAAGACCGCTTTAAACTTAATAAACTACAAGATACAGATATTACGACTGTGGGCATTCTAGGCTTCCTGTCTCTGACGATTGGGCTAGTTATTGGGATTGTCTCCAGCATGCAGCTTCACATCGGCAAAGAATATGTGCCATCTTGGGTCTTGCTGATTGTGGTTGCTAGCTTTGTCTTGATTCAGGGGCAGTATTTGATTCTCAAGCACTTGCGCGTGATGGGTATGGCCTTAGCCTTCTTCATGATTATTAGCTTTGTCTACTTGTCTAATGCTATTGGTACGACAGCTAGCTTGACTGGCTTCCCAGCCTTTATCAAGAGCTTGAATGCCTTGTCCGTGCTAGAAGGCATGCTGTCAGGTTACTTTGACGGCAAGACCGCTGGATTCTTTGCCATCTTTGGTCTGATTGTCTTGCTGGCTCTGCTGGTTGCAGCTAATATCTTTATCAAGACTAGAACATTAAAAACTGAGGAAGTTTAAAAGAGTATGAAAAGAATTCTGTTTTTATTCCTAGTCCTAAGTTCGTTTGCGGTGACGACTGTTGCCGCAGATGAGCTAAAGGATAATCGTCTGCAGATAGATAATTCGCGGATTGAAAAAGAGCAAGAACTGAACTTTGGTGCACAATCGGAAGGCACCAAGTCTCTTTTCGTTGCTGAGAATCAGGAAAAAATTCAGGAAATGAAGCAGTATCAAAATAAACAGTTGGCCACAGAAGCGGGACAACTGTTTTCTGCTATACAGGGGCCGACGGATATTTACCATTCCAAGGAGCTTTTTCAGCCAGGAACGGAAAAATTGTCCAAGCTGCAGACGAGTTTGAAAAGCGATGAAGAGAGCAGCTGGGATGATTTTCTGCCAGGAGTGGTCTACTTTGTAGCAGCCACGCTCTTGGTCAGCATGACTGTCTTTGTCAGCTATCGTATCAGTAAGGGAGAAGTATAACATGGAAGGACATATCAATATCACCCTCCGTTTGCGGGATAAGGACGTGGATATTCGCATTCCTAAGCGGATTGAGGTCCGTCGCTTCATTCGGGAGATTGATCAGATTTTCAATATCGAAGGAAAGCGTCATAAGTATCAGCTGCGGATTATTAACAAGGGGTTGATACTGGATGAGGGCAAAGTTTTGGCTGATTATCCAGTCACAACGGGAGATTTAGTAGAGATTGAGGAGATTTAAGGTGACTGAGGAAAAATTTGTATTTGCTGAACAAGAGTTTATCTATGAAAAAAATGACAAGAATTGGAGCCTAACACTGAAGCGTTCGGATGTGGCAACGCAGGATTTGCGGGAGCTCTTGCTGTTGGACCTGCACCATCCGCTTTTCTTGGAGCAGGAGACTAAGGCTGACCATGATAGTGTCTACTTCACCTATCAGATTGAGCCTTTGGGGCTGTCCAAGGAAGAGATTGAAAAGCGCACGATTTCTGAGCGAATTCGTCTGGCTCTCAATGTTTTTGCTCTGGAAGCGGCGTTAGAATTGCCGGTGACTTTTTTGCTACATCCTAGCAATCTCTTTATTACCAAGGATGCACAGGCTAAAATTGCCTACCGCGGTGTTCCGGGCATCATGACACCCCAGGCTATTTCTCGGGAGGACTTTTTGCGTCAGGCTAAGTGCTTTGCGGTTACGCTCTTTGCAGATTTGGACTTTATGGAGCTTTACAAGGGCTCGTTAGAGCTAGAAACTCTGCCAGATTTTCTAGTGGAGCTGCGTGAAGCTAACAGTCTGGAAGATGCGGTTGCGGTTTTGGAGAAATCCTATCAGGAAAAGGCCGCAGAAGAGGCAGAGAAGCAGACACTGGTTTCTAAGCGCCAGCATAAGATTTTCAAACTGGCGACCATCTGGCTGACAGCAGCTGTTGTGATTTTGACCATTCCTTTGATTTACTTGATTTTTATACAAAATCCTTTCAAGGAAAAGCTGTTGCAGGCGGATACTGCCTTTATCAAAGTGGACTACAGCAAGGTCATCGATGAGCTGGAAGGAATCTCTCCTAAGAGTCTGCCGAATACACAAAAATATGAACTGGCCTACTCTTATATCCAGGGCTTGGAATTTTCTGATGATCAGCGTAAGGTCATCCTGAACAATGTCACACTAAAATCAGATGATTTGTATCTCAATTACTGGATTCAAGTTGGACGTAATGATTTTGAAGATGCTTTGGACACAGCCAAACGGATTAATGACTCAGATCTGATCATCTATGCCTTGACGCAGGAGATGAAAAAGGTGCGTGAGGACGATAGTTTGTCTGGTAAGGATCGGGAGACTAAGCTTGAGTCCTTGGAAGGCGAGTATAAGAAATACTGGGATAGCCGCAAGGAGCTTTTGACTGGTGATTCTAGCTCAAGCGCTTCTGGCGAGGAAGGTTCTTCAGGAGCAAACTCTTCCTCCAGCAGTGAAGCGTCATCTAGCAGTAGCGCGAAGGAGTAAGTATGGGCAAGACAATCATCATCTATACAGACCATCTGCGCTATGAGCTACAGCTGACAGAGGATAAGAAAGTTCTCCTAGCAGCGAGTGAGAAGGCTCAGCTTTACCTGCCTCATCAGGAGACTCCTATCCAGCTTCAGCTAGCTGAAGGTCAAGTCTTTTATCAGATGGGGGAAGAAACGGGTGTCGTAACTGACGGTATGGTCTTGGGTAATCTGACCTTGTATCAATCTGATTCAGAACCGGCTGTTTATGACCTGCTGGACAGAAAAGAGTTGCTCATTAGCGACCAGAAGGGGGCAGCTATCAGTCTGGAAGCGCCTTTGGAGTTACTCTTGAAGCGAACGAATGATTCTTGGCTTTTGACCAAGATGCGAGGTCAAGTTTACCTCAATCACGTTGAGTGGACGGGAGACCAAATCCAGCTGGAAGCCGGCGACGAGCTAAGCTTGGAAGGTATTTGTCTCAAGGTCTATCCAGAAGAAATCTGGGTGACTGGTCCAGCTACGGTCAGTTCTAACCTGACCTTGCGGGGGGCTTCTCGCCATGGTTTCTATCCAGACTATCCAGACTATCACCGCTCACCGCGGATTATCTATCGGAGTTCAGAGGACAAGATTCAGATTGCTCCGCCAAGCAAGGAGCCTCAAAAGCCCAATGATGAGCTCTTGAGACTGATTGTACCGCCACTTCTCATGGTTGGGGTGACGGTGTTGATTACACTGGTTCAGCCGCGGGGGATTTATATCCTCGTTACAGTTACTATGTCAATCGCCAGTGCTATCTTTTCGGTGCGCGGTTTCTTCAAAAACCGCAAGAAGTTCAAGGAAGACAAGAAGGAACGCATCGATCTTTATCACCTCTATCTGAAAGACAAGGCTATTGAGCTGAATAAACTGGAACGTGAGCAGCGTGATGGGATGCTTTACCATTTCCCAAACATTAACGAATTAACAGGTCTGGTGACAGACTACAGCCACCGCATCTACGAGAAGACACCGCTCCACTTTGACTTTCTCTACTACCGCTTGGGACTTGGCCAGGTGCCAACCTCCTACAAGCTGACCTATGGTCAAGAAGAGCGGAGCGGCAAGAAAGATGCGCTAGAAGAGGAGGGCTATGCTCTCTACACTCGGCACAAGAAAATTCCCGATCTTCCTATCGTGGCTAATCTCAGCCATGGTCCAGTTGGTTATATCGGTCCGCGCAATCTGGTCCTGGAACAGCTCCAGCTCTTGGTCATGCAGCTGGCAGTCTTTCACTCCTACCACGATGTGCAGGTGATTACCATCATGCCAGAGGAGGAGCGCGATGAGTGGGATTGGCTGCGCTGGCTGCCGCATGCGACTCTACAAGAGCTGAACGTCCGTGGCTTTGTCTATAACCAGCGGACCCATGATCAGGTACTAAACAGCCTGAACCAAATCCTGAAACTGCGCAAGACTCAGAAAGAAGAAGCGACTCGGCAGGAAACGACCCTCTACAGCCCTCACTATGTAGTCTTGGTTACAGATGAAAAGCTGATTCTCGACCATATCATCATGGAATTCTTTACAGAGGATCCGACGGACCTGGGCTGCTCACTCATCTTCGTTCAGGATGTGATGAGCTCTCTGTCTGAAAATATCAAGACAGTTGTCAATATCAAGGACCGCAACACTGGTCAGTTGGTCATGGAAGAGGGAATTCTCAGAGAGATTGATTTCCGACTGGATCATTTCCCAGAAGGCTATGACAAGGAGCGCATCGCTCGGACCTTGGCACCGCTCAATCACTTACAGAATCTCAAGAGTTCGATCCCTGATACTGTGACCTTTATGGAGATGTATGGGGCAGAGACCTTCTCAGACCTGCAAGTCTTGCAAAAGTGGCAACAGAATGCACCTTATAAGAGCTTGGCAGTACCTATCGGCCTGCGGGGGAAGGAAGACCTGGTCTACCTCAACCTGCATGAAAAGGCTCACGGCCCACACGGGCTCATTGCCGGAACAACGGGATCTGGGAAGTCAGAGACCATCCAGTCCTATATCCTGAGTCTGGCTGTCAACTTCCACCCGCACGATGTAGCCTTTCTGCTCATCGACTACAAGGGTGGGGGAATGGCCAACCTCTTCAAGAACCTGCCCCATCTCTTGGGAACCATTACCAACTTGGACGGGGCCC
>ERZ773090.1001-NODE-1001-length-10395-cov-6.07408_pt1 | contig 10395 bp, 9 predicted proteins | sample MGYA00580579_ERZ773090 | MGnify/ENA primary metagenome ERZ773090 (study PRJEB29015, sample SAMEA2738014) | human oral metagenome | biome: human oral; feature: human-associated habitat; material: dental | place: China | collected 2132 ... | reverse complement strand
CGGGCTGGAACGGCACGGGAAAGCGCATCTCGATTCAGGACACGCGCGGCATCATCCACGCGATTCAGGACGGTTCGATCGACAGTGCGCCGACGAAGAAGATTCCGTATTTCGACTTCGAGGTTCCGACGGAACTGCCGGGTGTCGATCCGAAGATCCTCGATCCGCGCGACACGTATGCGAGCCGTACAGAGTGGGATGATAAGGCAAAGGATCTCGCTGCACGCTTCATCAAGAACTTCAAGAAGTATGAGGGCAACGAGGAGGGCAAGGCGCTCGTTCCTGCGGGTCCGCAGCTCTAAACTGTATCTGTACATGGAGGAAGCTGCCGCATTTGCGGCAGCTTCTTTTTTGGAGGTGCAATGAAACTTTCGGACAGCATCAACAAGGTGCGCGGTGTCGGCGTGAAAAAGGCGGCGGCGTTTGCGCGCCTCGGCATACAGACGGTCTATGATCTCTTGACCTACTATCCGCGTATGTACGAGGATCAGAGCCGGATTACGCCCGTTGCCGAACTGCGTGCAGGAGAGCGTGCAACGGTGCTCGGCGTGATTCAGACGGTGACGGAGAAGCAGACGCGGCGGCGGGGCTTTACCGTGCTCACGGCACTTGTCGGCGACGGTACGGGCTACGCACAGGCGGTCTGGTTCAATCAGCGTTTTTTGAAAACCAAACTGCGCGCGGGGCGGCGTATCCTTCTCACGGGCAAGGCGGAATACGCTTACAACGGCGGCGGCCAGCTTGCTCTCTCTCCGATCACCTCCTTTGAGATACTCGATGCGCAGGAGCCGGCAGAGGAACACCTCGGGATTCTGCCCGTATATGCGGCGACGGAGGGGTTGACGCAGAAGCAGCTGCGGCAAATGGTGGCGTATGCCCTCGCGCAGACGGAGGGGGAACTCGCTGAGACCCTGCCGCAGCGCATTCGTGAGGGGTACCATCTCATCGGACGCAGGGCTGCCTTTCAGCGCATTCATTTTCCAAAACAGGAGGAGGAACTGCGTGCGGCGCGACGGCGGCTTGCATTTGAGGAGCTCTATCTCATTCAATGCGGACTGCTTGCGCTCAAAAAACGTACCGCAGAGCAGCAGGAGGGCATTGCGCACTGGGAAAACGGTATGCTTGTCGCGCGCGTTCTGGCGGCGCTGCCGTTCGAGCTGACGGCAGATCAGACGCGGGTGTGGGCGGAGATCGCGCGTGATATGGAGTCTCCGCTGCCGATGCGCCGGCTCGTGCAGGGCGATGTGGGCTCGGGCAAGACGGCAATCGCCCTGCTCGCACTCGTCAAGACGGTGGAGAACGGCTGTCAGGGGGCGCTGATGGCACCGACGGAGATTCTTGCGCGACAGCATTACGATGCTCTGCAGGGCCTCCTCGCACCGCTCGGCATACGTGTCGGCTTTCTCTCGGGACGGCTGACGAAGAGGGAGCGGACAGAGATCGCAGCGGCGCTTGCGGCGCACGAAGTGGATATTGCCATTGGCACGCATGCACTGATCCAGGAGCACGTCGTGTTTGACGCACTTGGGCTGGTGGTGACGGACGAACAGCACCGCTTCGGCGTTGCACAGCGTTCGGCGCTCGAGAAGAAGAGTGCCGTAACCCCGGACGTGCTCGTCATGACGGCGACGCCGATCCCGCGTACCATGACACTGACGGTCTACGGCGATCTCGATGTCTCGCGCATCGAACAGCTTCCGCCGGGACGGCGGCCCATTCGCACCTTTTTGCGGGATGAGACGGCGCGCGAGAAAATCTATGCCTTTGTCCGCAAGGAGATTGAGAGCGGCCGACAGGCATACGTTGTCTGCCCGCTGATCGAAGCGAGTGAGGAGAGTGATCTGCCCTCGGCGGAGGAGGTCTACGAGGAACTGTCCCACGGCATCTTTCGCGGGATTCCCTGTGGGCTGCTCCACGGGCGCATGAAGTCTGCGGACAAGGAAGCCGTGATGGAGGGCTTCTATGCGGACAGGATCAAACTGCTCGTCTCCACCACGGTCATCGAGGTCGGCGTGAATGTGCCGAACGCGAGCATCCTTGTCGTCGAGCACGCGGAACGCTTCGGTCTTGCGCAGCTCCATCAGCTGCGCGGGCGCGTTGGACGCGGCTCTCATGCCTCCTACTGCATCCTCATCGCGGGGCGCAGGGCCTCTTCACAGGAGCGGCTGAAGGTCATCGAGCAGACGAGCGACGGCTTTCGTCTCGCCGAGGAGGATCTGCGCCTCAGAGGTCCCGGGCAGTTCTTCGGCGCAATGCAGCACGGGCTCGGCGACCTGAGGATCGCGGATGTGCTCGCCGATATGGACCTCCTTCTGCTCGCTCGCCGCGCCGCTCTCGCAACGCTTGACGATCCCGCCGCGCTCTCCTTTGTCCTGCCGACACTCATGCGTCAGTACCGCGAGCAGTTTGAACACATGCGGGAGATTTGAGGGAACTGCGCTTGTATTCCTTGACATGCGGGGATTCTCTGGGCTAGAATAGGTCATACTGTATTTGGGAGGAGATAGCCTTGACAAAGGTTTTGGTAAACGGTGCCGCAGGACGCATGGGGCGTGCGGTGCTAAAAGCCGTGATTGACGATGCAGAACTGGAACTTGTCGGTGCGGTGGATATCACAGGCGGTGCGGACGCGGGAGAACTTGCGGGGACGGCAAAGAACGGCGTGCTCGTGGAGACGGATCTCGCAGCGGCACTCGAACGGCTGCATCCCGATGTGATGATCGACTTCACGCGCCCCGATGTTGTCTATGGGAATGTCCTCACGGCACTCGCACACAAGGTCTCGCCTGTGGTCGGAACGACGGGGCTGACCGAGGAGCAGAAGGCGGCGATCAAGGTTGCGGCGGACGAGAACGGTACGCCCGCATTTATCGCACCAAACTTTGCCATCGGTGCGGTTCTGATGATGCTGATGAGCCGCATGGCGGCAAAGTATATGCCCGATGTGGAGATCATCGAGCTGCATCACGACAACAAGCTGGACGCGCCCTCGGGGACGGCGGTGCAGACGGCGGCGATGATCGCCGAGGTACGCACGGCGCACACGCAGGGACATCCCGATGAGGAGGAGAAGATCGCGGGGGCACGCGGTGCAGAGTACGAGGGAATGCGCATCCACAGCGTCCGTCTGCCGGGCTATGTCGCGCATCAGGAGGTTATCTTCGGAGGCCTCGGGCAGACCCTCTCGATCCGTCACGATTCGCTGAACCGTGAATCCTTTATGCCGGGCGTTGTGCTCGCTGCGAAGAAGGTGCGCGGACTCACGTCGCTCACCGTCGGACTGGATCAATTGCTGTAAGGAGTATATCATTATGAAGAAATATCGTGTTGCCATCCTCGGCGCAACGGGAGCTGTTGGACAGGAGTTTCTGAACCTCATCGAGGAGAGGAAGTTCCCGTTCTCGGAGCTGCGCCTCCTCGCGTCCAGCCGCTCGGCGGGCAAGAAGATCGCCTTTATGGGCAAGGAGTACACTGTACAGGAGACGACCTCCGATTCGTTCGAGGGCATCGACATTGCGCTCTTTGCGGGCGGTGCAGCGAGCAAGGAGTTTGCCCCCCACGCAGTCAAGGCGGGTGCCGTCGTCATTGACAACTCGAGCGCGTTCCGCATGGATCCGGAGGTGCCGCTCGTCGTGCCCGAGGTCAACCCCGAGGCGATCAAGAAGCACAAAGGCATCATTGCAAACCCGAACTGCTCGACCATCATCATGGTCATGGGGCTGAAGCCGCTCTACGATCTCGCGAAGATCCGCCGCATCGTCGTCTCGACCTATCAGGCAGTCTCCGGCGCAGGCAAGGAGGGCATGGCAGAGCTGGAGGAGCAGGTCGCGGCGCTCTCGTCCGGAAAAGAGCCGACAGCGAACATCCTGCCCGTTGGAAAGCTGCCGAAGCACTACCAGATCGCATTCAATCTCATTCCGCAGATCGATGTCTTCATGGACAACCTCTACACGAAAGAGGAGATGAAGATGATCGACGAGACGAAGAAGATCATGGAGGACGACAGCCTGCGCATCACGGCGACCACCGTGCGCGTGCCCGTCTATCGCAGCCACGCCGAGTCCGTCAACGTCGAGTTCGAGCGTGAGGTCTCGCTCGATGCAGCACGCAAGGCGCTTGCGGCATTCCCCGGCGTGATCCTGCGCGACAATCCGTCGGAGCAGGAATACCCGATGCCGCTTTTCACCTCGGGCAAGACCGATGTCGAGATCGGCCGTCTGCGCCGCGATGAGTCGACGGAGAACGCGCTGAACTTCTGGATCTGCGGCGACCAGATCCGCAAGGGGGCGGCCCTCAACGCACTCCAGATCGCGGAGTACATGATCGCCCACGAACTCATCTGAACAGAAGATCTTAGGGATTTATTTCCACATGGGAGATAAGTCCTTTTTTTATTCTCAGACACGTTGGATAAAATCCCTCTGCTCCTTTTGTTTCAAGGAGTGAGAGGGATTTTTGATGTATGCGGGCATAAAAAAGGAACACCTATTTTCTTGAAAAAAATAGGTGTTTTTGCTATAACTGTTAGTAAAAGTGGTGAATTGTGGTGATATGTGCCACGAAGTGGTGAGTAGATCCAGAAGGGTGGTGCGGCCGGATGTTCATGGGGGAATACGCCCACAGCATTGATGCCAAGGGCCGCGTCATTCTGCCTGCCGATTTTCGTCAGGAACTCGGGGTCTCCTTCATCATCACGAAGGGGCTCGACGGCAGTCTTTTCCTCTTTCCGCAGGCGGCATGGGATGAGTTCGCGGCCAAGCTGCGCACGCTCTCCATTGCCGATCCGAACGCACGCGCCTTTGCACGCTTCTTTATCGCAGGTGCACGTACGCTCGAATGCGACAAGCAGGGGCGGTTCCTTGTCCCCGCGAATCTGCGTGCCTATGCGAACATCGGGCTCAAGCAGGATGTCATCCTCACGGGGGCAGATGCGCGCATCGAGGTCTGGGACAAGGAGAAGTGGCTGCGCTATGCGGGTGAGGTCGATCCGAACATCACGGAGATCTCGACGCAGCTCGCGGGCTATGGGATTACGATATGAGCGCCTTCCACCATGTGAGCGTCCTGCCCGAGGAGACGATCGACGCACTTGCGATTCGCTCGGATGGCATCTATGTGGACTGCACCCTCGGCGGTGCGGGGCATGCGGGACGCATTGCGGCGCAGCTTTCGGCGAAAGGGCGGCTCATCGGCATTGATCAGGACGAACTGGCAATTGCTGCGGCGCGTGAACGCCTTGCGGATGCGCAATGCAAGGTGACGCTTGTACGCGATAATTTTCGTCATTTGCGGGACATTCTTGCGGCAGAGGGAATTTCGTCTGTGGACGGCATCCTCTTCGACCTCGGCATCTCATCGCCCCAGATTGATACGGCGGAGCGCGGCTTCTCCTATATGCAGGACGCGCCGCTCGATATGCGCATGGATCGGCGCAGCCCACGGAGCGCGCGCACGGTTGTCAATGAGTATACCGCCGATGCGCTGACGGAGATCTTCTACCGCTACGGCGAGGAGCGCTGGGCAAAGCGCATTGCCGCATTCATCGAGGAGGCTCGAAAGTCCCATCCCATCGAGACGACGGGACAGCTCGTTGCCGTCATTGACCGCGCCGTGCCGAAGCAGGTGCGTGCGAAGGGCGGACATCCCGCCAAGCGCGTCTTTCAGGCGATCCGCATCGAGGTCAACGAGGAGCTGACGATTCTCTCTGCTGCAGTCAAAGATGCCGTGCACGCACTCCGCACAGGCGGGCGGCTCGCAGTCATTACGTTTCACTCGCTTGAAGATCGGATTGTAAAGAAAACATTGAAAGAACTCGCACAGGGCTGTATCTGCCCGCCAAGAACGCCCGTCTGCATCTGCGGACATGTGTCGGAGGTGCGGCTGATCGGCAAGGCGCGTGCGGCAAGCGCACGTGAATGTGCGGCGAATACACGGGCGAAGAGCGCAAAGCTGCGTGTTGCAGAGAAGTTATAAAGAGGAATCATTCACAGATAAAGGAGGTGAGGGCACATGCCGGCACGCAAAATATATACGTACGAATACGAGGAAGCGGTACTGCCCGCACCACAGGCGGAGCCGCCGAAGGAACTGCTGATCCGGCGAGAGGTCAATACGAATCTGCGCAACTGTCTGCGTGCGATCTTCTTCCTCATCGCGTTCGGTGCGATGGTTGTGACGCTGCTCGGCGGCATCGGGGCAAAGAATGGATATACCCTGCTCGACACGCAGCAGACGGCTGATCAGCTCGAGCAGGAGAATGAGCGGCTCAAGATCGAGATCGCGCAGCTGAAGTCGCCGGCACGCATTGAGTCGATTGCCGTAGAGCAGCTGCATATGCAGGTGCCGCAGAACATGTATTTTTCGCATGAAAGGGAATGATGGGCGGATGATAAAGCGATTGACAGAACTGGCTGCCCTTCTGCCGAATGCACGGCTCTTGGGAGACGATGCCGAAATCACAAGCATCGAACGGGACTCGCGCTGCGTTCGGGAGGGAGCGCTTTTTGCCTGCATTGCGGGCGCTCATGTGGATGCACACAGCTTTATACCGAATGTGGCGCGGGCGGGAGCTCGCGCTATTTTGACGGAACGGGAAAATGTCGATGTGCCCGCAGGTCTCTCCGTCCTCCATGTGCCGAACATCCAAGAGGCACTGGATGTGATTACACCCTATTTCTATGACTATCCCGCGCGCAGCATGCGCGTGATCGGCATCACGGGGACGAACGGCAAGACGACGACAAGCTATCTCCTGCGCGCGATCCTGCGCCATGCGGGGAAGCGTGTCGGGCTCGTTGGCACGATTCAGGTGATGATGGAGGACGAGGTATTCCCCACGGCGAACACGACCCCCGATGTCATCGTCATGCAGCAGCTGCTCGCCGAGATGCGTACGCGCGGAATGGATGTCGTGGTCATGGAGGTCTCCTCCCACGCACTCGACCAGGGACGTGTGGCCGGCATTGAGTTCGATACGGCGGTATTCACGAATCTGACGCAGGATCACCTCGACTACCACAAGACGATGGAGAACTACGCACGGGCAAAGGCGAGGCTCTTTGATCTCGTGTCGGAGCAGGGGACGAAGTCGGGCAAGACAGCGGTGCTCAATGCGGATGACGGAGCGTCTGCAACCATGTGTGCGCATACACGCTGCCCCATCATCTCCTACGGGGTGGAGCAGCCTGCCGATCTGGCAGCACGGGATGTGCAGCTCGCGCAGGACGGGATGGAACTGACACTCGTCCATGAAGGCGCACCGCTGGGACATCTGCACATCGGCATCACGGGACTGTTCAACGTGTCCAACGTGCTCGCGGCGACGGGTGCGGCACTTGCAGAAAAAATATCCGCAGAGGATATTGTGGCGGCGCTCCGTGCGTTCACGGGCGTACCGGGGCGTTTCGAGCTCGTGCGTGCAGGGCAGGACTTCTCCGTCATTGTGGACTATGCGCACACACCGGACGGCATGGAGAATGTCCTGCGCACGGCGCGTGCCGTGACAGCGGGGCGGATCATCGCCGTGTTCGGCTGCGGCGGTGACCGCGATCGGACGAAACGTCCCATCATGGGGCGCATGGCGGCGGAGCTTGCGGATGTCGTCGTGCTGACCTCGGACAATCCGCGGACGGAGAACCCTGCGGCAATCTTGGACGAGGTGGAGACGGGCGTTCTGCCCGTCATCGGAACAAAGCCGTACGAAAAGCTCGTCGATCGCCGCACAGCGATTTTTCATGCCGTTCAGACGGCACAGAAGGGCGATACGGTCGTTATCCTCGGCAAGGGCCATGAGACATATCAGATATTAAAGGATAAAACAATCCATTTTGACGACCGCGAGACGGCACGTGAAGCAATCGGGGGACGGTGAGATGACGATGATATGGGAGGAAGTGCTCGCGGCAACAGGAGCCGTGCTGCATAGCGGAAACCTGCACAGGAATGAAACCATTCCCCACATCACGACGGACACGCGCAAGATCGCGGCGGGCGACCTCTTTGTCGCCCTGCGCGGGGAGAATTTCGACGGCGCGGACTTTGCCGCAGAGGCACTTCAAAAAGGCGCGGCGGCAGTTCTCGTCAGCACACCGCTTTCTGCCTCCGTGCAGAAGGAGCTGAAGAAGGCGCAGGGTGCTGTCCTCACAGTGGGGGACACCCTTGCGGCATATCAGGCAATCGCGCATGCGTGGAGGATGAAGTTCGATATCCCCGTCGTCGCGGTCACGGGATCGAACGGCAAGACGACAACGAAGGACCTGACGGCGGCTGTTCTCTCGGGACGCGGCCCGGTCTGCCGCACGGCGGCGAACTATAACAACGAGGTCGGTCTGCCGCTGACGCTGCTCGGCATCACGGAGAAAGATACTGCCGCCGTCGTGGAGATCGGCATGCGCGGCCTCGGGCAGATCGCGGCACTCGCGCCGGCTGCTGCGCCGACCATCGGCATCGTGACGAATGTCTGCGAGGTGCATATGGAGCTGCTCGGCTCCATCGAGAACATTGCAAAGGCGAAGGCAGAGCTTGTGCAGGCGATCCCTGCGGGCGGCACGGTGATCCTCAATACGGACGATGAACGTGTCGCCGCCATGCGCTTCTGCGCGGCGGACGGTGTACGCGTTCTCACATATGGCCTCAAGGCGGATGCGGATGTCCGTGCCGAGGCACTGCGCCTTGCGGCGGACGGCGCGCAGTTCATGGTGACGTGGGCAAATGAGCGTCATGATTACAGCATTCCGCTTGCGGGACGGCACAACGTCAGCAATGCTCTCGCGGCACTTGCGGCAGGATTTGTCCTTGGGCTCACGCCGCAGGAGATCCAGGCCGGACTGTGTGCCCTCGCTCCGAGCAAGATGCGCTATGAGGTACACACGGTCGGCGCATGGCGGCTCATCAACGATGCCTACAATGCAAGCCCCTCGTCCATGCGTGTTGCGCTCGAAACGACGGCAGCGCTCTATCATGGGCGCAGGATCGCCGTACTTGGCGATATGCTGGAGCTTGGCGACGCGGCCGAGGAGGCACACCGGGAGATCGGGCGCAGGGCTGCCGAACTCGGCTTTGCGGCGCTTGTGACCTACGGTCCACAGGCACAGTGGATGCACGAGGCAGCAGAAGCGGCGGGCTGTCCCGTCTGCCGTCACGCCGCGACGCATGAGACGGCGGCGGAGCATCTGCGCGCACTTCTCAGAGATGGGGACACAGTCCTTTTCAAGGGATCACGCGGCATGAAAATGGAAGCGGTCATTGCCCTCCTTACGGGGGAGGAAGCGGGGCACTGATGGAACATATCTTGGATCTTTTATCGCCACAGCTGTGCATTCTGCTGACCTTTGTGACAGCTCTTGCCATTGTTCTGTTCAGCGGCGTCTACTTTTTGCCGATGCTGCACCGTCTGAAATATGGGCAGAGCATTCGCGAGGAGGGCCCCGCCAGCCATCAGCAGAAGAGCGGGACACCGACGATGGGCGGCGTGATGATCGTCCTCGCCGTGACCGCGGCGACGCTGCTCTTTGCACCGCTTACGGTGACGACGCTGCTCGTGCTCTTCATCTTCCTCGGGCATTTTCTGCTCGGCTTTGCGGATGACTACATCAAAGTGGTCAAAAAGCGCAACCTCGGCCTGCGTGCCTATCAGAAGCTGTTCGGTCAGCTCTTCATCTCCCTTGTCACGATTCTGATCGGGCGTGTGCTGCTTGGACATGATACAAGTGTATGGGTGCCTGTTCTGGGTGAAATGTGGGAGATCGGCCCGCTTTACTATGTACTTGTCGTATTCGTCCTCGTCGGCACATCGAATGCCGTTAATCTGACGGACGGTCTGGACGGTCTTGCCTCCGGAACCGTTGCCGTGGCGGCGTTCTTCTACGCAGCGCTCCTGTATCATGCAGACAGCGGGCTGATGGTATTCTCTGCGGCAATAATTGGTGCATGCATAGGGTTTTTGTGGTATAATCATCATCCGGCAAGAATCTTCATGGGGGACACGGGGTCACTCGCACTCGGCGGGGGGCTTGCAGGCATCGCGATCCTCTCGCGTACAGAGGCGCTCCTGCCCATTGTGGGCTTTGTCTTTGTCTGTGAGGCGTTGTCCGTGATCCTGCAGGTCATCTCGTTTCAGACGCGCGGAAAGCGGATCTTCCGCATGAGTCCGATTCATCATCACTTCGAACTCGGCGGGTGGAGCGAGACACGCGTGGTCTACACGTTCTGGGCAGTCGGCGCAGTGGGTGCGGTGCTCGCGTGGATTGTTGTACTCATATCTTAAATGGCGGCATCGTGCATTCCCCACGCGAACGCTTAGTTGCGCAAGTGATCGCGTGCTTGTATGCCTAAATACCGGCGGACTTCTTAAACGCGCTTCGCTTGAACGAAAGAAATCCGCCGGGGCATACCGCA
>ERZ773090.1000-NODE-1000-length-10396-cov-4.38052_pt1 | contig 10396 bp, 7 predicted proteins | sample MGYA00580579_ERZ773090 | MGnify/ENA primary metagenome ERZ773090 (study PRJEB29015, sample SAMEA2738014) | human oral metagenome | biome: human oral; feature: human-associated habitat; material: dental | place: China | collected 2132 ... | reverse complement strand
GTGTTTTGGTCTTTATCGCCTATTCTCTGACAGGTTTGCCTTATGCAGCCCTGACAGGAGTTTTGGCCGGAGTGCTCTCTTTCATTCCCTACATTGGCCCTTTTTCTGCTTGTGCTCTGGGTGCTATCTTTATCTTCACCGACAGCCCTTGGAAAGCCCTTCTCTCGATTGCAGTCTTTCAAGGAGTGCAGCTGATTGAGGGCAATATCATCTATCCGCGTGTGGTCGGCCAGTCCGTTGGCCTCCCAACTCTCTTTACCCTTGCCGCCGCCCTGATTGGGGGTAACCTCTTTGGCTTGGTCGGCATGATTTTCTTCACGCCTATCTTCGCAGTTATCTACCGCTTGGTCAGAGAGTTTGTTGTGGAGAAGGAGGAGAAGGAAGTAGAAGGGGAAACAAGTAGATGAAGAAATAAAGTTTAGTGGCTTCATTTTGATGGCTGTTTTTGTTCCTGATCCTGCCAAAAGATCCTCTAAAAGGAAGTGTCATAGACACAGTTTGTTCCAAAGTCCATCAACTATTAAATTATTGTAAGCGGAAAGAAATTATCTTTGCTAATGTTTCGGCAGCTTACTTTTCTTTATCTGGAGATATCTATTTAGGTATATTTAAAAAGTTTATAAATGCTCCCCCAAAAGTTAGAGTTTTTGTATCTAACTTTTTGGGGGGGGTTTAATGAATTTAACTTATGAGGACAAAGACTAAATTTATAACTTCAGAAAAAAAGAAAATAGTTACAAGCAAGTTTCAAATAAATATGGGGCAACTATTATAATTTTAGATACTTGATTAAGTTGAACAATCGTTTTGGATCATAAAGTGTTGAGAGTGGGGAAATAAATGGTAAACATGTTATAATAAGGGCAGTAGACCATCGTTAAAGGAGAGAATGATGCAGGTGAAACCAGAACTGGAGATAGAAAAACAACTGATCAACCAACTGGTGAATGGGGAAAGCCAATGGACCTATAGAGAAGATTTAAAAACAGAAGAACAACTATGGGACAGTTTCTTTGAGAAACTAACCCAAAACAACGTTGCTCTTCTAGCAGACAATCCCTTGACAGAACAGGAAAAACGCCAGATAAAGAATCAACTGAACTTTGTCAGTTACTATGATGCTGCTAAATGGTTAGTCGGTGAAAATGGCATTGCCAAAGTCAAGGTTCAAAGAGAGGATGCCAGCCTAGGAACCATCCGATTATCAGTTATCTGGCGAGACAATATCGCAGCTGGTAAGTCTAGCTATGAAGTTGTCAATCAAGTTGAGAGAGACAGGGCGAATCCCCTAGATCAAGACCGTAGGCTAGATGTGACGCTTTTGATCAATGGCCTTCCGATGATTCAAATCGAGCTTAAAAGTCCCCGAGTAGGCTTTTTAGATGCCTTTCATCAGATTAAAAAGTATGATCGGGAAGGCAAGTTCCGTGGTATCTATTCTAGCTTACAGATGTTTGTTGTGACTAATCAGGTGGATACACGCTATATTGCTGCAGCTAGGGAAAATAAACTCAACAAGCAATTTCTAAGCAAGTGGGTAGATAAGGATAACCAACCCATAACGAGCTTGACGAGCTTCTCTCATGAGGTGCTTTCTATCCCTCGCGCTCATCAGATGGTCATGCAGTATTCGGTCATTGATGATAGCAAGAAAGCTCTCATCCTCTTGCGCCCCTACCAGATTCATGCTATCGAAGCGGTGCAGGAAGCTTCTCGCCAGCAAGCATCAGGATATGTTTGGCATACAACAGGTTCAGGGAAGACCCTGACTTCTTATAAGGTGGCTCGGAATCTCCTCCAGATTCCATCCATTCAAAAGACAATTTTTGTTGTTGACCGCAGAGACCTTGACCAACAGACCACTTCATCTTTTCTCTCTTATGCGACCAATGATGTCATTGATATCGATGAGACGGATAATACCCATGATTTGGTCAAGCGCTTAGGAAGTAATGATAAGCGTGTCGTGGTGACAACCATCCAGAAAATCACTACCATGATGCGCAAGTTTGAACAAGGTCTTTATCAACGAGATGCGGACAAAATCAAGGGACTCCGAGTGGCCTTTGTCGTGGATGAATGCCATCGGGCTGTGACACCACAAACACAAAAAGATATTAAAGCCTTTTTCCCGCAGTCTCTCTGGTATGGTTTTACAGGGACACCCATCTTTAAAGAAAACAAACGCCAGCAGGTCGGTGATCTAGCCCAAACCACCCAGCAACAGTACGGTGACCGCCTCCATGAGTATACGGTCAAGGAAGCTATCCATGACGGAGCTGTCTTAGGATTTAAGGTAGACTATCGCAATACCCTCATCACGGATAAATCTGAAAATGACATACCAGATACTGTCTACGAGGATGAGGAACACATGCTGGAAGTCTTGGATGCCATTATCAATAAATCCCGTCAACAACTAGGCTTCCAAAAAGGAGTGGGTAAGACCTACAATGCCATTCTGACTGTCAAGTCTATCCCTCAAGCCCAAGCCTACTATAATCTCCTCAAAAAAGTCAAGGCTGGGGAGACGAGAGTCAAGGTATCAGAGAGGGTCAAGCAGGTACTTCCTGACTTTCCAAAGGCGACCATCACCTACTCGGTCACGGAAAACGAAGAAGAGTCAAGAGCCAACCAAGACCACATGAAGCAGGTCCTAGAGGACTATAACCAAGAGTTTGATACCCACTTTACCATGGCGGATCTTCGTGGTTTTAATACGGATGTCAATAATCGTCTAGCTCGAAAACAGGACAAATACCTCTATCGCAATGAACAGTTGGATTTGGTTATTGTGGTCAATCGTCTCTTAACAGGATTCGATGCCCCTTGTCTATCGACACTCTTTATCGACAGAAAGCCCATGCAACCGCAGGATTTGATTCAGGCCTTTAGTCGAACCAATCGTATCTTTGATTCTAGTAAGACTTATGGTCATATCATCACCTTCCAAAAGCCCCTAGCCTTTAAGGAAGAAGTGGATAATGCTCTCAAACTCTACTCAAATGGTGGAGAAAATGAGGTCCTAGCGCCGAGTTGGGAAGAGGAGAAGAGAAACTTTTTGCGGAGTTGCGGTGATTTCCAAAATCTCATCACCGATGATCCTGAGGAAGGACTCCAAATCGAGCAAGTCTCTACACCTGAGCTGAGGAAACTAGCTAAAACCTATCAAGCCTTTGATAAATACCTAGCTTCTATCCGAGTGTATAAAGAGTATGATGAGGAAGAACTTTACAGTCAGACGGGACTTGACGGAGAAAAGTTGGAAAGGTATCTGGGTCTGTATCGAAATGTCCTTGCAGAATTAAAAAGCCGAGTAGAGGATGATGACGATGGTGAACCACTTGATATCCACTATGAACTGGAGTCTATCCAAGTGGACGAAATCAACTATGCCTATATCTTGACCTTGATCCAAAGCCTGATTGAGCAAGGTCAGAGTCAAGAAAAGAACCTAAGCGCTCAAGATAGAGAAGCGGTGGATACCTATATTCAGAGCCTTGAGAAGACCAACCCAAATCTTGCCCAGATCATCACTGAACTATGGAGACAAGTCCAAGCAAATCCAGAAAGCTATCGTGGTCAGTCCATTGCCAATATCTTGGATCAGATGATAGAGGCGGTTATCCAGCAACATATCCAAGTCTTTAGCAAACGTTGGTATGTCGGAGAGGATGAACTCCGTTACTATGTCGAACACTACCGCAAGGGAGCCAAAAAACAACTAGGGGAAAGCCAGCTGACCAAGAGCCAGCGTTATCAGGACTATAAAGTTGAGGTGGCAGATGCCCTCAATCCTCTCCTCTATAAAAAACAAATCAAAGAAGCCTATATCCAACTGATCGAAGAAGTGATTGAGCCACTGAGAGTGGGGAGGTAGAAGGAGAAGTTGTGGATAGATTGTTAGATAGTTTTAAAACTGTATTTGGTAATGGATTTCTAAAATATTTTAAGGAACAAGACAAGAAACATAAATATTTAAAATTGGATGACTATCAAAAAGTAATTCAGAGATTTATTGAGGATGAAAAGTTTTTTCGAACTAACTATTATAGTGGAACACATGTCCATTTTACTCGTTTTCTATTTGTTAGTATTGAGAATTTTAAAAATAATGACAGAACAATATATTTTACAGAATTGGATCATAAAGGTAAGTTGATCTGGCAATTGGAACATATCATCCCTCAAAGTAAATTTGAACCGGGAGATTCAGATAAGAATAAATTAGGAAATTTAACCTTGTTGCATAGGGATACAAATGTAAAAATATCAGATGAAAATTTTGTAGAAAAAAAGAAAGTATTACTTGATAAAGATGAGTCAAAGTTTTACATTAACGAAGTTTTTAGAGAAGATAATTTTGAAAAATCAGGTATTGATAAGAGATCAAGTGATTTAATAAATGATTTAGGTAAAATTATAAACGATAATTTTGACGTTTATTGCAAAAGGGTTTTAGATATAGAATACAAAAATTTTGAAGATGATTTTTAATTTTGTTATTTATACATTGTAAGTATATAAAATGACAATATGTGAGATGAAATAGTATTAGAATGGCTAAGTGATGGGAAAAAACAATCTACATAAGGTATCTAAATCCATTTTATTACAGGAAACTATAGAATTAAGACAAATTTTAGATTTGATTTATAATTCCAAAGATAAAGTTGACAATAATGAAATTTATATTGGTTTAATTCCAATCATCTCATCTATTTGTCATGGATGGTTTGAAATATTTAAGGATGAAGACGTACATATTAAAAATTTTAATATAGAGGGGTTTAACTTTGAAACATTAATAAAAAGTTCAAGGATTGGATTAAAGCTATACTCTGATAAAAAAATAGCTAAAGCTAGTAAACGACTACATGAAATTTCAGTGGAATTTAATAAAATACTACAAACGGAATATAACGACATACAAAAACGATTTATTTATCTGTTTGGACAATGTGACTTTGGAGTTTTTACACTAAATGAATTACCATATGGAAATACGATTCAGCAATCTCTATATCTTTCAGATGTGATTAATTTTGAAGCTTATAACTCACTTGAAGTATGGGAAAAAGAAGTTCAAGAAGTTGTTTTTGAATTTTCTAAATCACTTGCACAATTCATAAATTCTATTGTAGAGTTATCAGGTAAATCAAGTTTGATTAATAAAACATCAGAAGTAAAATCAATTGGTTTAAAATTGACATATAATGATTACTTTCTAATTGATGAAAAACGTAGAAATATACTAAAAGGTGATTTACCTATAGAAATTCAATTACAATTATTTAATATTCTTTGCCAGAATAATTTTATTATCAGTGTTTTACCACTAGTGTTCCAAAGTGACGGTTTATTATACCATAGGTCAAGAATACAAACATATTTAGTAAGTGTTAACACTATTAAGAAAATTATTAACAAGTTTCCAAATGAAAAGTATCAAAAGCAACTGAAGGAAATTGTAGAGGTTAAAGAAATATATTTTGACAAAGATAGTGTCTTAAGGAATAATATTTTTCATTATAAGATTGAAGTAGATGATTCCATTTTTTCAATTCCAGAAAAATATTTTTATGAGTTTGTTGAATTTAATAGTAGGGTTGAATTCAATAATTTTATGCAAGTAATAAGTGAGGAAATTTTAAAAATTAATAAAGTTATCTATAAAATGGTTGAATTTTGTTAAAAATTTTCAGTTATAATGCTTAGAAATATAAGGAAATTATTATGGAAGAAAAAATTCACATATACTCTGATGAATCAAATCATGATAAGAGTATTACTAACAAAGAAAATAATATAAATATTGATAACGAAGGTTTGTCTAGAGAGTATGTTAGATCCTTTCTAATGATTAAAACATCATGTTTAGATGATGCAGAGGAAAAATTAAATAATTTAGAAAAAAGATATTTTTCTTGTCTAGAAGATGAACCAAAAGGTAAGTTACTTTTCCAACTTACTAAAAAAGTTGGATTAAAGAATTTATCTGGGGAAGCTACAAAATTTCTTTTAGATTTACTTGATTTTATTGAAGAATTTGAAATCCAGATTTTTCTTGTGATTTTTAATAAATTTGAATACATCATAAATAATAGTATTGAAGTAGACATAGAACGTTTATCAAAAAAATTGCCTACTATTGAAGATAAAGAAATTAGGTACTCCTTTTCGAAATATTTCAAAAATCATTACAATGAAAGATTACGTAAAGTTTTTTTTAGTAGAAAAGATTCTCAAACAGATTATAAAATAAAAAAAGCAATCTACGAGATGAATAGTTCTTTGAAACAACATAACTTAAAAAGGAATGAATGGTTAGTAGGAAAAAATTTATACTCTCTTGTCAATAATGGTATTGTTAAATTTAATACAAAAGCTACATATAAGTGGGATTATACATTTGAAAGTAATGCTATTATCGATATAGTTGAGAAAGTTAATAAAAATAAAAAAATAATTTCTTTTGATAAAGGAACTAAAGTGAGTACTGTCTTCAAAGAACTCTTAGTTTCAAAAAATATTAAAAATATTGAAGTTACTGAGGATTTAGATTCTAAAGAGGATATATTTATTAGACTATCTGACTACTTTGCGACATTTTTTGGAAAATTATCCAGATCATATTCAAATTCATTTAAGTTAAAAGATTTCGAAACGGGCAAAAAAAATTATAGTACAGTTGAATCCATTCCTCAAAGCTGGTTTGAACTAGATGAAACACAATTTTATCTAGCAAAAAGAATAGGAGAATTAATTAATAATGGTTCAATATTTTTGTTGCATGGTATTTTAGCAGATACTCCAATTGGTTTAAAAAATTATTTTCAGTTTATCTCTGACTTTAAAGAATTTAGTGATTATCAAGCAGAGGATATTCTAACATTGAGTCAATTGAATAATCAAAGGTTATCAGAAACTTGGTATACTAGTTATTCAGAACAAGGAATAATTTTTTCGCCAGATGATGCAACATATGGAGCTTTAAGTGAGAATTTTGGAAGGTCGTAGTAGATTAACAAATTATGGTATTGTAAAATTAAAATGAGACAATTAAAAATAAGATTTAAAAAATATAATGATGTTTGGAAAAATGTTAAGTTAACAGAAACAGCACCTATTGTAATGGGACAATCACCTGATAGTAAAAACTATACTGATAATCCAAATGATTATATCTTAGTACAAGGTAATGCGGATATGCAGAACGGAAGAGTTGTACCAAGAGTATGGACAACACAGATTACTAAGTTAGCCGAAAAAGGTGATTTAATTTTAAGCGTTCGAGCACCTGTTGGAGACATAGGTAAGACAGATTATAATGTAGTTCTCGGCCGTGGGGTAGCGGCAATAAAAGGAAATGAATTTATATTTCAATTATTGTCAAGAATGAAACAATTTAACTATTGGTCTAAACTATCTACGGGTTCAACTTTTGAGAGTATTAATTCAAGTGATATAAAATCAACTGAAATTTATTTACCTAGTCAAGATGAACAATCCGCCATTGGATCCCTTTTCCGTACTCTTGACGACCTTCTGTCTAGCTACAAGGACAATCTTGCCAACTACCAATCTCTCAAGGCGACCATGCTCTCCAAGATGTTTCCCAAAGCTGGACAGACAGTTCCTGAGATTCGTTTGGATGGATTTGAAGGCGAGTGGGAGATAAATAAACTTAATAAATATTTGACTGTTTCAAAGAAGAAAAATACTAAACAACAATTTGGTAAAGAGGATGTTTTGTCTGTATCTGGGGAGGTTGGAATTGTAAATCAAATACAATTTCAAGGACGATCTTTTGCAGGTGTATCTGTAGAAATGTATTCAATTGTTGAAACAGGAAATATTGTATATACAAAAAGTCCTTTAAAAGCTAATCCGTACGGAATCATAAAAACTAATTATGGAATTCCAGGGATAGTTTCGACTTTGTATGCTGTTTATTTACCTAACGAAAATGTATTTCCAGGATTTGTGGAGAGGTATTTTGAAAATGACTTGAGACTAAATTCATATTTAAAACCATTGGTTAATAAAGGTGCTAAGAATGATATGAAAGTTTCTGACGAAAATGCGTTATTAGGAAATGTTATTTTCCCTAAATTAGAGGAACAAATAGCTATTTCAGATTATTTTATAAATCTTGATAAATTTATTCAATCACACAAGGATAAAATTTCACAGCTAGAAACTCTGAAAAAGAAACTCTTACAGGATATGTTTATCTAAAGGGTTAGTTATTCCGAAACAATCACTTTTTGAAGAATATTTATATAACTTAGAAAGAAACATTATGGAAACAACACAAACTTCCCAGTCGCTCTACCAAGCCCTGTGGAACTCAGCGGATGTTCTCCGCTCCAAGATGGATGCTAATGACTACAAGTCCTATCTTTTGGGTATGGTCTTTTATAAGTACCTGTCTGATAAGATGCTCTTTTTCGTGGCGGAGACTATGGAGGAGGAGACAGATAGTCTGGAGGATGCTCTTGAGGTCTATCGTAACTACTACGAGGATGCGGAGACCCATGAGGATCTGGTGTCTGTTATGAACGATGAGCTCAACTATATCATTAAGCCCGACTTGACCTTTACTGCTCTAGTAGCACGTGTCAATGAGGGGGCTTTTCAGCTGGAAGATCTAGCTCAAGGTTTTCGTGATATCGAGCAGAGTGACGACCTCTATGAAAATCTCTTTGAAGATATCGACCTCTACTCTAAAAAGCTAGGGGCAACTCCGCAAAAGCAAAATCAAACGGTAGCAGCGGTTATGAAAGAGTTGGCTGTGCTAGATGTGGCTGGTCATGCTGGCGATATGCTGGGGGATGCCTATGAGTATCTGATCGGTCAGTTTGCGACTGACTCGGGTAAGAAGGCTGGTGAGTTTTATACACCTCAGCCTGTTGCCAAACTCATGACTCAGATTGCCTTTTTAGGTCGTGAAGACCAGCAAGGTTTTACCATCTATGATGCGACTATGGGATCTGGCTCTCTCTTGCTCAATGCCAAGAAATACTCTCATAAACCGCAGACGGTGGTCTACTTCGGTCAGGAGCTCAATACCTCCACTTATAACTTGGCTCGGATGAACATGATTCTACACGGTGTTCCAGTTGAAAATCAATTTCTCCACAATGCTGATACACTAGACGAAGACTGGCCGACTCAAGAGCCAACCAACTTTGACGGTGTTCTAATGAACCCTCCATACTCAGCCAAGTGGTCTGCTAGTTCTGGCTTCCTGAATGACCCTCGTTTCTCTCCTTTTGGGAAACTGGCGCCTCAGTCTAAGGCTGACTTTGCCTTCCTCCTGCATGGATATTACCACCTCAAGCAGGATAATGGGGTCATGGCTATCGTCCTTCCCCACGGTGTTCTCTTCCGTGGCAATGCGGAGGGAACCATTCGCAAGGCCTTGTTAGAAGAAGGGGCTATTGATACAGTGATCGGTCTTCCAGCCAATATCTTCTTCAACACCAGCATTCCGACCACGGTCATCATTCTAAAAAAGAACCGTACCAATCGTGATGTTTACTTTATCGATGCTTCTAAGGAGTTTGATAAAGGGAAAAATCAGAATATCATGACGGATGCTCATATCGAGAAGATTTTAGAAGCCTACAAGTCTCGTGAGGAGATTGATAAATTTGCCCATCTAGCAAGCTATGAAGAAATCGTCGAAAATGACTATAACCTCAATATCCCTCGCTATGTAGACACCTTTGAGGAAGAAGAAGTTGAACCGCTGACAGATATTGTCAGCAAGATCAATGAGACAAATAAAGCTATCGAAAGCCAAACAGCTTCCCTGCTCGAAATGCTGAACCAACTTTACGGAACCACACCAGAAGCCGATACCGAACTCAAACAGTTCTTGGAAAAATTTAAAGGGTGATAGAAAAGCAGTTAGATACGTCAACCCGACTTAAAATCCCAGCCAAATTAACCTTTGGCTGGTTTTTATTTTCAAAAGATGGTATAATTAAATTACCTAATAGGTAATTTAATTCGAACAGAAAGGGACTTATGAAGCTTATCTATACAAACAAAACTGTTAAAAAGCAGTGCACAGAGCTGAGACAAGCGAAAAAGGATTTTTCGGATAAGGTTGCTGTAAAGTTGCATCAGTTGATTAACTTTTTGGAAGCAGTGGATTCTTTGGCAAGTGTGATAGCTTTTCCTAAATATCACTTTCACCAACTCAAGGGAAAGAGAAAAGGACAGTTTGCTTTGGATATAGATGGTCGAAAGAGTTCCTATCGGTTGATTGTAGAATTTCGTGAGGAGGATATGGAGAAGGTATTTCCTAGTCCTGTTGAAATCGAAATCCTAAAAATAGAGGAGGTCAGCAATCACTATGAGTAATAAAATTGTTGAATACAAA
>ERZ773090.998-NODE-998-length-10415-cov-3.27394_pt1 | contig 10415 bp, 9 predicted proteins | sample MGYA00580579_ERZ773090 | MGnify/ENA primary metagenome ERZ773090 (study PRJEB29015, sample SAMEA2738014) | human oral metagenome | biome: human oral; feature: human-associated habitat; material: dental | place: China | collected 2132 ... | reverse complement strand
GCACATGCTGGACGTTGCCCGACTCCTCGCCCTTGCGCCAGAGCCGGTTGCGCGAGCGCGACCAGTAGACGGCGCGACCGGTACGGGCCGTTTCGAGCAGTGCCTCGCGGTTCATCCAGGCCATCATCAGCACACGGCCGGTGGTGGCGTCCTGGGCGATGGCCGGCACCAGCCCGCGCTCGTCCCAGTGAAGGGCGTCCAGCCAGGCTGCCGGGTCGGCCTGCACGGCTGCATGATGCTGCGCGGCAGAGTTGTCCTGCGCGGCCGCATCGTTCTGTATCGCATCGCGGTCAGAAGCCGTCGTTCCCGTCATTCCCCTGCCTCCCGTTGGGCCAGCATGCCGGGACGCGACACCAGCACGCAGACATCTGTCACCAATCGTCTGACATGGTGCGTCATTTGCCCGGTATCTGCCGGCTTCATCAAAGCATTACCTTCCCTTCCACCGTCACAAACTACCCTGACCGACGGCACCGCTACGCCAGCCGCACCGGCACGCCCTGGCTGGCCATCAGGGCCTTGGCCTGGGCGATGGTGGCTTCGCCAAAGTGGAAGATGCTGGCGGCCAGCACGGCGTCGGCGTCACCCAGCGTCACACCATCGACGAGGTGCTGCAGGTTGCCCACGCCTCCGGAGGCGATGACCGGGATGGGCACTGCATCCACCACGGCGCGGGTCAGTTCCAGGTCGAAACCGGCTTTGGTGCCGTCACGGTCCATGCTGGTCAGCAGGATTTCGCCAGCGCCCAGATCGGCCACGCGGCGCGCCCAGTCCAGCGCATCCAGCCCGGTATCGTTGCGGCCGCCGTGAGTGTATACATGCCAGCTGCCATCGGGCTGGCGCTTGGCATCGATGGCCACCACCAGACACTGCGAGCCATAGTAGCCCGCCACATCGGCCACCAGCTGCGGGTTGTGGATGGCGGCCGTGTTGACCGACACCTTGTCGGCGCCCACGTTGAGCAGCCGGCGAACATCGTCCACCGTGCGCACACCGCCACCCACCGTCAGCGGGATGAACACCTGTTCGGCCACGGCCTCGATGACGTGCAGGATGGTGTCGCGCGCATCGGAGGAGGCGGTGATGTCCAGAAAGGTGAGTTCATCGGCGCCCTCGGCGTCGTAGCGGCGGGCGATTTCCACCGGGTCGCCGGCATCGCGCAGCGACACGAAGTTCACGCCCTTCACCACCCGGCCGCCGGTCACGTCCAGGCACGGGATGACACGGCGGGTCAGGTCGCTGGTGGCCGGGGCACGCCCGGCCGATACGTCACCCGGCGTGCGGGAGGCGGCGGCCTCAGAATCCGGCGGCGTACGTTCCGGCGTACTGCGGACGGCCGGGGCAGCACCTTCCGGCAGGTTACCCGGCATGCCGTGAACGGCCGGAGCGCTGCCGGCGACGGCGTGCCGCCCGCGGTCAGTTGCCATTGGCCCGTTCCAGCGCAGCCGCGAAGTCGAGCGTGCCTTCGTAGATGGAGCGCCCCAGGATGACGCCGGCCACACCTTCGTCCTCGATTTCCAGCAGCTTGTCGATGTCCGACAGGTCGGTCACGCCACCGGACGCATAGACGGGCACCGACACCGCCTGCGCCAGCCGCAGCGTGGCCTCGGCGTTCACGCCACTGAGCATGCCGTCACGGCCAATGTCGGTGTAGATGATGCCTTCCACGCCATAGCCGACGAACTTGCGGGCCAGGTCGATGACCTCGTGGCGGCTGATCTTGCTCCAGCCGTCGGTGGCCACCTTGCCGTCGCGGGCATCCAGCCCGACGATGATCTGGCCCGGGAAGGCGGTGCACGCATCGTGCAAGAAGCCGGGGTTCTTCACGGCCGCCGTGCCCACCACCACATAGCTCACCCCGGCGTCCAGATAGCGCTCGATGGTGTCGAGCGAGCGGATGCCGCCGCCCAGCTGCACCGGCACTTCGGCACCCACCGCCTCGATGATGGCGCGCACGACCGACGCGTTCTGCGGCTTGCCGGCCACGGCGCCGTTCAGGTCGACCAGATGGATGCGCTCGGCCCCCAGGTCCAGCCAGCGGCGTGCCACCTCGGCGGGGTCATCGGAAAAAACGGTCTCCTCGTTGAGGTTGCCTTGTTTGAGACGGACGCACTTGCCGTCCTTCAGGTCGATCGCGGGAATCAGCAGCATGGCAGAAACAGCGGAAACGGCTCAGGGCCGCCATTGGGTGAAGTTCTGAAAGAGGCGCAGGCCGTTCGCCGCGCTTTTCTCAGGATGAAACTGGATGGCAAAGATATTATTTTGTGTCACGGCGCAGGTAAAGTCCCCACCATAGTGGGTGATGGCGGCAATGTGTACCGGATCATCGGGCTTTGCGTAGTAACTGTGCACAAAATAGAAGTACGCCCCGGGTTCGATACCCGCCCACAACGGATGTGGCTGGGCGGGATACACACGGTTCCAGCCCATGTGCGGCACCTTCAGGTTGCCGGCGGCCTTCATCTGCGCGGCATCGAAGCGGACCACGCGGCCGGGAATCAGACCGAGACCACGGGTTGGCACGGCAGGCCCCGACCGGATCGGACCGGGACCACGAGTTGACTCGACAGCCCCCGACCGGTCCGCCTGCCCGCAGGCAGCCGGCGAGCCGCCCTTCTCTCCCGCCGCCGAATCCGCCAAGCCCTCCGGCATGCCCGCAACACCGGATGGCGTGGCCAGCTGCACGGGCATGCTTCCCTCGTCACTGGCATCCAGCAGCATCTGCTCGCCCAGACAGATGCCCAGCACGGGTTTGCTGCGGCAGGCTTCGCGTACGGCATCTTCCAGCCCCGGATGTTCGGCCAGCCGGCGCATGGCGTCCGGCATGGCCCCCTGTCCCGGAAACACCACCCGGGCAGCACGGTGGATGACGGCGGGGTCGGAGGTGATCTCCACCCGGCTCTGCGGGCTGGCGTGGGCCAGTGCCCGGGCCACCGAGTGCAGGTTGCCCATGCCGAAATCGACCAGGGCGATGGTGCCGGTGAAGGCAGCTGCAGACGCCCCTGGCATGGCAGCGGCGGAGCGGCCGGCTGGCGTTGTGCTGGCAGTTGACGTTGTGCCAGCGGTTGACGCTGTGCCGGCGGTTGATGCTGTGCCGGCGGAAGCTGTGGCTGCTGCGGCGTGGCGGGATGACGTGCTCATGCTGGCCATCACCCTACCAGACTGCCCTTGGTGGACGGTACCTGCCCGGCCGTGCGCGGATCGGGCTCGGCCGCCATGCGCAGTGCGCGGCCAAAGGCCTTGAACACCGTCTCGCACTGGTGGTGGGCGTTGAAGCCGCGGATGTTGTCCACGTGCAGCGTCATGCCGGCGTGGTTGACCACGCCCTGGAAGAATTCACGGGCCAGGTCCACATCGAAGCGGCCGATCAGCGCGCGGGTGAACGGCACCTCCCAGAACAGCCCCGGCCGTCCGGAAAAATCGATGACCACGCGTGACAGCGCCTCATCCAGCGGCACATAGGCGTGGCCATAGCGGCGGATGCCGCGCTTGTCGCCCAGCGCCTTCGACAGCGCCTGGCCCAGCGCGATGCCCACATCCTCGACCGTGTGGTGATCGTCGATGTGGGTGTCGCCGTCGGCCTCGATCTCCAGATCCACCAGTCCGTGGCGGGCAATCTGGTCGAGCATGTGCTCGAAGAAGGGCACACCGGTCTTGAGGCGCGCCTGGCCGGTGCCGTCCAGATTCACTTTCAGTCGGATGCGGGTTTCCAGCGTGTTGCGGGTGACTTCGGCGATGCGGGCGGTGGGTGCAGCGGCTGAACCGGAGGAGAGCGTCGCGCCGGCAGTGGCGGCCGCACCAGAAGCAGCGGTCGTATCGGAAGCGGCAAAGGCGCCAGAGGGGGTGGTGTTCTGTGTCATGCAGGGACTTCCTGGGGATATCTGGCAGAAGAAGGCGGCAGGGGCCGCGCCATGAATGGTGCGTCTGTCCGCCGTTCCGGTCGTGCAGGCAACCTCATGCCTCCCGCCCCGCCGGGATGGCCTGCAGGGCCTCCGTCAGCGCAGCCAGCATGGCCTCGTTCTCGGCCGGGGCGCCCACGGTCAGGCGCAGGCAGTTGGCCAGCAGCGGATGCATGCGGCTGGCGTCCTTGATCAGCACACCACGCTCACGCATGGCCGTGGCCACGCGGGAGGCGCGGGACGGCTGGGTAACCGGTGCCGTGGCGGGCGTCCCTGCCGGGGCATCGCTGCTTCCCTGCCCGCCGCCAGCCGGAACGCTGCCGGACCGGGCACCTGCATGCCCGCCTGCAACGGCAGGCGTGGCCTCACCGGCCACCACATCGGCCACCCGCACGAGCACGAAGTTGGCGGCCGACGGGTACACCGTGTCCAGCCCGTTCGCCCCCAGCGCCCCCTGCGGCCCCACCAGCGCCTGCAGCCGTGCCGCCAGGATGGTGCGGGCCTCGCAGAGCGCGGCCGTCTGCTGTGCAAACACCTCGAAATGCTGCAGCGCAAAACGGGTGGTTTCGGCGTCCAGCACACTGATGTTGTAGGGTGGACGGATCCGGTCCAGCGGTTCGGTCCAGGCTGGCTGCGCGGCCAGATAGCCGAGGCGGGCACCGGCCAGGCCCCATTTCGAGCAGGTGCGCATCACCGCCAGATTGGGCCAGGCGTCGAGCTGCGACATCCAGCTGGCCCCGCCGGCAAAAGGCGCATAGGCTTCGTCCAGCACCACCAGACCGTCGGTGGCGCGCAGGATGGCCTGCACAGCCGCCGTGTCGAACAGGTTGCCGGTAGGGTTGTTCGGATAGGCCAGGAACACCAGCGCCGGCCGGTATGTCTCGATGGCCTGCAACATGGCCGGCAGGTCCAGCGAGAAATCGGCCTGCAGCGGCACCGACACGAAGCTCGCACCGGCCAGCTTCGCACTCACCTCGTACATCACGAAGGACGGCGCCGGCGCCATCACCACTGCCCCCGGCTGCGCCACCAGCTGGCACAGCAGGCTGATCAGTTCATCCGAACCATTGCCCAGCACCAGCCGGCTCACGTCGGGCTGACCATCTGCCCCCAGCAGCCCATCCTGCACGGCAATGGCCTGCTTCAGCGCCCGGTACGTGGTGCCGGACGGATAGCGGTTGATGGCCAGCGCAGCCAGCATGCGGCCCAGTTCGGCCTGCAGGGCCTCGGGCAGCCGGAAGGGGTTTTCCATCGCGTCCAGCTTGATGGCGTCGGTTGCGTCCGGCACCCCATAGGCATGCATGGCCTGCACGTCCGGGCGAACATGACGGGCCACGCGGACGGCGGCCTGAGTCGCCATGGCCGGCTGCTGCGTGATGAGTCCCACCGTCCCTGCACTACCACGGGGGGTCACACCAGCCCCAGAAGCGGCGCTACCGGTGTTCGCATGGTCCACGGATGCAGCATCAGCCACACCGATGCCTGCAGCAGAAACATCATGGCCGGCACCGGAAACATCACGACCGGCCGCAGCACCGGACTCATCCACCTGCCGCGACGCCAGCCTGAACTCCGCGCTCTGCGCGTGCGCCTCCAGCCCTTCGGTACGCGCCAGCGTGGCCGCCACCTTCGCCAGATGGTCGGCGCCTTCGGCCGAGGGTTCGATCAGGCTGCTGCGCTTCTGGAAGTCGTACACGCCCAGCGGCGACGAGAACCGCGCCGTGCGCATGGTGGGCAGCACGTGGCTCGGGCCGGCGCAGTAGTCGCCCAGCGCCTCGCAGCCCCAGCGGCCCATGAAGATGGCACCGGCATGGCGGATGTGCGCCATCAGCCCGTCCACATCGCGCACCGCCAGCTCCAGGTGCTCGGGCGCCACCTGGTTCACCAGACCGGCCGCCTGTTCCAGCGTGTCCACACGGATCAGCGCCCCCCGATCGGCCAGCGACTTGCCGATCACCGCCTGCCGTGGCTGCGCCGGCAGCAGCCGGGCCACCGATTCGGCCACCGCATCGAGGAAGGCCGCATCGGTGGAGATCAGGATGGACTGCGCCATCTCGTCGTGCTCGGCCTGCGAGAACAGATCCACCGCCACCCAGTCCGGCGGCACGGAACCATCCGACACCACCAGAATTTCCGACGGCCCGGCGATCATGTCGATGCCCACCGTACCGAACACCCGCCGTTTGGCCTCGGCCACATAGGCGTTGCCCGGACCGACGATCTTGTCCACCGGCCGAATCATCGGCGTGCCATAGGCCAGCGCCGCCACCGCCTGCGCGCCACCGATGGTGTACACCTCTTCGATGCCCGCCAGACAGGCCGCCGCCAGCACGGCCGGATTGCGCACGCCATCGGGCGTGGGCACCACCATCACCAGCTCGGGCACGCCGGCCACCCGGGCCGGAATGGCGTTCATCAGCACCGACGACGGATAGGCCGCCTTGCCACCCGGCACATACAGCCCCACCCGGTCCAGCGGCAGCACCCGCTGCCCCAGGCGCGTGCCGTCGGCCTCGGTGTACATCCACGACGCAGCGCGCTGGTGTTCGTGATAGCGGCGGATGCGCTCGGCGGCGCGCTCCAGCGCCGTGCGTTCGGTAGCCGGCAGGCTGTCCAGCGCGGCCTGCAAGTCGGCCTTCGTCAGCCGCAGGTCTGCGGCCTGCGTGGCCGGAACGCGGTCGAAGCGGCGGGTATAGTCGAGCAGCGCCTCGTCCCCACGTGCGCGGATGTCGGCCAGAATGCCGGAAACGGCCGTTTCGATGCCCTGGTCCTGCTCGGGGCTCCAGTGCAGCAACCGTGCCAGCCTCGCAGCAAAATCCGCATCGGCGATGTCCAGACGGTTGATCATGCTTCTCTCCTTTCCTGCCCTTGCCGGCTTTGTGCGTGTGCGGCCTTTTCCAGTGCAGCGATCAGCGGGGCCAGCTCGGGCTGGCGCATCTTCAGCGCTGCCTGGTTGACGATGAGCCGCGCCGAGATCGGCATGATCGGCTCCACCTCCACCAGCCCGTTGGCCCGCAGCGTGCCGCCCGTGGACACCACGTCGACGATGGCATCGGCCAGCCCCACCAGCGGTGCCAGCTCCATCGAACCATACAGCTTGATGATGTCCACGTGCACGCCCTTCTCGGCAAAGTGGCGGCGTGCGCTGTTGACGAACTTGGTGGCCACCCGCAGGCGCTTGCCGGACACGGCGGCCTTTTCATAATCGAAGCCCTGCCGCGTGGCCACGCTCAGGCGGCAGCAGCCGATGCCCAGATCCACCGGCTGGTACACCCCTTCGCCACCGTGCTCCAGCATCACGTCGCGCCCGGCAATGCCCAGGTCGGCCGCGCCATGCTGCACATAGGTGGGCACGTCGCTGGCCCGCACGATCAGCAGGCGCAGGTTCGGGTCATCGGTGGGCAGAATGAGCTGGCGGCTTTTGCCCGCCTCCGGGTCCAGCCGGATCCCGCACGCGGCCAGCAGCCCGGCCGTGTCTTCCAGAATCCGCCCCTTCGAAAGTGCCAGCGTCAGCATCGTGTTCCTTCCTGTCGTTGCATCATGTCGGCCACGCATGTACCCGTTATCGTTGCATCCGGCCCTCTTGTCCCCGAAAACCTTCAGCTCGTGAAGCACGCATGTGTCAGTGATCGTTGCATCATGGTGGTGGCGGCACGCAACCCGATAGTGTGTTGCCATTCGCGGCCCGGCACCATCGGGACAAACCCGCTCAGAGCCCCTGCCCCTTCACCCGTTCGATCTGCGCACCCAGTGCCTGCAGCCGCAGCTCCATCTGTTCGTAGCCACGATCCAGATGATAGATGCGCTCGACCGTCGTCTCGCCCCGCGCCGCCAGCCCGGCGATCACCAGACCGGCCGAGGCACGCAGGTCGGTGGCCATCACCGTAGCGCCCGACAGTCGCGGCACCCCCTGCACGATGGCCGTGTTGCCCTCGATGCGGATGTTGGCCCCCAGCCGCCGCAGCTCCTGCACGTGCATGAAGCGGTTCTCGAAAATCGTTTCCACCACCGTGGCCGTGCCGTCCGCCACCGCGTCCAGCGCCATGAACTGTGCCTGCATGTCGGTGGCAAAGCCCGGATACGGCGCCGTGCGCACACTCACCGCCCTTGGCCGGGCGCTGGCCTGCAGCCGCACCCAGTCCTCGCCGGTGCTCAGTATGGCGCCGGTTTCGCGCAGCCGGTCGATGGTCACATCCATCGACCAGGGTGCGGCGTTGCGTACCATCACGTCGCCGCCACAGGCGGCGGCTGCACACAGGAAGGTGCCGGTTTCGATCCGGTCGGCCATGATGCGATGGCTGCCGCCATGCAGGCGTTCGGCGCCATGAATCACCAGCCGGTCGGTGCCCACGCCCTCGATGCGTGCGCCCATGGCGATCAGCGCCTGCGCCAGATCGACCACCTCGGGCTCGCGGGCGGCATTTTCGATGACGGTCTCGCCGTCGGCCAGACAGGCCGCCATCATCAGGTTCTCGGTGCCGGTCACCGTCACCATGTCGGTCACGATGCGGGCCCCCCTGAGCCGTTTGGCCCGGGCCACCACGAAGCCGGCCTCGATGTCGATCTGCGCGCCCATCGCCTGCAGACCCTTGATGTGCTGGTCCACCGGCCGCTGGCCAATGGCGCAGCCGCCGGGCAGCGACACCCGCGCCTCGCCGAAGCGCGCCAGCAGCGGTCCCAGCACCAGAATGGAGGCACGCATGGTCTTGACCAGCTCGTACGGTGCCTCGGTGCCGGACAGGCTGTCGGCCTGCAGGGTGAGCCGGTCGCCGTCGCGCTCGCACTTCACGCCCAGCAGCGTCAGCAGCCGGATGGTGGTGGCGATGTCGCGCAGGTTCGGCACGTTGGACAGCGCCAGTGCATCGCCCGTCAGCAGACTGGCACACAGGATGGGCAGGGCCGCATTCTTGGCGCCGGCGGCCTGCACCTCACCCACCAGGGGGGTGCCGCCCGTGATTTTCAGTTTGTCCATGGTGTCCCTGTCTGGTTGGAGCATGTGATGAACTCATGCGTCCCTGCGAAAGCATCCCTGGGCGCACATGATTGTGCCGGTAGTGTCTGAAGCCTTCCGGGATTTTGCGGCCCAGGCGCCCAGTCCCGCGCACCCCAATGGAGCGTCCCTCCGGGCGGGCGAGCAGCAGACTGCCTGTTTCCTTCGCAGCGGCTGTCCGGCGAATCACCTGTTGCCTTTCGGAATCACTACACAGCAGTTCACCGGCAGTCAGAGTTCGTTCAGTGCGTGCCACTCGGATGGCGTCAGCGCCTTGATCGACAGCGCGTGGATCTCTTCCTTCATGCGGTCGCCCAGCTGATGGCGCTGCACCAGCCGCTTGCCGTCAAAGGCATGGGAGACGATGATGGCGTCGAAATGGCGGCCATCGCCATCCACCTCCAGGTGGGTGCACTCCAGGCCCTCGGCAATGTAGGCGCGAACGTTCTCGGGGGTTTGCAAGATGTTCTCCGAACAGATGACAGGGCGGCAGCGGACCAGCAGGATGCACACGGCATGTACGGGCAGACGGGATGCACACAGCGCACACAACCGCGACAGGCAGACACCCATACCAGCCGGCATGCATCGCCGCCGTTGCTGCGCGCGGAACGGTACACCGCGAGGCGCCTGCGCCAGCCAGAAAAAGCCGCCGCCAAAGCCGGCTATTGTAGCGGGCCAGACAGGCAGATTCCTGCGCCATCACGGCCGCCCCTCCGGCGTAGACATGCCCCCTGCCGTGACTTCCACGCAGACAGACGTTCCGCCGCGATCCATCGAAAGCGACACACGCCTCACCCCGCCCTTTTTCTCAGTACCGCAGGTGATACCCGCGATCCAGCATCCGCATCGCGCCGGCCGCCAGCGCCGCCCAGGCCACCAGCACGATGGCCAGCGACAGCCACGGGTCGTTGTCGGCCTGCCCGAAAAAGGCATAGCGAAAGCCATCGACCATGTAGAAGAACGGATTGACATGCGAGGCCGCCTGCCAGAACGGCGGCAGCGAATGCACCGAATAGAACACGCCCGACAGGAAGGTCAGCGGCACCACCAGAAAATTCTGGAACGAGGCGATCTGGTCGTACTTCTCGGCCCAGATGGCCGCCACCAGTCCCAGCGTACCCAGAATGCCGCTGGCGCCCAGCGCAAACACGAGCATCCACACCGGATGCTGCAGCGGCACCTCCACGAACAGCACGGCCACCAGCAGCACCCCCAGCCCCACCACGATGCCCCGCGCCATTGCCGCCAGTACGTAGCCGCCGTAGATGGCCAGCGGCCGCAGCGGCGCCAGCAGCATGAACACCAGATTGCCGCTCACCTTGCTCTGGATGAGCGACGACGACGCATTGGCAAAGGCGTTCTGCATCAGCGCCATCATCACCAGCCCCGGCACCAGAAAACTGGTGTAGGCCACACCCGGATAGATGGCCACGCGCCCACTCAGCGCGTGCGAGAAGATCAGCAGATACAGCAGCGCCGACATCATCGGCGCCGCGATGGTCTGCAGCGAGACCTTGTAGAAG
>ERZ773090.995-NODE-995-length-10427-cov-4.14983_pt1 | contig 10427 bp, 9 predicted proteins | sample MGYA00580579_ERZ773090 | MGnify/ENA primary metagenome ERZ773090 (study PRJEB29015, sample SAMEA2738014) | human oral metagenome | biome: human oral; feature: human-associated habitat; material: dental | place: China | collected 2132 ... | reverse complement strand
ATGGGAGATGCGCGTTCGACTGGAAACCTGCGCGTTCGCGGGGCTGAGCCCTCAGGGGCTGTGGGAGCCGATCCTGCGGCCTGGAAACTTGCGCGTTCGCGGGGCCGAGGCCGACTCGGGCCCGCGGGGTCCTGGTCCGGGCCTCTCAGGGTTCGGGCCTGATGACGGGCAGGACCGACCAGGGGAAGTTGATCCACTTGCCGGTCACGCGCCAGCAGTAGTCGGGCTCGAAGACGCTGCGCGGCTTGCGGTAGATGACGGCGGAACGGGCGTCGACGTTCACCTTCTCCCCGCCCAGGTCCAGGCCCTGGTGGCGCAGCAGCTCCATGACCAGTTTGAGGGTCTTGCCCGAGTCGGCGACGTCGTCGACCACGAGGACCCGCTTGCCGGGCAGCTCGGAGGCGTCCATGAGAGGGGGCAGGATAACGGGCTCGTCGAGGGTCTGGCCGACGCCGGTGTAGAACTCGACGTTCATGGCTCCCATCGCCTTGACGCCGATCGCGTAGCCGATGGCGCCGGCGGGTATGAGGCCGCCGCGGGCGATGCCGATAATGAGGTCCGGCATCCACCCCGAGGCTACGATCTGGGCGGCCAGCTCGCGCTCGGCGGTGCCGAACAGCTCCCAGGTGAGCTCTTCGCGGTCGGGCTCGGCCTGCGAGGTGGCGCCGTCGTCGAAGACGGGCCGGGTGGGCGTGATGGAGTCGGTGGAGGGGGCGGTGGACAGAGGGCCGTGCGTCTCGCTCACTCTGCCCAGGGTAGTGGTGCCGTGGCCTCGGACACGGTAGGGCGCACCCTTCCGCCCCCGCAGAGGCCTCGAAGAGATTGCAGTTTTGACAACGACGGCGTTGGGCAACGCGGGCGGGCGACGGCGCCCGGGAAATCGCACCCCGCGGATGGGGTCCGGCCGCCTCGGCGGGGTGAGGAGGCCGGTCAGCGGCGGGCGCGCCCCGCGGATCAGGCCCGGCCTTCGCGCCGCAGAGTCGATAGGATCGGCGCGACGGCCCGATGAGGAAGACGAGGCGCTCGATGGCTGCGACCCCGGAGGCCGGGCCCCGCGCACCGGCGTCGGCCGCCGAGACGGTCGCCGCGAGGTACCCGCGCCTGCGGTACATGGGGAGCAAGTACGCCCTTCTGCCCCAACTCGAAAGGGTCCTGGGCGATCTCGCGGGGGTCACCGTCGCCGATCCCTTCAGCGGGTCGGGAGTCGTGTCCTACCTGGCGCACACCATGGGGCGGGAGGTCTGGGCCTCGGACTACCTGGCCTTCCCGTGCGTCCTGACCCGCGCGACCGCGGCCAATGACGGCGTGCGCCTGAGCGAGGAGGATCTCGACGAGCTCCTCGGCCCCAATCGCGACGGGCGCTCCTACATCTCCCGGACCTACTCCGGAATCCTCTTCACCCCCGAGGACCTGGCGGTGCTGGACTCGGCCTGGTCCGTGCTGGCCGCCTGGGAGGGGACGCGCCGGGACCTGGCCATCGCCTCCCTCATACTGGCGGCGGTCCGCAAGCAGCCGCGAGGCGTTTTCACCGTGACGGCCCCCCACTACTCCGCCTACGACGACGGCCGCCGTCAGCTCCGCATGCCCCTGCGCGAGCACATCACCGAGGCCGCCCGGGACTGGAACCGGGCGGTCCTCGACGGCGGGGCCCGGGCCCGGGTGCGTCGGGTCCCTGTGGAGGAGGCTCCGCGGGGCGCCGACGTCGTCTACCTCGACCCGCCCTACGCCCCGCCCCGGGACGACAACGACTACATCAAGCGCTACTGGTTCCTCGAGGGCCTGGCCGACTACTGGGACGGGGGCCGCGCCGAGATCATGGAGTCCACCGCGACGCGCAAGCTCCCCAAGCGCCCCACGCCCTTCGGATCGAGGCGGACGATCGAGGGGGCGCTGGCGCGGACCCTCGATCGTTTCGCCGATTCCTCGGTGGTTCTCTCCTACGGGTCGAACGCGGTCCCCGGCCTGGACGCGCTGGTGGGGATGGTCCGGGAGGTCAAGGGCGGCGCCGAGGTCCTCAGGATCGACCACCGCTACCACTTCGGCACGGCCCGCCACGCCACTCGCCGCCGGGCGGTCGAGTACCTCATTGTGGGGGCGTGAGTGCGGCGGGCGGGGGCGGCGGGGGTGGCGGAGCCGGCGCGCTAGCCTGGTCGCGTGCTCCTCGCCTTCTCCGTGTCCCCCGCCACCACCGACGACCCCGACGGATCCGTGTCCGAAGCCGTGGCCCGCGCCGTGCGAGTGGTGCGCGACTCCGGCCTGCCCAACGAAACGACCTCCATGTTCACCACCCTGGAGGGCGAGTGGGACGAGTGCATGGCGGTGGTCAAGGCCGCCTGCGAGGCGGTGGCGGAGGTGAGCCCGCGGGTGGCGCTCGTCCTCAAGGCCGATATCCGCCCGGGATGGACCGGGCAGCTGGCCGCCAAGGTGGAGCGGGTCGAGGAGCGGCTGCGGGTGATGGAGGTGTGCTCCGACGGCGTGAGCTCGGACCGCGGTGACGGCTGAGCAGCGGCGATTCAATCGGCGCCCGAATGGGGCGGGTACGGCTGAGCGGGGCGGAGTGCGCGGCGATTCAATTCCGAGCCTCTCTGGCGCGGGCGAGGTTGTTGCGGAACAATGTAGTCCAAGGGTGGTTGGGGCCCAGGACGTGTTCGCTGTCGGTCAGGTTCTGTTCGAACAGAGGGATGGCCTGTTCGAGTCTATCCGCGTCCTGGTAGGCGCGGGCGAGGTTGTTGCGGGAGGTGAGGGTGTGGGGGTGGTCGGGGCCCAGGACGCGCTCGCGGTCAGTCAGGTTCCTCTCGTACAGAGGAATGGCCTGTTCGAGTCTGCCCGCGTCCTGGTAGGCGCGGGCGAGGTTGTTGCGGGTGATGAGGGTGTGGGGGTGGTCGGGGCCCAGGATGCGCTCGAAGTCGGCGAGGGTCTGTTCGAATAGGTCGATTGCCTTTTCAAGTTTGCCCGCGTCCTGGTAGGCGCGGGCGAGGTTGTTGCGTGAGGCCGGGGTGTGGGGGCGGTTGGGGCCCAGGATGCGTTCGGAGTCGGCGAGGTTCTGTTCCAATAGGTCGATGGCCTGTTCGAGTCTGCCCGCGGATCGGTAGGCGCGGGCGAGGTTGTCGCGGGTGATGAGGGTGTGGGGGTGGTCGGGGCCCAGGATGCGCTCGCGATCGTCCAGATTCTGTTCGAACAGAGGGATGGCTTGTTCGAGTCTACCCGAATTCTGGTAGGCGGATGCGAGGTTGTTGCGTGAGATGAGAGTACCGGGGTGGTCGGGGCCCAGAATGCGCTTACGATCGGCCAGATTTTGCTCGAATAGAGCAATCGCTTGGTTGAGTAGTCCAGCAGATAGATAGGCGCGAGCCACTGTGTCAGCTCCCGTCAACTTATCGTTTTCTGAGAGGATCGTATTGAGGGCGGCCTCTGCTTCATCAAAACGCCAGGACGCGGCGAGCCAGCGCACGAGCATGAGCCGACTCCCGGAAGAATGCACTTCCCGGTCTAGCCGCTCGGCGCGTGCGACCCACTCCGCAGAAGATTGTCGACGGGGGACATTGCCAACCTCCTCCAGGGCGGACTTCAGAAGCTCCAATCGTATTGCTGCAATATTCAGTGACGGTCCGGCTCGGTACTCAATGGCCTGGCGGAGCGTACTCTGCAGAGACATGATAGGTTCGGCGTCGCCGTCTGAAATGGCGGCGAGAGCGTCTTCGACTCGGCCGAGGAGATCAAGGGAAGGAATGCGTGAATCGGGTAGGCTAGTGAGTTGGCGCACCAGGCCCCCGACCTCGTCCTGCTCCATCTCCATCAGGGCCGCTTGACCATAATCGCTCTTATCAGATGCGCGTAGCTGGTCGATGTCGAACCAATTGATGAGGAAATCGATGATGAGCGGCAGCGGCTCTCCGCGCGACTCCTTGATCTGAAAGGCGAGGCGGGCCAGTGGCTCGGCAAGTTCGTAGTAGGTGCGGCGGCGATCGAGAAGGTTGGCGAAGATCGTCGAGACCGGTTCGAGCCACCCGCGGTCGGTCAAGTCGCTGACGGTCTTGGCGGCACTGCGCTGATCGGCTCCGATGCGCCCGGCGAGTTCCTTGACCGCCAACGGCCGGTCTGCGGCTGCGAGTTCGGCGACGACGAGACGCTGCTGCGGTGACAGGCGCGCCAGTTGTTCTTGGAAGAAGGGAGTGAGATCGTCGAATCTATTGAGCAGCAGGTTTGTCAGATCGTTCAATTCGTCAACTGTGAGCGCGCTGCCGAGCAAAGCCCACAGTCGAGGCTGCCCACCTGCCAGATGAGCGATGGTGTGGATGCGGGCGCGGGCCCCATCTCCTTCAAGTGCGTTCACTAGATCCTCGTTTCCGGACTCCTTCGCGAGAGCGCGAAGCATATCTCGGGCCTGTGCTGGCGAGAATGGCTTCAAGCGGATCGTGTCGAAAAATTCGAAGAATGGGTACGCATGATCGGAGAGGGTGCGGTCCAGGACTGTTGTGCTGCCAATGATGAGGATGCCCGACTCGGTCTGGAGAAGGTTGCGGAACCTTTGCTGCCCCAGGTCTCCGAGGGCTTCGAGGATCCTGTCGACATTTTCCATGAGAATGAGAATCGGGCCGTCCTCGCGGCTGGTGATCCGGATTCGCGCATCAAGTTCGGCCTCATCGACGCCGTTCAACTCTGTATCCGGTGAGAGCCGCTCCAGGATAGCGGCGAGAAGGCGGCTATAAGATACGATAGTCCACGGATCCTCGGGCAGCCAGGCGATCCTCAGGCGTTCGCACCGGCCCTGTTCTACGAGATGCGCGGAACGATGATAGACGAGGGATATGAGGTGCGTTTTCCCGGATCCACGAGGTCCTACTAGGAGCGTGTGATGAGGGCTCGGCGTCGCACCCAGCTCTTTGACGCTGCTCATGAGGTTGTCAAGAATATGATGCCTGACCACGAAGAGACTCTCAAGGCGTTCGGCCGGCATGATCGAAGGAGTGAATCGAGATATCGCTTTCACGGGCGCTCCCAAAGATCGTGGCTGCGCGCCCAAATGTATTGGAATGCCGGGTAGCGCCAACGAATAGAGCGTCCCCTGCGCTCCAAGTAGTGGTCACTGCAGAGATCGTCGATAATGGCGGCGACGCCCTCGTCCGGAAGGAATTCGGTGATTCTAATCCAGTCGCGATTCATGGAGACGGCTGCGCCGAGCACCTTCCGGGCCAGGCCAGCACGGGTGCCGTAGTACGGATCGATCCTTTCTCCCAGGTGCTTGAGAAAAAGGAATTCGTCCCTGTCGTCGATGATGTCCTCAAAGCACTCCCTGACGTCCTGCAGATTCAGTACTCCGCGTTTGCGCTGCCGCAGAATGCTCGCGACTTTTTGCAGAATCGATGGCACGCCTCCTCCAATAGAAATGAACTCGGAGATAACAGGGTCTGTCGGCATTTGGTCTATGCCGATCAGGAGACGCTGAGCCAGTTCGCGCGCTTCTCCGTCGGGCATCGGACCAAGATGAATCGGCTCGAGGTCCGCGAGGTCGCCACTCGTCGCCCCGATCGAGTGCAAGACATGGTGGAATCCGATGGAACCGGTGACGATCCATCTCACCCGCACGCTCCCCTGCCTGAGTGAACGCAGCGTTTGAAGGAGTTCTCTGGCCGCCTGCTTGTTCTCATGTCGAGCGATGTTGTCAATAGCCATGGGGACCTCGTCCATCATGACTAAAGGAACAGTTTTCTCATCGGTCTCGTTCAAGGCGTTGAGAATGTTTACGAGCAGGAGGTGCAGTGATACCGGAGGATGACTGGCCTTGATTGTAAGCGCCCCCGAGACGCCGAATGACTCCACGTGGTCGAAGATCTTCGACAGCAGTGTCCGGACTCTTGCGGGGAGCCCCTTGTCTCGTGCCAGAGTCTCGGCGGTTTTAGTAATGAAGTCCTTGACCGTACCGACCCCTTGGTAATCGATGAGATATGCGCGGAATGATGATTCTGTGGCGGCGAAGGTGCGCATCCAGAAAGTCTTGCCCATGCGCCTGGGGTCGGTGAGCAGCAGGTTCGCCCCGGCCGCGAGTCGCTCGCGGGCCCGCGTCGTGGTCGCCACGCGACCGACGAAGTGCGCCGGGTCCCGGTCGCTTCCGGGCTGCGGGACGATGGGGTCCAGATCCATGACGGCCTCCGATGTACGTGGACTCTCACGTACAAATATACGTGAGACCCCACGTATGTCAAGAGACGTGTGCAGGGCTGCGAGGCGGGGCGCCTGGCCGGGCTCGGCGAATCGGGCAGTCTGCTGGTCGAGTGGTGGGTCGGCGGGCCGCCGCCCCACCGGGCCCGCTCACGGGCGGCGCTGTACGAGGCGGCCCTCAGCAGGACAAGAGCGTGCGCCACCATGCGGCGAACACGGGGCAGCGGTCGAGCACTGCCGCAAGGCCGACCTCTCGAAGAATCGAGATGCCGGTGCTCGTCTTTCCGTACTCGGGCTCAAGTGCGAGAAGCCGCTTGGAAGGACTTGTTTTTTCGCCATTGTTGATCTTTTCGGGACCGCCGGCATCGTCTATCGCGCGGATGAGATGTTCAATAGTTTTCTCGCTCAGGAGGCCGCGTCCACCTCCTGCGCGGATGGCGGAGAGTACGAGCGATTCGATCTCATGAAGAACCACAAGGGGATGGAACCGTGGATCGGGATAATGCTCCTTGAGAGCCGCGACGATCTGCGACTGACGCTGATCGCCCGGCGCTTCGGGTAATTCGAATCCGGGTGCTCCCGAGGGATACCCGTAATAGTCGACCATGAGACCGATGGCGTCCCAGTGGGACTGCGACAAGAGCTCGTTGAGCTGCCTGTCGTAGTGCTTCCAAGAGCCGCCTCCCCTGGAAACCCCCGCTGGTGTCAGCGAGGTGCGCACGATGATCGGAGTGAGGTAGATACCACGGGCTTCGGCCGCGTCGATCAGCAGAGTCTTGACAACCGCTTCTTCGGTCTGCCCCTCGACGAGTATGCAGACCCGTCTCATAATGTCGCCTCCGTGTGGGAGGGGCGACCGCCCAGAAGGTTCATCTCCCATAGGGTGCCGGTGGAGTAATCGTCCAGGAATGCTCTGAGAATATCCTCGTCGGGACGGTGGACGGCGGTGGCGCCGTCGACCCTGTCCACGATGACGATCTCACTCAACTCGAAATGGGAGACCAGCGACACCGACTGGGTGGCGAGAATTACTTTGTGACCGTTCCGCCCCGCAATGCGGGCCATCTCGGCGAGCAGATGGATCGCCGCCGGGTGCAGGCCGAGCTCGGGCTCGTCGAGGATGATCGTCGCGGGACGGTCCGGTCCCAGCAGGAGCGTCGCCAGGCAGATGAAGCGCAGCATGCCGTCGCTCGCCTCACGGGCCAGGAAGGTGCGATCCAGTCCCCGCTGCCTCCAGCGCAGCCGGATCCGCTCATTCGGCGACGGTTCCAGGACGAAGTCGTCGAAGAACGGCGCGGCGGCGCGGACGGCGGCGACGATCCGCTGATAGTGGCGGGAGTGATCCTCCCTGACGCGCAGAAGATAGGCGGCGATATTCTCCGCGTTGGAGCGCAGGGACAGGTCGTCGCCGACCGTTGACCACCCCTTGGCCGGCGCGTCGCCGGAGACGTCGTCGAAATGGAATACCCGACAGCCCTCCAGAACGGGAGTGAGATTCTCGACATACCTGCGCGCCTCCTCGGAGTCCGCGATCTGCCGGACGGAGCTGCGCAGGCCGTGCCTAAAAATCTCCCGATGTATGTCGCTCCGATCCGAACCGGCCTGGAACAGACTCCGTTCCTGGATTCTCGCCCGGTCCGAGTCTCCCAGGAGATCGGGAACGAGGATGACGCCGTAACCTCTTCGGCGATCGTCCTCATTGAAACCGGGCAGCAACTCGATGAGAATGCGCTCCGCCCGCCCCTCGCCGTCCTCGAAGAGGATATTGCTGATGCCTCCGCGCCTGTACAGGTAGTCCTGGAAGGAGTCGTCCCAGATGCGCGCCACCAGTTCGAGGGCGCTGACAAGATTGGACTTGCCGGAGCCGTTGGCGCCGATGAGCACGGTGATATCCGTTGTCAGATCCAGCTCGACGCGACGGATCGGCCCGAGCCCCTCCACGACGAGATGCTCCAGTCCAGCAGTCATGCGGCGAGCCTAACCAAGAATGGCCGACGGTGCAGAGACCCGCGGCCCGTCCGCACGGCCCCGTCTGCGCGTCCGGTCCAGGTTCGGCCCTCCCCCCCGTCCACCCGCTCGCCCGACCGGCCGGTGCGCGGACCCGACCCGCCTCAGCCCAGCGCCGCCAGCACGACGACGGCCGAGCGGGCCGCCGCCTCGTGGGCGCCGATATGGAAGTCCTGACCCGCCTCCGGCCCGCACAGGTCGGACACGCCGCGCACCGAGGCGAAGGGGATCCCCGCGCTCGTCGCCACCTGCGCCAGCGCCGTCGACTCCATATCCGTACTCACCGCGCCCGGGAAGAGCTCGCGCGCCCGACCCACGTTCGCGGCGGTGACGAAGGAGTTCCCCGCCAGCATCTGACCGGCGCGGATCCGGGCGCCGCCGGACGACGCCGTCGAGGCGCGCAGCGCCGCCGGGCCGACCTCCTCCACGCGCGCCAGCACGGCGGCGTCGGCCTCGAAAACGGCGGGCTGGCCGGGTGTCTGGCCGTGGGCGTAGCCGAAGGCGGTGGCGTCGGCGTCGGTGTAGGCCAGGGTCGTCGAGACGCACACGTCGCCCACCTCCACCTCGCGCCCGAGCCCGCCGGCGGTGCCCGCCGAGAGCACGACGGCGGGGGCCAGGCGGGTCAGGGCCGTGGCCAGCGCACTTGCCGCCGCAACGAGCCCGATGCCCGAGCGGACGAGCACGAGCTCGCGCGAGCCAGCGGGCCGTCCGTCGCCCGATCCGTTGTCCGGCTTGGCGTGCGGCCCGCCCGCCGCAGCATCCACCCGCCCGTCGTCCGGTTCCGCATCCGGCCCGACCGTCTTGACCGTCGCGAGCTCGCCGCCTCCCGCCGCGGCCGTGCCAGGCCGGTGTGGATGAGGAAGTTCTCGACCGTGCTCACACTCTCGTAGCAGGGCGAGGCTCCATGCTCGCGCGGTCCCGAGGAGGGGGACCTCGTCGACGTCGTCGAGTGGGGCGAGGGCGTCGAGGAAGGGCCGGGCCTCCTCATCCATGGCGACGACGACGAGGGCGGCCACGGGCCGGGGCGTGCGGACGGCGGTGCTCATGCGCCGAGCCTAGATGAGTAAGTCCAAGGGGTGGTGGTCGGCGTGGGAGCCAGTGGATGGGGTGAGGGCCTCGCAGGATCGGTGGTGCTAACCAGATCTCACCGCACTTTCGGGAAGGACGGGCTCGCTCATGGACACCGGCCTGGAGGCCCTCACCACCGCACTGCGCGTCACCGTCGACGACCTGTTGAAGGATCATCCCGAGCAGGCGCCCGCCAGACCGGCCGTGGGGCTGGCTCCGCTCACCAGCGACGCCGAGGTCATCACCCTGGCCGTCGTGCAGGCCCTGCTGGGCTACACCAGCGAGGCCCGCTGGCTGCGCCGCGTCGGGTCCGACGGCGCCCTGCGAGCGATGTTCCCCCGGGTGCCCGGCCAGTCGGGCTACAACAAGCGCGTCCGCAAGCTCACCGCCACCATGACCTGGGTCGCCACGGCCCTGCGCCGACGCGTGCCCGTAGCCGATGACACCGTCTGGCTGGCCGACTCCACCCCCATCGAATGCGCCCGCTCGCGCCCCGCGGTGATGCGCTCGGACCTGGCCGGCTGGGCCGAGTACGGCTACTGCGCCTCCCACTCCCGCTTCTTCTGGGGCCTGCGCCTGCACCTGGTGTGCACCGTCCACGGCCTGCCCGTGGGCTGGGCCCTGGCGGGCGCCAAGGCAGACGAACGCGAGATCCTGTGCGCCGTCCTGGAGCGCATGGACCAGCCGGCCGCACCGGGTCAGGTGATCATCGCCGACAAGAACTACTTCGGCACCGCCTTCGAGAACCAGCTCACCCGCGCCGGGATCACCCTGGTGCGCCCCACCCGCAAGGGCGAGGCGCCCCGGCCCGGCAGCACTTTCCTGCGGCCGCTGCGCCAGGTCATCGAGTCAGTCTTCGACACCCTCAAAGGTCGGCTCGACCTCGAGCGCCACGCCGGACGCACCATCACCGGGGTCTGCTGCCGCATCACCCAACGAATCCTGGCCCTGACCGCAGCCATCTGGCACAACAGCCTCACCAACGCACCCGTCCTACGCTCCCTGACCCCCTACGACCACTAACCACACCCCTTGGAATCAATCATCTAGGCCGGGGCTCGGTGCGGCGGCGTCGGCCCGCCTGCGCCGGGGGCCGACCGGCGGCGCCTCCTCGTCGAACCCCGCCGGGACACCCCGATTCCCGCGAACGCGCAGGTTTCCAGTCGAACGCGCAGATGGGAGGCGCGCGTTCG
>ERZ773090.994-NODE-994-length-10435-cov-9.65867_pt1 | contig 10435 bp, 4 predicted proteins | sample MGYA00580579_ERZ773090 | MGnify/ENA primary metagenome ERZ773090 (study PRJEB29015, sample SAMEA2738014) | human oral metagenome | biome: human oral; feature: human-associated habitat; material: dental | place: China | collected 2132 ... | reverse complement strand
AGGATAAATATTATAATTAATAAGATGTTCAGTGCTTGCATGTGTCTGTTCATAGAGAAAGTTGTGCGCAATGCCACGTTGAGGCATGATGTTTGAGATAGGTTGCCTTGTAGTTGGTAATCAGCTCATCAAAGCACATGGCGTCTAAATGCCGCTATCGGAATGACTGATACATCATAATAGTCTGCATGGCTATTAGTGATACGATAATAAACCACCATGTGAACGGCGACTTCTCATAAGATATCTCCCCATTTGTTTTTGGTAGACTGATTTTTTTTACGATTACCCAAATGAAAATTAGAAAAACGCTGACCCAACCTAATATCTTCAGTAAAGTCATTATTAGCCTCTCAGGAAAAGGATGTTTCGTATAAGAAACCAGAGAATACTTCCTCTAGATCCCAAACTTGGTAAAAAGGTCATTGCTGTCATGAATAGCTCATTAGGCTCAAACCTTTCATTTGGTTCGTCAAAATGATAGGTTAGCTCCGTCACGATAAGTGTGATGGCGGTAACCGCCATTAAAAGCCAAGTGGATATAACAGGCGCCGCCAAAGTTATGCCAATTAGCGCAAAATATGGTGCTGCTATTGGTGTCAGAATTGCCGCAATATACATAGATATCACAATGGTCGAGTGTGGGCAACTTTTGCAGCGCCGTCTGCGCGTTGGCCTTGTTGATCGTGTAAATCTTCTGCCCTTCGGCTTGTGCGATGGCAATGGCCTTCACGGCGGATATGCCTTCCGCGCATGGATTTAATGTCGGGTTCTGGATTCGCCCGTTTTCATCCGTATGGCTGCACTTCGTTTTATCCACCCAGAACGCCTCCGGCGCCGCATGCTCCATCGCGCTGGCGTATTGGCCTCTCATCCTGTTGTAGGCAATCCAGCGGTTTTGCGCCGCGCTTTTGTTGTTCTGCTTCAGCTCGGGCTTGTCGTTGATCTGGCTCTTGGGATCATCATCTTTCACCCAGCGCACATGCCGCAAGTGGCCTATGTCCATATTCAAGCCCTGAAACGTGACGCCCCGGTTGACAAGGCCATACAGCTTGTTGGGTTTGACTTGCGCATGAAACAGCCCATAGCTCAAGGCGGGCGCATCCACCATTTGCGCCTGTGATGCGGCAATCAGCCCCTGGCTTTGCAAACTGGCAAAGTAGCCCCACACCGTGGCCGTGAGCATGTCCCCCGTGAGCATGTCTCCGGTGATGCCCTTCAGGATCTGCTCGCGCTGGCTTTCGGGCGCAGCCTGCGCGCGCTCCAGCGTCTGTTTGGTTTCTTCCATCCGGGCCTTGAGCCTATCCATCTGCGCCTGGCTGATGCCCTGAATACTCAGGCCCAATGCCGTTTGCTGCCCGGCGATGAGCTGGTCATACGTTTCATCCCATTGGCGGCTGCCGTACTGGGTAAAGGCCCCGGCGCCGACCGGCTCGCTGCCCGCTCTCAAGGCGCTGCCTTCGGCCTTGACAGCGCCCTCCACCAAAATCTGCGGCTTCAGGCTGATGCTGGCGGGCAGCCCTCTGGGCAAATCTTGCGGCTTGAGCGTCTGTCCGGGGCGCGCCTGGGGAATCAGCGCCTCTATGGCCCGCTGATCGGCATCGCTGGCCGCCACCCAGGCCAGCGTCAGCTTCTTGCCCGCCAGACTGGCCGTGTCCGCTTCAAATTGCAAGATGGGGCTGCCCTCGAGCACGGCGCTTTGCTTGTCGGGATAGATGGCGTATCTGAACCTGGCCTTGAGGCTGTCAGGAATGGCGCCGAAAGACTGGCTTCGGGCCTTGACTTCATAAGGCAGCGTAGCGGCAAAAAAGGGCAGGGGATCGATTTGCGCTGCGCGCTGGCCCAGCACCTGGCCGACAGTGCTTTGGCCGCCGTTTTGACGGTCGATATAGGCTTTGAGCCTTTGCTGATAAGCGCTGAGCTGGCCTTGCAAGGCAGCGGTGTTCAAGTGCTGCACCCAGCCCTCGGCCTCATTGACTTGCGCGCCTTGCTCGGCGGCGCTGATCAGGGCGGCCGCATCCAGCGGCACGGCCTGCTGAAGATCCATGCCGTCGCTGTAGGTGTATTGCTTGAAGCTGGCGTCCATGGGAATCCAGGCGTCGGGTGTGCTCTGGCCGGGCACATGGCGCGCGCCCCAGCCGGGGTGGTACTGAATGAAGGCTTCGGCCCACACGTGCTCCATGCGAATGGCCACGGGTTGGCCGCCTTTGACCAGCAGGGTGTTGGCAATGCCGCCCTGGCCCAGGATTTGTTGCAGGGCTTCAGGCGTTTTCAGGCCCCCGGCCCAGTTCTGCGCTTGCGCCAGCGGAATATCCACCGTGCCATAGACATAGCGGGCGGCGATACCGCTGCTGCGCAGCAAGGCAATGAGCAAGCTGGCGGTGTCTGTGGCGTTGCCCGCCTTTTTGTCCAGGGTGTCGGCCGCGCCTTGCACGCTGCCCTGGGTGGGCGTGTAGTGAATGTGGTCATGCACCCACTGGTAAATCTTCAAAGGGTTGCGCTCCAGCTTTTGGGCCAGCTGGCGGATTTCGGGGCTGTCGGGCGCTTCCGGCGTGAAGGCCGTGTCGGCAGCCGTGGCGGCGCTGGCGGCTTTGGCTTGCGGCAGGCCGAGCTTTTGTTGCAGGGCGGCTTCGCTTTCGGCGGGCCGGGCTTCAAGGGGTTTTTGCACTTGCCAGGGCAGGCGCTGCCAATCAATGAGCGAGGGGGCCGGGCGCGGGGCGTTGTCTGCCAGAAACTGTTGCAGGGCGCGGCGGGCGGATGCCTGGGCGCTGGCGCTGCTTTTGGCTGCGGGGCCTTGCGCGGCTTCAAGCAGGGCCATCAGACGATGGTGCTTGTCAAGAAACTGCTGCTCAAGAGCCGCTTGCCTTTCAAGGATGGCAGCCTCCACGCCTGCGGCTTGCCACTGTTGGCGCAGCTGCTGCGATTGCTGCCGGATGCCCTCGGCGTAGGTTTGCAGGGTTTGCGCGCTGGCCAGGGCTGCGGCGGACATGGCTTTGGCGCTGCCCTGGTTTTCGCCCTGGCTTTCGTTTTGCAGCGCCTGTTCAATGGCTTGCAGGGCCTGGGCGTAGCGCTGTTCGTCGGAAACGGCGCTGTCTTCAGCGGCCTGTGCAGCGGCCAGCTGTTTTTGATGCTGCATGGCGCGCGCCAGCGGCGCGAAGCTGGTGTTCAGCAAGGCGGCAATGACCAGCCAGGACACAAGCCGCAAGGCGCGCCCGCCCAGGCCGCAGAAGGCAGGGCGGTCCAGGCCGCCGTGCTGCACTAAAAGCTGGCGGCGTGCGCCCGTTTGCAGCGAATGGAGCAGAAAGCGGGCGGTCATGGCTGGGTCTCCTGTTTGGCGTGGTCAAGATGGCAGGGGTGATGGGGGGCGCGGCGAATGGCGCCGTTTTTGCGGCGGCGCGCGGTCAGGGCCACAGCTGCGGCAAGCAGCGCCAGCGCGGCCGGACTGCTGGCGGGCACGGCAGCGATGCGGCCTGACGGGCTGGGCGTCGGTGTCGGCGTCGGTGTCGGCGTTGCGGTGTTTTTCTGCACCGTGTATTGCGTCGTTGCGGTGGCCAGGGTCACGCCGGTGTCGTAGGTCTTGCGGGCTGTCTGGCGCTTGAGGTTGTGGCCGCTGCCGACGAGGCTGGCCTGCACGGTGTAGATGCCTTCGGGGGCATTGCGCAGTTTCTGGGCAGCCTGCAATTCGCGCAGGGCGCGCGGGGCCAGCTGGCCCAGTGCATGGCTGTGGGTGAAGACCACGCTGCCTTGCGGGCCGCGCACCGTGAGCTGCACGCTGGCATCGTCAATGATGGCGTTGGCGGCCAGACTGGCGGCCACGTTGGCGATGAACACGGCGTCATCAGGCGCGTAAACAGCTTTGTCGGTGGCGACGGCGAGGCTGGCCGTGGGGCGCGCCGCGCCGCTCGCGACGATGGCAAACGCCGCGCTGTCTTGCGCAGCGAGCCGGCCTGCGGCGTCAAACAACTGGCCGCGCAAGGTGTAGTTGCCGGTCAGGGTCAGGCCGGTGTTCCAGGGCTGCGTGGCGCTTTTTGCAGCGCTGGCGGCCAGCGTGCCCAGCGGCTGGCGGGTGAAGCGGGCCACTTCGGCGCCTTGGCTGTCTTCAATGCTCAGTTGCAGTTCAAAGTCAGCGGGCAGGCTGCCCTGATTGGCGGCGGCGGCATTCAGGCTCACGGGGGCATTGGGGCCGTAGGCGGGCTGGTCGGTGCTCACATGCAGCGCTGCCAGCGCATTGGCGGCTGCGTCAGGGGTGATTTGCTGACGGTTGTTGGCTACGTTGCATTCGGCGTTGGCGCGCGCTTCATCCACCACGGCTATCAGCGGGTCGTTGCCTTGCAGGGCTGCAGCGGGCAGCGCCACATCCAGCCATTCGCCTGTTCCGAGCGCTGGCAAGGCCACTTCACCCAGCAGGCGCGTGCCTTGGTAGAAGCGCACGGCGCTGGCTTGCGCCGGGCTGCCCGCGTTGCCCACGCGCGCCGCCAGCCGCACGGGCTGGCCCGCGCCCTGGTCGATCAGGCGCAGGCGTCCCAGCGTCAGATCCACCGTTTGAGCGGCAGTACCCAGCGCCTGCGCCATGGCGGCAGCCACTTCGCCCGCGCTGTAGGCCACGGTGACCTTGCCGCCATGCTGGCTGTTGGCGGGCTTGGGCCAGGCGTTGGCTTCCAGCTCGGGCAGATTGACGGTGCCAATGCCGATAACGTCCACGCGGCTTACGCCATTGGCCACCGTTTTGGACAGCTCGGAAAGAGCCTTGGGAATGCCTTCCCAATATCCGTCGCCCACGGTAATAACGGTCCTGCTGGAGGCGATCTGAGGCAGCGTTTTCATGTATTCGGACATGCGCCGCACGCAGGTCGGGCCGGAGCTGTAGCCGCCGTAGTTGCGCTTGTCTTTCAAGTTCTTGATGAGCTGCGGCAGCACGGCAGGCGTGATGATTTGCGCCTCATGCAGCGGAATGCCGTTGCCGTAGTACATCTCCTGATCAGTGCCCAGCATGAAGCGGATGGAGCCGTCATGCGGAATGATGTTGGGGTTTTCGACCGCCTTGATGACGCCTTCCATCTCCAGGTTGTAGAGGTGGCTGACGCTGCCGGAGGTGTCAATGCACACGCCCACGTCCTGCACGCTGCCGCCGCCCGCGCAGGTCACGCCCACGCGCAGGGTGTTGTTGCCTTCGATGTTTTCAATGACTTCCAGCCCGCTGTCGGCCATGACGTAAATGGGCGCATCACGGAAGGGCAGCTCCTCATTGCGGATCCGGAACGTCACGCTTTGCGATTGCTGCTGTGCCAGCGCGGCTACGCGCTCGCGGCCCAGCAGGGTGTCTTCGCCTGCGTCCCAAGCCTGGTTGCCGTTGGCGTCGATGAAGGCGATGACGTCAAAACCGCCCGCGTCGTAATTGCTGTTGTTGGTGACGGTGGCTGAAAGAGTGCCGCTGGCGCGGAAGGTGTGGTCATCCATTGTCAGCGCCGAGCGGTCGGCGCGGCTGACCATCAGGTCAGGCAGGGCCGCGTTATAGCTGCGCTTGAGCTTGATGGTGTCTAGCGCTTGCGAGGCCACGCCTTGGTAGGCAAAAGGCAATAGCGCGGAGTCATAGCCAGTCAGGCTCACCAGCACGCGGGCGTTGGTTTGCGTCAGGCCGTTGAAGGCAAAGCGGCCATCGGCTTGGGTGGCGCCTGTCTGGCGGCGCAGTACAGCAGTGCCCAGGGAGACTTCTTCCAGAACCAGTTGTGCGCCAGCCAGTGGCTCCAGGGTGTCAGCGTCCACGACGGCGCCGGAAACGTCCCATTGGATGGCTCCGGGCTGCGAGAGGGGCGTGAGGGGAATACGCGCCTCGGTTGTGCCCGTCAGGCGCAGCGTTTGGCGGTAGGCAGCGTAGCCGTCGCGCGTGACTTCAAGCTGCGCGTCACCTGGCAGAACACTGGCGAACTCGTAAGCGCCGTTGGCCGCCGTGGTGACGGCGCCTGCGCCCGTGAGCGCCACTTTCGCGCCCGCCACGGGTTGCTGGCTGACGGCATCGACCACCTGCCCGTAGAGCCTGTGCTGAGGGTTGGCTTGCGGCAGCAGCTCCACGGGCAATTCGTAGCGCCGTCCCGGCTCAACATGGACGGAAGCCACAGCCGATTCGTGCCCCGCCGCCGAAATCTGGATTTGCGTGCTGCCGGGCGCGAGGTTTTCCACGCTGGCGCGGCCGTCTGCTCCCGTTTGCGCGGTGCGCTGGTTCGCGCCGGTGAGGATGATTTCGGCGCCTGCCAGCGGTGTGCCCAGGCCGCGCGCCTGCACGCTCACTTCCAGCCGGGCCGGGCCGGATGAAGCGGATTCGGGCTTGAGCGCCACGTTGAAAACAGTGGCGCCGCCTTGTATTTGCACCTCCTGGCTGTGGGTCTGATAGCCCGCTTTCTCAAAAACAGCGGTTTTGTTTCCGGCAATGGCGTGGCCGGCAAATTCGTATTCGCCCTGAGCGTTGGTCTGGGTCTGCCACGTGCTGCGCTCCAGCCGCACGGAAACGCCTGCCAGGGGCTGCTGCGTGCCGGCATCCGTGACGACGCCTTTGAAAACCACCTTTCCTGCAATGGCCTTGCGCAGGGAAACGGTCAGTTCGGTGCGCATGCTTTTGGGGGGCATTTCCAGCGGCACCACAAGCCGCTCATAAGCGTTGGTGCGCGTGATGGTGATGCGGTTGTCGCCCGCTACATCCACCATCAAGGCCGTCGCCTGGCCGTTTGAGCTGGAGTAAGCGGTGCGCCCCTGGAAGAAGACGCTGGCGCCTTGCAGGGGCTGGCCGGAGTCGGCATCGAGCACGGTGACCAGCAATTCCGGCTTGCGGAAAACCGGGTTGAATTCAATCACCTGCCCAGCCACGGCGTTGAGCGAGGCCGTGACGGCAGGAAAGTTGGAAAAAGCCGCCGTAATTTCCAGCGTGCCTGCCGGCAGGTCATTCAGCTGGTACTGGCCGTTGTTATTGGTGCGCGCTTTTTGTCCGGCCACTTCAATGACGGCAGAAGAAACGGTGTAGTAGTTTGTGCCATTGAACTGCCGCGCAACTCCTTTCAAGGTAACCCCGGCGCTGGCGTTGCCGCTGCTGCTTGCCGTCATGCGGATGGCCCCCAGATCCAGCTGCTGGCCGGGTTGCAGTTGCAAGGGTGTTATCAGTGGACGAAAGCCGCTGGCTTGTATTTCCAGCTGCCCGGCGCCAGCGGCCAGGCGCTCAAAGCTGAAGCGCCCCTGCGCGTCCGCCGCCGTTTGCAGGCCCGCCTGCAACAGGCGTGCAGTGGCGCTGGCAAGGGGCTGCCCCGCTTCATCCACCACCTGCCCCCGCACGCTGGCCAGATCAGGATTGGTGGCGGGTTGCGCGGCCAGCCGCAGCGCGCGCAGAGCCAGCGCTGTCAGGTGTGGATCGCCCGCCCAGCTGCCATCAGGCCGCTGGGCCTGTTTCAGCGCCGTGAGGGCGGGCTGCATGGCTGCTGCCGTGTCCAGCCCTGGCAGCACGGCCAGCAGGGCCTGGGCGGTATGCAGATCGCTGCTCCAGGCTTGTTGCGGATTGCGCTGGGCAGTGAGCCAGGCGCGCGCTTTGGCAAGGGCGGCCTGCGCGGCGGGCTGTTGCCGCCAAGGCAGCAGGGCCTGGGCGGCAAGGGCGGTGGTGATGGTGGCGTCGCCATCTGGCGCAAGGGGCCAGGAGCCGTCAGCGTGCTGGGCGCTGGCCAGCCATTGCAGCGCCTTGAGTGTGGCCTGGGCGCTGGCGCGGCTGGCGGCCAGGGCGCGCAAGGCCCAGGCCGTGTCCAGCGCGTTGCCGGGCAGGCCCTGTGCGGCGCCAAAGCTGCCATTGGGGTTTTGCAGCGCGGCCAGTGCGTCCAGCAGACTGGCATCGTCCGCGCCTGCCTGCTGGCGCGTGAGGGCGCGCTGGGCAAGGTAGCGGGTGGCGGGGGCCGTGAAGCCGTCCATGCCTGCAATCAAGGTGGCAGGCACGCTGGCGTTCAGCGCCTTGAGCGCGGCAACCGTTTCATGGCGCGATTGCGCGGGTAGCGCAGGCGAGGCGGCTTCGCTCGCCAGGCTGCCATCGGGCTTGGTCTGGGCTTGCAGCCATTGCTGGCCTTTTTGTAGCGCGGGGTCTGGCCCGCCTTGCGCCACGGCCTGGCAGGCCATGAACAGCAGCATGAGCAGGCATACCAAGCTGTGACGTGCGGATTGGCCGCCCTGTGCCCTGAACCACTGCATTTCTGTTCCCTGTACAAGAGTTGTTTCTGACGAATGGATACAGAATAAACGAATTCAGTAATGAAGACACATGGCACGCGCGCAAGCAAGCAGCGGATTGCGCGAACGAATTCACGCAATCCGCCGTTTTTATGGCTGCCAGGGCCGCTGCATGGCGCAGGTGGTGGGCATTTCGGCTTCGCTGGCGGGGATGTCGCGCACGATGCGAAAGCCGTAGCCGCTGCCTTCCACGTCAAAAGGCACGCCGGGCGCGCCTTGCTTGTCCATCACGCCGACAACGAGGTTTTGCTGGAACTGGTGGTCTTGCGCGCGCATGTGGCCGCTGCGGCCAGCCAGTTGCACTTTGGCGTTTTCAAGGCTGGCGGCGATGTGGGCGGCGGTGGGGCCGCCGGGGCGCTTGCTGGCGGTGTCGATGGCTTGCGCCAGCGCTTCGATGAGCAGTTGCTGGCGCAGGTGCACGTAGTCGTCTTCGGGTTTGGGGAAACGCTCGCGGAAGGCCTTGTAGAAGGCGGCGCTTTCGGGCGCGGGCACGTTGGGCATCCAGTCGGCCACGGCAAAAACCTTGCCTATGCCCGCTTCGCCAATGGCGGCGGGCGCGCCCAGGGCGTTGCCGTAGAAGGTGTAGAAGCGCCCGTCAAAGCCTGCTTCGCGCACGGCTTTGACAAGCAAGGTGAGGTCATTGCCCCAGTTGCCGGTGAGCACGGCTTGTGCGCCGCTGTTTTTGATTTTGGCGGCGTAGGGGGCGAAGTCTTTCACGCGGCCCACGGGGTGGAGTTCGTCGCCCACGATTTGCACGTCGGGCCGCTCTTTTTCGAGCTGGCGGCGCGCTTCGCGCAGCACGGCCTGGCCAAAGCTGTAGTCCTGCCCGATGAGGTAGATGCGCTTAAGGTCTTTGTCTTCTTTGATGACTTGCATGAGCGCGGCCATGCGCATGTCGGCATGCGCGTCAAAGCGGAAATGCCAGGGGCTGCAACGCTCGTTGGTCAGGGCCGGGTCGATGGCCGAGTAGTTGAGAAACAGCACTTGCCGCTCTGGCTCGCGGCGGTTGTGTTTGTTGATGGCGTCTATCAGCGCGGCGGCCACGGCCGATGAGTTGCCTTGCAGCACCACGCGCGCGCCGTGGTCGATAGCTGCGCGCAAGGCGGCCAGCGATTCGTCCACCTGGCCTTTGTTGTCGTAGCGGCGCAGTTCGATTTGCGCGCCGCCACGGGCATTGACGCGCTCGCTGGCCATGAGCAGGTTGCGCCAGACGGATTCGCCCGTGTTGGCAAAGGGGCCGGACAGGGCTTCGATGAAGGCCACCTGCACGGGCGCGGGCTTGCCAGCGGGTTGAACAGGGGCCGCTTCAGCGGCCAGAGCCGCGCCATGCAGGGCGGCGCAGGCGGCCAGAGCCAGCAGGTTTTGCAGCAGGGCGCGGCGGGGGGGATGCGTCATGGGGGTGCTCCTTGGATGGTGAAAAAACGGGAATGCTAGGCGCTGGATGAGCGGGGCAGAACACTTGCCATTATTTGCTTCTCTTTCTGTAGCAATGGGTCCTAGTGGAATGGGCGCAAGAGCCTGTTTCGTGCCCCTGAATTTGCTCCTGTTTCTGATGATCAAGAGCGCTTGTCAAGACTTGCTCATGGCTTGCCGCAAAGGGCGGCGCAAGGTGGTTCCGCTCTACTTCTTTTCCTGAAAAAGGGGACAGAGAGCAGGTCGGCAGTTCGCACAAACCAGTCCAGCCACTCCGCGCTCCAGCCTTGTCAAAGAGCTTGCCCACAATCTGTTCGCGAGTGTCTGTTCGCCAGTGCAGTAAGTGCGGACTTGGGGCAGCCCCGGGCGCTTGTGGCTGTTGCAAATCTCAAATGAGGCGTGAGGTCCACCTGCGCTTTGCGCCCATCCCGATGCGCCTTTTTGCCCCTCATGGTCAGATCGTGGGCAGGTGCTGATAAAAAACCATCGCCCGCACAAGCCGGGAATGCAGGCGGCCTGCGAGGTAATAGAAGAGAAAAGCGGATCGATCTCGCTCCTAAAGCAATAGCATTTGGTCCTAGTAGAACGTGCGCAAAGAGGCCTTTCGACCCCCTCAAATTTGCTCCTGTTTTTACTGCCGCCGGCCGCGTTCACTGCCAGCGCAGGGCCGCCAGGTCATTGACCGAGATGGGCATCTGCTCCCACAGCCCTTGCAGACCCTTGCGGGCGGCGGTCAGCCAGTGCGGCTGGTACAGGAAGATGGCAGCGGCGT
>ERZ773090.993-NODE-993-length-10461-cov-4.88958_pt1 | contig 10461 bp, 6 predicted proteins | sample MGYA00580579_ERZ773090 | MGnify/ENA primary metagenome ERZ773090 (study PRJEB29015, sample SAMEA2738014) | human oral metagenome | biome: human oral; feature: human-associated habitat; material: dental | place: China | collected 2132 ... | reverse complement strand
AGGTCGTCTTGTCGCCCTCCACCGGGTAGTCCAGGCAGGTGACGGCCTGGAAGGCGCCACCGCCGTCGTCCTTCGATGCCGCGGCCTGGTCCTCCTGGACCGCGAGCAGTGAACCGTCGCGGTGGTTGATGGCCTGGTCCAGGGCGCTGGTCAGAGGTGCCCAGGCCTGTTCGGAGGAGTAGAGGTACTCACTCAGGGCAGCGACGATGTCGGAGCCGGCCACGGTACGGCCCGGGTCGCTGGTCGGCAGTGGCGTGCTGTTGGCGGAGGTGATGAGGTCGCGGATCTGCTGGACTCCTGCGTCGGTGCCGCCGCTCAGCGGGCAGCCGGTGGAGGACTGGCAGTAGTCGACGTAGGTGCGCAGTGCCTGCTCGAAGCCCGTGGCCTGCCCCAGTCCCTGGTCGGCGAGGGACAGGGCGGGGTCGATGGCGCCGTCGAGCACCATGCGCTCCGTGTTGCCGGGGAAGTTCTCGGCGTAGACGGCCCCCAGGTAGGTGCCGTAGGAGAAGCCCAGGTAAGTCAGCTTCTCCTGACCGGCCAGCGCCCGCAGGATGTCGAGGTCGCGGGCGGCGGAGACGGTGTCGACGTGGTCGAGCAGGGCGGCGGGCGTGGTGCCGGCGGCGCACTGGGCGACCAGGTCCTGGAAGGACTGCCGGGTAGCCTCCGACCACTCCTCGAAGGAGTCGGTGCCCGAGGCGGTCTCAGCGGTCGCCGCTGTGGAGGGCTCAGCAGTGCCGGCCGACTCGTCGTCGGTGGTGCAGGTGATGGCCGTGGAGGAGCCGACCCCGCGCGGGTCGAAGCCGATGACGTCGTAGGCGCTGAGCAGCTCGGGAGCGAAGGAGGTACCCGTCTGCTCGGCGAAGGCGACCCCGGAGTCGCCGGGGCCGCCGGGGTTGATGAACAGGGTGCCCTGCGAGTGGCCGCCGGCGGCCGCGCGCTTCTTCATGGCGATCGAGATGGTCTCGCCCTGCGGGTTGGCGTAGTCGAGGGGGACGGTGACGACGGCGCAGCTGAAGGTGGCGTCGTCGGTTCCCTCGGAGGTGCCGTCCGTCCCGCTCGCGCTGCCGGAACTCGGGGCAGCCGTTGCCTCCGACGTCGTAGCAGCAGCAACTGTGGTGGCAGCACTGGTCGAGGTCTCCTCGGAGGCCGTCTCCATACCACCGGTGGCACCACAGGGGTACCAGTCGACGGTCTGGCGGTAGAAGGACTCCAGGCCGGAGGGGATCGGGCCCGCGACGGTGGCCGAGCCACTTGCTGCCGGGGTGAGTCCCGTCCCGCAGGCGCTCAGGCACCCTCCGATGAGGAGCGTTAAGGCGCTGACCCTCGTTCGACGACGGCGTGGCGAGCTCTCTGTCACCGCGGACTGCACGGATGCCCGCGCCGAGACGGCACTTCCTGAATCGGGCGAGCGCCGCCCCACTGTTCTTCTCATGCCCGGCATCCTACAAAGGCTTCCTGTGCCGGCTATGCCACACGACGCTCCCTCACCTGCCACGAGGCACGCAACAAAAAACCGTAGAACGAGGACCGCCCAGACTAAGGTACGGCTTCCTCATCCGATTGGATGAGGAAGTAGAAGAAGCAAACGCGTAGACACTTGCACCAACGAGCACTCACGTCAAGCGGTCAAACGCCCCATCCGCCCTGTTTTGCTCACAGCCGCCGTGGCCGTACGCTGGAGTTAGCACAATCTACCATCTAGGCTATTTTTGTCGCCAGGACGGATTGAGACACGATGACAACATCACTCCGCTTCACTCATTTACCCAACTTCTCTTTAAGAGCCTCAGACTCAATTGAACCATCCGATATCAAGTCTATTCGCACATACATCGCGATTAGTGCGATATTTGGTCTGTTTAACATCGCGTTTCCAATAATTGCTTCCGGCAACCAACTGCCAATCCAGGACATCCCATTCATTTTACTGACACCATTGTGCTGCGCAATACTACCCGTGTTTCCTCGATTCTCAGCCATCGCATACTCAGGCTGCTGGCTGACGCTGATCGTTGCGCGCGACGTCTATATTTCCGACATGGTGTTCACCAACTGGCTATTCCACTTCCTGATAGGACGGTTCTTGCCTACATACAAGGCGGCAGCCGTCCACGTCATCAACGGTATCGCATATGCAGCAGCGACGTTCACGGTGTACATCGATGTAACAGAAAAAGAGATAACCCTGCTTGCGATATACCTGTTGTCAGGAATTTTATTCATTCCCGCAGGTGCCGTCACCCGCAACACCGAACGCTTCTGGCGAAATCGAGCACACATCACCGAGCAACGTTTAAATGCCGTAAGAGACGACATCGCAACAGAGATGCACGACCTTGTCTCATACTCCATGTCCCAAACCGTACTCCGAGCCCGCCTTGCAGCTGAAAACGAGACATATCCAGAAAAAGCTCGAGAAGAGTTCTCAGCACTCGCCGGAACAGGGGCCGATGCTCTTCACGAGCTACGGTTACTTCTCTACGCTCTTAAAAGACGATCCGACAATTCTTCCTCATCCGAGACGACCTCTTTAAAGCCTTCACATATCGTGACGTCTATACACCTGGTGACTCGGGATCTTGAGGATTCCGGTTTCGAAGTGAACTGCCATATTTCAGAAGACATAGGACTCAGCCGTGCGCAAACCCTCATCTTGTCTCGCGTCGCCCGCGAGATGGGAACGAATATTATTCGGCATGGGGACGCTTCGGCTCCGGCTTCAATTCTTCTTTCCCGGAACAAGCAGCGCATCCAACTTCTTTCGACCAACGCAGTCAGCAGCAATCACTTCGCCCCCATGCCTTCATCCGGCACCGGCATAGTGAGCATGCAAGAGAGGCTGGCGGCGCTCGGTGGCGCACTCATGACCTCCAACGAAGAAGGTACGTGGATAGCCAGCGCCTCCATACCCGTCGCCGACGCCAGGAGGTAGAGCAATGATACATGTAGGGGTAGTTGACGATGACGCACTTGTGCGCCATGTTCTCACCACGCTCCTGGACGCACAGGAAGACATATCCGTTGCGTGGACCGCAAACGACGGAGACGAAGCGTTGAATCGCCTGAAATCCCACGACTCTGCTGTCATTGAAGCGGTTCTTCTTGACATTCAGATGCCACACATGGATGGAGTCACCTTAGCAGCTGTCATTAGTGCTGATTTCCCACAGATAGCAACACTGATGTTAAGCACCTTTACTGACAAGCGATTGATCGACGAAGCCCTTTCGGTCGGAGCAAATGGATTCATCGCAAAAGAAGACTCCATTGAGTCCATTGCCGGCGCAGTTCGACAAGCGGTTGTTGGAAACATAGTTCTATCCCCTCATTCCGGAAAGCACTTTCGCACTCTGACATCAGCAACACAATCAACTGTCGCACTGCATGATACGAGTCGCGACACCAACACGCCAAATAAGAAGAGAACTTCTTCGTCTCACACGGAATTCATGCACCTCTCATCACGAGAGATTGAAGTTCTAACGCTCATGGCCGAGGCGCTATCCAACAAACAGATAGCCCGGGAGCTCGACATCAGCGAAGCAACAGTGAAGACTCATGTCTCAACACTCATCGCTAAGCTCAACGTACAAGATCGGGTGGGAGCCGTCGTGAAAGCAATACGCGGCGGACTGATCTAATCGCCGTTGTTATCGAAGTATCCAACTGGCCTATGCGATCCGTCAGAAGGTGGATCACCCAGCAGACAGATCATCCATACGAACTATCCGATCAGCCGATGCGAGACGAGGATACACTTATCTATGATTAACTCGTCATTTTCAACACAGTTCGCTAAGGAAGACCAACATGTTCCCACTTGCATTTTTCTCTTTCGGCGCACCGAATTACAGAGTTATTAAATGTCGAGGCATCTGCTGGCCGGACCCATTTCCCTGGCCATTTTATTTCAGCAATCATTAGGATTGCGGGCACATATCCTGATCACCAGTACTCAGTTCAGGCAGCCAATGCGCCCTGCGCCAATTATGATTGAGGGCATTCGCTGAAGCAGCCTCACTGGAAAGTAGGGGTGGAGGCACATGGACAAGCCTGGGGTGGGGTATCCCCAAGCGGGATAGCAGGAGGATGTTTGTCCTGTCAATCCGTCTTCGACGGGCTCCTCCCTACCGTATGTAACGTCAGCGGATGATTGACAGCTTGCCGCGAAATCCATAATCCAATGCTGTCATATAGGATACAAAGTTCCACTTACCATCCCTTCACCACCAGATTATTTTACAACAAGCACCGACAACACAGCACAGATTCGCCAAATAGGTTTCACAGCAAGCGCCGACATCAAGCATTTACCTGCGAACTATACTGGATCAAATCGGCGCCCTTGTAATAGTCCCACAGAAAGAAAAGAGATCATGAAGTGCACCAAACCTTTGCTACGTAAACTCTCCTTCATTTTTGCGGCATCATTCACACTCGGCTGTTCGACGCCATCAATAGCGCTGCCTGGACAGGGAGGTTCTGCCCCAGACGGAGAAGCAGTTGCTAAAACTGTCTCCGACTATCAAGCGACCGTAGACGCGGAATGGACTGATTCTAGCGCCTCCACTTCTTCTGCCACTCTTACCTCGGCCGAGCAGGAAGCCCATGATTCTCGGGACGCGACGACTAATAATAGTTCGGCGGTGACTTCCGCCAAGAGCGACGTCAGTATCGTCGAAGCATCTCTCCAGAACGATGGAACCATTCTCGTCACTGCAGACATTTCGACTGAGTTCACATACAATGGTGAAAGCGAACCAGGAAGTTGGTCGGACCGTCACCTCATTACGTTATCACAGGGCAGCAGTGGTTATATTGTCACTGCCGACAACATCGACGATAGCGCGGCTAGAGAAGAGGCCGCAGATGCCGGAGAAATTCCGGACAACTACAATCCAACACCATCATCAGATGACCCCAATGCCGCCACACCTACAGATACTGAGGATTCTGAAGACCAACCTGCCGCGTCACCTGCGCAACATAAGCAACCTCGCACAAATGTTGGAAACATGGTTAAGTACGCACTTAAATGGACAGGCCGCCCTAACAACGGGGACAAAACGGATGACTTTAATCCAGAGTATCCCACAGTAGATGGAAACAACTGCGCAAACTTTGTTTCGCAAGTGCTACGCGCCGGCGGGTGGGGCATACGGCCTGGATTGCAGTACCAACTGTCATGGGAAAGCCCGGACATCTGGACACCGAATTATTTTTATCCGATGGACACCACACGCATGTCACACACATGGAGCGTTGCTTCATTTCAATACGATTACGTTCGTAAGCACAGTTCTTACAAACCAATCGCGAACATTCGGGAGGCACAAGCGGGCGACCTTTTATACGCAGACTGGTATCCCGAGAGGAAGAAAGGCGGACCGGACGAAAAAATTGATCATGTCATGGTCGTCACCGGGAGTACGTGGTCGGGCGAACCACGAATTTCGCAAAAAACACCAAACCGCCACAACATCCCAATTTCACAATCTCAAAAACGCGCGGATAAACAGGGGCTGGATGTCAGATGGCACGGCTTGAAACGCTAGCAAGGATTTTATATTGCGGAGTCAAAATATGCACTGATAGCTTAGCCTGGAACCTTGCCAACAGCTGAGCGCTAGTTCCAACCGGCCGACAAGGCAATATATCGGGGCCTTCGCGGAGACATTACCCGCATACAACCTCGCTAACATCATGCCGACCAGTAATATTCTTTCGAAACGAAAGTTCTACGCTGAGGAGCCCATTGTGCGCAACCGTTCCCGCCGCTCACCCCTCCCGACCGCATCCAGTCAACCACTTACCCGAACCCGGCGACTCCGTTCCACCCGCCCCGTCCGCCTTGGTCTGCTCGCCGCGGCGCTGGCTGCCTTCACCGCCGTCGGCCCCTCGGCCTACTCGGCTCCTCAGACCCCGTCTTTACCGGCGGGCGGTTACGTAGCCCTTGGGGACTCCTATGCCTCCGGCGTCGGGGCTCCTCCCTATGCCAAAGGCACTGACGTGCAGGTGGAGAACGGCAACAAGTGCAAGCGGGCCACAGCTGCCTACACGCATCAGGTCGCCGACAAGACCGGCAAGACACTCGATTTCGGCGCCTGCGCGGGAGCCTGGACCAAGCACTTCTACGAGGCCCGGACTCCCTGGAAGGAACCCGCCCAGCTCGATCACCTGGACGCCTCCACCGGCCTGGTTACCTTCTCCATCGGCGGTAACGACGCCGGCTTTGCCAAGATCCTCTCCGAGTGCACCACCCAGCTTCCTTTCTCCAACTGCAGCAGCGACAAGGCGCTTACCGACCCGGTCGACTCAACCATCGATGCTCTGGCCGGTAAGGGGAAACAGACTGGCGTCTACAGCTACGACACCATCATGACCGACATCGCCACCCGTGCTCCCGATGCGACCGTCGTCGCCGTCGGCTACCCGCGCATGTTCCCTCGACAGGGTGGCAAAGGCGGTCCGGTTCCCGGCCGCTGCCAGGGGCTCACCAAGGTGGACCAGCGCTGGATCAACGCCCGCACCAATGAGCTCAACACCGCTCTCAAGGCCGCTGCCCAGCGCCACGGCTACCAGTTCACCGACCCCTCCGGCTCCTTCACCGGACACGAGCTGTGCGGACAGCAGTCCTCCTGGTTCCAGGGCCTGACCGACGACGGGCGATTCCACCCCAACGCCGACGGCCACAAGGCCATGGCCGCCTCAGTCATGGACACCCTGAACACCCAGGGTCAGGAGGCCGCGCAGGACCAGCCCGCCGCCGCACAGGCACAGGTGGACAACATGCGCCCCACCGGCGCCTTCACCCTCACCCGCGACGATGACCGGCTCTCCCTGGACGCCTCGGCCTCCACTGACGCCGACGGCGCGGTCGCGAACATCGACTGGTACGTCCAGCACGCCGACGGCACCGAGGAGATCCTCACCGGCGCCCGGGCCATCGCCACCATCCCTGCGAACGAGCAGGTCTCCGTCACCGCCGTCATCACCGACAACCAGGGCAAGGAGGACTTCACCACCCAGACCTCCCCCGCCGCCGGCTGACCACCCGCGGCAGGCGAGCGGCACGGCCCGCCCACCCACGCGTTCATCGGGTAGGTCGCCTGCTCGTACCCTCTACCCCTCGAACGCGCGACATGAAGTACGACCGCACAGGTGCATGGTCACAAGGCGAACATGTGCGGGTCCTCGGCCTTCGCGCGCCGGCCGGGCACGGTCAGAGCCAGGTAGATCGCGACGGCGAGCATCGCCACGGCCCCGGCCCCCAGGCTGACGGTGAGGCCCGCGTCCGTCGCGGAGCGGACCAGTGACGCCAGGTGAGAGTGCATGCCGGCCGGCATCGCGGTGGGCCAGCCGTCCAGGGCGCGCAGCCCCTGACCGGAGGCCACCAGGGAGATGAGGTGCTCCCGGTCCGACGCGCGACCCAGGGCGCTGATCTCCAGGGAGGCGGTCATCACCCGCCGGATGACACGCTCGTAGCTCACGCCCACGACCGCGACCCCCATGACAATGCCGAGCTGACGAGCAGAGGCGGAGAACCCTGAGGTCATTCCGGCAGTGTCCTCGTCGGCTGAGAAGACCGCCAGCTGGTTGACGATCGTGCCCGTGGCCCCCGTGGCGGCACCCGCCAGGACCAGCCCGGGGATGAGGACCAGCCAGGTGCTCGATCCGCGCAGAAGCATGAGCAGGCAGGAGCCGACGACACCGCCCAGCACAATCCCCAGCAGGCTCGCCCTGGCCCCGCGCCGTCGGACCGCTCCCCCGCAGGTGGCGGCGACAATGAGGGCGGAGGCGCTGAAGGGCAGGAAGCACAGGCCGGTCTGGGCCGGGGTGAGCCGGTAGATATTCTGCGCGTACAGGGACAGGAAGGCCATCGGGCCGATGAGAGCCGCCTGGATGATGAACCCGACCATGACACTGCCGGCATAGGTGGGTTCGGTGAGGATGCCGACGTCAACCATGGGGCTGGCAGCCCGTCTCTCGACGACGCAGAACGCGCCAAACAGTGCCACGGAGCCGACCAGCAGGGAGACGATCGCGGGCGAGGTCCACCCCCACGTGTTGCCCTGCAGGAGCGCGAGGGTGAGCGCTCCCGTCATGGCCACGCACAGCGCCGTGCCCGGCCAGTCGACCTTCCTGGCTGCTGCGCCCGCTGTTGCGGCACCCAGGTCCGCTCCGGCCTCGGGAACCCAGCGCGAGCCCAGCCAGACCGCCAGGCCCACTGGGACGTTGACCCAGAAGATCGCGCGCCAGCCCGCCAGTAGCACGAGGCCGCCCCCGATGAGCGGTCCCAGGGCGATCGCTGCTCCGGAGACCGCCCCGTAGACCCCGATCGCCCGGGCTCGGGCGGGGCCGGTCGGGTAGCGGTCGGAGATCATGGGGACGCCGACGCCCAGGAAGATCGCTCCGCCCACGCCCTGGATGAAGCGGCTCCAGTCCAGGACGTCCACCGACGGTGCCAGCGCGCAGGTCAGGGAACCGGCCGTGAACAGGGCGATTCCCCACCGGAAGAGGCGCAGCCGCCCCACCGATCCGCTCAGTGTCGCCGCCGACATCAGAAGCGTCCCGAGCGGCAGGGTGTAGGCGTTGACGACCCACTGGAGCTCGCTCAGCGACGCGCCCAGGGTGGCGCCCATGTCGGGAAGCGCGACGGAGACGACCGTGACGTCCAGGACGTTCATGAAGTTGGCGGTGCAGATCAGCAACAAGGTGAGTGCCTGCCTCACGCGGCGCACCTTTCGTGAGGAGTCTCGGGTAGCGGCAAGCGCCCCCGGACCTAAATGACCGCAACGAAGACTAACACCGGCATGGCCGCCTGCGCTGTACGTATCGAGCGGCTGACCGCTCACGCGTTCGTAGGGTAGGTGTCGCGTTCGCACCCTTTACCCCTCGAACGCACGACCTAAGGTACGAAAGCGCGGACCAGCCCGGTCCTGCGAACCTTAGTCACCGGCGACGCACAGATGCCCGAGCACCTCGGCGTGGGCGGCGGGCGTGCCCACGAGCAGCGACCCGGCGCGGCGCACGTCGAAGGGCGCCCCGTCCATCCGGGTGAGGACCACCCCGGTCTCGGTGCACAGAAGCGCGGCGGCCGCGACGTCCCAGGGCTGGAGCCGCGGCTGGGCGTAGACGACCGCACTGCCGGCAGCCACCTCCGTCATCTCCAGGGCGGCCGCCCCGTAGCAGCGCATGCCCCGCGAGGCCTCGATGGCCCGACCGATGCCCGCGTCCTGCGTGAGCTGGTAGTGGGCGATGACCATGCCCTCGCTCAGGGGCAGGTCCTCCACCGCCTCCAGGACCCGCGGCGCGGCACCGACGGCGCCCGCTGCGCCCTCCGTCAGCGGCTCGACCCGGGCGCCCCGACCGCGGACGGCCGTGTAGAGCCGGCCGGCCACGGGGTCGGCGAGGACCGCCACCACGGGCACGCCGTCGTCGACGAGGGCCAGCGAGATGGCCCAGTCCCGGTGGGTGGACACGTAGTTGAGGGTGCCGTCGATGGGGTCGAGCACCCAGACCCGCCCGCGATAGGTCTCGAAGTCCTCGACGCGGTGCGCCTCCTCGCCGTGGATGGGAATGCCGGTGGCCTCCAGGCGGCGGACGATGCGCTCCTCGGCGCCACGGTCGACCTGGGTGACCAGGTCGTTGCGGTGCGCCTTGGCCTCGACGCGCAGCGCCTCGCCCGGGTCCAGGGCGAAGGCGGCCGCCTCGCGGACCGCGCCCACCGCACGGGCGAGCAGGTCCACCAGGTCCGCCGACGACGTCGAAGCAGCCTTGTGCCCGCCACCGGACGCGCTCACGGCCGGAGCTCCTGCTGCCTGGCGAGCCGACGGCTGTGAACCACCCACGCCACTCCCAGGGCCACCAGCCACAGGGGCGAGGCGAAGACCGCGACGCGGGTGTCGTGGGCCTGGGTGAGGGTCCAGATGACGAACACGAAGAAGGCCAGGCACAGCCAGGCCGCCGCACGCTCACCGGGCAGGCGGAAGGTGCTGGCCTCGTGCAGCTCGGGCCGCAGGCTCAGGAACCTCAGGTAGCACACGACGATGACGCACCACACGAGGATGAACAGGACGCTGGCCACGGTCGTCACCGTCGTGAAGGCGTCGATGATGGACTTGGAGGTGTAGAGCAGCGGGATCGAGGTCAGCAGGCTGACGCAGGTGACGATGAGGGACACGCCCGGCACCGAGCGGGCCGTCAGCCTGCGGAAGAGGTGGGGCGCGTTGTCCGCCCAGGACAGGCCGAACAGCATCCGGGAGGTGGAGTACACCCCCGAGTTGGCCGACGACGCCGCGGCCGTGAGCACCACGAAGTTGACGACACTGGCGGCCACGCCGAGCCCCGCCAGAGCGAACATGGCCACGAAGGGGCTCTCCTTGGGGTCGATCTCCCGCCACGGCGTGACGGCCATGATGGCCGCGAGCGCCCCCAGGTAGAACAGGACGATGCGCACCG
>ERZ773090.989-NODE-989-length-10493-cov-3.00354_pt1 | contig 10493 bp, 5 predicted proteins | sample MGYA00580579_ERZ773090 | MGnify/ENA primary metagenome ERZ773090 (study PRJEB29015, sample SAMEA2738014) | human oral metagenome | biome: human oral; feature: human-associated habitat; material: dental | place: China | collected 2132 ... | reverse complement strand
TGACCGGGCCGGCGTACGCGAAAGGCGTTGGTGATATCGTGACCTGACGGGGCGGTCTGGCGCAGGCAGTTTCCTGCGGTCTTCTTCCTTTCTGGTCATCCGGTCATGTCGGTATCACTTCGGTTCGCTCATCTCCCTGGGCTGCGTGGGTCTGTTTTGCATGTGCGGGGCCAGTGTGGCCGGCGCCACATGCTGCTGGCTGTGCTGCTGGGCAGTCTGCTGTCACCGGTTCAGTTCGTACAGGGTGCCGAAGCTGCCGGCACGGTCATGAAGTCTGCGGAACAGGCCAGGGCAGATGGCGTCGTGCCTGGCACGGAGGCGCTTCCTGCCCAGCGTGCCAACCCGGTGGACAGTCCACAGAAGTGGACATGGGTGACGGTGGCCGATCATCTGAACCACCCCTGGGGGCTGGCCTTTCTGCCCGAGGGCGGTTTTCTGGTGACCGAGCGCAGTGGCGCACTGCGGCGCATCACAGGCAGTGGGCAGATCATGCCGCCGGTGAACGGGTTGCCGCGCGTGGCAGCCACCGGGCAGGGCGGATTGCTGGACATTGCGCTGGATACCGATTTTGCGCAGAACCGCCGCATCTATGTCTGCTACGGTGAACCCTCGGATGACGGACGCACCAATGGCACGGCGCTGGCAACCGGTGTGCTGTCGAAGGACTATCGGCAGCTGCAGCATCTGCGCGTGCTGTTCCGGCAGCAGCCGAAGGTGGCCAGTACCCTGCATTTCGGGTGCCGGATCGTGCAGCAGGGGAAGCAGCTTTATCTGACCCTGGGCGAGCGCTTCAGCGAGGCGCAGCAGGCCCAGCGGCTGGACAACCATCTGGGCAAGATCGTGCGCATTGGTGTGGACGGCAGCGTGCCGGCCGACAATCCCTTCGTGAAGCGCAGGGGTGCGCGGCCGGAAATCTACAGCTACGGACACCGCAATGGCCAGGGGGCGACGCTGGCGCCGGATGGGCGACTGTGGATGATCGAGCATGGCCCGCAGGGCGGGGATGAAATCAACATCATCGAACCCGGTGCCAATTATGGCTGGCCGTTGACCAGCTATGGCGAGCAGTATGGCGGCGGCCCGATCGGCAGTGGCAAGCCGACGGCGCCCGGTACGGTGCAGCCGCGCTATTACTGGCTGCCATCGATTGCGCCATCGGGCATGCAGTTCGTTCGCGGGACGCGCTATGGCAGGGACTGGGATGGCAACCTCTTGGTTGGATCGCTGAAATTCGGCTATCTGGGGCGACTGGTGCTGGACGGGAAGGGGCGCGTGGTGCGGGAAGAAAAAATTCCTGTGGACGAACGTGTGCGCGATGTGCGGCAGGCCCCGGATGGGCAGATCTACATCATAACCGACAGCGATGAAGGACGTCTGCTGCGGCTGGAGAAACCGTGAGCAGCCCGGTAGACAGGCGGGGAAACAAACGTGCCGGGTGGGGCGACGAACATGCCGGTTGGGGTAACGAGGAGCCTACAGGCCGGCAGGTACCGATACTGGATACGCCTCGCCTGTCCCTGCGGTCGTGGACGGATGCCGATCTTTTGCCGTACACACGGCTGAATGCCGATCCGCGCGTCATGCGTTATTTTCCACGTGTACTGTCTGCCCCGGAAAGCCGTGCGCAGATGAGCCGGCTTCAGGCATTTCTGGTGGCGCATGGCTGGGGCGTCTGGGCGGTGACGCTGAAGTCCACGGGGGAATTCATCGGCATGACGGGTCTGCATGCGGTGGAGAAGGACAGTGGCATTCCCCATGCGCCGCTGACCGAGATCGCCTGGCGCATGCTGCCGGATCACTGGGGAAGGGGTCATGCATCCGAAGCAGCCCGGCGCGTGATGCAGTTTGCCTTCGAGGTGCTGGCGCTGGATGCCGTGCATGCGTTCACAGCGACGGTCAACGGGCCTTCACGTCGGGTCATGACGAAAATCGGTATGGTGGATACGGGAGAGGTGTTTGATCATCCCGCATTGCCTGCTGGACATGTGCTGCAGCGACACTGCCTGTATGTCATGACACGGGGGCGGTGGGAGCGGGGGGCTGATTTGTAGTTATGCCTGTGCATGGAGGCTTGTGCACGCAGATCCGAAGATAATGGCGGCAGCGATGGTTCTGGCATGAACATGCATGATGTCGTTCATTTGTCATACATTGGACATACAGAATCCGGGACCATGGTGAAGACCGATCCTCCCAGCGCGCTGTTGTACCGCATGTACGCACGGTAGCGCTGATGGGTGTTTGCTGTCATTTTTTCGATTTGCAGGTTGCGTCTGGGCCTTTCGGCAGAGTCCTGGTAGCTTATGGATACGCAGGTTACGGATCGGCTGACATCGTTGGCCGCCTCGGAGGCGGTACTTGTCATTTAGGTCGACAAGCATGGAATTGTTGAGCGCGCGTTGCAGGTTGTACAGTCGTTTTTTCTGAACTGGTGTGTCGGGCAGGCTGTTGATGAAGGCTTCGATGTCGTCCCGCACCCCATTCTGGTTGGCGTCGATGCCAGCAATGGTGTCGGTCCGGTCCAGCACGGGTAGTTCACCTCGAGCTTCAAGCTGCGCAAAGGCTTCCTTGAAGTTGCCCGGTGGTGTGGTTGTGCTGTCGGGTACGTTTGGGCCGCCGCACGCGACCATGGATGAAGAAATCAGTGCTGCAGAAAGCAGCATGTACAGAGAACGGGGGTTGGGCATGGCTGAATGGCTGGAGCGAAGGTCAGGCAGGAGGAGCGGAGAAATGTGTGTGCATTGCTCCGTGCATGGCGAGCATCATGCGCTTTTCGCCGGCCTTTGAAAAGGTGCCTGATCTGTCGTATGGGTTAGGCCGAATGGATAATCAGGTGAGTTACTGCACAGTTTGACCGGAGTTTTGAGAATCTCTGTAAAAATCCTGCGGCACTTTGCCCCATGGCCGGGTGATCCGCTGCGTTGTCGTTTGCCGTCAATGGCTGCGCCACGGACGACCGGGCATCTGGCAGTGGTTGTAGCGGATACTCGCAAGGGAGGACAGGCGGTTGGCTGCTTGCTTGGGCAGGCTTGCGGGAAGTGCGTCCGTATTGCTTTCTTTATGGGTGGCCCTCTTGCGGGAAGGCGCCGGCGGCCCGCGATTTCGATATCAGGTGCCGTCCCGCAGCGTTCGTGCCCTTTTGACCCGCCAGCTCCGCCATTTCAGGTGGGAGCGGTGCACGCCCACCCAGATGCCGGTACCCGAGAGCAGCAGGCCGCCCATGCCCAGCACCAGCATGAAAATGTCCCAGAGCGGCCGGTGCTGCAGCAGGGGCAGCAGATCCCAGCTGTGCAACAGGGCAAACAGCCAGCGCTCCAGCCGGGCGCGGCTATCCGACTGGCCCAGTACGGTGCCGGTGGCCGGGTCGATGTGCAGCCAGGTCTGCTGCGGGTCGCTGTAGCGAACGCGCCAGATGGGCAGCGGATGTTCCCTGCGGCCGCCGGTCATGGTGTGGCTGGCGCGGCGGTAGTAGTAGAAGTCGTCCTGGGTGATCGTTTCGATGCGCGGTGGCAGGTCCGGGCTCAGGCCGATGAGGGCACCCTGCAGGCGGGCAGGGCTGAAGTGCCAGGGACGGGCGTCCCGGGCGGCGAACAGGGTGTTCCTGCCATCACCCCGATTGGGGGAAACGCGGGCGCTGGTGCCAGTATTGGTGTGGCCGGACGTGTGCGTGGTTGTATCGGCAGCTGCGCTGTGGTCGGGATGGGTGATGGCGGCAATGGGTGGAGGCGCAGCATGTCCATCTGCCAACGGCTGAAAGACTGGCTGCACGACGGTCTTGTTCAGCACGATGCGCCATTGCAGTTCCACGACGTGCGGCGTCGATACGGCCTTTGCTGAGGCGGCAGCGGGTTTCTGTTCGGAGGAGGGGTTCTGTCCGGAGGTGGGGGCCTGTCTGGATGAGGGGTTTTCTTCGGGGGCGGCAGGGTTGCCCTGCCGGATGGCCTGCAGCAGGGCCTGTGGGGTAGCCTTCGCCCGCCGGGGTTTGATCCGTTCGCTGCTGATCGTCTCGGCATCGATGGTGCTTTCCGGGCCGGTGAAGATGTCCCAGGGGTCCATGGACATCAGGCCACTGAATATCCAGCTGATGGTGCTCAGGGCAAACACCATGCCGAGGATGTGATGCCAGCGCATCATGCCCGGGGCGAACGGCGAGTGTGATCCGCTGCGGTAGGTGCCGGCAAAGCGCCAGCGGATGAGACCGGCGACGATGCCGGTGACGGCGGTGGCGATGCCGATGAGGGCCAGCACGATGATGAGGCTGGTCCAGTTGATGGCGGTGTCGCGGAACATGTAGAGCCAGTGCAGCCACGAACCGACATAGTTGAGGGTGCGTTCCGGCTGCGGGGCGTCGCGCACGACTTCGCCGGTGGTGCCCGAGACGTAGAGCAGGGTGTCGTGAGCGTCGGGCAGTTGCACGAGGTGCAGCGGGCGATGGCCGTTCAGGCCGTGGCTGTGGGTGTGGGCGTCTTCGTGGACGGTACCGAGGTAGCGGGGCGCCGGGATGCGTTCAGGCTGCGTTTGCGGGGGCGTGGGTGAGCAGTGCTGCGGTTTCGGGCGATCTGCGCTGTGCATCCAGTAGACGCAGGCGCTGGCGAGTGCGGTGGCCTTGTCGGTGGGCGGGATGCGCTGGCCGGTGCGGGCGTCGATGGCAATGAAGGTTCTGTCCTCGCCCCGCAGGACATAGATGGGCTGGCCGGCGCGGCTTCGGGACAGGCGCAGCTCTTCGACCGGCTGGCTGGTGTCGAAGCCCGCGGCCGTGAACGCCTCGGCAGGGGAGAGAAGGGTGTCCGGACTTTGGGGGGCATCCGGATTCTGGAGGGCTTCTGGATTCTGCAGGGCACTGGCACGTGCGGAAAGTGAGCCAGTGGCGGCGTTCTCGAGCGGTGGCAGGTGCGCCAGCTGTTCCTGCAGGGTGAGCTTGGGGTGGCCGGCATACATCATCACCATGCCGGACAGGAACCAGATGAAAAACAGTACGCACATGCCCACCCCCAGCCAGCGGTGGGTGAGCATGAACCAGCGTTTGATGCGGGAGGTCTTCAGCAAGGTCAGCGCTTGCGCCTGCGGCGGGATTTTCCGCCAGAGTGACTGCCTCTGGAACTGCGGGTGGAGGCGGTGTGCTGCTCGGCGCGGGTGGCTTTGGCGGTGCTGCGGTTCTGTGCGTCGGCGTTGCCGGTGCTGGCGCTGCCCCTGGTGTTGTTGTGGGTAACGCCGTCCGTGCCGGAACTGCCCTGGCCTGTGCCGCTGGCACGTGGGTTGCCACTTGCCGCGCTGGATATATTGGCGGTGGCAGGCGGGCTGGCAGATGGGACGCCTGTAGACGAAGTGCTGCCGGCATGACTGGCGCTGGTGGCCTGGTCGTCTGGCGTATCTTTCGTGGTGAGGGCTGGGCCGGTAGCCACTGTGACCTCCGAAGCTTCGGAGGCGCCGCTCAGGGGAGCGGTAGTTCGTGCCTGCGTTTCCGGCACGTGGTTTTCCAAAGCGGCAGCAGTGCTGCTGGCACCTGGGATCACACCGTTTGTGGTGGGCGCGCGGTTTTCCGGGGCCGGGCCTTCCAGGGCTTCGCCTGCAGAGACATGGCTTTCAGAGATGCGGCCGCTACCCCGGGGGGCAGTGCCCTGGGCACTGCGGGCAGACGGACTGCTGTTCACGCCGTGGGTTTCGGGCGCGCCGGCTTTATCGGCGTGGTCGCCGGCTGCGCCGAAAAAACCCAGGGCACCCTCCAGAAGTGAGTTCTCACTTGCTTCAGCCGCCTCTTCGGGTGGACTTCGGTGGCTACTGCCCCCGGAGGCCGATGTGCTGGTGATGGGTGGGGCTGTGCTGCCGGCGGGGGTCGTGCTGCCCGGGATGCTGCTGGCGGGGATGTTGCCGGGGGAGACGCTGTCGGGTGTGCTGCCCGGCGCATGGTGCGGGGTGTCGAGCCGGGCAGTGGAGGCGGTGCGGCCGGCAGCAAAGCCGGTACGCAGTTCGGCGGCGTAGGGGGGCTCTTCCTGCTTTCGGGACGCCTTGCGGGCCTGTTCGTGTTCGCCCCGGGCCTCGGCCAGGTCGGCGGCCAGCGCGATGTTGAGGCGCTTGGCGCCGCTGCCCAGTGCGGCCATGGAGAGGGCGTTGGGGTAGAGACGGATGAGGATCCGCTCCATGGCCAGTGTCAGCTCCGTCTGCAGGTCGGCCGTGAGCCGGTCGGGGCCGAAGTTCTGGCGTTTGCGCCAGAACTGGGTGAACTGCTCGTGCTGGCGGGCCAGGACGTCGGTGACGGTTTTTTCCCAGTGGGCGGGGTGTTCGGATTCGGCCCAGTCGCCGCGGCCCCGGCCGTAGTGGGCCACGGCCAGATAGGTGAGCAGGGCGGACTGGACGAGGCGGTTCATGACGGCGTCGGTCCAGGTGACGGTGATGGCGTCGATGCCGCGCACCATGTTGTAGCCCCGGGCAAGGCCGGCGCCACCGAGGGCACCCAGCACGCCACCGGCGATCATGCCACCGCCCAGGGTGAGGCCACCACTGAGGAAGTCGGCCTTCAGGCCGGCCAGCGCGCCGGTGACGATGCCGCCGACCATGGCGGCGTGGCCCTCGTTGAGGTTTTCGGTCACGTCGTAGTGGTCGGCCATGCGGCTGAGCACTTCATCGGCGGCGTGGCCGGTGAGGCCGTTGGTGGTGATGAGTTCGTCGGTGGAGTGGCGGATGGCGGTGTTGAGGCGCTCGGCCAGCTGGTTCATAGCCACCTGTTTGGGGTCGTCCTGCTTCTGGCGGGAGACGCCCAGTACCTTGCCGACTTCGCGCAGCTGGTCCTTCAGGCTGCTGTTGGGGATGCGTTCGCGGTCGAGTGCGGTGGCGGCCAGACGCTCGGCCAGGATGTGCATGGACCGGTCGAAGGTCTGGCGTCGCTGGTTCTGCCACAGGCGGTGCAACCGGGCAAAGGACTCGCGCTTGGCCTGCGGCAGCAGCGGCTCGACGGCCTGCAGCAGGGCGCCTTCCTGCACCCAGCAGCGGGCGAAGGCGTCGAGCGCCAGTACCTGGTGGACGTTGCCGAAGCGGGTGAGGTAGGTGCGCCAGCGGTCGATCTCGGCCTCTTCGGCATGGTGGCTGGCCGGCGGGCCCATCTGGTTCAGCAGCACGATGATGGGCTTGCCGATCCAGGCGAGGATCTTCATTTCGGGTTCGACGTAGCCGGCGTCCTCGGGATTTTCGGCGGCGTTGACCAGATAGAGCACCACGTCGGCCTCTTCGCGGACGTTGTGCACGGCCTGCTGGCTGGACCAGAGGGCGCGGTCGGCAAAGCGGTCCCAGACCTGGCTGACGAACCAGCCGATGGGTTTGTCGGACTGCAGCAGGCGTTTGGCCAGCCGGGCACTGTCGCCGAAGCCCGGGGTGTCCCACAGCAGCAGCAGGTCGCCCTGCGGGGTTTCGGCCAGCTCGTGGCGGTCGGCGGTGTCGGTGACGTGCGGCTCATCGCGCACTTCGCCCACGTTCTCGGAAAGCAGGGTGCGGGCGAGCGTGGTCTTGCCCACGTTGGTGTGGGAGACCAGGCTGAGGGAGATGGTGTTGGCGTCTGAGGCAGGCACGGCTGTGACGGCGGGAAGGGTATCCGGTCGGAAAGGCCGGCGGCAGCCGGCATGACCCGGAAGGTTGCGGCCGGTGTGACCGGCAGGACGGGAAGACAGGGGCACAGACATGATTGTGCCATCAGCCGCCCCTGCTTCGCTGTGCCGAATGCGCAGTCCGATACACACTCTGGCAGTTCCTGATACGGTGCGACGGGACTGCCTGCCGGGTACGGGAGTGGCCGGAAGCACCTGGACGCCGTGCGGATCCTGAAACGTAGCTGGCGGCCGGATCTGCCTTGTCTGGAAGCGCCCGGGAGCAGGACATATCCCATCGTATCCGGCAGGATGGTGGCTGGGGCTTTCCGGGTGCAGGGCCGGGGTCAGGCGGGCACCGCGTTCAGCAGGCTTTCCAGCTGTCCGGTGACGTCGGCAGGCTGGGCGTCGGCGGCCAGGTTGACGAAGACGGGGAGGATGTCGCTGCGGCTGCCCAGGATGCGGCGCCACGCGGTGCGGCGGCTGTCCAGCCGGGCGGTGTCGTGGCCGAAACGGGCGATGAAGGCGCTTTCGTCCACCAGGGCCAGCAGGGGCAGGCCAGCCGGCAGGCGACGGGCCAGCGTGGCGAGGAAGGTGGCGTGGTTCTCGGCTTCGGGGGTGGCCGAGGCCGAGAAGATGGCCACGGCCAGTTGGGCACCGTCGATATGGGGCAGGGGCTGCGGCAGGTCGTCCTCGTCGCCCAGGGCCAGCGAGGGCTGCAGGCGCAGGCGGATCTGGCTGCCCAGCACGGGGGTGAGCAGCGGGGTGAGCCCAGCGCGGGCGGCGTCACTCAGGGTGTAGCTGTAGGGCTGTGCCCAGACGGTGGCCGATTCGCCGCGCTGGTTGCGCAGCAGGTCGCGGAAGTAGGTGTCGTCGAGCGGCAGCGGGAAGTGCGTGCGCAGCTTGCGGACCTGCTCGCGGTGCCAGAGGGCCAGCAGCAGGCGGGGGATGATCACCACCAGCACGACGGTGAGCGTCTGCAGGTGAATCCATGGGGCGGCGTTGACGCCCGGATGCTGTGGAAAGCGCATGGCTTCCAGGCCGGCGGCATCGGGCAGGGCAATGCCGCTCAGCAGGCTGGCCAGGCCCCACAGGCCGTGGGTGAGGGTTTCGACCTGCGGGGCGACGAGGAAGGTGCTCTCCCAGCCGGCCCTGTATTCGAGCACCAGGCCGTGCAGGTAGAGGCTGGCCAGGGTGCCGGTGGCAAACATCAGGGCGCCGGCGTGCAGCAGGGTGAGGGCGCGCTGGCTGTAGAGCGGCGCGGCCACGGCAAACCACTGGCGGGTGAAGCGGGCACCCAGGTTGTCGTCGCTGTGTGCCGGGGTGCTCCAGCCCTGGCCCGTGGCCAGCCGCACGACCAGCCGGCGCAGGGCGCCGAAGGGGCCGCTGCCGGTGGCGGCTGCCGGGATGTCGGGCGCGTCCGGGAGGCTGCTGCCGCGTGATGTGGACGTGCCCTGCCGTGAAGCGTGGCTGGAGGCCGTACGCCGGGTACCGTTCGGGGACGGGGAGCCGGAGGCGGGCGCCGTGTGGTGACGGCCTGCATCTTCCTGGGCACCTTGCCGGCCCCGGCCGCCCAGGGCACGTACGAGGGCACTGCCAGCCAGCACGAGATAGGTGAACAGGTTCCAGGCGATGATCAGCAGCAGCGGCGGGTTGAGGATGTTGATGCGGTTGCCGCCGGCCGAATCCAGAAGGGCACCGGCCAGCAGGGCCACCAGCAGGGCCACGGGCGTGAACCAGCCGCGCCAGTGCAGGCGGTGCAGCAGGTCGGCCAGCGCCGGCTTGCGGGTGAACAGCCGTTCGCAGGCCAGCCGGGCGCGGGTGCTGATGAAGGTGGGGGCGTCGGCCTGCGGGCCGGCCTCGCGCAGCGCCTGCTGTGTGGCGTGCAGACGGTCGTCTTCGGTCCAGGTGGCGGAGGCGGGCTGGCGCTCGAGGGCGCGGACCAGCAGGATCTGCTGTGCGTCGTTTTCGGTCACGGTGCGGCTGGCGGTCAGTCGGCGATGAGCGGGAAGACGGAGGTGATGTACTGCTGCCGCCAGGTTTCGAAGTCACCGGTGTCGGCGGCTTCGATGTCGGCCTGTTCGACGAAGGATTCGCGGGCCATGGTGGCAAAGGCCTCTCGAATGTCGGCCGGCAGCGGCTGGGCCAGCAGGTGCTGGCGGTGGGCCTCGGACTGCGCCACGGTGTACTGGGTGAGCGAACCGTTGCCCTGGGTGGCGATGTCGGCCATGAGGCGTGCGGAGGGTGTGTGTTCCATGTGTTCCAGACGCTGGCGGGCCATGCGCAGGGCGGCCGCGTAGGCACCCTGGTGCTCGGGCCAGGCTTCGTCCAGGCGCTGGGCCACGGCTTCGCATTCGGTGAGGACTTCCTGTCCCCAGGCCAGCAGCGGGCGGTGGCTGCCGTCGTTCTCGAGCAGGGCGAGGCCCGGCTCACGGCCACGCTGGGCCACGGTGTGCCGGTTGGCCGACTGGGCGGCGTTGATCTCGGGGGTATCGCGCGGGCTGTCGGACAGCAGGCAGTGCAGCAGGAAGATGTCGAGAAAGCGGATGGTTTCGGCGGTGATGCCGATGGCGCTGAAGGGGTCGAGGTCCATCAGCCGCACTTCGATGTACTCGACCCCGCGGGCGGCCAGGGCGGCCAGCGGCCGCTCTCCCTTGCAGATGGGCTGCTTGGGCCGGATGGTGCCGTAGAACTCGTTTTCGATCTGCAGCAGGGAGGTGGAGAGCTGACGGTACTGGCCGTCGTGCCGGATGCCGATCTTCTCGTAGGCGGGCCAGGGCGAAGTGAGGGCGTCGTAGAGCGACTCGGCGTAACTCTTGAGGCAGTTGTAGCTGGCGCCGATGCTGGCCTGGGCCTCGCTCTGGTAGCCCAGCGGCCCCATGCGCAGCGTGGTGGCGTGTGGCAGGCCCAGGGCGTCCC
>ERZ773090.987-NODE-987-length-10544-cov-3.79226_pt1 | contig 10544 bp, 5 predicted proteins | sample MGYA00580579_ERZ773090 | MGnify/ENA primary metagenome ERZ773090 (study PRJEB29015, sample SAMEA2738014) | human oral metagenome | biome: human oral; feature: human-associated habitat; material: dental | place: China | collected 2132 ... | reverse complement strand
AGGTCTTGAAGTCGATTTCGGCGCCCATGTAGGACTTGTTGCTCTGCCAGCCGGTCTGGTGATGGCTGGTGTCCACGCCTTCGCCGTCATCGCCGCTGCCCCAGGCGTAGCCGAGGGTGGCGCGCGGGCGCCAGCCGCTTTGGTCGTCGAGGAACAGGGTGGCGCCCAGGTCGATGGCCTGGCCGCGCACGCGACGGCCCTTTTCCTTGCCGCTCACGTAGCTGGCCATGGCCCAGTGCTGCAGGTTCGGGTCGTTTTCGTTGAGGGAGCCCCCGGCCACGTGGGTCAGGCGCAGGTCGTTGTTGTCCTCCTCCTGGTGCAGGCCCTTCAGGATGATCTTGTGGTCTTCGGTCATCCACCAGGTGCCCAGGGCACCGACGACATCGGCGCCCTTTTCGTGCTCGGTGTGGCGGTTGAACAGGTCACTGCGCCAGTTGCTGTAGCGGGCCACGAAGGTGTCCAGCTGGTAGGGGCCGTAATCGAGGGTGGCGTTGAGGCCGTCGAACTGGGTGTCGAAGAACCAGGTGCGCTCGTCATCGATGCTCCAGCGGCCCAGGCGCGCACGGGCGCCGTATTCCTGCAGCTGGGCTTCCGCAAAGAGCTGCGTGACTTCCAGCCGGGTCTGGCGGTCGGTGGGGGAGCCGGTCTCGCGTTCGATGCTTTCGTACAGTTCGAAGTCACCGACGAAGCCCCAGCGGCTGTCGTGCTGGTAGCGGGAGACGAGCCGGAACTCCGGAACCGTGTCCGATTTGGTGCGTTCATCGCTGCCCCGCAGGTCGCGGTTCTTCAGCCGGTCATATTCCAGGGAGATCCTGGGCAGGAAGTCCCAGCCGGGTTTCTCCCACTTGATGGGGTTCCCGGCCTGGGCATTGCCCAGCAGGGAGGTGCCCAGCAGCAGGGCTGCCAGCGGGCGCAGGGCCGGCCGGCAGCATGTGGCTGGCTGATCGGAAGTGGCCGGACAGCGGGAGGCGGCCGGCTGGATGGAAGTGGCTGGCGCGCCCGGTCTGCGTGGGGGATGGGGATTCTGGTTCATGCAGCGTCTCCTTGTGGGTGGTCAGTCGGTTGCGGGATGGGATCAGTCCGTCAGCTGGTGTTCGCAGTATTCCAGCAGCGGCAGGGTGGTGGCGTGCCGGTCGTCGAACTGTGTGGACAGCTGGATGTGACGGGCCAGTGACAGCAGGGTCCAGCCCTCGATGGCCGTCATGTCCACGTGCGGTGCATCCTGCCGGAAGCCGTCGATGAAGGCCTGCCGGTGCGCCTGCAGGGCATGCAGGCTGCCGTGATGGCGCAGTGCGTCTTCCATCAGATGGGCCGCGAAGTTGCCCACATCCAGTGCGGGGTCGCCGAGGCAGAACAGGTCGAGGTCCAGCCAGGTGAGCTGCCCGCCGTCCACCAGGATCTGGTCGGCATAGCAGTCGCGGTGGATGCCGGTGGGGGCCGTGGTCGGCAGGCGTCTGGCCAGCCTGCGGGTGGCCGGGATCAGCGCACGGATGCGTTCGGCCCAGGCGGGGCGGGCCTGGGCAGCCTTCTCCAGCCGGCCATGCAGCATGTCCAGTTCGTCCTCCAGCGTCCAGCGAAGGGTGGGGTCGATGGGGGCGCCGGTCGCAGGCCGGCCGTTGCGTGCAGCGTCCAGCAGCTGGCCGCCTGCCCGGTGCAGTGCGGCCAGGGCCTGGCCGATGCGGAAGGACAGGGCCGGGTCGCTGCCGGGGCGAATGAGCCGGCTGGCCATGGTGCCTGGTACCTTGCGCTGCAGCCACAGGCGCTGTTCGGGCAGGATGGCCAGCGCTTCGGGCACGGATACCCAGGGCAGGTCGAAGCCGTGCTCGTACAGGGCCTTCTGCACGGCAAAGCCACGCTGGTCGGCGCCCTTGAAGCGCAGTTTGCCCAGGAGTTCGATGTGGGTGGTGGTCGGTGCGGCCCCGGGCGTGGCACGGCCGGCTGTTGCAGGCGTGGCGGGCGTGTCCGGGGCAGGGATGCCTGCGGTGGATGTGGCTGCAGTGGATGTGCGGGTGGTTCCGGCAGGGGCACGGTGGATCAGGGTGTAGTCCAGCAGGGCGCGGCGGCCGGCCTTGTGGCGCAGCACGCGTACGGGCGCCAGCTGCCAGTCGCCGGGCGGCAGGTGCAGGGCGTCCAGCAGCAGCGGCTGCATGAGGGTGTGACTGGCCTGTGGCCAGGTGGCGGGTGAGTCGTCGGCAGGAGCGCTGGCGGTGACGGGCGTGTGTCCGGGCTCCGTTGCTGCGGGATGTGCTGGTTCCGTCATCCTCGATGAGGTCTCCCGGCCTGTCGCCCCTGCGGTGACAGCCCCGGTTGTCGCGGATGGCAGGGATGCGGAAGGGGGTTCTGTCGTGCCGGCAGGCGCCGTCGCCGCATGCAGGGTAGCGGGCTGCAGCCGCGCAGCCAGGTGTTCGGCCAGGGCCACGATCTGTTCCATGTGTTCCGGCCAGGACGGGCGGCGGCGCCGGAATCCCTCGGGGGCCAGGCGCAGCAGGCCCGCCACGGTGTGCCAGCCGGCCCGCCGGCGGGTGTGTGGTGCCCGTGCCGACAGCGCAGCCGGCAGGGCGCTGCTGGCATCGAGGCCGCGGGCCAGGGCGTCGTGGACGGTATCGATCAGGTCTGCCAGGGCTTCCGTGGTGGGGGCGGTGCGGCTGCGGCCCAGATACTGGGTGGCCAGACGGGCCAGCAGCGAGCCGGCATCGACCATCGGGTCGCCCAGCGCGGCACTGTCCCAGTCGATGAACTGCAGCTGCCCGAGCGGGTCGCGCACCATCTGTTCCAGTGACAGGTCACCGTGGGTGATGCAGGGCTGCCAGCTGGTGCCGGCCTGCTGCAGGGCCTGGGCCGTCCGGTCGGCCAGACGGTGGACGCGTTCCCCCAGTGCCGGAAGCAGCCGGGCAATGCTGGCGGCTGCCCGGGTCACGGCATCGATGTCATCGGCCACGGCACGGTGCACGGGGTGCGCGATGCGGGCTTCGTGCAGTTCGCCCAGGCGCAGGCCGATGTCGGCAAAGAGGCCCAGGTCCAGCTGGGGCATGTCTGCCGGTGGCACTTCGCCGTGTGCAGACAGCTCCTGCACGGCGCGTGCGGTGTCGCTGCCCAGCATGTCCAGGCTCTGGCCGCGCTGCCAGGGCATGACCAGAAAATGCCGGGTGGCCCCCACGGCCAAGGGGGCCGTCCCCTGAAAGGCACGGGCCAGCCGGGCACCGGCCTCGGTGGCGGGGAATTCCCGTTCGGTGCAGGCGCGCAGCACGCCTACCGGGCGCGAACCCTGCCGCAGCTGCAGCACCATGCGCCGCTCGGGCTTGTAGCGCAGCACATGGGCCTGGATTTCGCGTTCGTACAGGTGCTGGTCGATGCCCAGGTCATCGGGCAGCGGGTCGGTGCCGCCGAGGGTGCCGGGGGTGTTCAGCAGGGTGCCCAGGGCGGTGATGCGGCGATCGTGTACGGCACTGGCCAGCAGCAGCCGCATGCGGGGCAGGACGTGTGCCGAAAAGCGGCCGTCGAGGGCGGCGCGTTTCTGCAGGCGCGCGGCGTGCTGCTCCCAGTCGGGGTTGGAGGCGGTGAGTGCCCGGGCGAAGGCATGCTGGGTGCGCCCCAGTGTGTCGATGACGCGCAGGCCGGCCATGCAGCTGGTGCCGGGCTTGTAGCGCAGGTAATCGATGCGGATGCGTGCGATGTCGGCGGCCGGCATCTGGCGACCGATTTCGTCGAGCAGGGCCTCCTCGTCCAGCAGCAGCGCCAGGCCGGGCAGGCCGGTGTCCCGGGCGACCAGGGCATGGTCGGCGTCGTTCATGGGGCTGCTCTGTCTGGCAGGGGGCTGGTTCATCCGGTGTCCTTGGGGCGGCATCAGGCGCGTTGCGCCACGGATGACATGGTAGCGGTTTCCGCGCCGGTGCCACGGTTGCCGGTTCTGGTGACATCGCCATTGCCGGCACCGGCATCAGCACCGGCATCAGCACCGGCACCGGCACCGGCATCAGCACCAGCACCAGCTGCGGCTCTTGTGGCGTTGCCCGTAGAAGTGTCCGTGACGGTCGTCGTGGCGCCGTCGCCCTCTCCTGTGGCCTTGCGGTGCAGTTGCCAGAGGGCGGCATAGGGGCCGTTGTTTGCCAGCAGTTCGTCGTGGGTGCCCGATTCGGCAATGCCGCCCTGGTCCACGTAGACGATGCGGTCCGCCCCGGCGGCCAGATCGAGGTCGTGGGTGATCATCAGCGCCGTGCGGCCGTCGATCAGGCGTTCGATGGCGTGGCGCACCACGGCCTCGCTGGCGCGGTCCAGCCCGGTGGTGGGCTCATCCAGCACCATGACCGGACAATGCCGCAGGGCCAGCCGGGCAATGGCCAGCCGCTGGCGCTGCCCGCCCGACAGGGTGGCACCGCGTTCGCCGATGACGGTGTCGTAACCCTCGGGCAGGGCCATGATGAAATCGTGCGCATTGGCCATTTTTGCGGCAGCGATGATCTCCTCGTCGCTCACCTCCCGGCCGGCGGCACAGGTCAGGTTGTCGCGCACACTGGCGGCAAAGAGCAGGGCGTCCTGCGGCAGCAGGCCGATCTGGCGGCGGACCGAGGCAGTCTTCCAGTGGCGGATGTCGGTGCCATCGATTTCTACGCTGCCCTGCTGCGGGTCGTACAGGCGCAGCAGCAGCACGGTGAGGGTGGATTTGCCGATGCCCGATGGCCCCACCACCGCCACGTGCTCGCGTGGGGCGAGCGCCAGATCGAGTCCACTGAAAATGGGGCGTGATTCGGCGTCGTACGAAAAATGCAGGTCACGAAAATGCACGGCACCGTCGAAGGCCGGGGCGGTTTTGGCACCCTTGCGGTCGATGATGTCGGGTTTTTCTTCCAGAATGTCGCTGATGCGTTCGGCCGAGGCCAGCGCCTTCGAAAGCCGGCCGGCGTACTTGGCATATTCGCGCACCGGACGCATGGAGTTCTTCAGGTATGAAATGAACACCAGCAGATCGCCGGCGGTGAGCGCACCGGCCAGCACCTGCAGGGCGCCCTGCCACAGCACCAGGGCGGTGGCCACCGCCACCAGCAGGTCGATCGAGCGCTCCAGCCCGGCAGCCAGCCGCTTGGTGTTCATGTCGGCATGGGCGGCCTGGCCGTCGTTGCCGTGAAAGAGCCGCGAGAAGCTGTCTTCCAGCACCAGCGACTGCACGGTGCGGATGGCCGACATCGATTCCGACGCCGTGGCAGCCAGCGAGCCTTCGCGGGTGCGCTGGCGGCGGCTGGCCTCGTGAATCAGTTTGCTGCTGCGTTTGGCCGAGAACCACATCACCGGCAGCGGAATCAGCGACAGCAGTGCCAGCTGCCAGTTCAGCATGAACATCACGGCAAACATGCCCACCAGAATGAACACGTTGGCCAGCATCGGCAGCAGGGCCGACACGGTCACTTCACGCAGCTGGCCTACGTCGTTGACCAGGCGCAGGGCCAGATCACCACTGCGCTGACGCTGGTGAAAGGCCAGTGACAGCCGCAGCAGCCGGTTGTAGAGCACATTGCGCACGCGGCTCAGCACCACGTTGCCGATGCGCGCAAAGCCCACCGTCGACAGGAAGCCGGCCAGCGCCCGCAGCGCGGCAAACACCACCACCGATATGCCGGCCAGCACGATGACGCCCATGATGCCCAGATCGGCCGCCAGTGCGGCCACCCAGCCGGCAGCGGCCGGTGCCTCGTGCGAGCCGGTCTTGCCGCCCAGCACGTGGTCGATCACGAAGGCCAGTGGCCAGGGTTCGGCCACACGCATCAGTGTGCTGAGCAGCAGGGCGGTGAGGGAACCGGCCAGCAGCGGCCCCTGGCCCTTCATGAAGGGCCGGAAGCGTTTCAGTACGCGACGGATGGGGTGGCGGGGGGCGGCTTTGTTGTCCTGGGGCACGGCGATGACGGGGTGAATGGATGGAAACGCCGGCCACGGGGCCGGCAGGGAGGGTTGGGGCATCCGGCCCGGATCAGGCCGCCCGCTCCGACGCGGCCGTGGCGTCGGCAATGTCCAGCAGCCTGGCCGTGACGGCGTCCCAGCTGTGCTCGGCCAGAACGCGGGTGCGGCCCCGCTGGCCCATGGCCCGGCGTTCGGACGGGTTTTCGAGCAGGCGGGCCATGGCGGCGGCAAAGGCGTCCGGATCGCCGGGGGGCACCAGCAGGCCATCGACACCATCGAGCACCACGGTATCGAGGTGGCCCACACGGGTGGTTACCACCGGCAGTTCGGCGGCCAGATACTCGTAGATCTTGAGCGGCGAGAAATAGAAATTCTGCTGCTGCGGGTAGGGGGCGGTGGCAATGTCCATGCGGGCCAGCAGGGCAGGTACCTCGCGGGCCTGCACGGCGCCGGTGAACTCGCAGTGACCCAGCAGCCCCTGGGCGGTGAGGGCCGATTCCATGTTGACGCGCTCCGGACCATCACCCACCACCAGCAGCCGTGTGCGGGGGTGCTGGCGGTGCAGGCGGGCAAAAGCGTCCACCAGCATCGGCAGGCCATGCCAGGGCTTGAGCGTGCCCAGAAAGCCGATGACGGTTTCATCCTCGCCGGCGGCGGCCTGAGCGTGGCGGGCCTGACGGCGGGCCGCGCTGTCGTCGTACGGGGCCGGATCCACGCCATTGGCCACCACGTGCACGCGTCCGCGCGTGCCGGGCCAGGTGTGCAGATAATCGGCCACGCCCGGCGAGACGGCCACCAGGGCACTGGCCCGCGAGAAGGCCGACGCGGCCATGGCCTGTGCCTCGGTTTCGAGCACCAGCCCGCGGTGGGTGCGCTGTTCCTCGATCAGCGGGGCATTGACCTCCAGCACGCCGGGAATGTGCTGGACGCGCGCCCAGCGCATGCCCACGTCACTCCAGAGCGAATAGCGCTCGTAGACGAGGTCGAAGGGGCCATGCTCATAGAGCAGGGCCGCAATGCGGGGATGGGACTGCAGGGCGGCGTGGGCACGCTTTTCCGGATCGCCCTGCGGCAGCTCGGGCAACTGCACGCAGGCTGCGCCCTCCAGCCCCGGGGGTATCGGGCCATCGAAACGGGTGGCAAACAGGGTGACACGGTGGCCGGCCTTCAGGGCCGCGCGCACGACCGACTGCACGTGAATCGAGGCACCCTTGGTGCCGAAGACGGGAATGCCGGCGTCGGTGCAGAGATAGGCGATATGTTTCATGAACGCTCCGGGCTGGACAGGGGGTGATCGGCAACGGTCTGCATGCTCTGCGCAAACAGGGCGCGCAGCTGGCCGGTGTTGTGGTGAACGTCGTATTCGCGCTCGACGAGGGCGCGGGCGGCGTCGGCCATCTGCCGGGCCCTGGCCGGGTTGGCCAGCAGCGTGGTGATGGCGTCGGCCAGGGCGGCGGCATCCTTCGGCGGGACGCACAGGCCAGTGATCTGGTCACGAACCAGTTCGGGAATGCCCACCACCCGGGTGGACACGCAGGGGGTGCCGAGGGCCATGGCTTCCACCAGGATGGTGGGCAGGCCGTCACGGTCGCCCCCCTCGCTGATGATGCAGGGGGCCACCAGCATGGCCGATTCGCGCAGCAGCACGGTGATCTGTGGCAGCGTGCGCACGCCGGCCAGATGGACCCGGTCGTGCAGCCGGTGGGTGTCGATCAGCTGCTGCAGGATGGGACGCATCGGGCCATCGCCCACGAGGGTGCACTGGCAGTCCATGCCCTGGTCGCGCAACAGGGCCATGGCCTGAACCAGCCACGGAAAGCCCTTTTTTTCGACCAGCCGGCCCACGGCCAGCACGTGGTTCGGGCGGTTGACCGGGGGCCGGTACTCGAAGGCGGTCAGGTCCAGCCCGTTGTAGATGCGGTGCGAGCGGGCCGGATCGGCGTGGAAGTGGGTGCGCAGGTACTGCAGGTTGTAGTCCGACACCGTGACGGTGAAGGCCGCGTCGCGGATTTTCAGGTCGAGCTGCACCGGCTCTTCGTACTGGTGGTAGATGTCCTTGGCGTGCGCGGTGAAGCTGTAGTGGATGCCCGCAAAGGCGGCCGCCAGCCGGGCCACGGTGGCGGCCTGCGTGCCGAAGTGGGCGTGCAGGTGCTTGAGGCCCGCCGCCCGGGCCTTCATGGCGAGGATCAGCGCCTGACCCACGGTGACCCAGTCGTGGTCATCGGCCAGATGGGCCAGGCGGCGGAATTCCGGCAGGGCCTTGCGCGCCTGCACGATCAGCTGCCAGTACAGTTCGGTGTCGTGGAACTGGTGGCGGATGCGGCGCACCGGTGCGCGTACGCGGGAGATGGCTTCCTGGAAGTGGGTTTCGCTGACCGGGCCGAGTGCGAAGATCTCGACCTGCACCCCGGCCTTTTCGAGGGCGAGGATTTCATTGACCACGAAGGTCTCGGAAAAACGGGGGTAACGCTTCAGGACATAGCCAACGGCAAGCGGTGCGTTCGGGGCGGACATGGAGGGTTCCTGGGAAAAGGTGTCGATGGCGGAGGCATTTTCTGGCCATCGGATGGGTCGTGAGCTGGCGAAGGGTTCAGGGGCCGGGGGGTGCACCGTCCGGAGGGGCCGGATTGTCCGGTGATGCCTGCAGCAGGCCGGCCGCAAGGGTGGCAACCCGCTGCAGGCCGGAAAAGTCGAGCACCTCGCGCGCGCGCGGCCGGGGGGATGGCGAGGCGGCGCCGGCCAGCCAGGCGCCCACCCGTTCGGGACTGAGTTCGTCGGGGTGCAGGCAATGCACGAGGCCAAGATCCGCCAGCCGGCGGGCACGCAGCCACTGTTCCTCGCGCGGCACCACGCGGGGAACCAGCAGGGTGTTCTTTTCGAGCGCCAGCACTTCCATCGTGCTGTTGTAGCCGGCCATGGCCACCACGGCGCTGGCTGCGCGAATCAGCGCCAGTGGTTCGGACGAGAACGACAGCAGCTGCAGCTCGGGCCGGTGGGCCACCAGGGCCTGCAGCCGGGCACGGGCTGCAGGCGGCATCATCGAACCGGTGAGAATGATGCCCCGCCAGCCCGCGGGTAGCGGCGCACGGGCAAAGGCCTCGGCCACGGCCAGGCCGTCCTGGCCGCCGCCCATCATGCAGAGCGCATAGGGGGGCTCGTGGGTGGCGAGGACGCTGCCGGCCGTCCCGGGTGATGTGGTACCTTCCGTACGGCCTTCCTGGCGCAGGCTGGCATCGAGGTAGCCCACCGGCGTGACCTGCACGCCGTGCAGGTGGTTCAGTCCGTAGGCGGCAACGGTATCGTAGAGGCGCGTGTCGCCGTAGATCCAGATGGCGTCGAACCACTGTTCCAGGGCGCTGGCATTTTGCTGCTTCTCCCACTGCCGGGCCACCACGTCGGGGGTGTCGATGATGTCGCGCAGCCCCAGCACGATGCGGGTGCCACGGGCGCGCAGCACGGGCAGCACGGTGTCCAGCTCGGCCAGCGCGCCCCGCGGGACGTTGTCGACGATGAACAGCCGGGGTGCAAAGGCGGTGAGCGCGGCCAGAATGGTCTGGGCGCGCAGGTCGACCAGTTCCTGCAGCGGCAGGCCCAGCGCACGCGGGCGGTAGCTGCCATCGGGCTGTTTCTGGTAGGCCGGCAGGGTGATGCTGTCGATCCCCCTGGGCAGCGGAAATGCGCCTGATTCGCGAATGCCCGAGACCAGCAGCACATCGGCCGACAACGGTGGCTGGATCAGCGTCTGGGCCAGCAGGGTGTTGCGGCGGATATGGCCCAGTCCCATGGTGTCATGGGAGTACAGTGCAATGCGCGGGACTGTGCGGGTAACGGCGAATGGGGGCATCTTGTGTGCAGGAGGTTGTGCGGGGAAGGATTCCCGCCCGGGGGCAAGGGGCTGTGCGCCAGCGGCTGCATGCCGGGCGGCGCGGCCCGTGCTCCACGGGTTTCCCTGCATTGTCGCCCATCTGGCATGAACCGGATTTGACAGACCGGTTCATGATTCGTTCAGACAGGGTTGTTTAGGATGCTGTTCATGATCCCCGTGGGTGTTTGCATGTACAAGTGGATTTTTCCCCCTGTTGCCGCCGTCTTGCTGGCCGTGTCCGTGGTTGCCGTGGCTGCACAGCACGACGACGTGCGCAAGGCCGTGACGGCGGGGCGTTTCCGTCCGCTGGCCGACATCCTGGAAATGGTCCAGAAAAAATACAGCGGCAATGTGCTCGATGTGGAACTGGACCGCGATGAGGCGGGCCATCATATTTATGAGGTGAAACTGCTGGACGCCAATGGCCGCCGCCGCGAAATTCACATCGACGCCGTGTCCGGCCAGGAAGTGCGTCGTGACAGCAGTGGCAGCGTGAGCAGCCTGCCCGAGATGCTGCGCCGTGTGCTGGCACGCTACCCGGGGCTGGTGGTGGACGTGGATCTGGAACGCGGCCGCCAGGGGCGCGAGGTGTACCAGGTGCGCATCCGCCAGGCCGATGGTCTGGTGCGCGGCGTGTTCGTCGACGCTGCCTCCGGCGAGCTGCTCTCCGACATGGGCAGCATGGACGCGGGCAACGACATGAAGCCACTGCCCGAACTGCTCGATGTCGTGCTGCAGCGCTACCCGGGCACGGTGCTGGAGGCCGAACTGAAATACGACCGGGACACGC
>ERZ773090.986-NODE-986-length-10547-cov-2.55147_pt1 | contig 10547 bp, 10 predicted proteins | sample MGYA00580579_ERZ773090 | MGnify/ENA primary metagenome ERZ773090 (study PRJEB29015, sample SAMEA2738014) | human oral metagenome | biome: human oral; feature: human-associated habitat; material: dental | place: China | collected 2132 ... | reverse complement strand
ACCTGCGAGCACATTGAGCTTCCGGTTTTCTGCCTTAACCTGTGCCATATAGTCTGCAACGTCGAGTATTTCAATGGCCTGAGTTCGTGTGAGATCGCGAGTGTCAAGCAGATGTTTCATGAAAGCTGTCCTTCCAGCTGAATGATATCAACGCGGTCTGTGGCGTTATCCGTTTCTTCGAGTACCACACGAACCTTCTCTAAGGCACTGGTCGGAAGGTTTTTCCCCACGTGGTCGGCGCGAATTGGGAGTTGCCGGTGCCCGCGATCAACTAACACGGCAAGACGCACCAGAGCCGGACGTCCGTATTCGTTAAGGGCGTCCAAGGCGGCCCGAACAGTGCGGCCGGAGTACAGAACATCATCGACGAGAACCACATTTTTGCCATCAAGACCCCCCACCGGGATCAAGGACTCCCCCGCGCTGCGGTTTTCATATTCCTCATCGGTGAGGTCATCGCGATACGAGGTAATATCGAGAGCGCCCAGGCCATTTTTGAGATCAAAATTTGAGTCATTCGTCTGGATGCGCTGTGCCAGACGCTGTGCCAACGGGTATCCACGAGACCGAATACCTAAAAGCACTAGGTTATCAGTTCCCTTATTAGACTCAAGAATTTCAAAAGCAATACGTGTAAGAGCGCGACGGATCTCATCGTCGCTAAGGATAGTGTGCCCTTCATTGGGCGTTTTTATTGGCGCGCCTATGGGATGCGCACCAGGCTCATAGGGTACAGATGTCCCCGACACAGCCGACTCCTTCCCCGCCTCACGGGACGGATTTAAAGGTCTCTTGCTTTTACCAAGACTACCATACGTACCACGCAGTTCAGGGGTATGTGTTTCTGAAGTTTTAATTTTTTTTGGAGTCAAAAATCCTCTATATATCATGCAATAAACGCTCATGTTCCCTGAACAAAGACTCATAAAACGTCGAGAGTCCATTATGCTAGTAAAAGCATCACCGATAGTACAACCACACCGAGGACTGCATCATGGAAGATCTCTTTGAGGGCCTGGTAAGAATTATCTTTGGGATTCTTGCAGCCCCTATCGTTTTCGTGGCGCACCGCTACTTTAAGCGCCGTAACCGAATGCGCACCCGGCAGCTTACGGAGCTTGGCTTTGCTTCTTCCACTCAGGTGATTCGGCATACTCTTGGAGAGACTCAACGCAACTCATACTTCTCGGTTATCGGTGCAGTCCTCTTCGGACTATGTACTCTCATCATGGCATGGATTTGGGTATCTTCCTCTTTTGACACTATCGCTACTGTCCTACTGAGCGTCGTTGCTCTATGCACTCTTATCTTCATCTGGTACTACCGCCGATCCTACGTTGAGTTCAGGCTATACGAGTTTATGAGATCCCGACTTGGCGAGGGCGTTATCACTCTTGACTATGCTGATATTGATGCCTATACATTTACCTACAATAAGTTTGAAACCGCTCTTAAAATCACCACGGTATCCGGCATATCATTTGAGCTCGATCCCGCTATTCAAGACTGCCGTTACCTCTGTGCCATGATCGCTATGCGTATGCGTTCTAATCGTTGGCCCGATCCGTCCTCAGACCGTGATATGAGCGTTGTGCTTCATATGATGCGCACACAACACTGGCTCAAGTTCCTACTGCACGTACGTGAAGGGTCTAACCTTGCTGTTAATAATCTCGCTTCTACCCAGCATCGCAATACTCGGTACACCCATGAGGGCAGCGAACTTTTTGAAGAGGCTAAACGCCAGCTCGGGTTCTATGCATAACCCGGCTTGATCCGTATGAATGTATACTAAAAGCCGCCTCAAACCCCTAAAAAGCAGGGGTTTGAGGCGGCTTTATAACTGAGCCGTTTAAGCAAGCAGAGTCGGTTTTACCTGGCGCAGCTTATCCAAAAGACCGTTAACAAATTTCGGTGAATCGTTTGTAGAGAGCACCCGCGCCAAACCGGTTGCCTCCGAGATAGCAACCGCATCTGGAACATCATCATTATAGAGAAGTTCCCACGCGCCGATCCGCAAAATTACGCGGTCGACAGCTGGCATACGCTCAAACGACCAGTCACGCGCATAGGTCTCAAGGTATTCTCGAATCTCGTCATCATGTTCACGTACGCCGCGCACGATCTCTTCGGCATAGGCCGAGATCTGAGCGGCAGTATGCAGACGGCGTCGCTTCAGCACATCAATAATGTCTTCTTGACGCTGATCGGCTTCAAAAAGTACCTCGACGGCACGTAAGCGGGCTTTGGTACGAGAGTTCATTAGTCGTTAACACGGCCCAGGTAATCGCCGGTACGGGTATCAACCTTCACCTTGGTGCCTGTCTCCAGGAATAGTGGAACCTGAATTTCATAGCCGGTCTCAAGAGTTGCAGGCTTATTGCCACCAGTGGAACGGTCACCCTGCAGGCCAGGCTCGGTGTAGGTAATTTCAAGAACAACAGAGGCAGGAAGCTCAACATATAGCGGAGTACCCTCATAGAGGGCTACAGTCGCGGTTTGCGACTCCAGCATGTAGTTAGCAGCATCGCCCACCACAGCTGCAGGAACATTAATCTGATCATAGGTCTTCAGATCCATGAAGACGTAGTCTTCGCCGTCCTGGTAGAGATACTGATAGTCGGAACGATCAACAGTAGCAGTCTCAATCTTAGCGCCAGCGTTGAAAGTGCGGTCGACAACCTTACCGGAGGTTACGTTACGCAACTTGGTACGCACAAACGCGCCACCCTTACCGGGCTTTACATGCTGGAACTCAACAACGGACCACAGACCGCCATCAATCTTGAGGATTGCACCGTTTTTAATATCAGTGGTAGATGCCATGCGGCTCTCCTTCGTATTGTCGACGCTTACACACAACACGATGCGTGTTGCCGCAGGCGCTAAGTTATCAATGAGCAAATAATGTCGCCCTTTAGTTTACACTATGGCACCGCTACTATGACATATCTAAGTAAAATTCCCATCACGTTCTGCATGTTTGACTGCCTAGACATGGGTACCCCCTGTAAAAGCACCTAAAATGCAGTTAGTTATTCGGCGATTTCTTGGTATGTCATATACAGGATGGAGTCATCGGGAACCTCATAAACACGCGGTTTACCTAGTCCTTCCAAAACGATAAAACGCAAAAGCGAGCCGCGCGCTTTTTTATCCCGGCGCATAGTTTCGAGAAGCTCTTTCCAGCGATCCCCCCGGTAACCCACTGGAAGATTCAAAGATTTGAGAATGGCACGGGTGCGATCAACAATTGTTTCATTAAGATACCCAGCGGCAAGCGCGAGCTCGGCCGCATACACCATCCCCACCGCAACGGCTGCGCCGTGGCGCCATTGGTATCGCTCGGCACGTTCGACAGCGTGCCCTAAGGTATGCCCGTAGTTGAGAATTTCACGGCGCCCGGATTCGCGTAGGTCTTCGGAAACTACCTCCGCTTTCACACGAACGGCACGCTCAATCAGGTCACGCACTATCGACGACTGAGAATCTCGAATCTTTTCTGGGTTAGCCTCAATAATGTCAAGAATCTGTGGGTCAGCGATGAACCCACATTTTACGACCTCCGCCATACCTGTTAGAAGCTCATGCTCCGGCAAGGTACGCAGCGTACCAATCTCGCAGAGCACTGCAGAAGGTGGCCAAAATGCCCCCACAAGATTCTTTCCTTCGGCGGTGTTAATACCTGTTTTTCCTCCCACAGCGGCATCGACCATGCCAAGAAGAGTGGTCGGAATGTGAATCACACGTACCCCACGCAGCCAGGTTGCCGCCACAAAACCGGCAACATCAGTAATGGCTCCGCCGCCCACTGAAATAATTGCATCCGTGCGTGTAAAGTCGTTCTGACCTAAAACCTGCCAGCAAAATGCGGCCACTTGATGGTGCTTAGCTTCTTCAGCATCAGGGATTTCAGCGCTAAAAGACTCATAGCCAACTTTACGCAGGTCTTCCATAACGAGCTCGCCGGTAGCCCGTAGGGCGCGCGGATGGATCACCAGGATTTTATGCGCTGTGTTGCCTAGAATATCGGGGATTTTCTTAAGCAAATTATGCCCCACCAGAACATCGTAGTTCTCGCGTGGTGAGCTGCCTGTGACGGGTATATAGGTAATGTCTTCCTCACCGGAAGCTCCGAAAGTTGGAGCTACAGAGGTTTCGGACTCAGCGGCGTGATGTGACTGTTCAATCATGAGAGTGTTCCTTTCGGAAGGCAAGAACAAAGTTCTGAATTTCGGCGGTCATAACGCTAATATTTTTTTCTCCACGCGCATCCAAAGTATGCTGTGCAAGTTCCTCGTACCGATGCTGCCTATGCTCAAAAATCTCAGACCAGCGCTCTACCGGGTTAGGTTCTAGAAGCGGGCGGGTTTTATTGCCTGTAATGCGCGGCTCAACCGTATCTACATCGACCAGAATGTAAACCACGCATTCGTCACGCAAAAGGTCAGCAACCGCATCAGTCATAGGGGCACCGCCACCCAGCGAAAAAACTGTGTTGCGATAGGTTGGCGAGGTCAGCACATCTTCAATAGTCTTGCGTTCAAGTTCCCGAAAATAGGCTTCACCAAAGATTTCAAAAATCTCGGATACCTCACCATAACGTTCCACAATCAGCTGGTCGGCGTCAAGAAACTCATAACCGTAAAACCGTGCAAAATGGGTGCCAATATAGGTTTTTCCCGCCGCCATAGGACCGATGAGAACTACCGGACGGGCACGTTCGGCAAATTCTTCCTGAAGCTCACGTACCTGCTGCGGATGTATGCGAAGGGTATTTTCCTCGCTTTTCTCCTTAGAGATGCTTTCGCGCTCTGATTCTAAACTAGCAACGCCGTACCTCAGGTGTGCAGCCCGTGCCATACGCGCTGTAATCGCGGCAAAACTTGCGGGTTCATGCGGCTGTTCAGGCACAGGTGCCCGTTCCAAGTCACCATCTTTACGCGAAGCCTGTTCCGCAACGACGCGCGGGCGCGCAAAGATTGCGGGCGTCGGTATAGCGTCTGATTGCTGACCGCGTGCTGCCTTGCTCGTCTCCAATACTTCAGACTCTTCAGGAACTTGAGGACTCCCCTGTTCGTCCTGCGGTTTATGAGGTTCTACAGTAAAGCCCGCCAATTTTTCACGAAAAACGCTTGAAGCGAGAGGAGCGGGTGTATCCGAATCAGATGAAGCATATACCCGTACCTTCGACGTAGCGCGAGGGGCAGCTTTCCCAAAAACCGTGAGTGGGCTGGGAACAGCCGCTTTGCGAGCAGGATGAAGTTCTTGAGTGTGTGGGCCTACCTCATGCTGTTCAGCCGTGTTCTCCTCAGGTTCCGAAAGCTTTGACTGCGGGCGCGATGCATTCCCCTCTCGGGCACGGCGCGCTGCTTCCGCTATGCGAGAGAAAGGGTTCGTCTCCGACGATGCGCCCCCGGAAGGCGCTGGATCCTCAGCAGCCACAGTCTAGGAATCCCATCCCGCAACATTAGATTCCCAAGCCAGCGATTCGGGAATCTCTGCCAGATAAGAGTCCATATTTCGACGTGTCTCGCCGATGGAATCGCCACCGAATTTCTCCAGTGCTGCCTGTGCGAGTACAAGGGCGACCATAGCCTCTGCCACCACACCGGCGGCTGGTACAGCGCACACATCAGATCGCTGATGATGCGCCTTCGCGGGTTCCCCGGTTGAAGTATCAATAGTTTTGAGTGCCTTGGGAACGGTAGCGATAGGCTTCATAGCGGCACGAACACGCACAAGATCACCTATACTCATTCCGCCCTCAATGCCGCCGGCTCGGTTCGTATCACGAGTCACGCCATGCTCGCCGACCGAAATCTCATCGTGTGCGACGGTACCAGGGCGGTCGGCGGTCGCAAAGCCATCACCAACTTCGACACCCTTAATAGCTTGAATCCCCATCAGCGCTGCGGCAAGGCGGGCATCCAGACGACGATCCCAATGCACATATGAACCGAGTCCTGGGGGCATACCATAAGCCAAAACCTCGACGATACCGCCGAGTGTTTCTCCATCTTTGTGCGCCTCATCAACCCGGGCGACCATAGCATCTGAAGTAGCTTTATCGAAGCACCGAAGAGGATCAGCGTCAAGAGCAGCAACATCACGGGGAGTAGGCACTGACACTCCATTGGGCGCGTGTACGCCGCCCACTGCAACAGTATGCGATACAAGCTCAACACCGAGTGCTTTTAAAACCTGAGCGGCGACCACGCCTAGAGCTACCCGAGTCGCAGTTTCACGTGCCGATGCGCGCTCAAGAACAGGACGAGCCTCCGCAAAGTTGTATTTCTGCATACCCGTAAAATCCGCGTGACCGGGGCGCGGGCGTGTCAGGGCAGCATTGCGGGCACGCCCTTCAATAAGTGCGGGATCTACCGGATCTGAGCTCATGACATCAACCCATTTAGGCCATTCAGTATTCGCGATTTCAAGTGCTACAGGGCCACCCTGCGTCAGGCCGTGCCGCACCCCGCCCAGAATACGCACTTTATCTCCTTCAAACTTCATACGAGCGCCGCGACCGTACCCTAGACGGCGGCGAGCCAGTGCATCACGCACCATCTCGCTGGTAAGCTTCACGCCGGCGGGGACTCCTTCGATAATACCGACCAGCGCTTCACCGTGAGACTCCCCCGCGGTCAGCCAACGTAGCTCCATATATTTCCTCATCTCCGTTTTGCCGTCTTGAGAGTTCCGGCACCGTCAAAGTTTGAATCTGTATATAAATTCTAACGTCTCTTTTAACACACAATGTCAGGAAGCTGTTCACGCGGAGCAAGATTTACAGCGGCACACATCGCATTGAGCACATCAAGCTCGTGCGGGAGATGCTGATCTATAGCATGCCCTGTAAAAACGCGTACCTGGTCGAGAGCCTGATAGAGAAGCATTTCAAGGCCCGATACGACGCGCCCGCCGCGCCGCTCCCAAATCTGCGCTAGCTGAGACGGCCACGGATCATAAGCTACATCCAGTAGAACAGCGTGCGGGTAGACCTTGTGTATGTTTTTAGCAAAATTATCTGCAGCATGAGCGGGGAGAGTCGAGATCACCGAGTAATACGCGGCGTTGCCTTCCGCAAACCGGGCAAGAGGCTCTGCCTGGACCTCAAGACTTAGACGTTTTGCTGCGTCATATATGGCAGAGAGCTTATGCAGTGAGCGCGCATACACCGTCACACGAGTGTACCCCAAACGGTGTAAGGCGGCTAGAGCAGAAATAGCGGTTGCGCCGCCGCCAAGGATAGCCGGTTGTGTCGTTGCTTGGTGAGTTTCAAGCCCAGCGTGTAGAAGTGCATTGACGATGCCGCCGACATCTGTATTATGACCATGCGGCAACGGTACTTCGGTATCTTCCGTCATTCTCCAGAAAACGGTGTTAACCGCCCCAGTCACCTGGGCCAAAGCGGTTGTTGAGTGAAGATACCGAATAATATCGGTCTTGAGCGGCATTGTGACCGAAAACCCGCAGATTGCTTCTCCGGCCTCTGCCTCATCCATGAGAGCCGGAAGATCCGCGGAGAGTGTGTCACGACGGGCATACGCAATGTTCTCTTTGAGTACCTGGTACGCAGCGGTATGTAAAACTGGCGAGAGCGAATGCGCTATAGGATGCCCCAGCACATAGGCTCGTCGTGCTGCCGCTGCCTTAGTCATGGTATTCCCTTCCCACGAGTGCCATCTAGATTGTCCGTCACTTTACGCACATAAACGGAACGGATGCTCCTTCCAGTTTAGTGGAAGGAGCATCCGTTCCGTCTTACGAAGAACCGTACAGAACCTACAAATACGGTGCCTCAGTACTGACCATGCAGTATCTTACTTACAGCGACCTGAGTGTTCCTCACACCACTGGTTGTACTCGTCAACGTACTTCTGGTGTTCCTTATAGGTGCGGGAGTACTTCGTCTCACCCGTGTCAAGGTCAACCGTTACCCAGTAGTAGTACGGGTTGTTCTCGGGATTTGCTACCGCTTTGATTGAGGATAACCCTGGCGATGCAATCGGGCCTGCAGGCAACCCTGTATTTGCATAGGTGTTGTACTTATTATTCTTATCTGCCTTTTGCTCTTCCGTGAGGTGATATGAACGTACGCCCAAGCCATAGGTCACGGTAGCATCGGACTGAATCAAGCCGTTAGTCTCACCCTTGGGGTTATTGAGGCGGTTATTGATAATGCCCGCAACGGCCACATAGTCCTTAGGCTGTGCTTCAAGCTCCACGATAGAAGCCTTAGTCAGGACCTCAAAGGTTCGTTGGTCTCCGCTAACTCCTGCTTCCTGCAAATCAGCCTTTGTTCGCGAAACCATAGCCTCAATAATTTTCTTGGCGTCGGTCCCTTCCTTCGGAATTCGGTATTCGCCCGGGTGCAGCCAGCCTTCCATAGAGGGGAAGTTTTTCGGGATACCGTATTCTTCGGGGTGAGACATAGCGGCTTCAATATCGCGACGACTTATCTTGCCTTCGGTAGCTTTAGCGATAATATCGACCGTCTCGTTCATACGCTTACCCTGCTGAACCGCGATATAAAAAATATTATTATCGCTATCTACCAGGTTCTTCACGACCGAAGAGCTGCTCATTTGCTTCTGCAGCTCATAGGTACCAGCCTTAAGAGTTTTACCGTTAGCCTCTTTCTGGTACACGTCAATAAACTTGCCGGGATCGGCAATAATGTCTTTTTCTTTGAGCGCCTGCGCAATCTGCGCGGTACTCTCACCCTGCTCAATCGTGAAGCTTACCGGCTCGCCATTTCCCGACCCCGAGTAGTCACGATTTTTGAAGGGGTTAATGTCGTAACGCTGCACGAAGACCACCCCAAGCACAATAAGTACCACGGCAAAGACGCTCAAAGCTGTTGCCATGATGGTGTGGCGGCGACGCTTACGCGCACGCAGCTCCCTAGCAGTTACCACCTCATCCTCAAGGGTGATACCGCGAATGCCAGCCTGGCTTTCGGCGAGTGTCGGACTGAGAAGCTCGCTTAAGCTACTCTCTCGCGTCCGCTGTTTTGTAGGTTCTTCGGTCACTGAAGGTTCTCCGTTTCGTTGACGGGGCCGTCTATAGTCTCTTGCAGATGGGAATCTTCGCGGGGTGATTCATACACCAGATATCCAGCGACAGCTTGCCCAGCTTTAAGAGCATCCAGACTGTACTGCAATATGTTAACAGCAGCAACCTGGTCAACCATAGTCTTGAAATTTCGGCTGGATACACCAGCCTCGTGGAGGGAACGATGCGCGCTCACCGTGGTGAGACGCTCATCGACCAGCCAAATGTTGATGTGTGTATTTCCTTCTGCATCCAATTCGGAGCGCAAAGCGTGGGCGTAATCCCGTGCCATGCGGGTTGAGTCCGACTCTCCTCCCCGCATGGTTTTGGGAAGCCCCACAAAGATCTCTTTCACGTCGTTAATCTCCACAAGTTTGCGGAGAACTCGACGGTCCGAGTTCTTCTTGCTGTCACGACGGAGTGTCTTGAGCGGAGTCGCCAGAATGCCGTCTGGATCGCTCAATGACGTGCCAACGCGGGCATTACCCACGTCAACACCCATCCGTACTCCTCGTTGAAATTCAGTCAAGTTATGCCTGCGCTATCGCGTTGCGAATAGCATCCAGTGCTTCTGAAATCTTCGAAGCATCCTGTCCGCCACCTTGTGCAACATCGTCTTTACCGCCGCCACCGCCGCCGAGTACACCTGCTGCGAGTCGCACCAAGGCACCGGCTTTAATGCCAGCTTCACGGGCACCTTCATTTGTGGCGACAAGAATAACCGGGCGACCATTGGTCACGCCAGTCACCGCCACAACGGCAGCTTCAGAGCCGAAGCGTGAACGTAAATCTAACGCTAGCGAACGAACACCGTTGGCGTCCAGCTCTCCCGCATGATGCGTAAGAACTCGTACGCTGCCGATGGTTTGCGCGTTTTCTAAAAGCTTACCAGCCTCAGCCTGAAGCTTCTCGCGGCGCAGCTTTTCAAGTTCTTTCTCAGCTGACTTTAGTTTCGCCAACGTCTGGTTGATTTTCTCGGGTAGCTCGGACGAGGACTGCACCTTCATCATGCCGGTCAGCTGATTGACTAGGGTACGCTCAGCGGCAAGATGCTCGAAAGAATTCATACCGACCAGTGCCTCAACGCGGCGGTTACCTGAGCCCACAGACTGTTCGGTGAGCAGAGTCAGAGAACCAATCTCAGATGAAGTTCCTACGTGGGTACCGCCACAAAGCTCACGCGAAAACTCTCCACCGATTTCGACCATACGCACAATGTTGCCGTACTTCTCGCCGAAGAGGCTCATAGCGCCTAGGGCTTTAGCCTCGGCAAGAGGCATCTCACGCGCAATAACTTCGTGGTTATCCCGAATAGCGAGGTTTGCTACCTCCTCGACTTCACGCTTAGCGGAGTCAGATAGGCTCTCACCCCATGCGAAGTCAAAACGCAGGTAGCCTTCCTTATTGAAGGAACCACGCTGAGTTGCTTCGTTACCCAATACCTGGTGCAAAGCCGCATGAACAATATGGGTACCCGAATGTGCTTT
>ERZ773090.984-NODE-984-length-10593-cov-10.3986_pt1 | contig 10593 bp, 9 predicted proteins | sample MGYA00580579_ERZ773090 | MGnify/ENA primary metagenome ERZ773090 (study PRJEB29015, sample SAMEA2738014) | human oral metagenome | biome: human oral; feature: human-associated habitat; material: dental | place: China | collected 2132 ... | reverse complement strand
ACCCCAGCCAATACCCATGAGTGCAACCACCTGTTGCCTTTGCTGGAAGGAATAGCCAAAGACACAACCGTCTATGCCGATAAAGGCTACGACAGTGCGGAAAACCGGCAACATCTGAAAGAGCATCAGTTGCTGGACGGCATTATGCGCAAAGCCCACCGCAACCGTCCGCTGACGGAAGTGCAAACCAAACGCAACCGATATTTGTCGAAGACCCGTTATGTGGTCGAACAAAGCTTCGGTACGCTGCACCGTAAATTCCGCTACGCCCGGGCAGCCTATTTCGGGCTGATTAAAGTGAGTGCGCAAAGCCATCTGAAGGCGATGTGTTTAAACCTGTTGAAAGCGGCCAACAGGCTAAGTGTGTCTGTTGCCGCCTAAAAGGCGGCCCGGATGCCTGATTATCAGGTATCCGGGGAGGATTAAGGGGGTATTTGAATAGAATCAGTGGATATTTGAAACAAAAGCAGCCGAAAACCTTCGTTTAGGTTTCGGCTGTTGGGGGAAAGACTTTTTTGCAAAGGTCTCGGCCTTTTTGTATCAAAAACCAATCAACGAGACATCTCACCTTGAATAGCGCGGATATTCGCTTTACGGGCGTTGATGGTACGGGTCAGCTGTTGGATCTTAATTTGATCACCTTTTTGTTTGGCTGCATTCAGCTGGGTTTGAAGGTGGGTAATAGCGGCCTGTTCATTGCGTACTTCGGTCTGCAATATCTGTTTGCGGGTTTCTTTAGGGCTTGGCTTAGGAGCCGGCGTAACCACAGGTGCAGTACGGATAACAGGGGCTTTGTATTTGCTGTATGAAGAACTGCGTGATTTGTTCTGACGGTTGCGCAGGGTAATATTAAGGCGCGGATTGGCAGCTTCGGCTGTGTTGGTCACGCTGGTAATCGGAATATGGGGCAAAATTTTAATATCGTTGTAAACATTGCTCGGATCAAACGGAATATTGGCAGCCGGTGTATATGCCTTAGGGAAAGGTGTTTGTGCAGATGTTTTGCTTTGATCTACCGGGAAAACCGTTGTAGCAGGTTTATTTGGTACATTTGATTCTACTGTTGGCGCAACAACAGTTTTAATCGTTTGTTCGTTAGCTGTGTTTGCGACAGTTGTTTTACCAGTATTGGTGTTTTTTGCATTATATCGGGTTGAGGTTTTGGTATAGGCTTTACCTTTACGCTTGGTTTCAACTTTGATAGGTGTTTTGTCAATTGCTTCATCTGAGGCAATTGTTTGGTTATTTTGTTTGGCCGTAGTTTTATCAGGTGTTTTGGGTAAAACAACAGGATTCTGAATAATTGTTTGAGGGAGTTGAATCGCAGATGTTGTTGGAAGGGTTTGCGTAATAGGGGTAGGAGTATTGTTTGGAGTTTGAACAGCCATAGTTTGAGGCTGTGTAGTAGCAGACATGACGTTGAGAACGTCGGTAGTGTCAATTTCAGACTTTATTGTAGGGGCAGTGTCTAAAACAGCTGTATCGCTGAGAATGGCAAGACCGTCAGCAACGTTTTTGTCAATTTGAGAAGTTAGACGTGCTTGTGCAATAGGAATGGAAATAGGTGCGGGAACACCGTATTCATTTCGAGCAACAACGACTGGGGTTTGTACCGCAGGAGTTGCTTGAGAAGCATGAACGTAGTCAGCGGCAGATGCTTTAAATTCTGTTGTTTGTACCGTTTTTAAAACCGGAGTGTCGCCTGGAATCGCAACGACGCTGTTTTCTGTTACATTGTTTGTTTCAACTATGCGACAGGCGTCATTGATCTGATATGAAGCATAAACAGTAATGCCTTCAACATTGCAGACATACTCGGCAGCGTTGGCGGCGGCAGGGAGGGTCAGGCTGAGGGCAATGGCGGTTTTGCAGAAAAACGGTTTCATAAAGGCAATAGAATCAGGTTGTTTGTTCAAAGTGTAATTATACTATGTACACTGTCAGCATCCGCCAACTTAATTTTTAGGCGGTGTAAAACTATGGCTGAAAGGTTGAAAATTGGAACAAAAGATCTTAGGCCGTCTGAAACTTGTCATATAAAGTTTCAGACGGCCTTTACTGTCATGGCGGATTAAGCGTTCAACAGGCTTTCGTCCAATGTCAGCTCTTCGTTTTTATTGACGGCGACTTTGCGTGCCAAAACGTTTTGGGCGATTTCGTGTGCTTCGGCAAGCGAGTGCATCATGTAAGTGCCGCATTGGTATTCGTTCAGCTCGGGGATTTTGCTTTGGTTTTGAACGGTCAAAATATCCTGCATTGAAGCAAGCCATGCGTCGGCGACCTGCTGCTCGTCAGGCGTGCCGATGAGGCTCATGTAGAAACCGGTACGGCAGCCCATCGGGGAAATGTCGATGATTTCAACGCCGTTGCCGTTTAAGTGGTCGCGCATAAAGCCTGCGAACAGGTGCTCCAGCGTATGAATGCCTTTTTCAGGCAGGATTTCTTTGTTGGGAATGCAGAAACGCAGGTCAAACACGGTAATGGTGTCGCCTTTGGGCGTGGTCATGGTTTTTGCCACGCGTACGGCAGGGGCGTGCATACGGGTGTGGTCGACTTTGAAACTGTCTAGTAGGGGCATTTGGGTATCCTTTGAGGTAAATAGATTTTTAGCTAGAGATATTTGAAGACTGAATCACAATTCTGCAATCTCAACTGCTTCGCCCGAAGCCGCACTCAGTGCTTCGTTTAAAACGTCGTAGAAATCGCGGCTGTCGCGCGTTGCCAGCCATTTGCCGTTTTGCTCGGCGAAATGGTAGCCGCCGCTTTTGGCGGCAATCCACAATTCTTGGTTGGGCGTGTGGCGGTTGACGATGATTTGCGTGCCGTTTTCGGCTTCGATGGTCAGGACGTTTCCGGCAAACTGGCAGTCGAAATCCCAGCCGTTTTCGTCGATTTGGTCTTCGATGTGTTCGAACAATTCTTCGCTCATGCGGATGAATTCGCTTTCGGTCATCATGGCTTTTTGTGTGGTTTTTGTTTAAGATACCGAATCTTGCCACATTCGTAATGATGAAGAAAGTTTTACTGATGAAATACGGCGTATTTTTTGCAGCGGCAACGGCTCTGCTGCTCTCTGCCTGCGGCTACAAAGGCGATCTCTACCTGCCCAAAGAAGGCGACAAGGCGCACTTCGGCGTGATTCAAACCGGCTTGAAATTCGATACGGCCAAAGAACCGACCACTCAAACCAACGATTAAAAAAGACTTCACAAACATGACTTTATTCTGCGAACAACTCCCTTATACACACCTTGCCGAAGAGTTTGGTACGCCGCTTTATGTGTACAGCAAATCTGCGCTGACCGAGGCATTTGAAAACTACCAAACCGCGTTTGCTGCTTTAAATCCGCTTGTCTGCTACGCAGTGAAAGCGAATGGCAACCTGAGCATCATCAAGCACTTTGCTTCTTTGGGGAGCGGTTTTGACATTGTGTCCGGCGGTGAGTTGGCACGTGTTTTAGCGGCAGGCGGCGATGCGGCGAAAACGATTTTTTCCGGTGTGGGTAAGAGTGAAGCAGAAATCGAGTTTGCGCTGAATGCAGGCGTGAAATGCTTCAATATGGAGAGCATTCCCGAAATTGACCGTATTCAGAAAGTTGCCACGCGCTTGGGTAAGGTCGCTCCGGTTTCCCTGCGCGTCAACCCCGATGTCGACGCCAAAACCCACCCTTATATCTCCACCGGCCTGAAAGCCAACAAATTCGGTATTGCCTATGCCGATGCGCTTGAGGCCTATCGTCATGCTTCCCGACAAAGCCATTTGAAAATTGTCGGTATCGACTGCCATATCGGCTCACAACTGACCGACCTCAGCCCGCTTGTCGAAGCCTGCGAACGTATCTTGGTCTTGGTTGACCAATTGGCAGCCGAAGGCATTGTGTTGGAACACTTGGACTTGGGCGGCGGTGTCGGCATTGTTTACCAAGATGAAAATGTGCCTGATTTGGGTGCGTATGCCAAAGAAGTTCAAAAACTGATCGGTACACGCCGTCTGAAACTGGTTCTCGAGCCCGGCCGCAGTTTGGTCGGCAATGCAGGTGCGTTGTTGACACGCGTCGAATTCGTCAAACATGGCGAAGAGAAAAACTTTGTGATGGTCGATGCGGCGATGAACGATTTGATGCGTCCGGCGCTTTATGATGCCTATCATCACATCGAAGCGGTCGAAACCAAAGACATTGAGCCTCTGACGGCCAATATCGTCGGTCCGATTTGCGAAACCGGAGACTTCCTCGGCAAAGACCGTACCATCGCCTGCGAAGAAGGGAATTTGCTACTTATCCGCAGCGCCGGTGCGTATGGCTCAAGCATGGCGAGTAACTACAACACGCGCAACCGTGCGGCGGAAGTATTGGTTGACGGCAACGAATGCAAACTTATTCGCCAACGTGAAACCGTCGAGCAGCAAATGGCCAACGAATTGGCTTGTTTGTAAGGTTTGATTGTTTAAAAGGCCGTCTGAAATCTTGATTGACTTTCAGACGGCCTTTGTTATGAAAGAAAAGGGCATGTATCAAACACGCCCTTTTTTAGTTTATCAATAATGCGGCGGAATCTCGTCGCGCAGGCTGTACGGTTCGCGTTCGCCGTTTGCGCCTTTGTCCTGCATCCGTTGATATAGAAGCCGTAGCTGACCTTGCTGCAAATCCAAAGCCTGCTGCATCTTGGCGATGGTGTCGTTCAGGCTGCCGATTAAATCTTCCTGCAAGGCCGTCTGAATTTCCAGCTCCGTGACGCGGTGTTCCAATTCCTGAATATCGCTCATATTACAGCACCATCGCGGCAATCCAGCCGGCAGCCATCAGCGGGATATTGTAGTGGATAAAAGTCGGGATAACCGAATCGCGGATGTGGTCGTGCTGACCGTCGGCGTTCAAACCCATGGTCGGGCCGAGCGTCGAGTCGGAAGCAGGAGAGCCAGCATCGCCCAGCGCACCGGCCGTGCCGACGATGGCGACGGTCGCCATAGGAGAGAAGCCCAAGCTCATGCACAAAGGCACATAAATCGCGGTAATAATTGGCAAAGTTGAGAAAGACGAGCCGATGCCCATGGTCACCAGCAAGCCGACGCACAACATGGTCAATGCGGCCATGCCTTTATTACCGCCGAACAAAGCCATGCTGTGTTCGACCAAAGGCTGAATCTCGCCAGTTGCGTTCATTACGGCGGCGAAACCTTGAGCCGCAATCATAATAAAGCCGACCATCGCCATCATTTTAATGCCTTCGCCAAACACATTGCTGGCGGCGGAGCGGTTCATCACGCCCAACATCATAAACACGGCAAAGCCCAACATGGCGCCCAATACCAGCGAACCATCGTACAAAAGCTGAATGGCAAAACACACGGCAATCGCCACGGCCGCCACCAAGCTGCGATAGGTTGAAGGCTCTTGTTGTTGTACTGCCGCACGGTTGTCTTCCGTGTCCGTGGTATTGTTTTGATAAATACGCGGCTTGCGGTAGTGCAAAAAGGCCAGCAGTAAGCCGAATACCATGCCCAAAGCCGGAATCGCCATTGCGTGCATCACATTAATGCCGCTGGTGTCCATGCCTGCCGAGCGGATATTGCCCAACATGATGTCGTTCAAGAAGATGGAGCCGAAACCGTAAGGCAGGAACATATAAGTCGTTACCAAGCCAAACGTAATCACGCAGGCCACCAAGCGGCGGTCGAGTTTCAAACGGTTGAACACCAACAGCAGCGGCGGAATAATCATCGGGATAAACGCGATATGAATCGGCACAACGTTTTGGCTCATCACGCCCATGCACAAAATAATCGCCAGCAGCAGCCATTTGACCGCGCCTTCGCCTTTCGCATTGCCTTCGCCGCCGTTGAGCTTGCGGATAATCACGCCGGCGAGCTGTTGCGGCAGGCCGGAATGCGTGATGGCCATGGCAAACGCGCCGAGCATGGCATAAGACAGCGCGATTTGCGCCCCGCCTTTCAGGCCTTCGTTAAAAACAGGAATAATCCCTTGCTGCACCACATCGCCGGCCGTGTTGGTTACATTCTCCAAAGGCATACCGGCCACCAAGCCGCCGACAAACGCGCCGACAGCCAAGCTGAGCACTACATGCACGCGCGATAAAGACAGCACAAGCATGATGATGACCGCAATTACAACCGCATTCATATCGTTCTCCGTTGTTCAGACGGCCTGTTATGTAAAAACAGGCAATCATCTGTTTACATATTACAAATAAACATCATAACCCAAGCATGAAGCCTTTGCAAAAAACGGCAGGCCGTCTGAAACCCAGATTATCAACTTTCAGACGGCCTGAAGTGTTCTTGTTTTATGTTTCAATATGGTATGCGGTTTATCACCGAAATTAAGATATTCAAAAATAGCCAAAAAAACGCGCGCTTCCTATTCTTTGCATATTGTATAAATGTTAAAATCGACATAATGCTCTATTTGGGGTTTGTCGCTGAAACTCAAGCAGTTATTTATAAAATCCAATTCAATGAGAAAACCGCTGCCGCAATATACAAACAAAGGAAAGAAACTATGGATATTCTGACGCGGCTGCACAATCTGCCGCCCTCCCGCTTTCATTACAAACTTTTAGTGTTGGTCGGCATAGGCTGGCTGTTTGATGCCATGGATACAGGCTTGGTGTCGTTTGTATTGCCGGCTTTGGGCAAAGATTGGGCTCTGGCTCCGGCGCAGTTGGGTTGGATTGTCAGCATTGCCTTTGTCGGCATGGCTTTGGGTGCGGTATTCAGCGGCTGGCTGGCGGACAGGTTCGGACGGAAAACCGTTTTTGCCGGTACGATGGTGGTGTACAGCATTGCCACAGGTTTGTGCGCGCTTGCGCCTGATTTGGCGGTTTTGCTGGTATGCCGCTTTTTTGTCGGCGTCGGTTTGGGCGGCCAACTGCCCGTTGCCGTGTCGCTGGTCAGCGAATATGCGCCGCCGAAAGTACGCGGCCGTTTTATTGTGTTGCTGGAAAGCTTTTGGGGCTTGGGCTGGCTATCGGCCGCACTGGTGTCTTATTTCTTTATTCCGCAAACCGGCTGGCACAGCGCGTTTTTATTCGGCGCCTTGCCCCTGTTTTATGTGCCGTTGGTGTTGAAGTTCGTTCCCGAATCCGTGCCTTACTTGCTTTCCCGCGGCAAAACCAACGAAGCGCACCGTTTGGTATCCGCGCTGGAAACTCAATCGGGCATCACGCCGCCGACAGAAGCCGTTGCCGCCCCGGCCGCCCCGCGCGAACGCATCCGCTTCGTCCAACTTTGGCAACATCCGTTTGCACGGCGTACGCTGATGCTGTGGCTGGTTTGGTTCGGCATTGTGTTTTCGTATTACGGCATTTTTACTTGGTTGCCCAAATTACTAGTCGAGCAGGGTAATACAGTGGTCAAAACCTTTGAATATGTGCTGGTGATGATTGTTGCGCAACTGCCCGGCTATATTGCCGCCGCGGCTTTGGTGGAAAGAATCGGTCGCAAAGCAACGCTGGCAGGCTTTCTGGCCGCTTGCGCCGTGTGCGCATGGTTTTTCGGGCAAAGCACAACTGCGGCCGAAGTCATGATCTGGGGCAGCCTGATGTCCTTCTTCAACTTGGGTGCATGGGGCGTTTTGTACACCTACACCCCCGAACTCTACCCCTTGCGCTTCCGTGCCTTCGCATCCGGCTGGGCAGGCGCCATCGGCCGCGTCGGCGGCATACTCGCGCCCATGGTAGTGGCGGCGATGGTGGGCAACAGCGGCGGCTTCGGCAATATCTTTATGATGTTTGCGCTGGTTATGCTGCTGATTGTGGCGGTAATCTTGGTATTGGGTGAAGAAACCAAAGGCCGTACGCTGGAAGACATCAGCCAATAAAAGATAGGCATGAAAAGGCCGTCTGAAAAATATTTTTTAGACGGCCTTTGTTTTATTTTGAGTATGTAATTTTAATACATTGGTTTTCTGTTCTTATTTTAATATGCGAGGAAGCGACCAAGAATGGCCGTCTTTGGTTACTTTAGGGTGAAATCATTATACTTCAATAAATTAAAATGAATAAATGATAAAGAGGCCGTCTGAAAAGTTCAATCATGGTTTGTGATGTAGGTCAAAGCAGAATGTAACTAATTTGGCGACCGGCGGCAATGCGATGGTGGAAGCTGCGTATTCCTGCGGCAAACCCGCGCTCGGCGTCGGTGCGGGCAACGTGCCTGCCTATGTTGAAAAAAACGGCAAACATCCAGCAGGCGGCACACGACATCGTGATGTCCAAAGCGTTCGACAACGGCATGATTTGCGCCAGCGAACAAGCCGTCATCGCCGACAAAGAGATTTATAAAGAGCTGGTCGAAGAGTTCAAATCCTACGGCGTGTACTTCGCCAACAAAAAAGAAAAAGCCATGCTCGAAGACTTCATCTTCGGTGTTACGGCAAACTGCGCCAACTGCGGCGGCGCGAAGCTCAATTCCGCCGTTGTGGGCAAACCGGCAGCGTGGATTGCCGAACAGGCTGGATTTAAAATCCCCGAAAAAACCAACATCATCATCGCCGAATGCCGCGAAGTCGGCCCCAACGAGCCGCTGACCCGCGAAAAACTCTCGCCCGTACTGGCGATGCTCAAAGCAGATTCCACCGAACAAGGTTTGCAGTTTGCCGAACAAATGGTCGCCTTCGACGGCTTGGGACACTCCGCCGCCATCCATACCGCTGACCATGAATTGGCAAAAACCTTCGGCACCCGCGTCAAAGCCCTGCACGTGATTTGGAACTCGCCCTCCACCTTCGGCGGCATCGGCGACGTTTACAACGCCTTCCTGCCGTCCCTGACCTTGGGCTGCGGCTCTTACGGCAAAAACTCCGTCGGCGGCAACGTCAGCGCAGTCAACCTGTTAAACATCAAAAAAGTAGGCCGTCGGAGAAACAACATGCAATGGTTTAAAGTACCCGCCAAAATCTATTTCGAGCGCGATTCCATCCAATACCTGCAAGACATGAAAGACTGTGAAAAAGTCATGATTGTGACCGACCGTTCGATGGTCAATTTGGGCTTCGTCGATAAAGTGACCCACCAGCTCCACCAACGCAAAAACAAAGTAACCATCCAGCTTTTCACCGATGTCGAAGCCGATCCGAGCGTCCAAACCGTCTATAAAGGCACCGATTTGATGCGCAGCTTCCAGCCCGACACCATCATCGCGCTGGGCGGCGGCTCGCCGATGGACGCGGCAAAAGCCATGTGGCTCTTCTACGAATAGCCCTAAGTCGACTTTGAAGACCTCGTCCAAAAATTCATGGACATCCGCAAACGCGCCTTCCGCTTCCCTGAATTGGGCCGCAAAGCCAAATTCATCGGCATCCCCACCACATCGGGAACAGGCTCCGAAGTAACCCCGTTTACCGTCATCAGCGACGGCGACAAAAAATACCCCATCGCCGACTACTCGCTGACCCCGACCATCGCCATCGTCGATCTCGCGTTTACCATGACCGTCCCCGCCGGCGTAACCGCCGACACCGGTCTGGACGTACTGACCCATGCCGTAGAAGCATACGTTTCCGTGCTCGCCAACGACTTTACCGACGGCCTCGCCCTACAAGCCATCAAGCTCGTGTTCCAATACCTCGAACGCTCCTACAAACACGGCGCGTCCGACCCCGAAGCGTGCGAACACATGCACAACGCTTCCACCATCGCAGGCATGGCGTTCTCCAACGCATTCCTTGGCATCAACCACTCGATGGCGCACAAAATCGGCGGCAAATACCACGTTCCGCACGGCCGCGCCAACGCCATCCTGCTGCCGCACGTCATCCGCTACAACGGCACGCGCCCGCAGAAAACCGCCACTTGGCCGAAGTACAACTACTACAAAGCCGACCTGAAATATCAGGAGATCGCCCGTACCTTAGGCCTGCCGTGCGCCACCCCCGCCGAAGGCGTAGAATCCTTCGCCCGCGCCTGTCATGAACTGGCGGTCAACGTCGGCATCAAAATGTCGTTCAAAGAGCAGGGCATCGACGAAAAAACCTTCATCGACGGCCGCAAAGAGCTGGCCATGATGTCTTTTGAAGACCAATGCACCCCGGCCAACCCACGCCTCGCCATGGTGGCCGATATGGAAGAAATCCTGACCAAAGCCTATTACGGCGAATAAAATCGGGTAGAGACCTTTGCAAAAAAGTCTTTCCCCCAACAGCCGAAACCTAAACGAAGGTTTTCGGCTGCTTTTGTTTCAAATATCCACTGATTCTATTCAAATACCCCCTTAATCCTCCCCGGATACCTGATAATCAGGCATCCGGGCCGCCTTTTAGGCGGCAACAGACACACTTAGCCTGTTGGCCGCTTTCAACAGGTTTAAACACATCGCCTTCAGATGGCTTTGCGCACTCACTTTAATCAGCCCGAAATAGGCTGCCCGGGCGTAGCGGAATTTACGGTGCAGCGTACCGAAGCTTTGTTCGACCACATAACGGGTCTTCGACAAATATCGGTTGCGTTTGGTTTGCACTTCCGTCAGCGGACGGTTGCGGTGGGCTTTGCGCATAATGCCGTCCAGCAACTGATGCTCTTTCAGATGTTGCCGGTTTTCCGCACTGTCGTAGCCTTTATCGGCATAGACGGTTGTGT